>Ga0163144_10024638_pt1 | contig 11793 bp, 17 predicted proteins | sample OliLak19BULKMAT1_FD_123175 | JGI IMG/M metagenome (GOLD analysis project Ga0163144, IMG submission 123175) | Freshwater microbial mat bacterial communities from Lake Vanda, McMurdo Dry Valleys, Antarctica - Oligotrophic Lake LV.19.BULKMAT1 | ecosystem: Environmental > Aquatic > Freshwater >... | reverse complement strand
TGGTCGGATTTGCCGAGGCCGTCGAGCAATTGCCCCTGGGCGTAGAGCAAGCGGGCCTTGCGCTCACCGCGTTTCATTAGCGGCAGGGCTTCTTCCACCAGGGCGGCGGTCACGGCGCGTTCGTCCCGGCGCTGGTGCAGCAGGGCTTTGGTGAGGTAGTAGTCGCGGGTGTGTTCCCGGCTCAGGGGCAGCGTGCGGAGCAACTCGGCCACGCGCAGGCCGTTGGCGTACTCGCCCTGTTCGACGTAGGCGCGCATCAGCCCCACGAGCGCGGCGTGGCGGGTGTCTTCGTCGCCTTCATCGGCGTTGGTGTTGATGTATTTGAAGGTTTCGATGGCATTTTTGAAGTCGCCCCGGTACATCCGCACCGTGCCGATGAGCAGGTAGGCGTTGTCGAGCCACTTGGCGTTTTGATGGCGTTCGGCCACGAGCGAGGCTTTTTTCAGCACCGCATCAAGTAGCGTCGCCACGGCCTGCGCCGAGAGCGAATCGAGCGGTGGCAGCACGTCGAGTTGCTGGCCGTAGTTGTCGATTCGGGTTTTGTAAAGCGCCTTTTCGGCTTCGTCCAACTGCTCTTTGGCCTGGAGGTAGGCGTTGAATTTCGAAGTCAGGTTGTGGTAAGCCCGGCTAGCGGGGGCGGTGTTGTACTGCGAACAGGCGGCGAACAACAAACCGAGACCGAGAAAAAGCAGAAGGCTGAAAAGGCCCCGAAAACGAGAGTCGGGCCGGCTGGAAAAACGGCGGACAAGCAGAAATCGCGGCGATGGAAGGTCGGACATGGGAAGCGCGAACGGCGCGCGGGGGCTTTTCTTCAAAACGCAGAAGCGAGGTCTCAGATTTTATGCCAAATAACTACTTTTATCCTTAAATACCTGAACAAAGCCGGGCAGCCCGCCCAGATTGGTTGGGAAAACGCATTCGGCGCTAAATTGAGAAGCCATGAATTCAATCGAAGGAATCATTATTGAAAAAGACGAACAGGGACGCATCCAGCGGGTGACCGTGGATGCCGCTAAGCATCCTGAGTTAGTGGAGGATATCTTAGACGAACTCCTGGCCGAGCAAGCTATAAACGATGAGCGGTTCGATTGGACGGAGGTACGTCAGGAACTGGATGCCAAACATGGAATCCAGCGGTGAGTACGTACCGCGTCATTGTTTCAAAATCGGCTCGAAAGGCGCTGCTTGGCCTTTCTAAAACCAATTACCTGCGGGTGAGTGAAAAAATTGATGAATTGGCAAATGACCCGTATCCGCACGGGTACAAAGCATTGAAGGGCAAGCTGAAAGGACTTTGCCGAATTAGGGCGGGGAATTACCGAATTCTCTACGCTGTCGATGCGGGCGAACTTTTGATTGACGTCATTGAGGTCGGTGATCGCCGCGACATTTACGATTAAATCTCTCAACGTGCCAACCGAACCCCAACCACCCAATCCCTACCTCCGCTACACCGGCCTGGCCATGCAGATGCTCGTCACCATCGGACTGGGGGTGTTTCTAGGCCTGAAACTCGACGAGTGGGTGGACACGAAAACGCCCTGGTTTACCATCGGCTGCTCACTGTTTTTCATCGCCGCCGCCTTAATTTCGCTGATTCGGAGTTTGCCAAAGACCTGATTTTCCCGTGAAAATCCTCCACGTCCTCAACGGCGACAGCACCGCGTACTTATTCCGGCAAACGGCCCTGCCCGGTGAGGTGCTCGTCTGGCGCGAAATGCTCAGCGAAGGCCGGGTGCCCGTCACCGACGACTTCGCCCCATTCTGGCAGCAACGCGGCGATTTCCTGGCCAAAACGTACGGCTTCGACCGCGCTGAGTACGAACGGGACGTGGTGAACGAAGCCCAACGCCTCCTCGATTTCTGGCAGTTTGACGAAATCACGCTCTGGTTCGAGTTCGATTTGTTTTGCCAAATCAACCTGCTTTACCTGCTGAACTTTTTCGCCAATCAGGATTTGGGCACAACCCGCCTGACGCTCGTTTCGCCCGGCAGCCACCCGGAACATCTCCATTTCAAAGGCATGGGCGCACTCAGCCCGCCCCAACTGGCGGCGCTCTGGCCGGACGAATCACGCTAACGGCCAGCGACCTGGCGATGGGGCGGGAGGCCTGGCGGGCGTACCGCGCCGACTCGCCGGAGGCGTTACGGACGCTGGTCGGGCAAGCGGATTTTGGGCAATTGGTTCATTTGAAAACGGCCATGTTCGCGCACCTCAGCCGGTTCCCAGCCCCCGCGAACGGGCTGGGTTTTATCGAAAAATTCTGGTTGAAAAACCTGGAACCCGCGCCTTCGGCGAATGTGCCGCTACTAACCCGGTTCTGGAACGAAAACCCACAGTTTGGCTTGGGCGATCTGCAACTGCTCCGCACGCTGGACGAGTTGAAAAGGGCCGGGCTGGTTCACGAAAACGGCCCGCTTTCCCTCACCGCTCGGGGCCAGGCGGTGTTGGAAGAACGTGAAACGTACCGGAACTTTGCCCCGCGTCCCCGCTGGTTGGGTGGCGTCGAACTCCCCGACTGATGCTCCGACTTTTGCTGCTGACGGCCTTTTTTGGAATTGTATTTTTCTGCTCCGAATTTTTAGGAATCCAAGCCTGGTTCCACCCCGATTTCCTGTTCATCCTCGCGTTTTTCCTGACGCTCGGTTTGGTATCGCATGGGCTGATTCAACGTGGGTTTAGCGACGACCGCGCCAATTTCGTGCAATTCTACCTCGGCAGCACCGTGCTGCGCCTGCTGGGAGCGATGATCTTCCTCTTCGTGTTCTACCGGATTGGTACGTCCGACTTCCAGACCTTCATTCTTGACTTTTTTGTACTCTACCTGTTTTATGCGGGCTTTGAATTTTACGGGGTTCGTGCTAACTTGCGGCGCTTTTCGGAGTAGAAGCCCCAAACCCTGACACGATGAGCCGACGTTTTGCTGCCAACGCCTTCATTCATAGCTTTTTCCTTGGTATCCTTTTCCTTTTTGCCGGAACCGTCGCTCAGGCCCAACACGCCCCTGAAGCACACGCCGAAGCGGAGGCGTTTAACCCTGGCAACGAAATTTTGCACCACATCGCCGACGAGCACCAGTGGCATTTGGCCACCGTGGGCGGGCACCACTACGCCATCCCATTGCCGGTAATTTTGTACTCGGCCACGCGGGGGGTGAAGGTGTATTCTTCCGGCGAATTTTACCACAATCCCACGGGCAGCGGCCATGAAGTGAGTTACGAACACGACGGCTTTACGCTCCACCGCGAGCACTTCGTCGCCGCCGATGGGGCGAAAGTGTACGATTTCTCGCTGACCAAAAACGCCATGTCGCTGCTGGTGAGTGCGGTATTGCTCATCACGATTTTCTTCTCGGTGGCACGGGGCTACCAAACCCGCCAGGGCAAAGCGCCAAAGGGGCTGCAATCGGCGCTGGAGCCGTTCGTGCTCTTCATCCGCGACGAAGTGGCCAAAAATTACATCGGTGAAAAACACTACGCCCGCTTCCTGCCTTACCTGCTGACCCTATTTTTCTTCATCTGGATTAACAACCTGCTCGGCCTGCTACCCGGCGGAGCCAACCTGACCGGCAACATCGCCGTGACGATGACTCTGGCCGTCATCACGTTTTTTATCGTCAATTTCAACGGCAGAAAAACCTACTGGACGCACATTTTCGCCATGCCCGGCGTACCGAAGTGGATGCTCGTCATCCTCACGCCGGTCGAAATCGTGGGGGTGTTGATGCGGCCCCTGTCGCTGATGATTCGACTGTTTGCCAACATCACCGCCGGGCACATCATCCTGCTGGCCTTGCTGAGTCTGATTTTCATCTTCCGTTCGGCGGCGCTTAGCGTGGTGGTGGGGCCGTTTTCGGTCTTCATGTACGCCATCGAATTGCTGGTGGCGGTACTGCAAGCTTATATTTTCACGGTGCTCACCGCCAGCTACATCGGCGCGGCGGTGGAGGAGCACCATCACGAACACTGACAATGTGCGAATTTCTAATGTGCTAATTTCCAATGAAATGCACTGTCCATTCGCACATTAAATTCTTTTTTGTTTCACTCTAATTTCAATTCAAATGTTTAGCATTCTTCTGCAAGAAACGGCTGGTAATCTGTCGCTTGCGTACGCAGGTGCCGCTGTGGGTGCCGGTCTGGCTGCAATTGGCGCCGGAGTCGGTATCGGACGCATTGGGGGTTCGGCCATGGAGGCCATCGCCCGCCAGCCCGAAGCATCGGGTAAAATTCAGGGTGCCATGCTGATCGTGGCCGCCTTCGTGGAGGCCGTGGCCCTGTTTGGTGCCGTGATCAGCCTGCTGGTTGCCGTGAAGTAAGTTTTCAGTTTGTAGTTTTCAACTGAAACCACAACAAAACTGGAACCTGACGGCTCCCATCGATTTTCGAGATTCCCGCCCGACTCGCATTAGGCGTTCGGGCGGGGTTCTTTACCGAGTGAAACAAAAACAGGATTTAAAGTTTGGAGGATCAATGGTTTAGAGTTAACTGAAAACTGAAATCGCAGATTCAGCGAAGCTAAAACCAAAAACCGTAAACCCCGATGGATCTGATTACCCCGAGTCTTGGACTCATTTTCTGGCAACTCGTTTTCTTCCTGTTGCTGGTGTTTGTGCTGGGTAAGTTTGCCTGGAAGCCCATTCTGGCCAGCCTTCGCGAGCGCGAACAAAGCATCGAAGACGCCCTCGAAATGTCGCGGAAAACCCGCGCTGAAATGGCCGAACTGAAGGCCAGCAACGACCAGATTCTGATCGAAGCCCGCGTCGAGCGTGACGCCATCATCCGTCAGGCCCGCGAAGCCGCTGACGGCCTCATCGCTCAGTCGAAGGCCGATGCTGCCGAGGCCGGTCGGAAAGAACTGGACAAGGCCCGCAAAGCCATTCAGGACGAACAAGCCGCCGTGGTGGCCCAGATGAAAAAAGATGTGGCTGTCCTTGCGCTCAACATCGCCGAGAAAGTGCTCCGCAAGGAACTATCCGACAAAAAGGCTCAGGAATCCCTCGTCAGCGACCTTGTGGCCGATGCTCGGATGAATTGATTGAGCAGTTTGCTGGGGCAGTTGGCAGTAAATGCCGCCGAGCCGAAGCCGAAAGTTGGAACTGAGTTACGAAGCAATGATGTCAAAAATTCGTAATTCGTAATTCGTAATTCCCCATGTCCGAACAAACCGTTGCTTTTCGTTACGCCAAATCGCTGCTCGACCTGGCGCAGGAGCGGGGCCTGACTGATACCGTGGCCGCCGATATGCAGTTGTTCAGCCAGACCATCCGCGAAAACCGCGCCCTCGACCTGGCCCTGCGCAGCCCTGTGGTGAAGCACTACAAAAAACTGGACATCCTGCGGGCGCTGTTCCAGAAACGGGTCGATGCCGTCACGTTCAGCATTCTCGAAATCATTACCCTCAAACACCGAGAGGGCTTGTTGTTCGGTATCGCCGAGGAATTTCAACGCCAGTACGACGACCTGAAAGGCGTTCAGAACGCCACTGTCACGAGCGTGGTGCCACTCACCGAGGCCCAGCGCAAGGGCCTCACCGAGCAGGTGGCGAAGGCCACCAACCGCACGGTTCGGTTGCACGAAAAACTCGACCCGAAACTCATCGGTGGCTTCGTCCTCCGCGTCGGCGACCGGCAGGTGGATGCCTCCATCCGCAGCCAGTTGAACAGCCTGCGGGTGTCTTTTCTTCAAAACTGAATTTTAATACCTGTTTGCTTTCGAAAAGGCCCTGGCATTGCCGGGGCCTTTTTTTGTGCGCCGGAACTTCCCGAAAGTTTTAGAACTTTCGGGAAGTTAAAACTTTCGGGAAGTTTGATCTATGGATACCCTCGACCGCCTCGCCGAAATCGACATCGTCACCGTAGCCCGCGATTTGGGCCTGGAGGTGAACGGGTACAACAAAATGCTATGCCCCTTTCACCGGGAAGACACGCCCTCGCTCGTGTTTTACCCGACCACGAACAGTTTTTACTGCTTCGGCTGTGGCAAAACGGGCAACAGCATCACGCTGTATTCCGAAATTGCGAAGCTGAGCGTGGGCGAGAGCATCCGGCAACTAGCCTTCCGCTACCTACCCGACGCAGGCGAGGTGGGCAAACCGCGGCGTCCGGTAAGTCGCGTAAATCCAGCCTTGCCAACGATTGAAAAACGCCCGGCCTCCAAGCCCGACCGGCACGAAGAAATCCACTCGGTCATCTACGAAACCCTGCGCGATCACTGCCTCCAGCAACCGACCAACGACGTAGCCGATCGGGCGCAGAGTTACCTGAAAAGCCGGGGTTTTTCGGAAGAAATTCTGCGCCAGTTTCGACTATTCAGCCTCAACGACTACGCCGATGCGAGTTGGTTTTTGAAATCCCGCTTCTCCACCCTCGACTTGCAGGCGGCAGGACTGTTCAACGAAAAGAACAACCTGATTCTTTTCAAACACCCCGTCGTGATTCCCTACTACCGCGAGGGGCGGATCGTGTACCTGCAGGGGCGGGTCATCGACCAGCCGCCGGAGGGCTTTCACAAGTACCTGTTTCTGGCCGGAAAACCCATCACGCTCTTCAACCACGACCTGCTGCGAACGTTGAAGCTCGGCACGCGGGTGTACCTGACGGAAGGCGCGTTCGACTGCATGACGCTCGTGCAGGCGGGCCACGCCGCCGTGAGTCTGGGCAGCGCCAACGTGTTTAAGCGGGAATGGGCGAAGCTGTTCCGGCGCTTCGAGGTGTGTTTCTACCTCGACAACGACACCGCCGGTCACCGCGCCGCCACCGAACTGAGCGCGCTGTTCGAGCAATTGGGCATTACCGTTTTCCACGAATGGAAAACGCCCCCGGCGGGATTTAAAGACGTAAACGAGTACTGGCAGGCGCGGGGCGGCGTGCAGGGGGACTTGTTTTGAGAAATGACTTATCTTTGAAAAAACGAATCAGCCATGGAATTGATCCTTAAAGTGAAGGACGAAAAAGCGCCGTTTCTGCTTGAGTTGTTAGAAAACTTCCCGTTTGTTGAAATCGAGAATCCTGAACCTGACGGGCAGGAACCGACGAAAGAACAAATCCTGGCCGACCTGAAGCAGTCGCTCATCGAGTTGAAAAACGGGACGCTGAAGACGCGGCCAGCGAAAGAATTTCTCGATGAATTATAGCGTTGAAACCGCTGAATCCTTCGAACGGCAGGCTAAGCCGTTGATCAAGCGGTACGCTTCGTTGAAAGTTGAAATAGCCGACTTGATCGCTTCATTGGTCACTGAGCCTACTCAAGGCACTAGCATCGGTAGGGGATGTTACAAAATTCGGGTAGCCATTAAAAGTAAGGGTAAAGGAAAATCAGGGGGTGCCAGGGCAATCACCTGCGTAATTGCAGTGGAAGAGCGGGTCGTATTACTTTCTATTTACGACAAATCAGAGCAGGAGACGATTCTCGACAAAGACTTGCAGGCTTTGCTGGACGCGTTGAACTAACTCACCGCTCTTCCACAAACCCCTTCCCCACCAACACCACCCCCGGCCGTTTGCCAGTGTGTTTTCCGGCTTCAATCACCACTTCCCCGTTCACCAGCACCGCCGCGAAGCCCGTGGCGTAGGCGTGGGGTTGGTCGTAGGTGGCCTGGTCGCCGACGGTTTTTTCGTCGAAAATCACCAGGTCGGCGGCGTAGCCGGGGCGGAGCAGGCCCCGGTCTTCGAGCTTGAAGCGCTGCGCCGGGAGTGAGGTCATCCGGCGGATGGCTTCTTCGAGGGAAATCACGCCTTTTTCGCGCACGTACCGTCCCAGCACCCGCGAATTGGTGCCGTAGGCGCGGGGGTGCGGCATTCCCGAACCGAATTTCGAGACGCCCGCGTCGGAGGCGATCATCGTGTTGGGGTAGCGCAGAATCGTGGCCACGTCGTCTTCGCTCATCGTGTGGTATACCATCTGAATGCGCTTCATCCCGTTCTGCTCCATCAGTTCCATCACCAGGTCGGCTTCGGTTTCGGCGGTCGCCTTGCGGCCGCGTTTCTGGTTGATTTTCGAAATGCTAAGGCCGTTGTACGAGGTGTCGGCGACGTAGGAGGAGACGACGGCGTACTCGTAATTTTTCCGTAAATTTTTCTTCAAACTGGTCAGCATTTCGCCTCGAATTTTCGTGCGCGTGGCCGGGTCGCGGAAGCGAACCAGCACCGCCGAATCACCGTCGGCGAGCGCCCAGGAGGGGACGATGCTTTCGAGCGAGGTGCTGGAAGCGGTGTAGGGGTACTGATCGACGGTGACGTCGAGGCCCTCGCGCCGGGCGGCTTCGACCAGCGCCACGGTTTCGGTGCTGCGGCCCCAGATCGGTTTGCTGGCGACTTTGAAGTGCGAAATCTCAACGGGAATTCCCGCCTCGCGCCCGATCTGAATGGCCTCGGCGATGGCCGTTTTTACGTCCTGTCCTTCGTTGCGAATGTGCGAGGCGTAGGTGCCGGGGGTGTAAATCAAGCCGGTCGAAATGCCCACGGCCCCGTCTTTCATGGCCTGTTCAACCAAGCTCTCCATCTCGGCCTGTTCGCGGGCGGTGGGTTCGCGGAAGGCCATTTTCATCACCTTCAGCCGCACCGTGTTGTGCCCGATCATCGAGGCGACGTTGGCCGAAATCCCCTTCAAGGTTAAGGAATCGTGGAAAACCCGCAGGTTCAGGGCCGAGCCGCCGCAGTTGCCGGTGATGAGCGTGGTCACGCCGTCCTGGAGGAAGTTATCGGCGCTGGGGCGGACGTTGATACTGCCTTCGAGGTGGGTGTGAACGTCGATGAAACCCGGCGCGACGATCCCGTTTTTGGCATCGATCACCGTTTTCGCCTCCGAAGCTGGAATGCTGCCGACACGGGCAATTTTACCGTTTTTAACGGCCACATCGGCGTAGATCCAGGGGTTACCGGTGCCATCCACGACGCGGCCGTTGCGGATGAGGAGGTCGTAGGTTTGGGCGAGGGTGGGGGTGGTGAGAACGCAGGCGAGGAATGTAAAAAGACGCATAAATCACGGAGTTGAATTAAGGCCGGACGCGAAGGCGACCGTTTTGAAAGACGCAAAAATGTCCAGGAAGATGTTCGCCGAATTAGTCGAGAATCAATCGCGAACTTCATGCCGCCACGGAGCACACTTTCTCTTCTTCAATTCGCTGGGCGGCGTAGAGCGAACAGGCTGAAATGTCGTCTGGCTCAAGGAACGGATAATCGTCTTTCAGGTTCCCGAAAGACAAGCGGCTGGCCAGGGCCTTCAGCAGGTGTTCAACGCTCAGTCGAGTGCCCCGGATGGTGGGTTTGCTGAGCAACACGTTGGCGTTTACGGTGATGCGGGCTAAAAGTTCCTGCTCGTTTTTCATGGTAAACTCGGAAAAAGGGTCGTTTAAAGTACGCATTCTGCCCACTAATCCCACTTCTCATACCCCTCCGGCGGGCTATACGGATGGTTCGGCTCAAAATGCCCCCACAGCGTCCGCGAAACCGCCCGTAGTAATTCGTAGCCCTCGTTGGTTCGCTCCCAGCTTTCGTCTTTCTGGTTTTTGGTAATCACGCAAAAAACGTAGTCGCCCGAAGGGGCGTTGACCAGCACCACTTCCGAACGGGACTGGTTGACCGCGCCCTGTTTGGAAGCCACCTGCACCGTGGGCGGAAGCTGGCTGAGGCTTTCGCCGTCGTAGTAAATCCGGATCAGGTTGCGGTAAATCCGCGCACTCACCGCCGGGCTGATGACCTTGCCCTCGCGGATGAGCAGCAGCAACCCGGCCATTTCGCGGGGCGTGGTCTGGCCCCAGCCGTACTCCTTGCGGGCCGCCTCCCGGCCCGGCGTGCGGGAGTTGACGCGGGTGTGCTGGAACCCCGCCGTTTCGAGCCAGCGGTTGATGGCCGTGCCCGTTCCGGCCAGGGCCTGGCACCAGAGGCTGGCGGTGTTGTCGGACGTGGTGATCATGAGCATGGCCACCTTACTCAAAGCGATTTTCTCGCCGTCTTTAAATGACCCCAGGATGTCTTCGCCCGCGTAGAGCAGCGAATCGCGGTAGGTGAGCGGGGCGTGGTAGTCGAGTTCACCGCGACTGATTTTGTCGAAAAGCCCGATGGTGATCGGGACTTTGATCATACTCGCCGTGGGGAACAGCGTATCGGCATGCAATGCCACTACCGTGTTTTTTTTCAAATGCCGGACGTAAATGCCCACGTCGCCGCGAAAGGGTTCCACCAGCGCCTGGAGTTTGGCTTCCAGTGTTTTATCGGGTTTTTGGGCAAAATCAGGGGTGCCGATTAGCAACGCGAGTAGCACGAGCAGCCAGGAAGGAAAAAGCGAAGGCATGAAAAAGCAGGTTTTTACAAAGAAACTCAGTGCCAGCCAATTGCCCGCACCGCGTTGGAACAAATTTGGTAGACGGGTACGCCCAACGGAAGTCGGGGCGTTGTTCGGATGAAGCATCCCGGTAATTTCAGGCATGATGAACGCGATAGCCATGGTCGAACTGATTTGGCAACGGCTGGAAACCTGGGCCAAACTGGCCGTGAGCCATCTGCCCAACCTGGCGGTGGCGATCCTGGTTATTTTTCTCGCTAATTTCCTGGCGGGCCTCGTCCGGCGGCTCACCACGCGGAGCCTCAACCGGGTGAGCGATAATCCCTCCCTGGCCGACCTGAGCGGGTTGGTGGCACGAGCGCTGGTGCTGGCCACTGGCGTGTTTATCGCGCTGGGAATTCTGGGTCTCGACAAAACCGTCACCTCGCTGCTGGCTGGGGCGGGCGTACTGGCGCTGGCGATTGGGTTTGCGTTTCAGGATTTGACGGCCAATTTTATTTCGGGTACGTTCATCGCTATCCAGCGGCCCATCCAGGTCGGCGACCTGGTCGAAACCAACGGCTACTCAGGCCGGGTGGTTTCGATCAAACTGCGCTCCATCCTGCTCGACAATTTCGCGGGCCAGCTCATCGAGATTCCGAGCAAAGACGTGTTTCAAAAACCCATCGTCAACTTCACCCGCAGCGGCGAGCGGCGAATGGAATTGCCGTGCAGCGTGTCCTACGCCGACGACCTCGACCGGGCGCAGCGCGTGGCGACGGAGGCCGTGGGCCGTTTGCCCTTTCTCCGGCGCGGGCGGGCGGTGGAAATGCACTACCGCAACTTTGGCGACAACACGATTGGTTTCCTGCTCTGGTTCTGGATCGATCCGGCCAAAACCGACCCTGCCCCGGCGCTGAGTGAGGCAATCAAGGCGGTGAAAGCGGCCTTCGACGAAGCGGAAATTCTGATTTTATTCCCGCCGCACACGCTGGATTTGAAGCAGCGGCTGGCGGAGCGTCAACTTCCCGAAAGTTTAAAACTTTCGGGAAGTTAAGTTGGCTTCAGGGCCGAATCACTGTCCCATCCTTCCGCCGCGTTGTGCCCCAGGAGTAATCGAAGTTGGCCCCGTCGGGGAAAGGAAATTTAGCCGCTAATTTTTCGTCCAAATCCAATCCCAACCCCGGCGTTTCCTGCGCGTACATGTACCCGTCCTTCACCGTCGGGCAGCCGGGGAATACCTCCTGGGTGTTTTGCGGAAACACGTAGCCTTCGTGAATTCCGAAGTTGTAGCTCGTCAGTTCCAGCGCCAGTTGGGCGGCGTGGGCCACGGGCGAAGCATCGCCAGGGCCGTGCCAGGCGGTTTTTACCCCGAAAAACTCGCTCAGTGCCTGCACCTTCCGCGCGGGACTCAGCCCGCCAATTTGCGAAATGTGGATGCGGATGAAATCAATCAGCCGGTCTTTGATGAGGGGCACGTATTCGTGAACCGTGTTGAACAACTCGCCCATCGCCAGCGGCACCGTGGTA
>Ga0163144_10024637_pt1 | contig 11794 bp, 6 predicted proteins | sample OliLak19BULKMAT1_FD_123175 | JGI IMG/M metagenome (GOLD analysis project Ga0163144, IMG submission 123175) | Freshwater microbial mat bacterial communities from Lake Vanda, McMurdo Dry Valleys, Antarctica - Oligotrophic Lake LV.19.BULKMAT1 | ecosystem: Environmental > Aquatic > Freshwater > Lake... | reverse complement strand
GATCTGTTGGCCGTGCTGTGGGTCGATAACACGCCGGGCATGGCGGGTACGGAATTCACCGCCAGCGGCGGCACTCAGCCCGCCAGCATGGCGGGGCTCGTGCCGGGAGTGACCATCTTTCCGACGATCGACGGCGCGGTCGCAGCGGCCGCCGTCGGCGATACGATTAACGTCGCCAATGGAACCTATCCTGAAATCGCCACGGTCAACAAACAACTCATCATCCAAGGCAACCAATTCGGCGTCGATGCCCGCACTGGCCGCTCGGGACCGGCGAGCGAATCGATCGTACGAGGGGCGCTCAGCGCCGGGCTGCGGACCACTTCGTTCGTCGTGGCGGCCGACAACGTAGTGATCGACGGGTTCCAGATTCAGGATACAACGCACGCCAACCAATTCGGCGCGGCCATCTGGATTCAGGGCGCGAGCGAGGGCACGGCGATCCGCAACAATATCGTGCAAGACAATCTGGTCGGCCTCTTCCTCTCGAACAACAACCTCGCGAACCCCGCCGAGGTCAACCACAACCTCTTCCGCAACAACACCCAGTCCGGCCCGGCGAGTGGGCACAGCATCTACGCCGACGAGTACACGAGTACGGGCGGCGGCCTTCTCGGGGCGGTTATCGACAGCAACCTGTTCGCCAATACGGCGTTTACGATCGGCACTTGGGCGATGGGGTTGAGCAATACCTCGGCCACGGCCTTCGAGCAGATTACGTTCTCAAACAACGAAGTCACGAACCACGGCCGCGGCGTCTATCTCTACAACACCGACAATTCCTCGATCGTCGGCAATACGTTTACCGGCAATGGCGTGAACGACACCAATCTCAACACGCGGTACGCAGTCGGCCTGTTGAACGGCGACGACAATATCGCGATAGAGAACAATCGGATCCAAAACGTCGTCCGCGGCGTGTTGATTACCCCCGATTTCGGCGATGCGAACACGAACGTCACGATCAACCATAATGGATTCGTCGGCAATACCGCTGCCAACATCGCGCTCGACGCCGGCGCCTACGTCGGCACACTTGACGCCTCGGCTAATTACTGGGGAAGCGTCGATCCGGCCGTCGTGCAGGCTACGTTCTTCAACGCCTCCGCCGCCAGCATCGATTTCACGCCGCTGCTTGCGAACAACGAAAGCGTGGCCAACCAGGCCATCGTCGGGTTCACGCCCGACTTCTCCGCACTGACGGTCCACACGCTCGGCGGACAAGCCGGCGCCGTCGGCCGCATCCAGGAAGGGATCGACGAGGCATCCAGCGGCGCCTTGGTCACGATCCTTGGCGGCAGCTATACGGGCAACGTCTCCACGGCGGCGAAGGCCGTCACGCTGCTGCTAGGCGCAGGCACGACCACCACGATCGTATCCAGCACAGGCAGCTTCACACTCGACGCCAACGACACGGTCCGCTTTGAATTGAACGGCCTCACGCCCGGCACACAGCACGACCAACTGGTGGTCGTCGGCACAACGGTGACGGGCGGATCGACCGCGGCGATCGACCGCAACTTCCTCGTGCCGATCGGGCAGAAGGTGGTGCTCATCGACGGCAGCGCTCCGATCGCTCCGCAGTTCGCCGGCCTGCCGCCGGACACCGTGGTGCTCGTGGATGGGCAATTCTTCCTGGTCCGCTACGCCGACAACGACGGCTTCGACTTCACGCTCACGGCCTCGGCCGCGCCGCCGGTGGTGATCGTGGGCAACCAGCTCGTGGCCGCCGGCACGAATGGCAACGACCACATCTACGTCTATCAAGCCGGCGAGAATATCTACGTGAAGATCAATGGCAAGGTCTACGGGCCGTTCGCCGCCGCGGGCATCACTTCGGTGGTCGTCTTCGGCCTGGCCGGAAACGACTGGATCGAGGCATTCGCGAGCCTCAAGAAACCCGTGGAGTTCCACGGCGACGCGGACCATGACACGCTTCATGGCAGTAATCAGGCCGACCAGCTCTTCGGCGAGGCGGGAGACGACAAGCTCTACGGCTCAAATGGCAACGACACGGCCGACGGCGGCGCAGGGGTCGACCGCATCTGGGGCGACGGCGGGAACGATACCCTCTTCGGCGGCACGGAAAACGACTCCCTCTATGGTGGCGCGGGCAACGACACCGCGAGTGGCAACGAGGGGAACGACTCGGTCTATGGAGACGCCGGAAACGACACGCTTCACGGTAACGAGGATTTCGACAAGGTGTATGGCGGCGCGGGGGACGACACTGCCACCGGGGACGACGGCAATGACACTGTCTTTGGCGATGCCGGAAACGACTCGCTCGACGGCGGCAGCGGCGAAGACTCAGTGAATGGCGGCGCTGGACTCGATCTCGCCCGCGGCGGCAGCGGCAACGATCGCATGAATGGCGGCACGGAGAACGACATCCTGCTCGGCGAGGGGGACAACGATACCCTCCTCGGCGAACATGGCCGCGACATTCTCATTGGGGGGACGGGCGCCGACAGCCTCACGGGCGGCGAGCACGAGGATCTGCTCATTGGCGACGAAACCTCCCACGACGCCAATGATCTCGCTTTGCGAACGATCATGAAAGAATGGAGCGCGAATCGACCGTATGCGACCCGTATCGCCAATGTCCGCAATGGCACCGGCCCGATCCTCACGGGGACCGGCTTCACGTTTACGCCGGGCCTGAACATCATCGACGACGGAACTGCCGATATTCTTCGCGGCAATCTCTCGCTCGACTGGTTCATCGCTGGAACAGGCGACACCACTCCCGACCGATCCGGCGAGCAGCTGAACTAGGTAAGGGTCGCCTACCCCGCCTTTCGATAATAGTGCTTCCGCAGCCCGCCCAGTCGCTGGCTGCAGCAGACTTCACCTCCCACTGTCGCCTCAGCGGTCTCAAAAAGTAGGTGGTCGATCATGTCGAAAGAATCCAGGCATGTCTGGATTTTCACTGACCAACGAGAAACGCCCCGACAAATCCGTGGGTGTTGAGCGGTCTTGGAGAATTCGGAATTCTCTCACCCCTTGCCTTAGCAATGCGTAGCGTATCGAGCGAAAAATCCATTTCCAGTAGATAGGTTCTCGCAAATGACACAAGCTCAACCAGTTCAGGTCTGGCGAAGGCCCATGTCGGTAGATAGAATGGGGAGGTGATGGTTGAAACTTCGCTCACCTTGCTCCAACGCTTGCAACGCCAATCCGATCCCGCATCGTGGCAGCGGCTGACGGATATCTATTCTCCCTTGATTGGGCGTTGGTTGTCGCGATCGCGGCTGCAGAGCGCCGATTACGACGACGTCATTCAAGATGTCTTGAAGATCGTCGTGCAGAAGCTGCCGGAATTCGAGCGCCGCCGCGAAGGATCCTTTCGCGCGTGGCTGCGAGTGGTGACCGCGAATTGCCTGCGGGCTCATTGGCGCTCCGAGAAATTTCGACCTCTCGCCACGGGCGACAGCGACTTCCTCCAGCAACTCCAAGAGCTGGAGGATCCCAACAGCTCGCTCTCCCAGGAATGGGATGCCGAGCACGACCGCTATGTCGTCCGTCGCTTGCTGGAGCTCATCGGTCCGCGCTTCCAGCCGACAACTCTGGAAGCTTTTCGCAAGGTGGTGCTGGAAGGACAAAAGCCGGCGCAAGTGGCCGCGGAGCTAGGGATTTCAGTCAACGCCGTGTTTCTCGGCAAGTCCAAGATTTTACGAGTGTTACGGCAGGAGCTCGACGGCCTCATTTCGTGACAATCCATTTTTCGGACAGGTTTCGTTCGGTCGCGTCTTTCTTCTCTATTGCCGAACGTATGGAGGTTGAGTCGTGCAACCCGTCCGAATTCGCCACCCCGAAATGGAGGCGCTCGCCGATTTCGGACTCGGGCGACTATCGGAAGCCGACTCGGTAGAGATCGAAGTGCATCTAGCGGATTGCGAAGAATGCCGCAAGAAGTTGGAAGAAATTCCAGACGACGCGCTCGTCTGCCTTTTGCACGTTTCCACTTCCGACACGCAATCCGGTCGATCCGGCGGCACCGAGCCGGTATTCCCAACGCCGGCCAACGGATCTATCGCATTCACGGTCCCGAGAGAGCTGGAAGAACATTCGCGGTATCTGGTGCTGGCACCGCTCGGTGCCGGCGGGATGGGAACGGTTTACAAGGCGCGGCACCGGCTGATGGATCGAGTCGTCGCGCTCAAGATCATTCATCCGCAATTGATCAAGCGGCCCGGTGCGAAGGAGCGGTTCACACGGGAAGTCAAGATCGCCGCGCAGCTCGTGCATCCCAACATCGTCACGGCTTACGACGCCGAGCAGATCGGAGACACGCACCTCCTCGTGATGGAGTATGTCGAAGGTCGCACCCTCGCTCAGATTCTCGCCGAGCAGGGCGAGCTGCCGATCGCCACCGCCTGCGACTATCTCCATCAAGCCGCGCTGGGACTCCAGCACGCTTTCGAGCGCGGCATGATCCATCGCGACGTCAAGCCGCAAAACCTGATGCTCGTGGCCAGCGCGGATGGATTGGCAACGACGGGCCCCGAGACGAAAGGTCAGATCAAGATTCTCGATTTCGGTCTAGCCCGTTTCGTGATGGAGCAAGCGCTGGAGGGAGGCGACACGGAGGTGGGCCTGCTGATGGGGAGCCCGGATTACATAGCGCCGGAGCAGGCGCACGATGCCCATTCCGCCGACACGCGGGCCGACATCTACGGCCTCGGCTGCACTCTCTACCATCTTCTGGCGGGGCATGTTCCATTTCCGCAGACGTCGCTCCTCGCGAAATTGGAAGCGCATCGCGATCGGCAGCCGATTCCGCTCGATCGGGCCCGTTCCGAAGTGCCGGCCGAGCTGGCGCGGATCGTGGCGAAAATGATGGCGAAAGATCCCGCTCAGCGATTTCAAACGCCCGGCGAGGTCGCGCTCGCGCTCCGGCCGTTCACCATCGGCGAGAAGGGCCCGGTCGCCCCTCCTCACTCCGCGCTCGTCTCCACTCCCTATTTGCTTCTCATCGTCGTCGCCGGACTGCTGATCGCGGGCATCGGCTCGTGGGCGGCACAGTTCGTATTCCGCGTCGAGACGCCGCAGGGAACTCTGATCGTCAAGTCGGAAGGCAAGGATCCGCCGAAGTTCGAGGAAAAGGCGAAGGTAGCGGAACAGCCGACAGGCACAGAACCGGGGAAGAGAGTCGACTTGAATAACGATTTTGCCTGGCCCGCGGCCGAATTGTCGCAGGGACGAATCGCGGCGCCGAATTTAAGTCAAGCTAAGGTGCTTTACCGCGATGACTTTGCGAACCTCGATACCACATGGCCAATTGCCAAGACGGCCCTCCATGAGTATGGGCGCGATCATGGCACCTATTTCATCAGCGCCAGCCCCGGACTTGTGCGCAGCGCTCGGCCCGGCGACACGACATACACAAACGTCGCCTGTCAGGTGGTCGGCCGTATCACCAAAGCGACGAGCACCCAGTGGTATCTTAACTACATGGGTACGAATCAAGTCAGCGTCCGCTTCCACTTAAACGGCGGAGGGGAATTGGAGTTGGTCATTATAAACGACGGCCCTCCGCGGCGAGTTCAATTGATAACCCATTCCGCTTTCAAGTCGGGCGAAGAGTTCAACAAGCTGCTCGTCGTCGCCGAGGGCAACCGGTTCGAGATCTTCGCGAACGACGTGGCTATTTGCAATCCGATTGTCCTCGATGTCGTTAAACAGCCGGGGCGCTTTGCCCTCGGTGCGGTCGCCAACGACAATCCCGTCCGCGCCGAGTTCAATAGCTTCACCATCTGGTCCGCCGATGGCCTGCCGACGCCAGAGGAGCGGCTGGACGCGCTGCCAGAATCGGCTAGGCCGTGACAAGTTAGTGCTCGGTCACGCTCGCCTCGGCGTCGGTGACGATTGCCCTCTAAAACGGTTTTCTTTCCAAATTCTCTCAAGCTCCGGGACAGGTTCGCTTGCCGGATGTCTTTCTCTAGTATCAACGCATTCATGCCGGTCCGCCGCGGCTGAAATCCGCGGCTGAAATGTGGAACAGACCATGTTCCGACGTGCAGTTATTGCGTATCGCAAATCGATGTGTGGCACACCTCGTGCCGGCTCACATTGATTGAGTTTCACCCCTCCAGAAAGGCTCCCGCTTCGATGAATCGCGCCAATTTTCTATTATCAAGTTTTGCCTTCCTGCTGGCCTTCCAGTCGCTGGCCGGCAACGTCCAGGCTCAGGACAAAGACCAGCAGTTGATGGACGCCATCTCGAACCGTCTCCGAGTGGCCGTGTTGGGCAAAAACTCGGCAACAGCGGGCAAAGTCGGCACGTCGGAATTCGTGCTCATGGTGCCGGGGAAAGTCATCGATATGGACCCCCTTATGGTAGCGGGACCTACAAGCCAAACCCAAGCAGCGGCGGCTTACCGACGGGAATACATTCACGCGGAAGTCAATTCGCTGCCTGCCGCCAGCCGCTACTACACCCCCTCCGGCGGAAACTTGGAAGAAATCTGGTCCAAGATCCTGTCGCTAAAGAAAACCCCGAAACAAAACCCGACCCCGGCGCAAGAAAAGGAGATGGACGACCTCGAGGACTATTTGTCTGAAGATGGCGGCGACCCGAAGTGGCCCGGCAAGACCCGTGAGGATCTCGAGTTTGAATACTACCAAGCCTACCAGAACGCCGAAACGGCCAAGTTCGACCAAGATTGGGCGGCACCGAGGTTGAAGGACGAGGCGGGCAATCCGGCAGGGAAGCTTCCACATCCGAAGTTCGCCGCCGAGATGGTTCGGGCCAAGACCAAATGGGAGTCGACCCGATTTGGGAACGGACTCAAAGTGAAGGAAAAGCAAGAGCGGAGGAGAGAGCTGCAAGGGGGGAATGTGAAGACCTATTTTGCCGGAGTCCAAGATGGCTGGAATAGCAAATTCAAGGTGGAAGGTGAATCCATCCACAAGGTCAACCTCTACCCTAACGTTCCCGAGTGGGGCAACAAGGCAGGTTGGTCCACGATCGAGTTGAATACGAAGGAATGGTTTAAGGAAAACGGCGAAAGCCGCGCTTCTGCAGCGGCCGGAGGAAGCGGCAGCTACGGTCTGTTTACCATTCGCGCCAGCGGCGGGGGCAACAAGAAGGTGACGCAGAGCTTCGACCATAGCGGCGGAGTCGAACTCAAAGTGGACATTAAGCGCGTCATGATCTACCGCCCGTGGCTGGAAGTGAGCGTTTTGAAAGGCGGGTTCTGGGGATGGGGGAAGCCGGGCGCAACGCGCGATGAGATTCTCAAGGACAACATCTTGCGGGACGGCTTTCTTAATATCAGCAGCGGCATTGACTTGGACAAGCGCGGCGCGCTCGATGCTACTGAATTGATGCCCATGCTGCCGGTCGAACTGGTCCTTGCCCGTAATGTTGTGGTCACCGCGAATTTCAGTGACGAGCAGATCGCCGAGAGCACGGAGACGTTTGGCGGAGGAGGAGGAGTGAGCTTCGGGCCCTTCAGTTTCGGAGGGAGCGCCAGCCAGACGGTGGCCTCCAAGATGGAAAAAGGAGCCGATGGAAAAGGCTCACTCAGTTTCAAGGGCATCCAGATCATTGGCTTGAACTGCATGGTCATGCCCAAGATCCCGAACCCCAGTCCGCTTCTCGACTGGTCCGAGTGAATCGCGGAGAGTCTTCTGAACCAACGCGCCCCTTCGAGCTTTTGCGAAGGGGCGCGGGGTCGATTCCTGCAACCATTCTGGCCATGGTGTCAGCACGATTGCAAAGCGATTTTCTCGTAGCGGAAGTGGCCGGACTTCCGCCGCCGCTTAACAGCCTGTTGAAAAACCAACCCGACGCGTAAGCGAGGAGAGTTGACGCCGCTATTTTCAAGCGATGTTCGTACTGTCCTGAGCGCAAATCATTCGCGAGATCGGTTTTTCAACAGTCAGCTAAGCGGCGAATCGGAACTCTGGCGCATTCTGCTCCGACTTCGCAGCCAGCGTGGCAATGGGTGTCTCATGCGACTGCTACACACGCCTGTCTGCCATTTCATGCTGCTCGCGTGGCTGGCGTTTGGCTTCGGCGGAAACTTAGCCGCGCAGGTTGGAGTGCCAGCCGGACAGAAGGATCGCGATCGCAAGGCCGTCGTCTATTTGTTCAATCGGCTGACGGAAACCTTCTGCCGCACTCCCGAGCAGAAGCTGCTGATGGCTTGGCCGGGCTTGCCGGTGCCCGCTCTCGAGGAGGTCGATTCGCGCGAATTTCAGTGGGTGCTATCGGAGCATGTCGATGTCGTGCCTCTGGACGACCTCCTTTATAAGAAAGGCGCGCAGGGAATTCCGGAGCTCATTCGCTATGTGCTCGACCACAAACAGTCCGCAAAAGGATCGGCGAGCCCTGAGGAAGACGCGGCGATCAATCAGGCTTTCGATGCCCTGTTTGATTCAGAGACCGGCGCTCCGACGCCGAAATTCGAGGCCTACCTGCGCGAGTATGCGATCTATACCCACTTGATGGATGAAATCCGAGATGAAGGAGTCAGGGGAAGGGTTGCCACGAAACTGCGGGTGGGGGACGCCCCGGCCAAAGTGTGGGCGGAAGCAAAAACCAAGGAGTTCCTGGCGCGGGCGGCGGCGGCGATGGACGCCTTCAAGCGAAATGGGAACTACGACGAGATCCAAAAGCATTTCAAGCTGATCGACGAGATGAAGGAAAAGAGCGTCTCCTTATGGTGGGATCGCTTTCGCACCCAGTTTGATCGGCAGAGAACCACGTCGAGCTCCGGCGACTATTTCCATCTGACGCAGTACTACCCGCCGCCAGAGCGCTGGCTGAAGGACGCGCACAGTCGCTGGATCAAGTTCGCCGTCGAGGATACCCAAGTCGATCTCCTCGGGAAGCAAGAACTGGCTCTCGCCGAAGGCAAGGTTCCCGATGTCCCATTGATCACATTCGCCGGCGTCGAGCGCATGAAGATCGGCTCCTACTCGATCTTGATGGAAATCAAAAGGGTTGTGGTCGAGCGGCCCTGGCTGGATCGAGGACTGTTTCGCAACCGCGCCTGGACCCTACCTGGCGTCACTTCAGACGAATCCGGGCTGACCGTTTACAAGGACAAGAAGGCCGATATGCCAAGCCTGATTTCGGGCATTCTGTTGGCCAAGAACATTACCGTCACTCCGGATGGGTTTCAGAGCACCACGGCCGCGGCGATGGCGCTGAGCTCCAAGTCGTTCGGCATGGTGAACCTCAAGGGAACCTATCTATTCGGCAAGGGACTCGCGGAGGCAAAGTTCAAATTTGATAAGCACTTCAACCCAGCGCTGAACAAGGAGACCCACCGGGTCAGGTTGACCATCCCTGGCGCGCAGATCATCGGTTTCATAACCGATGAGGTTCCGAAATCTCCAAATCCCGATCCGAAATACAGTTTCGACAAGTAGCAGCTCCGCCGGTATCCAGACCGCAACAAGCTTGATGTTCCATATTCCTGACGCCTCTCAACCTCAAAGGTCTCCCATGAAAACGCGCTACATCATTTCGCTGATCAGCGTGACAGCCCTCTTCTTTGCGGGAGCCACCGCGCTCCGCGCCGAAGACCCAGGCGCCTCCTTGATTGAAAACAAGAGCGGCAGCTTCTATCAGGTCCGAATCTCGGACAACGCTTTGCCGATTGGAGTTGTGAAGTTGCTTGATGCTGAAAGCGGTGCAGTGCTGAAAGAGATGAAGAGCAAGGATGAGGCGTATCTGATGAAGCCCAATTCCAAGCTGAAAATGGTAATTGGAGGAAGTCCCTCCGCCAAAGGGTTGGCGGTCGCTCTCTACGTCAGCCTGGACTTGATGAAGGGGGACAACGGGAAGGATGTGGATAAGAAGAGTGTCGTCCGGTTGCACTTCACGCATGCCTTATTGGGCTCGAAACTCATCGCCGACCCATCAGGGAAACTCCAGCCTGTGACGATCGACAAGGAAAATGAGTCGAAAATCATCACGAAGATTGGAAGCTACCAGAAAGCCACCGACGGCAATCTCTGGGAAATCAAGCCCTAGCCGCCTGTTGAAAAACCAACCCGACGCGTAAGCGACGAGAGTTGACTACGCTATTTTTAAGGAATTTCCGTATCATCCTCCGCGCCAATTGGTCGAAAGATCGGTTTTTCAACAGGCTGTTAGACTGAGGCCTTCTCCCCTTCCAGCGCTGCACTGTTCAACCGCTACGCGCTGCACTTTTCAGGCGGCGTTTACAATCGCAACCTAATCAAGGAGAGCCTCGATGTTCAAACTGCAATCACTGATTGCCGCCACCTTGCTTGTTGGCGGTCTGCTTGGGCCGTTGTGGTCGCAAGCTCCTGTTCAGGCTGAGCGGGACAAAGGCGAGGCCGCCGACATGTACGATTACGAAGGTGGCCGGGTTGTTGTGCGTCTCACCCAGAAACTCGACAATAAGCTCGAGGATCACATTACTTATACCAAGACAGTGCCCCTCATTCGCGGGCGTTTCAAGAACAGCGTCACGGTCAGTGTTGAAGTTAACACCAAAGAGAATTATTACACGATCCAAATGGTCACCGAAGGGTTGAAGGAGTTTGAGAATGGTGGCCTTGGATATCGCGCGGGCATCTTCGCGTTCTGTGATGATTGGAATATTCGCAAAGACTCCCAAGTTATTTATGCGAGTGGCGCAGGATTGAAAGCGGCACTGAAGGACTTGGAAACCAAGTTTAACGGCGCAAGAGGGAAGGTCTCCTTCGCTGCAACCGGCGACGTTGAGAAAGGCGAATTGGTTATCACTATTAGCAATAAATAGCTTTAGGGGAGCAAGGGTGGTTCATCCGGCCGAAGCCGGCGCGGGTAGTAGATTCGCGGTAATACAATGACGCGACGCGCAACGGCCTGCTAATCGAATAGGCTGACCGGTGGCGCCCAAATACAATGTCGACAACTAATAACAACGCCATAGCAAGCGAGGACTTATATGAGGTGGAATATCGCGTGGCTCTGTATCGCTGCTGCTCTATGGCATAGCGTTGGAAGCGCCCAGGATATCGTCTCCGATGGACGAATCATTGAGGTGAAGAATTGCGCGCCGACCAACATCGATCTGCGCGACAAGGGTCAGGTGCGATCGTTTCTGACGAGGAATGTCGTGGATACCGATCTGAAACCGAATGTCGGAAGTTCCGAGAAGGTCATTGGTTTCTACCGGCAGATCAATTCTTGGGATCGCATGCGAGAGCTTCGCAACTACGATATCCCACCAACCACCTGGAACGACCTTGCCGATGCGCGGACGGCGCTGGTTAAACAGCTTTACGCCGAGGTGCATGAAGAATGCCGATTGAAGAATATCCACCTCGACTCGACCAAAAGTGTCAAGCACTTCATCGGAACGCCCCCTGGTCACGCGAAGTTCAAAGGCGTGTTCAGCGACCTCGATGTGGCGATGATTCTGGATCCCTTTTTCTATCAGAGTGTCGGCAAGCCGTTTCCTCCTCTGGCGGATCGACAGGCGATGCAAATTGAAGCCAAGCGGATGATGGAGAAGAAACTCACGGAGTATGGCAATGACTCCGGCTTTCTCTTCGACACCAATCTCTACACAACTCCGGAAATGTTTGGCGCCGAGGAAATCGGACCAGAGGGGATGCGCCAAATGGAGCGGTATGACGATGTGTTGGCGTACCTCGCCATTCGGATCGGCTACGGAGCCGACGGCGACCGCTGGCTGGATCGCAAGCAGCTCGTCTTGAACAACGCCAAAGGCAAGGGAGTCGAGACAGAAGTCGCGAGCCTGCTCAAGGAAGCCGAGGACAAATTCCTTGAGGTTGAGAAATTGAAGAGCGCCGCCAT
>Ga0163144_10024636_pt1 | contig 11794 bp, 13 predicted proteins | sample OliLak19BULKMAT1_FD_123175 | JGI IMG/M metagenome (GOLD analysis project Ga0163144, IMG submission 123175) | Freshwater microbial mat bacterial communities from Lake Vanda, McMurdo Dry Valleys, Antarctica - Oligotrophic Lake LV.19.BULKMAT1 | ecosystem: Environmental > Aquatic > Freshwater >... | reverse complement strand
TTGAAATCTTTGAATGTAGATTTGGAGTTGAAATAATCGTTTTTAAAACATAAAACAAAAAAATTGACATGGATTTACTAATTATTTGGGCAGACCAGCACATTCGCAACGTAAGGCAGTTAGATGCATTGATTTCAGAAACTTATACACTTGCGGTGATTATTGCTGTACTCTTTTTGGGCATAGCCATGCTCATATCAAATAGCATTGCTTACGAAGGTGGAAAAAACCCGACAGACCCCGCCAAACGCCGTACTTGGTTCATTGTCTTGGGCATAGCAGCACCTGTATTGTTTTTCCTTTTCAATTACTTGTACGTAAAGCACACTATAGAAAACGCTGCTCTCCAAGCTAAGTTTACCAACACCAATGTAGTGGGGACGATATTGGTATTAGTTTTATATTTCTTACTTGGGTTTCTGCTAAGTAAAGTATTGAAAAACAGCAAGTTCGGCACTGTTTTCCCTTCGAAAAGATAAATACAAAAATGCTTGTTATGCTTTTAGTTTTTTCAAAATAGCTTCTATCTTATTGTATTCATCTAAGAGTTGCTTGGCATAGCGTTCGTCTTTTTGCTTGCCTTTTTTTGATTCGGCAATGCGCATTTGAAAGATGGCATTTGCTTGCTCGTCGAGCAGGGCGGTAAGGAGTTGAATTTCAGTTTCTTCTATCTCTATGGTTTTCATTTTTTTATGACTGCTGTAGTTTCCATTTCACACGCCAAGAACTAATCTTTTATCATTTCGATGTAGGGAATTACGACTTCGAACCCCTTCTCTTTAAAATACACTTTTGTTTCTTCAGCGTCTTTTTTGCTGGTAGCCAGCATGAAATCTCCGCCCCATGCCCCAAGGGATTTTACTTCACCCCAAAAATCGGAAAAGTACAAATTTTTCACTCTTTCCATTTTCAAACTTTCAGAAATAAGCACTTCATGCTTGAGAATGAGTGCGTCAAATTCGTCCAAACTTTGCGTTTTTACCATCTCCTGCGTAATTTCAGTGAGTTGTTTTACCAAAATTTCTTTCTGCTGATGAATCAGTGAGCGGTAGTATTCGATGCCTTCTTGTGAGCTTTGCTTTTTACCCAAATAAATAAAATACAAATTATCACGGAATGGAGGATTAAATTCTATGACTTGTGTGGAAGGAATATTACCCGTTTTTTGGTAGAGAATCGGGTGATTGTGCTGGGCGCAGGCTACATCATAGCCAGAGCCGCCTACAGTATTAAAAAGTAACTCAAATGGGTTTACGCCCGCCCAAGTTGCTACATTATGCACAAGCGTAGAGCTACTGCCCAAGCCCCAAACTATGGGAAACTCCAAATAGGTTTCCACCAAAATATATTCCCTGCCTTTTAGAAAGTTTGCTGCTAACTTACGTGCCTTGCGAAGAATTTTTTGGAGAACAATAGACTTTTGGGAAACAAAGCGGTCGAGACATTCAAAATTTTCTACATCAAACTTTGCCTCAAACCAAAGTTGCCCTTTATCATCATAACTTTTCCAATGTAGCACTTTATGTGCTGAAGGAGAATAAGTTACACTTAATCTTTGTCCTTTTTTTGTGGGAATTGCCAAAGCCAATGCACCATCTAAAACATAATACTCTCCGCTCAAAAGCAGTTTGCCGTTGCCGTAAAAATCTTGCATAAATTAAGTTACATATAATTACGAGTCCTGATTAGTTGCCAACTATCTCCAAATGTAACAAAATATTTGACCTTTTGTTTTGTATATCAAATATTATTTTGAGTGCAGTAGTTAATTAACCTTCCATTCACTTTGCAGATGAATAACTGATAAGATTTTTCAAATATATAATGAGATTTTCTTCATATTAAAAATTTAATGTATTCGTAATCAGTTTTTTATCTAATGTGCAAATCAGTGTAAATTGGTTTCCATAGTCTTGTTATTCTTCATAGAAATATTGAAAGTTAAATTTTCTTTAATAAAGCCCTTCAAATATTAATTTTTCACAAAGCTAAAATAATATATCCTTAACACCTATGTAAAAGGTTAAGCCTAATTTTGCACCGTGAAAAATGAACAGGCGAAAACTGTAAACAATAAAATTATCAAATATATGTATAGTACAAAATCACTCTCACTTTCTAAAATTTCATTTTTAAGCATTTTGCTTCTAAGTTCGATATTCCTTATTTTTTCTACTTCATTGACTGCCCAAGCGCAAATAGGAAGTATCAAAGGAAACATCAAAGACAAAATAAGCGGCGAGCCTGTGATAGGTGCTAACGTTTCTATACAAGGAGGCAGCGTCGGTTCTTCCACAGATATTGATGGTAACTTCCTGATTAACAAAGTACAAGAAGGAACTTATACGCTTAGTATTACAAGTATTGGCTACAAACCTGCCTCTATTCCAGATGTAAAAGTGGAATCAGGTAAGGTTTCTATTATTACTACTTTCATAGAAGAAGATGTAAAAGGTTTAGAGGCTGTAGTGGTAACGGCTGAAAGGGAAACAAACACAGTGGTTTCTTTGATTCGTGAGATTAAACTTGCCGAGCAGGTAGCGGTAGGGGTTTCGGCAGAGCAAATTTCCAAAACTCAAGACAGGGATGCAGCACAAGTAATTCGCAGAGTGCCGGGTGTTTCGCTCATTGACAATCGCTTTGTAATGGTGCGTGGCTTGAGCCAAAGATACAACTCCGTAATGCTTAACGATATTATTACGCCAAGTTCGGAGGTAGATATTAAATCATTTTCTTTTGATTTGATTCCGAGCAGTGTGATAGATAGAATGTTGATTTTCAAGTCAGGTGCGGGTGAGCTTCCCGGCGAGTTTGCAGGTGGCGTCATTAAAATATATACAAAGGATGCCCCTAATGAGAACTTTACAAGTTTTTCTCTCAATTTTGGGCATAGAGTTGGCACTACTTTTACCAATCAAGAACAAATAAAAAGTGGAAGTTTGGATTTTTTAGGTTTTGACAACGGTGATAGAGCAATTCCAAACGGTTTCCCAAAAGCAAGATACAATGACGAACTACCGTTCAATCAGCTAACTACCACAGAAAGAGCTGATTTAGCAAATAAAATGCCGAATAATTGGAAAACTGAATCAGTGAATGTCAAGCCCGATATGCGTTTTAGTTTTGCTTTGGGCAGAAAGTTCAACATCAAAACATTAGAAGTTGGCAATCTTACTTCTTTGAACTACTCTAATACCAATCAGTTTGCAGATGTAGATTTGAACGGATATAGCTACGGCAACCAAACTATCCAAGATTTTAAGTATGATGACCGCCAAATGACTAATAATGTGCGAATTGGCTTGCTAAGTAACTGGTTTTTGAGGCTGAATGCAAAAAATAGGATTGAATTTAAAAACCTTTTCAATCAGATGACTTTCGGTGAAACTACCCTAAGAAATGGGCAAGACATTACCTCGACAAGCAATGATGTAAAAAGTTATTCTTACCGTTTTGAAACAAGAAGTATTTATACAGGTCAGTTGATTGGCAAACACGAACTAAGCAACAGAACAAATTTTAATTGGGTATTTGGCACAGCTTACACGAACAGACAGGAGCCAGATTGGAGAAGGTTAAAAACAAACAAAGCGATAGGTTCTGGCGAAAATGTTCCTTATTCTGCTGAAATTGGCAATGACCCAAATCCGCAAAATGCAGGTCGTTTTTATTCTAACTTAAATGAAACTATTTTTACATTAAGTGCCAATGTAGAACACAAATTTGGTAAGTATGAAACTGATGAAACAGCTAAGAAATTGCGTTTTGGCATTTATACAGAAAGAAAAGACAGAGTTTTTGAAGCAAGATTTTTCGGTTATCAAAGAGTGTTTGGCTCAAGAGCAAATCTTACCTCAGCAAATGACCAAATATTTGCACCGAGCAATGTAACTGGTAATCAAGGATTTTTGACAATGGTAGAAGGTACGCAGCCCAACGACAAATACACAGCAGCAAATACCTTAGCGGCAGGTTACATCAGTGCTTTCTTGCCTATTAATAAAGATTTGAGCGTTTCATTAGGCTTTCGTGGCGAGTTTAATCAGCAAGAAATTCAAAGTCGTTTGCGCACTTTTGACAATGTAAAGCGCAACAATCCAGTGTTTAGCCCACTTCCTTCGGTAAATATTTCTTACGATATTTCTGACAAATCTTTGATTCGCTTGGCTTACTCTATGTCGGTCAATCGCCCAGAGTTCAGAGAGTTAGCTCCGTTTGACTTCTTTGACTTCCCTTTCAATGCCAACGTAATAGGGAACTCCTCTTTGAAAACGGCAACAATACAAAATATAGACGCAAGATGGGAGCTATACCCTTCGCCAGAAGAATTGATTTCTGTAGGTGTTTTCTATAAGAATTTCCAAAATCCAATTGAAAATTTCTTGTTGTTTACTTCCAACTTAGGTAGCCTTAGCTACAGCTTTGTAAACTCAAAATCTGCAATAAGTGGCGGTGCTGAAATAGAAATTCGCAAGTCATTAGGCACGCTTACAAGCAATAGTTTCTTGCAAAATTTGAGCGTATCTACTAACGCTTCTATCATCTTTACAAAAATAGACTTAGGCTCAACTATCTCACTACCAGACCCAAGCGGTGCAGTTTCTACTGTAGATGTGGCAAGCATCCAAGACCAAAACCGCCCAATGATGAATCAGTCGCCTTATTTGGTAAATGCAGGGATTTACTACAACAGTGAGAATAGTGGCTGGCAGTTCAGTGTGCTATATAATGTTTTTGGTACACGCCTTTTTGCAGTGGGAAACCCTATAGTACCCTCTGTATATGAAATGCCAAGAAACATCATCGACCTTGCATTCACAAAGCGTTTGACCAAGAAAGTAGAGCTACGTGGTGGCGTGCAGGACATCTTGAACCAAGCAGTTCAACTTAGGCAAGATGCCAACAGAAATGGCAAAATAGATGGTAACGACCCTACTGTCAGAAGTTTCAGACGAGGTTCAGTATTTAACATAGGTCTTTCTTATAATTTCTAAAAATATTTACAAATAGCTTGAGGTGTTTTTGAGTCATTCAAACAATTTCAAATAGTTATTTAATCAAAGTCAAACAATTTCAAATAGTTTAATCAGTCAAAATTTCAAAACTTTAATTTCTTAATTTATGAAAACTTTAAAATTAGCTGGGCGGTATTCCGCATTATTCGTGTTACTTTCTGTATTTGTTTTTGCTTGTAGCAAGAGCAGTGATGACGATACGCCTAAAGTAAAGGCATCTGGTGCAACACTCACAGGTGAAATCAAAGGTAACAGAACACTTACAGCAGATAGCATTTACCTTATCAAAGGTTTCACTTATGTAACTAATGGTGCTACACTTACTATCCCCGCTGGCACTATCATAAAAGGCGAAAAATCTACAAAAGGTGCGCTAATAGTAGAGCAAGGTGGTAAAATCATTGCAGATGGTACGGCACAAAGACCTATCGTTTTCACTTCTGACCAAGCTATCGGACAAAGAAACTATGGTGACTGGGGTGGTTTGGTATTAGTAGGTAGAGCGCCTCATAACCGTCCAGGTGGCACTTCTTTCGAAGGTGGTATCAGAGGTACTTTTGGTACTTTCAGCGATGCCAATGACAACTCAGGCGTACTAAGATATGTACGTATCGAGTTCCCCGGTATTGCCTTGACTACTGCGACAAATAGCGAAATTAACGGCTTGACTTTGTACGGTGTAGGTGCAGGAACGGTGATAGAAAACGTACAAGTTTCTTACTCTGGTGATGACTCTTATGAGTGGTTTGGCGGTACAGTAAATTGCAAGAACTTGGTAGCCCTAAGAGGTTTTGATGATGACTTTGATACTGACTTTGGTTACACAGGCAAAGTACAATTCGCAGTATCTTTGAGAGACCCCGAAGTAGCTGACCAGTCTGGTTCTAACGGATTTGAGTCTGACAACTTTGGTGGTACAGGTACGCCTGCAAATGGCAATAATGATGGCTTGCCTTTGACTGAGCCTGTATTTTCAAATGTAAGTATTTTTACTTTCTCTGGAACTCCTGTGAATACTGTTTCTCCTAAAGGTTCAGGACCTTTTCAGTCAGCCATGCACTTGCGTAGAAACACCGCAATTAGCATCTTGAATACAGTAATTGTAGGCTACCCAGAAGGCTTGCGCTTAGACGGTACTGCTACCCTTGCCAATACAGTATCAGGTAAATTGGATTTGAGAGGAGTGGTATTTGCCAATACGGTACTAAACTATCGTGAGGCAAGTGGAATTACAGCAGCAGATGTGCAAGGCTTTTTCGAAAACCCAAGCAAGGGCAATCAAAACTTACAGTTAAGCGCATTGGGCTTGAATGCAGCAAACTTCACTTTGACTGCACCAAGTTTCTTACCTGCGGCAGGCTCTCCACTATTGAGCGGTGCTAAGTTTGATGCCAAAGCAACTGGTTTGCAGCAAGTTGCCTACAGAGGTGCATTTGGCACTACTGACTGGACAGCAACTTGGACAAACTTCAACCCACAGACAACTGATTACAGCAAATAATTTTGTAATATACATATATTTATTCATTGCAATAAACCTTACTGATTTTCGGTGGGGTTTATTTTTTTAAAGCAAATTAAACTTTTTGCTTAAATTTTTTACCTTTGTCATCAAGAATTGATTAAAAAATATCAAAGCCTTTTTTAAAGCAAAACTTATGGAAACACAATTTGTAGATGCCTATATTACTTACACACTCAAAGACAACGCATTCAATATCAGAGAAAATGATATTGCTTTCATTCCTCATGAGCATCTCCTCAAAAATCCGAACGAAGATGTTCCATACCAAGCAATAAAAGCAGTTTATTTGCGAAAGGAGGCAGGAGAAAACCAACACGGAAAGTTCGAGAAAGGTGATTATGTTTTTTCATATACTTGTACTATCGATTTTCGCCACCGCAAAAGCATCAAAATAAAAAACTACATCATTAGAAATAACTTTAGCGTAGATAAAAATGAAAGTTATGAGTATTTTGTAAAGGAATTTATTGAAAAGCTAAAGCAATTTCCTGATATAAAAATCTATGCCTATGGGGGAGCGAAAGCCAGAGCAATGAACAAGGTAAATAAAATATTCCCAAGCCTACGAATAGGAAGTTATGTAGTTACTGGGCTGAGTATTATTAAAGTAACAGGCAAATCACTCCTAAAATTAACACCTTTATTGGGCTTCGATGTCGGCGAATTAGTAATTATTGGGGCAGGACTTACAATACTAATGACAATGAAAATTAGTGATTTTTACCTCAAACGCAACGCTCAAATTGTTAATGATGCCCCAGTCCCATCTCAATTTTTCCCTTCTTCAGAAAAAGAACAAAAATTATTAACAAATTAGTTGCAAGACTAAAAAATTAGTGTTAGCTTTGCTGCATAAGTTTTTTCATAAAAAAAAATTCAGAAAAAATGCAACTTACAAAAGCAGAAGAGCAAATCATGCAGGTACTTTGGGGCTTAGAAAAAGGCTTTGTCAAAGACATTATCGAAAAATTTCCTGAACCGAAACCCGCCTACAACACTGTAGCAACTTTCATGAAAATATTGAAAGAAAAGGGCTTTGTCGACCACAAAACGTATGGAAAAACCTTTGAGTATTTTCCTCTGGTTTCAAAAAATGAATATAGTAAGTCCTTTTTAAACAAATTTTTAGGGGGCTATTTCGGTGGCTCATTCGAGAAAATGGTGTCCTTCTTTGTCCAGCAAAACGACATGGATTTGAAAGATGTGGAAGAACTGATGAAACACGTAAAAAAAGACTTAGAATAGTTTTCAAATTGTTTGATTGTTTGAATACAGTTTGATTTTTTTCTCATTCATCAATATAATTCATAATTCCCTATGACCTATTTCATTTTTCACTTTGCAAGCCTGTTTGTATTTTGGGCTTTCTACCAAGTTTTCTTGAAAAAAGATACTTTTTTTGAGCGAAATCGCTGGTATTTGCTTTTGTCTTTGGCCGTGGCGTTGCTTGCGCCTGTGTTAGAAATTTCCTTGTCAAACCAAAGCACGAGTGAAATAGCTGGTTTACAGACTTTTGTGCTGCCCGAAATCAGCATAGCAGAAGCAGAAGTAAAAGTAGAAAGCTGGTCATGGTTTCAAGTTATTAAGAGTATTTACTTTCTGGGTGCGGCTATCTCCCTGATTTTGTTTGCAGTACGCTTGGGAAAACTACTTTTGCTTATTCGCCCCACGCTGTCAGTGGTCGCAAACCCCGCCAATTGTTACAAAGTAGGTACTTTTTCCTTTTTCAATTATCTTTTTTGGGATAACTCCCTGAAATTGAGCAAAGAAGAAGAAAAGCAAATTTTGGAACACGAGTTGGCGCACATCAGAGGTGGACATTCCTACGATTTGATGTACGTGGAACTACAAAAAATCGTCTTTTGGTTTAATCCGATTATTTATTTATACGAAAAAGAACTTCGCAATCAGCATGAATTTATTGCAGACAGCAAGGCAACAAGACTTTCAGATACAGAGAGTTACGTGAGCCTGATGGTCAGCAGTTTATTCAAAAGTTTACAAATTAACTTTACACATTCATTTCACAATCAACAAATTAAACAAAGAATCAAAATGTTGAACACACAAAAAACAACAAGGGTAAAAGGCTATGCCAAAACAGTTTTGGCAGTAGCTTTGGTAGCAATAACAACTTTATTTATTGCTTGCAGCAAGGAAATACTCCCTGAATTTAGCAAGGATATCGTAGCAAATCAGATTGGGAGCAAAATGAGTTTTTCTAACAGTAATAACGGATTGCTTAGCCAAATCTCTCCATTAGTTAGCTCACATCTGAAAGAAACTTCAATGCTATTACAAGAGTGTGCTATCACAGACAGAAAAATAGTTAGTTATGATGATGGGCAAATCGTACTTTTTGTAAAAATAGAAGACAGTAGTAGTCACAAACTTTCTATTGCGGTGCCATTAGAAAAAAGTGGTAATGCGTTTAAGGTAATTTTAACTGAATCTTCTGTATCTTGCAGTGGTAGTTGTGGCTGTTCTGTTGATTATTATCCTGCTCATAATAATACACCTGCTCACTACTCTTGTTCTTGTAGCCCTTGTAGTATGACTGTCAAGGAATTATAAAAAAATAAAGCAAAGAATGGTGATGCCGATTAGCTTTAAGTTGGATTAATGCCAGATAAGGGGTTTACAAAAAACATGATAAGGTTAGAAAACCTTATCATGTTTTTTGTCTTATAAGGGTTTGTTCTTTAGCTCATTTTCATATTTACTACATTAGGACTTGCGAAGTGTTTAACTACATTTGTTTAATAAAACAGGATTGTTCATCTTTGCCCTAAAGTAGCCCTAATTATTTGATATATGCAAATAAATCACGTAAAATATGAATACTATCATTGGGGGGAAATCAACAGAAAAAAGTCTGTTATTGCATTTTATTGCTGCTACCTTAGGAGGGAAAGATAAAAAAGATTACGACAAAAATTTTTCAAAAATTGGCTTTGAAGTAGAATTTGCAGACAGCGAAACTTTTAGTTTGAAAGATACAACCAAACAGCGTAGTCGAAATATTACCTATATTTCACAGCAACAACTTCAAAATATTGTTCAGGGGGACAATGTTTCCCAAATAATTTTCGTGGAAATTACAGAGTACAAACAGATGCTTTACTTTCTCAGCTTTTTTAAAGACTGAAAGATTAGGCATCTTAGAAGTAGAACTTAAAAACTTGGGTGATAAATCGGAAAAACAAACAGAAAAGGAGAAAAATATTACCCAAATTACTACAAAACCTAAGTTTCCAATTCTTATTGACCAGCCCGAAGATAATTTGGATAATCGAACTGTTTACACTGACTTAAAAGACTTTATAAAAGCAAAAAAACTAAACCGCCAAATCATTATGGTAACTCATAATGCTAATCTGGTTGTTGCTACTGATGTAGAGCAAATTATTGTAGCTAATCAAGATGGAAAAGATAATAGCGGAAACAAGAAATTCAGATTTGAATACGTAACAGGAGCTTTGGAACACACTAAGAAAAAAGATGAAAAAGTATAGGTATTTTATACCAACAAGGTATAAGAGAATACGTTTGCGAAATCTTAGAAGGTGGTGAAATTGCCTTTAAAAAACGTGAGGAAAAATACGGTTTGAAGTAAAATAGCTATGCAAACTATTTTTGACACCTAACTCTGAAATTTCCTTACTCAAAAAGTTTCCGAAATCCACACAGCAGGCATTAGATGAAATGCTGAAAGTCTTGCTTATCAAGGTTTTTGCAGAAAAGGAAAATACACAAGACTTTTTTGTGAGTAGCAAAGAGTTTGCAGACACCAAGGCAGGTAAGAAAAGTAAAACCTTTTTGGTACGCATAGAAAGCCTATTTCAAAAAACGATTCAAAGTTTTGCAGATATTTTCGAACCTAATGAAAAAATCAAATTAAGCCTTGCGAGTTTGGCTTTTGCTATCAATAAATCGCAAAATGTAAATTTTTCGGATACCATAGATGCCAAAGGTTTAGCTTTTCAAAAGTTTTTAAACAATACAAAAATAATGTACCTTGTGTAACAAAAGTAGCTGTATAGGATTTCTGTGTAGCTTATTTTTGCATTACAATTACGTTAATCCTTTAAAACAAAGGAAAATATAAACGCAAGCGTGGAAACAGTCGGCAAAGCGGCACAAGGCTCAAACTTTAAAATATTTGACAATGAATTTTATACAAACATATAGGCTCGCCATTATAGGAGTCGCTATTGGAGCGATAGGCGGTTATCTCTATTACTACTTTATTGGCTGTGCAAGTGGCACTTGCGCTATTACTTCAAAGCCGCTTAATAGCACTTTGTATGGTGCGGTGATGGGAAGTTTGTTATTGGATATGTTTAAAACAAAAAAAAATGATAAAAATGATTAAGCAATTATTTGGATTTGGTACGCAAGTAGATTACGTAGCTTTAGTACAGCAAGGTGCTGTTATTTTAGATGTTCGCAGCGTAGGCGAATATGCAGCAGGGCATATAAAAGGCTCTATTAACATTTCTGTGGATACTTTGAGCAATCATTTGAACAAACTCAAAGACAAAAACCAAGCTATCATTACTTGCTGTGCCTCTGGCATGAGGAGCGCAGCAGCAAAAGGAATACTGGAGTCCAAAGGCTATACGCAGGTCTATAATGGTGGCGGCTGGAGTAGCTTGCAAGGGAAATTGGGGCAATAGTAGTGTAGTTTTATGCGGCAAAACTAAAAACCTGTGAATTATGTAAATGTTTTTCCAAATCGTGTAATACATATACGAGCAGATTCATTTACCTTTGAGTTCACTATTTTAAATATAAAATCTATGCCGCTTCTCACTATTTTACTTGTCTTGATTGGTACAGGCGTTATCCTTTGGCTTGTAAATAATTATATCCCAATGGAGCGCAATATCAAAACCATTCTCAATGTGGTTGTTATTATCGTCCTTATCGTTTGGCTACTCAGAGTATTTGGTCTTTGGGATTCCATGAATAGCCTACGTATTTAGAACGAAACTCATAGAGAGAATTGTAGAATAAGTAACAGTGTACCGAAATTTTTTGAGCATCATACATAAAAGTATGATGCTTTCTCTGTCTTTATTGGTGCTGAACGCAGCGTGCAGCACTAACACTCCTTTTCACTTGCTAATTTGCAAAGGTTCTTTTCATAGCATATCTGTTGGTGGAAGAACACCAACAGAGGCGAAAATTTGCAAAGGTTCTTTTCATAGCATATCTGTTGGTGGAAAACACCAACAGAGGCGAAAAAAGG
>Ga0163144_10024635_pt1 | contig 11794 bp, 11 predicted proteins | sample OliLak19BULKMAT1_FD_123175 | JGI IMG/M metagenome (GOLD analysis project Ga0163144, IMG submission 123175) | Freshwater microbial mat bacterial communities from Lake Vanda, McMurdo Dry Valleys, Antarctica - Oligotrophic Lake LV.19.BULKMAT1 | ecosystem: Environmental > Aquatic > Freshwater >... | reverse complement strand
GCTGCCACCCGTTGCCGGCGAGCCGCGGCTTGTCGTGCTCGGGCCGAGGTCTCACGACGCTCAGTTGCTTTAGCAGAACGCCGCGGTTACTCTTGGATCAACACTGACAGGCAGGGCAAGCCGGAAACGCGAAAGGCCCCGCTTTCGCGAGGCCTCTCGGGGTGATGGGCGCTACTGGGCTCGAACCAGTGACCCCCAGCTTGTCGAGCTGGTGCTCTCCCAACTGAGCTAAGCGCCCAAATAGTGCCTATTTGCAGGCACTTCGTGCTTTTCTTCAACTTCTACGCTCTCCCAACGGTCGGGAGTCTGGCTGATTCTAGCCGACAGCCCGCGCCGGCGCGTTTCGGCGAGGCGCCTCGACACCCCCGGCGACTCGTAAGCGGTTCGGCAGCCAAAGAGACGCGTCGGGAATAGGCCGAGAGTCACCGGCGTTCTTCTAGTTGTCCATATTTTGTCTAATTAGGAGGCGTCATGAGCATCACAGAAGCACCGCAGGAGACCACCACCAGCTGGCCCGAGCTGGCCGAGGGCCTGTACGGGTTCCTCACAGGTCGCGGCGCAACGATCGCGTACGAGCTCGACCAGCTCGAGATCTACGTCCCGCGCGATGCGAGCGACACATCGCCCCGCGCCAAGTGGCAGCTGAACGGCACCGTCCGGATCAGTACCTCGGAGAGGGCCCGGTAACCCGGATCGTGTTCGATGTGGTCGGCAACGTGGAGATCACGCTCGGCGACGGCCGGCATGGCGGTCTCGTGGCGGACGGGCAGAGCCTCGTCCTGAACGTGGACGAGCCTGCCAGCCTCGCCGGCCTCGCCGGGCGTCGCACGCTCCGCACTCTGGCCGAGACACTCTCGCGCACCGGATTCACGCTCCACGTTCGCAGCGGCGACCGGCTCCTGCTCGCGGCCGGCAAAGACGTCGAGTCGGATCTGCTCAGCCGCCTCCTACGCGTCCCTCACGCCCGGTTCGACCGCCGGTTCGCCCTCCGCTCGACGCTCACACGAGGGCGGCCCAAGTCCTGAGCCGGGCAGCCTCGCTCACGCCGATTTCGGAAACCCCATGATGCCCCGTCCTTTCGACACCTTGCACGCGCTCGCAGGCGGCACGCCGCTGCAAGCGCTCCACGCCCACTCGACGCTGCTCCGGGGCCCGCGCGGAACATCGTCGGAGGAGGCCTACCTGCATGTCCTGCTGCGGTCGGGTGACCGCCTCGCGCGCGGGCTCGCGATCCGGCCCCTTTCCCGCATCGCCGGGCGCGACTTCGACGCGACGCTGCAGGGCCTCGCAGGGAGCAACGACCTGCTGCTGCGAGAGCAGGCAGTGTGGGCGCTCGGGGACCGTCCGGCCACCGCGGTCGGGATCAATGCGGTTGTGGGCGCCCTCGCCGACGGTGGGCATGCGGCCGTGATCGCGCAGCTTGCGATCGAACGCTGGGCCGACGCCTTCCCCGCCGTCGTGGCAGCAATCGCCACCGAGCTCGACTGCCGCAGCGACGAAGCCGCTCGTACCCGTCTCGTGGAAACGTTGAGCGTCAGAGCCGACACCCAAGCGCAGCTCCTCCTCGCACAGCTCCTCCGCCGTACGGACGAGCCCGAAGCAGTGCGGGCGGCCGCAGCCCGGGGGCTCGCTGCCCGGCCTCACCCGGCGCTACTCGACGAGCTGCGGTGTGCAACCCTCGACGGGGGCCCAGAGCTGCGGTTCGCCTGCACGCGGGCGCTGCTCGCGCTCCGCGGCGCGCGAGCCGCGGAGGCCGCTGCGAAGCTCGCAACCACGGTGATCGGCTCGGTTGAGCCATTCGATCGCCTGCTCGTCGCGCTCGTGCGGGGCCGGGCCGCGCCGTCGCTCGAGCGGCCCGGGCTCCACATCGCCCAGATCTTCGTCCAGGGGAGGCTCGACGGAGAGCTCACGCACGCGGGCGCAGGAGACGACGGCGGCATCTCGACGCTGCTCGTACAGCTCGGACGGGCATTCGGAGCAGAACCCGCAATCGGCCGCGTCACGACGATCGCTCGGTCGCTCGCCGAGCGCGAGACCGGCTGGCGTCACGTCGGCCTGAGCGAGGCACAGGGCCCCGGTATTTCGATCGAGCGGGTTCCGTTCGGCCCCGCCGGGTACCTGCCCGCACCCGACCTCTGGGAGCATCGGCTCGAACTGGAACGCGCGCTCGAGAGAGCGATCTCCGACCTCGGAGGAATCGACATCGCCCATCTCCGCTTCGCCGACGCCGGCGCGTTCGCCGCGGCCCGCGTCTGCCGCCGCCTCGGCATCCCCGTGGTCTTCACCGCCGCCCCCGACCCGCACGCTGTCATCGCGAGCGCCGAGAAGACGGGCGCCCTGACGCGCGAGACGTTCCCCGCGGCCGAGCTGCGCGAGCACTACCTGCAACGCGCCCAGCTCGTCGAGACGCTGCTCGACCAGGCTGACACCGTCGTCGTACTGCCGCGGCCGGACGCGCGAGCGGCCCTCGGCAGGCTGATCGGAGCGCCGTTCACGCGGATTGACGTGGAGCGCATCCAGACGATTGCCGAGGGCATCTCACTGGAGCAGGTCGACCGCGCCGCCTCCGCGCTCGAGCTCGCCGAGCACGCTCGTCAGCTCCCCAAGGGCGCGGCCGATCTGCTCGACGAGATCGCCGCGCTGCCACCCGATCGCCACGGTCTCCCCCTGCTCGTCAGTGTTGGACGCGTCCACCGCGTCAAGGGACTGCCGCTCCTCGTCGAGGCATGGGCCGGCGACGACGACCTCCGCCGCTCACTCAACCTCGTCCTCGTGGGCGGCAACCTCGAGCGGCCGACGCTCGAGGAGGAGGTCGTGCTCGGGCAGATCGACGAGGTGTGCGCTCGGCTGCCCCTCGCACGCGACGGTCTCGTGCTGCTCGGCCACCGCCCAAACCACGAGGTTGCGACGGTGCTGCGCGTCGCCCGGACGGGGCTTCCCGACCTGATCGAGTCGAACGGCGTCTACGCCTGCACGAGCCAGAAAGAGGAGTTCGGCGTTGCGCTGCTCGAGGCGATGGCCACCGGGCTCGCGGTCGTCGCACCCGGCTCCGGTGGGCCCGCCACCTACGTGAAAGAAGGACTGACGGGATTCCTTGCTGATACGGCGTCGGCCGAGAGCGTCCGAGCCGCGCTCCATCGGGCCGGTGCCGCCCGCAGCGACGAGCCGCGGGCCCGACGCACATCAAACCTCGTTCGATCCATGTACACGATCGAAGCGATGGCCCAATCGCTTGCGGCGGTCTACACCGATGTGCTGCGCGAGAGCGACCAAGTGGCCGCGTGATCGTCCTCGTCGTCGTTCCCGACTACGTCTCGCACTGGTACCCACTGTCCGCAGTCGCCGGCACGCTTCGCGCGCGGGGCCACACTGTCATCGTCGCCACGGGCCCAGCGCTCGCCCCGCGGATCGCCGCGGACGGGCATGAGCGCGTCGAGCTCATGCTCGGATCCGGCAGCAACACCGGCCTCTCGCGGGCTCAGCGAGACGCGAAGCTGGATGCGTTCTTCGCAGCGACTCGCAAGGGAATGATCCCGACGCTCCGGTACCAGGCGGAGCAACGCCGGCACGACCTCCTCTGGGAGCCACACACCGTTGGCAAGCGCCTTGACGCCATTGTCGGCGACGTTGCTCCCGACGCCGTTCTCGTCGACCAGCTCGCATTCGGGGCGACCGCCGTCCTGCGCGGCCTCCGCGTGCCGTTCCTCTCGTTCCTCCCGGGTCATCCGTGCCAGCTGCCAGCGCGCGGCGAAACGTTCGGCTATCCGTCGCTGCGTCCACCCGGCTTCGCTGCGCCGGAAGACGAGCTCCGATCGCTGAAGGAGCTCTGTGTCAGCGTCGCCTCCGAGTTCAGCGCTGCCTACAACGCGGTCGTGGCATCCCTCGACCCCTCTGCTACACCGCTCGAAGATGCCTTCGGGGCAGGCGGAACGCTCGGGACGCTCGTCAACTATCCGGGGCAGCTCGGAGCACACGCGGCACGCCTCCCGCACGCGGCGTTCCTCGGCTCGTGCATCCGCTCGGAGACACCAGACCTGCACTTCGAGCTTCTGGCGCGCACGGCGAGAGCACGACCCCGCGCGTATGTCTCCCTCGGCAGCTTCCTCTCCGCGCGCAGCGACGTCCTGCGGCGGATCGCCGATGCGCTGAGAATGCTCGGCTGGGACGCAGTCATCGCGACGGGAGCAACCGATCCACGGGAACTCGGCCCCACCCCTTCCACCTGGGTGCTCGGAGAGCACCTTCCGCAGGTCGCCGTGCTGGAGGCATGCGACCTCGTCGTCTGCCACGGAGGCAACAACTCCGTCACCGAGGCGCTCACCGCCGGCCTGCCGATCCTCGCCTCCCCGTTCTCGACCGACCAGTTCGCCGGGGCCGAGGACCTGCGCCGCGCCGGCCTCGGCGACGCAATCGATCCCGGCTCTGCGACAGCAGCCGAGATCGCGACCCGACTCTCCTCCCTGCTCGACGGAGACGCGGCGCGGCAGGCGGCCGCGCTCGGCGTCGACCTTCGCCGCGCCCCCGGCGCCGAGCGCGCAGCGGACGCCATCGAGCAAGCCGCCGCGCTGAAGCCTGCCGCCGCCTAGGAGGTGCTCGCAGCCGTGAAGGCGCTCGCGGGCACGTCCCGCTCGTCGTGCTCGATCGCGTACACCAGACGCTCGGCCACGACGGCCGGGTCGAGTCCCGGGCGCATCCCCGGGGCTTCCCCGTGGAGCGGCCGGCCCGCAAGACCCGTCTCCGTATGCGGCGGACGGGCGTCGATCACCGAAACGCGCCGCGGGCGGGCCTCGCGCGCGAGCGCACGGAAACCGGCCGAGACGCCCGCTTTGGCGGCAGAATACGCGACGAGCCCGGCGGTCGGGATCTCCGCGACGACACCGCTCACGTTGAGGACGAAGCCGCCGGAGGACACGACCGGAATTGCGGCTCGGGCGAGAGCGAGCGGCCCGATGAGATCGACGGCAACGATCTCCCGGAGGATGTCGAGGGGAATTTCGTCGAGTGGCCCAAAGGCCACCATGCCCGCGCAGCAGACGACGCCGTCCAGTCCGCCGAGCGCCGCGGCTGCGGCCGCCACGAGCGGCGCCGAGGCAGACGCCTCCGCCAGGTCGAACGAGAAGGCGGGGGTTCCGGCAGCTCCGATCCCGGCAAGCCTGCTCTCGTCGCGCCCCGCGACCGCGAGGCGCGCGCCACGACCGGCGACGGCGGCGGTGAGCGGCCGGCCGATGCCGCCCGAGGCCCCGACGATGAGGATGCGGGCGCCGGCGAGTGATCGGCTCTCGGTGGGCATCAGAGGGAGAATAGCTGATTACCTCGACATAACATAGACACCGGGAGGCTTGCTCCTGCCCCGCACGCTCTGGTCGTTCCTCGGGCTCCTCGTCCTGCCGTCGCTCTCTCGACGTGCCGTTAGCGCTGCGGACCTGGCCGCGGTCAGAGGCGGCGTCGATCCGGTCGGGCTCGCCCGAACGCTGGGGACGCTCGATGCCGAGCAGGAGGACGAGCCGCAGCGCAACCGCCTCGTCGAGGCCGTCTTTCACCCCGTCCCCTCGCTCAATCGACGCCTCCGGGCGATCGAAAGAGGAGCCGCCCCGGAGCTGCCGCAGCCGTGGCACACCGCCCGTACCGCGCTCTTCCTCTCGTGGGCCTCTCTCGGCCTGCTCTCCCGCGCCGTGCACTGCAACTGCGGCCGGCCCGAGCTGTGGGCCCTTTTCCCCGGAGACTGACCACCTGTCGCCGTGACCCGAGTGACCCCCGAGAACGTCTTCGCCGGATCCCTGTAGTCTGACTGTACCGGTCCTCCGAACGGTGAACCGATTGCGGACGAGAATGTCGCCGACGAGAAAGGTGCGGGTGTCGACCGATCCAGGGAGCGGGTCAATCCCCTTCAGCCGGGCGCCGAAGGAGCCTGTGGCGCTCGACGACATGGCAGTGCTCCTCCATCCGGACGATGACGTCGCCATCGCGAAGGCGCAACTCGCCCCGGGGACGGAGCTTCGCCTCTCGGGCGACGGCTCGGTGCGCGTCGTGCAGGCGATCCCTTCGGGGCACAAGGTTGCCCTCCGTGCGATCCGGGTCGGCGACCCGATCCGACGCTACGGCCAGGTGATCGGTAACGCCACGCGCGCGGTCGAGCCCGGCGAGCACGTCCACAGCCACAACCTCGCGGTGGGAAACGTGGGACACGACTACGCGTTCTGCGAGGCGTGGCAGCCAGTCGAGCTCGTGGCGGAGTCGCAGCGAGCGTCCTTTCTCGGCTTCCGACGATCCGACGGTCGCGTCGGCACGCGCAACTACGTTGCTGTGCTCGCCTCGGTCAACTGCTCGTCGTCGGCGACCGTAGCGGTCGTCGACCGGATCGAGCGGTCAGGGGTGCTCGCCGACTACCCGAACATCGACGGCGTGATCGCGCTGCCGCACAAGGGCGGCTGTGGCGCGCATATCGGCTCCGCTGCCATGCGCCAGCTTCAGACGACCCTTGCAGGGACGGTTGACCACCCGAACGTCGGCGGATATGTGATCCTCAGCCTGGGCTGCGAGGTCAACCAGCCAGATGACATGATCGCTGCGACAACGCTGCACGAAGACGCCCCGCTCGTGATCACGATCCAGCAGGACGGTGGCTTCGCGAAGACCGTCGAGCAGGGCGTCGAGGCTGTGCTGCGGCTCCTCCCGGTCGCGAACCGGGCCGAGCGCGAGCCGGTGCCGGCGTCCGAGCTCGTGCTTGCGCTCCAGTGCGGCGGCTCGGACGGCTGGTCGGGCGTGACCGCAAACCCGGGGCTCGGCAAGGCGTGCGATCTGATCGTGCGACACGGTGGAACGGTCGTCCTCGGGGAGACGACGGAGATCTACGGTGCCGAGCACCTGCTCACGCGCCGCGCCAGCAGCCGGGAGGTGGGTGAGCAGCTCGTCGAGCGGATCCGTTGGTGGGAGGAGTACACCGCCACCTGGGGCGCCTCGATCGACAACAACCCCACTCCCGGCAACAAGGCCGGCGGGTTGACGACGATCTACGAGAAGTCGCTCGGTGCGGTTGCGAAGGCAGGCTCGACGCCGCTCAACCAGGTTGTGGGGTATGCCGAGCGGGTGACCGAGCGTGGGCTCGTCCACATGGACACGCCGGGGTACGACCCCGTCTCCGTCACCGGGCAGGTCGCGGGCGGCTGCAACCTCGTCGCCTTCACAACCGGACGGGGTTCGGCCTTCGGTTTCAAGCCGGCGCCATCGCTCAAGATCGCAACCAACGGCGATCTCTATCAGCGGCAGGAGCCGGACATGGACATCGACGCCGGGAAGGTTCTCGGCGGCATGAGCCTCGAGGATCTGGGTCAAGAGATCTTCGAGGAACTCCTCGCTGTGGCGTCGGGCAAGCGAACGAAGAGCGAGCTTGCCGGCATCGGTTCCGAGGAATTCAACCCCTGGATCCTCGGCGCCACCCTCTGAGGAGGATTGGCGCAGTACGACCGTCCCTGTCAGAAGGTCGACTGATTCAGCGTGGCTCCTCCGCGTTGAGGGCCGACCAGACCCGCTCGGGTGTCAAGGGAAGATCGCGGATGACAACGCCTGTCGCATCTGCGAGCGCCGCAGCCAGTGCGGGTGCAGTGCACAGAATCGCCCCTTCGCTGACGCCCTTCGAACCACATGGCCCCGGCCCATCCCCGTTCTCGATGACCTCGGATTCGAGCTCGAGAGGCATGTCCTTGGTCGTAGGGATGCGGTAGTCGAGCGCTCCCAGATTCCGGATTCGACCGCGGTCGTCGAGGAGCAATTGCTCCATCAGGCTATGTCCGAGGCCCATGACCGCCGCTCCCTCATCCTGCATCGTGACCTGGAGCGGATTGAGTGCCTTCCCGACATCGCCGACGGTGACATGCCGATGGATGAGCACCTCACCCGTCTCGCCGTCGACGGAAACCTCGAAAGCCGTGCAGTTGAATTCGTAGAACGCGGGGGCGCCGCCGAGCGGATGGTCGGGATCGTCCTCTCGGCGCATCGTGCCGTTTCCTACCAGCTCTCCCCGGAGTCGGCCAAGCCCCCGCTCGAGAAGCGAGGCGATCGGGTGCTGTTCGCCTCTGACATGAACCTCGCCGCCCTTGATCTCGACGTCCGCACGATCGACACCGGTTACCTCGGCGGCGAGCGATCTGAGCTGTCGGTGAACGTCCTCGCATGCGGCGAGGATCGCGTTGCCCATGAAAACCGTCGAGCGACTTGCAGATGTCTGGAGATCGAACGGAACGATCGCGGTGTCGCCACTGACGACGGCCACATCGTCGACGGTAACGCCAAACTCGTCGGCCGCGATCTGGGCGAAGATGGTGCGCGCGCCTTGCCCCATGTCCGACGTACCGGCGTACACGATCACGCTGCCGTCGAACAGGAGTCGCACCGTCGCCTGCGAGAGCCCCGTCGTCGCTCCCGCCTTGATCGCGACCGCAATGCCCCGACCCCTTCCCTCCACCGGCGGTCGACCCCATCCGATCATCTCCGCCGCGCGATCGAGAGACTGCTGCCACTCGCCGTCGGCAGGGACGTCACCCGGGACGACCTCTTCGCCGAAGCGCGCAAGATTCACGCGGCGTATCTCGAGGCCGTCGAGCTGCAGGAGACGCGAGGCTGCATCCATCTGGGACTCGATCGCCCACGCCACCTGCGGGGTGCCGAAACCACGAAATGCACAGCTGGGAGTCGTATTCGAGAAGATGGCCCGCGCAACAATCCGCGCGTTTGGGGTGCGATAGGGCCCGCACGCCAGATAGTTGGCTTTCGCGACGACGCGCTCGGCGATGTCCGCGTAGGCGCCGACCAGAAAGTCGGATTCGACATCGTGGAAGACGAGTTCGCCGTTCGCGCGGAAGCCGCTTCGGACATGGATCGAGCACGACGTGCGACGGACGGCCTGAAACGTCTCCTCGAGCGTCAGGATCAGCCTGCACGGGCGTCCGGTCTTCAGGGCAATCCAGGTCAAGAGGGGCTCGAACTTCGGGTTCTGCTTTCCTCCGAACGCTCCCCCGGGGTCGGGGGCAAGGACTCGCACGCGCGCGAGCGGTTGCTCGAACAGATCGGAGATCGTGCGCTGAAGCAGGTACGGATGCTGCACCGGGCTCCAGATCGTCAGCCCATCGTCGTCGGCGTATGCGATCGCACCGTGTGGCTCGATCGCGAAGTGGGTGACCATCGGGAACGAGTAGACGTGATCAACGACTGTGACGTCGGTCTCATCGATCGCTCCCCACTCGTAACGTCGCTCTCGAAGGACGTTCGAACGCGCAAGCGGATCGTCCGGACGAAGGCTCGGGCTTTGCACGAGCGGGGCATCCTGAGCGAGTGCAGCGTCGATCGTGAACACACCTGGCACCTCGGTGTAGCCGACCAGCACGGCCTCCGCGGCGGCTTCTGCCATGTCCCGTGACTCGGCCACGACCGCGCATACCGGCTCGCCGTGGTAGGTCGTCGCTCCGTCCGCGAGAAATGGGCGATCCCGGTAGACAGGTCCGAATCGCGGCATCGGTTGCGGCAGATCGGCAGGGGTGACGACGCACGCGACCCCGGGCAGATTCACGGCGACTGACGTGTCGATGGAGTCGATTCGTGCGCACGCGACATCGAGCGTGACGAGCTTGACGTGCAGCATGTCCTCCAGGCGGATGTCCGCGAGGAATTGTTGACTGCCGTTGACGCGCTCGCGGCCGCCGACACGCGGAACCCCCGTACCGACTGAGCCCGCGCTCACGCTTCAGGCTCCATGATCGCCTCGACCGCTCTCAGCATCCGGTTGTATCCGCCGCAACGACACAGGTTGCCGGCGAGTCCCTCGTTGATCTCCGAGGTGGTGGGACTCGGGTTGCTGTCGAGGAGGAACTGCGCTGACATGATCATGCCCGGGATGCAGAAGCCGCACTGGACTGCGCCGTGAACGAGGAACGATTCCTGCAGCGGGCTCAGGCTCTCTCCGGGCGTCAAACCCTCAATTGTCGTGATCTGCCGATTGTCAGCTTCCACGGCGAGCATCAAGCACGAGTTCACCGTGAGCCCGTCGACGAGGACCGTGCACGCGCCGCACTCCCCGACGGAGCAGCATTCCTTCGCACCGGTCAGTCCGAGGTCCTCGCGGAGAACATCGAGCAAGGGTCGCTGAACCGGGACGTCGAGCTCGTGCTCGCGCCCGTTGACGGAGAGTCTCACAAGTCGTCTCGAGCTCACGACGAGACCCATTGTGATCGCTCGATCGCGGTTGCGAGCGTTCGACGAGCGAGCACCGTGATCATCGCCTGCCGGTAGTCGTGGCTCGCGCGGACGTCGGTGATCGGAGATGCCTTGGCAACGAGCGCCGCGAACCGCTCTGCTCCCGTGCTCGAAACGACTGCGGCTGCGCTGTCACGCACGAGAAATGGCCGCGGGCCGACTGCACCAAGCCCGAAACGAACCTCTCCTTCGGGATCGATCAGACAGCAGACGCTGAGAATTGCAAGATCGACGCCGCGGCGTCGCGTGAGCCGGGCAAATGCGGCGCCGGTCCCCGGCTTGGGGGTGGGCAGAACGATCGTCGTAACGATTTCCCCCGCGGTCAATACGGTCTCGCGCGGACCGAGCACGAAATCATCGACCGAAACGCGGCGCTCACCACTCGGCCCACGGATCACGACGTCTGCTCCGTACGCGAGCAACGCCGGCACCGTGTCGGCGGCCGGTGATGCATTGCAGAGGTTCCCCGCGAGAGTGGCGCGATGCCGAATCTGCACCGAACCAACCACCGCAGCCGATTCCACCAGGGCAGGAAAGTCCCGACGAAGGCCCTCACTCGCCGTCAGTTGCGCGAGAACTGCATTGGCCCCGATACTCATGCCCGCCTCGTCTGTACGGATGACCGGAGCCAACTCGCGGATGTGCTTGAGATCGACAACGGCGCGCGGACGGATCGCGCCGTTGCGTACTCCAACGAGGAGATCGGTTCCCCCGGCCAGCGCGTTGACACCACCGTCGGGTGCCGAGAGAAGCTCGAACGCCTCGGCCAGGGTGCTCGGGCGCGCGTAGTCGAACGCGCGCACCCCTAGCCGCCTCTCGAGTCAGTCGCCATGGCGCAGTGCCCCCTCGTACAGCGGCTGCGCGAGGTCACGCGCCGCGGGTACCTGGATCCTCTCGAGCATCCACGTGTGCTGGGCGCGCGCCCGGTCGAGGTCACAGTCTCCTCGCCTCGCCCAGGCGTAGGGGATGTCGATGTTGACCTCGAGGAACGACAGCGAGTCCGCCGCCTGGAGAAGATTCGCGTCGGGATCGCCTCCTGCCTCGTGGAGTCGAATCAGCCGCTCCACTTCCGCGATCGTCGCATTATCTGCTCCTTCATCGCGGAGCCAGGCGCCGACGATTCGCGCCGAGCGCTCGGAGTGCTCACGCCGGTACTCGAGGTTCTTGGCCGGCGGGATCGAGAGATCCTGGACGGGCCCGCCGGGGAAGTGCCGCTCCATGTCATGGGTGAGCGCGGCCAACCGCAACGCCTCGCTCGCGTCGGGATCGAGGACGAGCAGCCAATCCATCGCACGACGCAGGTGCTCCGCGTTCCAGTACGGCTCGATGAAGGCCTGCGCCCGGTCGATCACAGCGTCGTCACCGGCCGTGACTGGAGGAGGAACAGCGAGTCTCCGACGATCGCCCACTCGATGTCCTGCGGCCCTCCGAAACGCTCTTCCAGGGATTTCCCCGCCGCGACGAGCGTCCTCAGCTCGTTCGGCGTCAGCACCCCGCCGTGCACGAGTCGCTCCGTCTTGACGTCACCGTTTCGGTCGACGATGTAGTG
>Ga0163144_10024634_pt1 | contig 11794 bp, 6 predicted proteins | sample OliLak19BULKMAT1_FD_123175 | JGI IMG/M metagenome (GOLD analysis project Ga0163144, IMG submission 123175) | Freshwater microbial mat bacterial communities from Lake Vanda, McMurdo Dry Valleys, Antarctica - Oligotrophic Lake LV.19.BULKMAT1 | ecosystem: Environmental > Aquatic > Freshwater > Lake... | reverse complement strand
GCAGTGTCGAGAGAACGAGGTGACCCGTCATTGCTGCATGGAGCGCAATCTCAAGCGTCTCTTCATCACGAATCTCACCGACCATGATAATATCCGGGTCCTGACGGAGGAGTGCTCGGAGTGCGGCGGCAAAAGTCATACCAACTTTTGGATTGATCTGGGTCTGATTGACGCGCTGCATCCGGTACTCGACTGGATCCTCAACCGTTGAGATATTCACATCCGGTGTATTTAGGATATCCATCGCTGTGTAGAGAGTCGTGGTCTTTCCTGATCCCGTCGGCCCAGTCACGAGGATGATGCCATTCGGCTTGCCGATCTCGCGGCGGACTTTTTCGAGCGGTTCACCGAGGAGTCCCATCTTTTCAAGTGTCAGCCCATGTGAAGACTCGTCAAGGAGACGCATGACGATCTTTTCGCCATCAAAAATCGGTAGGATGCTAACGCGGAAGGCAATCTTGTACTCCTCTTTCTCAATCTTGAAGCGACCATCTTGCGGCAGGCGATGCTCATCAAGTTTCAGATTGGAGAGCACCTTGATGCGTGCGACGATACCGGCTGCTACATCTTTTGGCAAGGTCATTGCATCATGAAGCACACCGTCAATCCGGTAGCGGACGATCACCTCTTTCTCCAATGGCTCGATATGGATATCCGAGGCTGACTGGAGGATGGCATGCTTCAAGAGTGTATCGACAATTCGAATAATTGGAAGGCCCGCTGCAATCTTTTCGAGATCACCATCCTTCTCTTCTTCAACCCCCTTATTCACGTCATCAGTGAGGATATCGCCAAACTCAGCCTTCAGGCTTTTTTCATACTGGCGGAGGATGGTCTGAATACTTTCACGAGATGTGAGACAGGGCACAATTTTGAGCCCTGTCTTTTTCTTGATGAAATCAATCGTCTGAATATCCTCCGGATTAAGCATCGCTACCTTCAAGTTCGTTCCCGATTTCTGAAAAGCGACGATATTATACTTCTTGGCGATTGGCTCAGGCACAATAGAAAGGATGTCGAACGGGATCGTCTCCTTAGAAAGGTCGACAAATGGGATACCGAGTACATAAGCATACACCTTCTGGAGTTCAGACTCTTCAATATACTTTTTTTCGAGGAGACAAGCGGCAAGTTCTTTCCCTTCCGCTTCACATTCCTTGATAGCTGCCTCGAGCTTCTCTTTGGGAATGATATTCGAGTCGAGGAGAAATTCCTGCAATTGCCCAGGTTTGATTCGCATGATGACTGTATTTTGATGTTCTTTTTGCTTCTTTATTATACAACACGTCTTGAATGAGCATGAAAAGAAAAAGCCCTCAGCGCCAAGATTGACGCATGGGCAGAGAGGCACCAGTCCCGATGTAATCAGTCGGGGGGAGGATGCTACGCCATACTAAGGAAACGGTGCTCGGTAGAACACATGTTACCGCTCGTCGTATCCTCTTCCAGACGGAGGTCCCATCTTGGACGGTGGCCCAGCCGGTCAAGGTGGAGACGGACGACATGTTGTTCTGGAATCTTTTTCTGAATGGAACCGCCGGCCAATTCCTCTGGGGCACTTCCGAGCGTGATCAGCGTACGGTGGCCATCTTGCGGCAACAAAGGAACGAACATGTCATCCTCAGCCTTCGTGAGCTCTTCGAAGTGGTACCAGGGCACCTTGCGATTCCCCGGCCAGTTCTTGACGGCTAGAGCAAACGGATACTCTGCCAGAAGCTGCCAGGCGTAGAAAAAATCAAAACTGAACGGATCACCCTTGCCTTCGGGGTTGAAGATAGGCTGCACCTGCTGTTTGAAGGTCAATGACGGAAACACCGCTCGACTCTTCTCCAATCCTTCAAAGTAGATGTGTGGATTGACATCCTTCGTGGGGCGAGACAGCTTGATGGCGGCCACACAACGGAAAAAGGCCGTTTCGTTCGGGAGCGCTGTCGACATGTGCATCTCCTAGTCCTGGGTTGAAGGTACAAAATTTCCGGCTAACCGGAAGCGAGAAGCCAGACTATGTCTGGATACCCCTATTGTAATACTGGCCCATCGTTGTGGATAGACTTCTGTCAAGCAAAAAAGAGGCTTCCTGAAGCCTCTTTTTCGAATCTTTTCCTCATCTGGAGGATCTCTTTTTCACATCATGCCACCCATTCCGCCCATGCCTGGCATCCCGGCACCAGTATCTTTCTTCTCCTCCGGTAGATCGACGACGGCCGCTTCGGTCGTAAGGAGAAGTGCCGCGACCGACACGGCGTTCTCAAGGGCCGTCCGTGTCACCTTTAACGGATCGATGATACCAGCCTTCAGCATATCAGCCTCATAACGATCCTCGAGTGCGTTATAACCATAGTTGACCGCTTTGTTCCCCGCCACTTCATTCATGACGACGCTCGCATCGCGTAACCCTGCGTTCGAGACAATCTGACGAAGTGGCTCCTCGAGTGCCTTCAAGACAGTGAGATACCCAGCACGATAATCATCAGCGACTTTTGCCTCAGCCTTCTTGAATTTCTCAGCGACTTCAATCGTCGCCCGGACGAGTGCCGTACCGCCACCTGCGACAATACCCTCAGCAATCGCAGCCTTGGTTGCGGCTACCGCATCCTCCATCTTGTGTTTCATGTAGGTGAGCTCAGTCTCTGTGGCCGCACCGACCTTGATGACCGCTACCCCACCCGTGAGTTTCGCCATGCGCTTGATCAGCCGATCGCAATCGTATTTTCCTTCAGCATTGTCTGCTTGTGTCTTGATGAGTGTGACACGCGCATCGATGTCTTTCTTCTTGCCTTTGCCACCAACGATAGTCGTATCGTCTTTGGTCGCAATCACTTTCACTGCCCGACCAAGCATTGAGAGCTCGGTCGACTCAAGCTTCATCCCCTTGTCGGTCGAAATAACCTGGGCGCCGATAAGGACAGCGATATCCTCGAGTACCGCCTTGCGGCTATCACCAAATTCCGGTGCCTTTATCGCGAGCACATTCAAGACACCTCTGAGCCGGTTCACCACGAGCGTCGCGAGCGCTTCGCCGTCGACATCGTCCGCAATGATGACGATATCTTTCTTGCCGGTCTGAGCCATCTTTTCGAGCACCGGTAAGATTTCCTGCATCAAAGAAATCTTCTTGTCGGTGATGAGGATGAACGGGTCCTTGATTTCGGCCGATTGAGCTGCCATATCAGTCATCATGTACTGCGAGATGTAGCCCTTATCAAAGTTCATGCCCATCACTACTTCCTTGGAGAGTCCGAGGGTCTGGGACTGCTCGGTCGTAACGACACCATCTTCCCCGACCGCTTCCATGACTTCAGCGATGAGCTCGCCCATTTCAGCAGACTCGGCCGAAATGGTCGCAACATTTACCTTCTCTTCTTTCGAGCTGATCTTCTTGGAATTCTTCTTGAGGATTGCAATGACATCATCCTTGGCCGACTCCATCCCTCGTCGAATACCAATCGGGCTGATTCCGGTTTCAACAAATTTCAAACCCTCTCGGACGAGCGCCTGAGTGATGACGGTCGCAGTTGTCGTCCCATCACCGGCGACATCATTGGTCTTTTCAGCCACCTGCTTGATGAGTTCGGCGCCAAGATTTTCAAACGGATCTGGAAGATCAATCTCTTTCGCAATCGAAACGCCGTCATTTGTAATCGTCGGACCACCGTAAGCTTTGCCGAGGAGCACATTGCGGCCCTTTGGACCCATCGTGACCCGCACCGCATTGGCTACTTTATCAATCCCTGCCTTCACTTTCTTGCGCGCATCTTCGCTGTAGATAACTTGTTTCGCCATAATATTGGAGATGTATGAATTAGAGAAAATTTGAATTAGCACTCTCTATTATAGACTGCTAAAAAATTTCGTCAAGCCGTTCATCTCTGGGCGTTCAAACCAAGAAAGAACATCTGCTTTTAGAGGTCATTTCTTCGCCAAGAACCGCTCCACTCCGATGAAATAAAGCACTCTCTTTTCAGGGTTGAGAACCGGAGCAACGCGAACATGTGATCGGTACTGCTGACCGTCTTTGGTTCTATTGACCACTTCACCTTCAAACACCTTTTTATGCAGACGTATAGTATCCCAGAATCCCCTATAGAATTCTGCGCTCATCTGTCTCCCCCAAAGTGCCGGCGTTTGTCCGATCATCTCCTTCTGCGAATACCCGGTTAGGCTCTCAGCGGCTGAATTAGCATAGAGAATTTTGCCTTCGGCATCGGTGATAATCATATGATCAAAGCTCTGGTCAAGCGCCATCTTGAATTTCGACAACTCATTCTGGTTTCCAGAGATGATATCCTCGGATTTTTGCGCGTTCTTTACTGATTGCATCATGATAGTCGCTAGATACGAAAAATCATCAATATCTCCCTCTGGAAGGCCGCCGGTATGAAGCGCACTAATTTGTCTCGCGATACGACGCATATTTTCAATCCTCCGCAAGAGAGAGATATCGATCATGACAATCAACAGACTAACGTACGTGATGAGGATGAAAAAGGTGTACCAGAGTCCCCGTTGCAGAAACGTGCGACCTTGACTGATGATCTTCGCGGGATACTCGATTTGGAGGAGAATCGAGGGATTGCCAAATATGTTATCAAGCAGCTGTGAACCGATGATTTGGCCATCATCGGTGAATTCAACTGCTGTCGGTGAGCTCGAACTAAGTTGCTTGGAAGAGTTGCTGCCATCGGACATTCCTATAAAGCCATAGGGTAAAATCTCTACCTTCATCCCCGAAAGGGCAGTAAGCGTAGCAGTATACTCGGCATCGATATAGCGCGCGAAAATGAGGGTGCCACGCCGACTCCCAAGTCCATCGCTCGTCGTGATCGGCTGAGCAGCGATGAGCAAGATGCTCCCGGACGCCGTCAGGATACCCCGTTTGACCGGTGAGAGATTATCGAAATCGAGCAGGTCGCTCTCCCCCCGGAAATAGTTCATAAACTCCGACGGAATCGACCGTTCTCCGGAAGCAAGATTATACACCTGCTTTCCATAGACCAATTCACCGGAGTTATTGATGAACGCCATGATGTTCACCCCGATGAGCTTCAATGATTCATCATTTAAATTGGAATCGATGAACGCTTCATTGCGGTCGGAAACAAATTGGTATGAGTCATCCCAACGCGCCCAATCAGCCTGTTTGACGGCGAGATTGTGCATTTCGCGGTCGAGAATACGATCGACCAAACGGAGCTGATCCTCCACGCTCGAGTCCTGGAGCACCTGCAAATCCTTCTCCGTCAGGTACCAAGCGGCACCGTATGCCACCGTGAAGAAAAAGAATGTCGTAGCGAGCAGGATGAGATACGTCTTATTTCGGAGAGAAAGCATAGCGTTTTTTATTTTTTCAGAAAACCCCGGGACAGCCTAGACTCGCAGGAGCACCTTGAGGATATCGTGGGCTGTCACGATACCGACGAGGGTATTCGAACCGTCAACGACCGGAAGTGTATTGAAATTCTTCTCTACAAGAATCCTTCCCGCTTCTTCTACAGCCGCATCAGGTCCAATCGAGATACAAGGACTTGCCATGATATCGCTTACCTTCACTTGGGAGAGGTCGCCAGTCCCCGTAGCAGCCTTTCGCTTTGTAAGATGATTCACCAGATAGGATGCCATGGAGACCGGTCCAGTATGTTGGTAGAAGAAATCTCCCTCTGCCACAATCCCCTGAAGCTCGAAGAGTTCATTCACAATCGGTATGGCATGAATCTGATGCTGGACGATAAGATCAGCGACCGCCTGAGCAGAACTATCCGGCTTTACCGAAATGATATTCGTCGTCATGATATCTTTTACAAACATACGCTTTCTTTTAGAGATAACTTACAGATATTGTACCATCAGCCTACTCATAACGCAGCGCGTTCAAGGCGGAGATGCTCGTCGCCCGTCGGGCAGGATAAATTCCCGTTACGATGCCAACAATCAGAGAGAAGATAAGGATGGCGATGATAAATGGCGCCGGAATATACGAGACATCGATGGCTCCGGCACCCTTGAAAATCGCCAAAATTGAGAGCCCGGCACCGAGTGCCTTGCCGCCGATGAAACCGACCAGTAGGCCCAGAATGCCGCCGAAAAATGCCATCACCATCGATTCGGTCAGGAAAAGCTCCTGGACCTCAACCGACTTCATCCCAATCGCCTTCATGAGTCCAACTTCACGAGTCCGTTCAAGGAGAGACACAGTGAGCGTATTGAACATACCGAGCGCCGCGACGCCAAGTGCCACCATCCCCAAAAGGCCAAGAATAATCCGGGCACTCGCGAAGAATGAATTAATCTGACTGACCGTATCCGCCACCGACGTTGTGACATACCCCATACCTTCAACCTGTTTCCGGACATCAGCCAATACCTCTTGACTTCCTACTGTTACCTTCGCCTGTGAGTAATATGCGATACCGAGTCCACGCAGATCGATAAACGGTACATAGAAAATCGGAGTCTTATCCTCTGGAATAACACCGACAATGGTATAGTCAACCGACACTGACTCGACTTTTTTCTGCGAATCAGAGAGGAGGCTGCCGGTTACCACAAAACTGGTATTGAAGGTCTTTCCGACGGCTGACCCCTCATCAATCGAGAGGACTCGAAGCATCGCCCGACTCACCACTGCTTCTCGGACGGCATTTCTCGCGAGCGGCACACGCTCAACATTATCAATAAGAGCCGCATCGCCTTCACCCTCAACTTCGACCCAACCATCACCCGACTCGCGGATATTTACGGTCGGTGCCTCACGCTCAGCCTGGAGGAGACTCATTTTCTCCTCAGATGTAAGTGTGCGCAACACAAGCCAATCATCAGTCACAGCAAAATACACCTGTCGAATAATCGGCTCTTCGAGATCATCGCGCTGCAAAAGATATTTGCCTCCAACACAATCCGCATCGATCACATCACATGTCGTTTCTTCAAAAATCGAAAAATTTCCTTTAACCCACTTCCCGAGTGGTCTCTTGTCAGCATCGGTTCCTGCCCGACCGAAATCATCCAGAGAATCATAGGCATCACCCCAGATGATATCTCCAGTCTGTTCCGTCGATTCAATTCGACCATACCCAACAAGATTACTCTCTGCATTTGGTGACTGACGCAGTCTGACCCACTTCAATCCATTAGCGGAAAATGCAACCTTATCAACAGTTTCACCGCGCTCTTTTGGTTTCTCCTGAAGCGCCATATCAGTCTCGGTCACTACCGCCAGACTGATATCGTTATTCTCAAAAAAATTTCCTCGCACTGGCTGAATCGCTGATTGAGATAGATATTCGGTGGTTACACCATACACCGCCATATCGGAAACCGAGTTTTGGTAATTGACACGCCCGACGACTGAAATTAATGGGGCAACGGCGGTCACATTCGGAATCTGGCTAAAATTAGAGAGGGTTTCATCCTGAATTTTTATCTTACCGCCAGGTTGAAGCGATACGTCGGCCTGCTGCATTTCTTCAAGCTCTGCCACCTGAGAAATGACAAGCCTTTGCAGTCCGTAGCCGATTGAAACCAAAAAAACGATTGATCCGATGCCAATAGCCATACCACCAATTGTCACCGCTGTACGCGTTTTCTTCGCCTTCATATTCCGGATGGCGATTTCAATCAGACTGATCTTGTCAATACTTTCGCCACTCGAAGTATGGAACACTCGGAAAAGCCGGTCTGCGTAGCGCGAAAAAAGAATTTCAGAAGGCGTTCCCGTGCCTGTATTTTCACTTTTCCCGTGGCGCTCACGCCAGAGCACTCGCCAATACCAGATATGAAATGTGATCTTGGCGAGGATATAAGTGAGAATGAGGAGAATGAAAACAAAAATACGAACAAAGCTGTACCGAAAAAAATTAGAAACCGACCGGAACCAGCCCACAACACCCCAATGCCGAGGGACTACCGCTACCGAGGATGCTGAAGCTGGCGCCTGTACTCCAGGTTCGGGTATTTCTCTGATTTTCTTCTTCCAAAACCACATAGACTATCGCTTATCTAAAACACTCAAATCAGCCTTTTTATATGTCAGTTTCGACTCAAGCGTAGCCTTATCAGCATCACGATAAATCCCTTCAATCCGTCCGTCTTTCATATTGAGCGCTGTCTTGGAATAGCGGATATACTCGAGGTCATGAGTTACCATGATGATAGTTTTCCCCATATTGTTGAGATCGTTCAAGAGGTACATGAGATTCTGCCCTGCCTCATAGTCCAGGTTTCCGGTCGGCTCATCGGCAACAAGCACTTCGGGCTCTGTGATGATTGCCCGAGCCACAGCGACACGCTGCTGCTGTCCCCCGGAGAGCTCCATTGGATGATAATGAGCCCAGTTTTCCATCTTCATGAGTTTCAGTGTCTCATAGGCTTTTTCGAGACACTTCGTCTTCTCTTCGCCGAGGAGCATCATCGGGAACGCAACATTCTCAAGAACGGTGAGTGATTTCACCCAGTTCGATTGCTGGTACACCATGCCGATATGGTGCTTTCTGAATTGTGCCCGATCATCTTCGTTCCGACCAGCATACATATCTTCGCCAAGAAAGGTGATCTTCCCCTTGGTCGGTGGTTCGAGACCAAGCAGAATATGAAGAAGCGTAGACTTACCACACCCGGAAGCACCGAAGAGGACCATAAAATCACCGCGGGTTACGGAAAAGTTTACTCCCTTGAGTACCAGCACCATCTGAGTACCGATGTCAAAGGCTTTAAAAATTTCATCAGCCTGAATAATCACATCGCCTAATGGGCGCTGTTTCCTCAGCTTTTCTTGCGAGGCAGAAAAAGGCCGGTCCGGTTCGGGCTGGGTATTTTTTGAGGCTTCTGATTTCCCTCTTTTGGCCCAAGTGCGGGCTGGGACAGCATCGGACTGAACATCAGGCATGATAGGATTTGCTATTGGCCAAGGATTGAACGAAGGCTCGTAATGACGAGGTCGAGAGCATTTGCCGTCGCTTTCGGAGTGATTGCTACGGTATCAACAGAATTTCCAATATTTCCAGCTTTGTCATGCGAAACGATGCGGAGATGATACACCTTGGACGGTGTCAGCCCGGAGATGATAACTGTGTGGTTTGTGACCAAATTCCCATCCTCCTGGGTCTTCTGGGAATAACTCGTCCCCGTCCCCTCTCCATATTCTACCTGAGAGGTGGACAATTCGTCAGTGGTCCAGGACACAACGAGCTGAGCTTCTGACTGATCGCCCGTATTATCATTTGCTTTAGTGGAAACAGTTCCCTCCACATTGACATCAATGACTTGCGGAGGCCGCGTATCAGTGGCCGTCGTAAAACGCTGAGGATCGGAATTGGCTTCATTCCCAGCCTTATCACGACCTTTTACGACGAGTACGTATGGGGTCTGCGGCAAGAGATTCCTCACCATAACCCTATGCTCGCCTTTTTGAAGCTTCACATTTACCTCGTCCCGGCCGTCTTCTGGCTTTCCTTCGGGATAATACGTTACGATCGATGATGTCTCGGTATTGGTCACCCAAGAGGCGAGCATGATGGTCTGAGCCGGACCGCGTACCTGCTGAATACGGACATTCGAAATCTTCGGGCGCGGCAAAGTCTCAAAGGAGAGTGTACTTCCATCATACTCCTCCTCCTCACTATCGAGCGTATTGACCTTGTAGAAATACTTTGTGCCGTCGAGCAACTCATCGAGAGTGACATTATAGGTTGTCTTCGTCGTGGAGGTTGCGATTTCCTTCACACTCCCGAATGAGGCCGTCGTGCCGTAATAGATCTTCACGGAATTCGCATCTTGAGCAGTAAATTCCAGCACAACACTCGAAAGCCCAACCGTCTTTGTCTTCGGATCAGTGATAGTCGGCGCAGGCAAAGTCTCGAAGGAATCTTCGGTCGAGACGCCTGTGTTTCCGTCCTCATCGGTCCACTTCGCTTTGAAATAATAACGTGTGCCAGGAGACAAATTGGACAACTTAATCTCATGATCGGTCAACTGATCAGAGTTACTCGGCTCTTCGCTAAAATAGGAACGCGCTTTCTTCCCGTACTGTATCTTGCTGTCTGCCGCGCGATCCGTCCCCCAACTTATGGTCGTTGCCCGCGTCGTGATGTCTGTCACTTTCGGCTCCGTCGAAAGTTCAGCGGCTGAGGTAAATCGGCCGGACGGCAAGAGTTCGACCGACGTACTGAATGAGCCACAGTTGTGGACGTTGTCACAAGCACGGATCTTGTAATAGTACGTCTGTTGCAGGAGTCCCGTATCAACAAAGGCGATACCGGTAGTCGAAGCCGCCTCCGTGAAAGTCGTTCCATCGACCGAACGGTAGATCTCATAGTCTGCGACTGATGAAGCGCCACTTGATGGTGGCTCCCAGGAGAGCGCGATCTTCCATGAATTTGTGCTCTTCACCGAAACATCAGCGATCTCGACACTCAGTGGAATACCGGGCGCGCTCGTATTTGCGGTAAAGGTGATGCTATCATAGGCCCCATAATTAATGGCTCCACCAACGACGACGGCATTCTTGGCCACGACATAGAACGTATTGGTCCCGACTTGGGTTGCGAAAGCTGAAGCTGCGACTGATGTGGCACCAGCCGAAGTGAAGCTGCAGGTAATCTCTGACGGCAGGGTATTCACCGTGTAGCAATAAGTGAGATCGTCGACATCACCCGAGTAACTGGATGGTGGATCCCACGAAAACGAAAAGGAGTTTGTCGTATTGGACGCTGGTGAGACATCAGCATTTTGAGGAGCGGTCGGGCCGGTGCCGGAATAGTAGAAGGCTACTTGGACATTGCCACTCGAGGTATTACCGGCGGTATCAAGCGTCCGAAGGTAGAAGAAATTCTCCCCTGTCTGATAGGCCGCGCCAGGGAGATTCACGCTTGTTGTGCCGATAGTCGAGGACCAGCTCCCGGGGCTCACGCTCGCCCCAACCTGATACTGATAACCGAGCACTCCAGATCCAGCATCGCTCGCGGTCGTCGTCCAGAAAAACGTGAAATCATTGGTCGAGGAGTAGCCGCTCGGAGCAACGGTTACGCCAGTCGGATTCTGCGGACCAATACTATCGAGCCGGTAGATGAAGGCGGCGTAGATTGAGCTGACATTTTGGGCATTGTCCCGCGTTCGAATGCGGAGATAGTACGTCTGTCCGCTCGTCATGCTCGATGGTACGAAGGTGCTCGCGACCTGAAACGTCCCGGCAGTCTGAGGATCGGCCGTGTTGTCGGTCCCGAAATAGACATAGTAACCCGCAATACCCGAGCCGGCATCGCTCGCACCCGACCAGCTGAAGTACGGCGCCGTATAGGCGTACCAAGTATTCGTCGTGAGGCTCACCAGACCACCGGATTGATCAAGCACAGTGAGCGTATTCGGCGCGCTCGGCACGACCAGATCCGATGTCGACTCCATCACAACTTCATCGAGACTGACAAGCTGATTCCCGCTACCGAGGAAAATTGCCTGCCACAGAAACCCGTCATCAGTGACCGGAAACGACCCAATATTCGTATTGACGGTGGCTTCATCATTCGCCTGCGTAAATCCCGACGAGGTAGCCCAAGCAGCACTATCCCAGTATTTCCAGGTCGATCCCCCGTCATCTGAGAGACGATAGGTAATCGCGCCACCATTTAAAATCTCAGTCGTTGAAAACGTATCCCACGACTGTGTCCCCGTGAGCCGGACGGCCGCGGTGGGCTGGATGGCGACGCGGGTATTCGTATAAGGGGTTGTATTGAAAGAAGAGCGTACACTATTACTAATCCGGACCTCGTCAATCATCCCGGTAAAGCCTGAAGCGAGCCGATCT
>Ga0163144_10024633_pt1 | contig 11795 bp, 10 predicted proteins | sample OliLak19BULKMAT1_FD_123175 | JGI IMG/M metagenome (GOLD analysis project Ga0163144, IMG submission 123175) | Freshwater microbial mat bacterial communities from Lake Vanda, McMurdo Dry Valleys, Antarctica - Oligotrophic Lake LV.19.BULKMAT1 | ecosystem: Environmental > Aquatic > Freshwater >... | reverse complement strand
TGCTTGACCAGGGCGACCTTCCTGGCTGGCGCCGCCTTTCGGGCTGCTGGCTTTGCGAACTTGGCCTTGGCCTTCGCCTTCACTTTGGCTTTGGGCGTGGCTTTGGGCGTGACTTTGGCCTTCAGCTTGGCCTTCACCTTGGCCTTGGGCGTCGCCTTCGGCTTGGGCTTGACCTCGACCTTGGCTCTTACCTTGCGCGCGGCCTTCGGCGAGGCCTTGGCCGCCGCCGTCTTCTTGGCCTTGACCGGCGCCTCGAGGGCCTTCTTCACGGCCTTCTTCACGGCCTTTTTCGCCTTCAGCACGACGGGCTTCTTCTTCGCGGCGGTTTTCTTTGCCATGTCGCGTCCTCTCCGGATTTCTTGACAGTGCAGCCTAAGTGACGTAACTTCTGTTGGTTACGCCTACGGAGCCAACGGGTTCCGCGGCGCGACACAATCGCGGGGCGCCGGCCCCCGCTTACCCCGACCGGCAAATCTAGACGTCAGGAGGACGCGCACGTCAATGGCAATGCACGAAGAGCAGGCACAAGAGCCCCAGGGCGCGCCGACCCCGGGAGCTTCTCAGCCCGCGGGCCGGCACACCCTCAAAGCCACCCCGCAGATCCACGGTGGTTTCGACGAGGATATGGACCCGGCGGAATTCTCCCGCCTCTTGGACCTTTACGATAACAGCTTCCGGAATATCGCGGAAGGTGAAGTCGTCAAGGGCACGGTCCTCAAAGTCAACGAAAACGAAGTCGTGGTCGACGTCGGCTACAAGTCCGAGGGCGTGATCTCGGTCAACGAGTTCCTCGACGAGAACGGTGTCGTCACGGTGCAGGCCGGCGACCTGGTCGACGTGCTGCTCGAACGCACCGAAGACCGCGACGGCCACATCGTCCTCTCGCGCGAAAAAGCCGAGAAGATGAAGATCTGGGACGAAGTCGAGAAGGCCTTTGCCGAGCGCAAGGTCGTCATCGGCCGCGTCATCGAACGCATCAAGGGCGGGCTGGCGGTCGACATCGGTGTTCGCGCGTTCCTGCCGGGCAGTCAGATCGACGTGCGCCCCGTGCGCAACCTCGACGCGCTGCGCGGGCAGGAACTCCGCATGCGCGTCATCAAGGTCAACAAGAAGCGCGGCAACATCGTGCTCTCGCGCAAGGTCCTGCTCGAAGAGGAGAACGCCGAGAAGAAGAAGCACACGCTCGAGACGTTGTCCGAGGGCAAGGTGCTCACCGGCGTGGTCAAGAACATCACCGACTACGGCGCGTTCATCGACCTCGGCGGCATCGACGGCCTGCTGCACATCACCGACATGTCGTGGGGCCGCGTGGGCCATCCGTCGGAAGTGCTGAAGGTCAACGAGAACATCGAAGTCGTGGTGCTCAAGTACGACCAGGCGACCGAGCGCGTCTCGCTCGGCCACAAGCAGCTCGTGGCCGACCCGTGGACGACCGTGATGGATCGCTACCCGGCCGGTGCACGCGTGAGCGGCAAGGCCGTGAGCCTCACCGACTACGGCGCCTTCATCGAACTCGAACCCGGCGTCGAGGGTCTCATCCACGTCAGCGAGATGTCGTGGAGCAAGCGGGTCAAACACCCGTCGAAGATCCTCAACGTGGGCGACAACGTCGAAGCCATGGTGCTCGGCGTCGATCCCTCGGCGCGCCGCATCTCGCTCGGCCTCAAGCAGGTCGAGAGCAACCCCTGGCACGAGCTGGTGGAGAAGTACCCGGTCGGCACGAAGATCACCGGCAAGGTGCGCAACCTCACCGAGTTCGGCGCCTTCGTCGAAGTCGAAGACGACATCGACGGCCTGATCCACATCAGCGACATGTCGTGGAGCAAGCGCATCAAGCACCCGAGCGAAGTGCTCAAGAAGGGTGACTCGGTCGAGGCGATGGTGCTCAGCATCGACGCCGAGAACCAGCGTCTGTCGCTCGGCCTCAAGCAGCTCGCCACCGACATCTGGGAAGACTTCTTCGCCCGCCACAAGGTGGGACAGAGTGTCGAGGGCCGGGTGGTGCGCATGACCAACTTCGGCGCGTTCGTCGAGCTCGACGAAGGCATCGAGGGCCTCATCCACGTGTCCGAGTTCGACGACACGCAGGGTGGCGAGAAGGTCGACCTCCAGGTCGGCACCGCCTATCAGATGAAGGTCATCAAGCTCAGCCCGGCTGAACGCAAGATCGGCCTGAGCATCCGCGCCATGAAGTCCGACGAAATCCGGACCGACTGGGAAAGCTACTCGGCATCGCAGGGCGACGGCTCCGCGACGCTGGGCGATCACTTCAAGAACAAGTAGGACGGTGGGATGGGACTGAGGGCATGTCGTGTGGCATGCCCCAGCTCCCAGCCCCTAGCCTCTAGCCCCTGTGTCCTATGACCAAGGCCGAACTCGTCGAGGAAGTGTCGCGCGTCTCCGACCTCACGAAGAAGCATTCGGAGGTCATCGTCGAGACGGTGTTCCAGAGCATCATCGATGCCCTGCACCGCGGCGAGAAAATCGAGCTGCGCGGCTTCGGCAGCTTCCGGCTGCGTAAGCGCGAGCCCCGCAAAGGCCGCAATCCCAAGACCGGCGACAAGGTGGACGTGCCGCCCAAGCGCGTGCCCTACTTCAAGCCCGGCAAGGAACTGAAAGATCTGATCAACCGCGAGGGCGACGAGCCCGACGGCAGCGCTGGAGGCTTCGCGCCGCCCGGTGCCTCCTCGAGCCTCTGAGCGACGGGGCAGTCGTGGAACAGCTCTGGTCTCCCTGGCGCCACGCCTATGTCACGCGCGCTGCTGAGCCTGCGGAGTGCGTGTTCTGCGCCGCCCCTGATGTGCCCGAGGGGCAAGCCCTCATCGTGCACACCGGTCGCACCTGCTTCGTCATCCTGAATCTCTACCCCTACAACGGCGGCCACCTGATGGTCGTGCCCATGCGCCACGTGGCCACGCTGGCCGGTCTGCACGATGACGAATTGATTGAAGTGGCGCGGCTCACGCGGCTCGCCGAGATGGCGCTCAACGACACCTACCACCCGCAGGGCATGAACGTCGGCATCAATCTGGGCCGGCCGGCTGGCGCGGGCATCGTCGACCACGTGCACGTGCATCTCGTGCCGCGCTGGAACGGCGACACCAACTTCATGCCGGTCGTTGGCAACGTGCGCGTGCTGCCGGAAGACCTGGCCACGACCGCGGCCCGCCTGCGTCCTGTGTTTGCCCGCCTGGCGGGCGCTCCTCGCGAAGAGACGACGTCATGACCTTCGACCTGCATGCCACCGCCGCCTCCTTGCGCGACCGCGCGTGCGCCTGCGCCATTGACGTGGTGGCGCCCGAGGCCTCGCGCGTCGACCTCACGGGCATGGTGCCTGATGCCGTGCGCCAGGCGGCGCGCCTCGCCATGCCGGCCGAGGCGCTTGGCGATCTGGTGGCGCTCGCGGCCATCGTCGAAGAGCTGGCGGCCGCGTCGCCGGCCGTCGCGCTCGACGCGGCTGGTGCGGCCCTTGGCATCGCCGGCCGCGCCGGGCTGGCCCCGCAGTGGCCGGGCCTGCGCGGCGCCGATGTTGACGGCCTGCGTGCGGCGCTTGCTGGCGATCCGCGCTGGGAGACAGCGGTGACGGCCGCCCTGATTGGCCTGGGCCGGGCCGCGGTGGAGCAGGCGCGCACGGCGCTGCGCGCGGCCCGCGCTGCCGGCACGCCCGACGACGCCGCGCAGACGCCGCTGGCCGACGCGGCCACGCTGGTCGACGCCGCGCGCCTGTTGTTGTGGGATGCGGCGCGGACGGGACGCGCCCCTGAATCAGCGGCGGCGGCGCAGGGCATGGCGCGCCTTCAGGCGCTCGAGGCACTGTCGCTGGCCGTGTCCGCCGCGGAGCAGGCCACTCTCGCCGATGCGTCGCGTCCTGGCGCGCCGCTCGAACGTCTGGGCCGTGATGCCGCGACGGTGGCCCGGGTGTTCGGCGCCAGCGCGGCGGCGCAGCGCGCCGTGGCGTTGGCGGTGCTGCCCGCCTAGCTGTCGACCGTGTAGCCGAGGCGCCCGATCTTCTGAGTGATGTCGCCAGGGGTCACGAGCGCCGGGTCGTAGGTCACGACCACCTGCGCGTCGGTGTGCGAGGCCGTCACCGCAGCCACGCCGGTCATGGTTCCGACGGCGCGGGTCACGGCGTTCTCACATCCGCCGCAGCTCATGCCCTGCACGGGCAGTGTCAACACGGTTGCCATGGGTGCTCCTCTGTCCTAGCCCAGGTAGTGCTTGGCGATGGTCGCCAGTTGCATGTTCGAGGTGCCTTCGTAGATCTGGCCGATCTTGGCGTCGCGATACAACTTCTCGACCGGGTAGTCCTTGACGAAGCCGTTGCCGCCAAACAAGTTGATGGCCTCCGACGAGACGCGCTCGGCGATCTCGGACGTGACCAGCTTGCAGATGGCGGCCTCCTGCAGGAAGGGCAGGCCCGCATCGCGCAGGCGCGCCGCGTTGTAGGTGAGCACCCGGGCGATCTCCACGTCGGCCGCCATCCGCGCGATCTGGAACTGCACGCCCTGGAAGGCGCCGATCTGTTTGCCGAACTGCGCGCGTTCCTTCACATACTTCACGGTGTGGTCGAAGGCGCCCTGAGCGAGACCGAGCATCTGCGCGCCAATCCCGACCCGGCCCTCGTTGAGGGTCTCCATGGCCACCTTGTAGCCCTTGCCGATCTCGCCGAGCACGTTGGCCTTGGGCACCGGGCAGTCGTCGAAGAGCAGCTCGCAGGTGCTGCTGGCGCGGATGCCGAGTTTCTCTTCCTTCTTGCCCACGGTGAAGCCCGGCATGCCGCGCTCGACGATGAACGCCGTGATGCCCTTGTAGCCCGCATCGGGATTCACGGTGGCGAACACGATGAAGATGTCGGCCTCGTTGGCGTTGGTGATCCAGAGCTTGCGGCCCGACAGGCGGTAGACTTCGCCAGCATCCACGGCGCGGGTGGTGAGCGCGAACGCGTCGGAGCCGGAACCGGCCTCGGACAGACAGAAGGCGCCGATGGTGTTCGAGGCCAGACGGGGCAGATAGCGGGCCTTCACGTCCTGGTTGGCCGCCCGCACAACGGAGTTGACGACCAGCGTGTTCTGCACGTCCACGAGCACGCCGAGTGCGGGATCGACGCGCGAGAGTGCCTCGACCGCGAGCACCGAATGAAACAGGGTGGCGCCGGCCCCACCGTATGCCTCCGGAACTTCGATGCCCATGATACCCAGGTCGAAGAGCTTGGGCAGCAGCGCCTTGTTCATGGCGCCGTGGTCGTCCATCTCGCGCACGAGCGGCCGCACCTCGCGCTGCGCGAACTCGTAGACGCTGTCGGCCAGCAGGCGCTCCTCCTCGGACAGGCGCGTGAGGGCAGGCGGAGGGGCAGACGTCGTGTCGGTCACGGAAACCTCGGACGCGCGCGCTGGGCGCGGTCGGCATGGGTAGTGGGTCAGGTCGAGCCCACGCTCGATGTTATCATCGCCTTCAGCGCCCAGCCAGTTGCCTCCGAGGTGTGCCGCCGATGATGTCGACCAGGGTTCGTCTCGCCGTCGCGGCGTTCGTGAGCGTGAGTGCGATCTGCGGCCTCGCGGCCGGCGTGCCGGCGCTGGCCCAAGCGCCCCAACCGCCGCCGCCGGCGACCCCGCCGGCCGTCGCGCCGCCCGCCGCGCCGCCCGCGCCGGCGGGTGAGGCCAGCCAGCCGGTCTTCCGGGCGGGCGTCAATTTCGTGCGGGTCGACGTGATCGTCACCGACCGGCAGGGCAACCCGATCACCGACTTGACCCAGGACGACTTCGAGATCGTCGAAGACGACACCAAGCAGGCGATTGAGACCTTCCGCCTCATCAAGATCGACACGGCCGCGCCGGTCGAGAGCCCGGGCCGGCTGCAGACCCGCGCCGACGAAGAAGCCGCGGCGCAGGACGAGGACGCGCGCATCTTCGTGTTCTTCCTCGACGAGTACCACGTGCGCCTGGGCAACAGCATGGCGGCGCGCAAGCACCTCGTCGAGTTCGTGCAGACGCAGCTCGGGCCGAGGGATCTGGTGTCGGTGATGTACCCACTGAGCCCGCTCGACTCGGTGGTGCTCACGCGCGATCACCGGCAGCTCGTGAACGCCATCGAGCGGTTCCAGGGGCGCAAGTACGACTACACGCCGCGCAACGCCCTCGAGGATCGCTACGCGAACTACCCGACCGAGGTGGTGGAACGCGTGCGCCGTCAAGTGTCGCTCTCGGCCATCCAGGGTCTGTCGGTGAAGCTCGGCGCGCTGCGCGAGGGGCGCAAGGCGGTCGTGCTGGTGAGCGAAGGCTATGTGGCGCTGTTGCCGCCGCAACTGCGGGGCGCCGTGGCCACCATGCCCGGGCTCGGCAACCCGAATCGCAACAACCCGATGGCGGGCGAGAACGACCTCAACGAGGACCGCGCGCGATTCGCGGCCGAACTCGACGTGCAGACCGAGCTGCAGCGGGTGTTCGACGCAGCCAATCGCAGCAACACCACCATCTATGCCGTGGACCCGCGCGGACTCTCGACCGGAGAGTTCGACATTGAGGACAACGTGATGGGAAGGGCCAGCCAGGACGGCCTGCGCCAGTCGCAGAACACGCTGCGCGTGCTGGCCGAGGAAACCGACGGCCGGGCGATCGTGAACCGGAACGACCTGGCCAAGGGCATGCAGCAGATCGTGCGCGACTCGAGCGCCTACTACCTGCTCGGCTACAACTCCACGCAGTCACGCAGCGACGGCAAGTTCCACGCGATCAAGGTGCGGGTGCGGCGTCCTGGTGTGCAGGTGCGGGCGCGCCGCGGCTATTGGGCGCTCAGCGCCACGGAAACGGCGCGCGTGGTGGCGCCGCCCAAGCCGGGGCCGCCAGCGGCGGTGAGCAAGTCGCTGGCGAGCATTGCCAACCTGGGCGACCGGCGGTTCATTCGCACCTGGGTCGGCACGGCGCCGGCTGAGAACGGCAAGACCAAGGTCACCGTGGTGTGGGAAGCGATACCGCCCACGCCCGGGAGCGGCCGCGCCCCGGTGGGCAGGGTGGTGCTCAACGCGCTATCCCCGGCCGGCGACAGTTATTTCAAGGGGCCGGTCGGCGGCGATGGCAGCGAGAGCCTCGCGCCGGCGACCAGCCGCCGGGGCACGGTGGATTTCGAGGTGCCGCCGGGCAAGCTGAGTCTGCGGCTGGCGATCGAGGGCAAGCCTGACGACGTGCTCGACACCGACGACCGCACGGTCGAGGTGCCCGACTTCACCGAGCCGAAGGCGCGGCTCTCGACGCCCCGGGTCTACGTGGCGCGCAACGCGCGCGAGTTCCAGTCGATCAAGGCGGATACCGCGGCGGCACCCACCGCCACGCGTGAGTTCCGGCGCACCGAGCGGCTCCTGCTCAGGCTCGAGGCGGTTGGGCCAGGTGGGCCAGGTGCCGCGGCCGGCGCGCTCACCTACAGCGCGCGCCTGCTGAATCGCCAGGGCGATCGCATGTTGGACCTGACGGTTCCGTCGCCTCCGCCGGGAGAGCCGGCGACCATCGACGTGCCCTTGGCCAGCCTTCCGGCCGGCGAGTTCCTGATCGAGATTGTGGCGAAGGGCGCCGACGGCACCGACAGCACCGAACTGGTCGCCTTTCGGATGGTGGGCTGAAGGCTGCGTCGCCAGCCCACCCTCCGGCGGGGCTCGGGTCCCCGAGCCCCGCTGCTCTACGCGTACATCCCTCGCATCCGCGTCACCGTTGCCACCCGGTTGATGGCCACGATGTAGGCGGCGGTGCGCATGTCGACGTTGTGCTTCACGGCGGTGGCGAGCACGGCGTCGTAGGCCTGAACCATCTTGACCTCGAGCCGTTCGTTCACTTCCTTCTCCGACCAGAAGTAGCCGTGGCGGTCCTGCACCCACTCGAAGTACGACGTGGTGACGCCGCCGGCATTGGCCAGGATGTCGGGCACCACGAACACGCCGCGCTCGTGCAGCGCGTGGTGCGCCTCGGGCGTGGTGGGACCGTTGGCGCCTTCGATCACCATCCTGGCCTTGATGCTGCCAGCGTTGGTGGCGGTGATCTGGTTCTCGAGCGCCGCTGGCACCAGGATGTCGACATCGAGTGCGAACAACTGGTCGTTGGTGATCGACTCCGACCCCGGGAAGCCGGCCACGGTCTTCTTCTCCGCCGCCCACCCGAGCAGCGCCGGCATGTCGAGGCCTTTCGGGTTGTAGACGCCGCCCTTCCAATCCGTGGCGGCGAGAATCTTCGCGCCTTCGGCATGCATCAGCTCGGCGCCAATCGAGCCGACGTTGCCGAAGCCCTGCACGGCCACGGTGGAGCCCTTGAGCTCGAAGCCGAGGTGCTTGGCCGATTCGCGCGCGATGATCATCACGCCGCGCCCGGTCGCCTCCCGCCGGCCGAGCGAGCCCCCCATCTCCACCGGCTTGCCGGTGACGACGGCCGTGGCCGTGTGGCCCACATGCATCGAGTAGGTATCCATGAACCACGCCATGATCTGCGGGTCGGTGTTCACGTCGGGAGCCGGCACGTCCTTCTCGGGGCCAATGAGGTCGATGATCTCGGCGGTGTAGCGCCGGGTCAGCGCCTCGAGCTCACGCCTCGACATGGTCGTGGGGTCGCAGATGATGCCGCCCTTGCCGCCGCCGAACGGCACCTGGGCCACGGCACACTTCCACGTCATCCAGGCCGCCAGCGCCGTCACCTCGTCGAGGGTCACGCCGGGGTGATACCGGATGCCGCCCTTGGCCGGACCGAGCGTGATGTTGTATTGCACGCGGAAGCCGGTGAAGACCTCGATCTGGCCGTTGTCCCGCTGGATGGGGCACGAGACCACGACCTGCCGCTTCGGGTGGGTGAGGATCTGCCAGATGCCTGGATCGAGATCCAGAATCCGCGCCGCTCCTTCGAACTCCTGAAGCATTGCCCCGAAGACGCTGCCGTGTGTCGCCATACGCTGTGATCCTCGCTTCGCCCGGCCGCCATGATGACGGCCCGGGTCCTGGAACAAACGATCGAAAGTAGCGTGGGACGATCGTCGATGTCAATTGAGAATCGTATCGATGCCGTAATTGACTGACCTTGATAGTCACTCGTCGATTGACGCATGGAACCGGGCGAGGCCGGCGGAGCCGCCTCGCCGGCCGTGCGGGCCGGTAAGCGCCAATCCTCTATACTGGAACCGATGTCTACCGCGGTGAAAGGGCCCACGGACAAGGCCCGCTGGACGCAATCGGTGCTCGAACCGGCGCTCGAGAAGACCCCCGAGCGTTCCGGCTCCTTCACCACCATCTCCGGCCGGACGGTCGACCGCCTGTACGCCGCCGACGACGTCACGGGCCTCGACTACGCGCGCGATATCGGCAATCCCGGCGAGTACCCGTACGTGCGGGGCATTCACCCGAGCGGCTACCGCGGCAAGCTGTGGACGATGCGCCAGTTCGCCGGGTTCGGCACCCCGGAAGAGACCAACGCGCGCTACAAGGAACTGATTGCCGCCGGCGGCACCGGCCTGAGCGTGGCGTTCGACCTGCCCACGCTCATGGGCCGCGATCCCGACCACGAGCTATCGCTCGGCGAGGTAGGGAAGTGCGGCGTCAACGTCACGTCGCTGGCCGACATGGAGCGCCTCTTCGACGGCATCTCACTGGCCGGCATCACGACCTCGATGACCATCAACTCGCCGGCGCCGATGATCTTCGCGATGTATCTAGTGGTCGCCCAGCAGCAGGGCGCCGACCTGAAGAAGATTTCCGGCACGATCCAGAACGACATCCTCAAAGAGTTCATCGCGCAGAAGGAATACATCTTTCCGCCGCGCCCGTCGATGCGACTCATCACCGACATCTTCCAGTTCTGCGCCAAGGAAGTGCCGAAGTGGAACACCATCTCGGTGAGCGGGTATCACATCCGCGAAGCCGGCTCCACGTCGCTGCAGGAACTCGCCTTCACGCTGCGCGACGGGCTCGAGTACGTGCAATACGGCGTGGATGCCGGGTTGAAGGTGGACGAGTTCGTGCCGCGCATCTCGTTCTTCTTCAACTCGCACAGCGACTTCTTCGAAGAGATCGCCAAGTTCCGCGCCGCCCGCAAGCTATGGGCCGAGGCGATGCGCACGCGCTTCGGCGCGCAGGATCCGCGCTCGTGCCAGCTCCGCTTCCACACCCAGACGGCCGGCGTGTCGCTCACCGCCCAGCAGCCCTACAACAACGTGGTACGCACGGCGTTGCAGGCCCTGGCGGCGGTGCTCGGCGGCACCAACTCGCTGCACACCAACTCGCTCGACGAGGCGCTGTCGCTGCCGACCAAGGAAGCCGTCACGATCGCCCTGCGCACGCAGCAGGTGATCGCGCATGAGAGCGGCGTGACCAACGTGGTCGATCCGCTCGGCGGGTCCTACTTCGTCGAAGCGCTCACGCGCGAGATGGAGCAGGGCGCCCTGAAGTACTGGGAGGCCATCGATCGCATGGGCGGCATGGTCGAAGCGATCGAGCTCGGCTATCCGCAGAAGGAAATCGCGGAGGCGTCCTACCAGTTCCAGCTGGCGGTCGAGCGCAAGGAAAAGGTGATCGTCGGGGTGAACGAGTTCGTGCAGCAGAACGACCCGCCGATTCCGATCCTGTACCTCGACGACAGCGCGTCCGAGATCCAGTTGTCGCGCCTCGCGCACTTGAAGGCCACGCGCGACAACGCCGCCGTGGCCCGCACGCTCGATGCGCTCAAGACCGCCGCCCTCGGCACGACCAATACGATGGAGCCGCTCATTGCCTGCGTGCGGGCCTACGCCACAGTGGGCGAGATGTGCGACGCCTTGCGCGACGTGTGGGGCGAGTGGGAAGAGACGCCGATCATCTAGGCGGGGCTCGGGGCCCAGGGCCTGAATCAACCGTCACGCGAACCCCGTTGGAGAGACCTGTGAGTGTGCCCGAGACCCGCGACCCGCGACCCGGGACCCGCAAGATCCGCGTCGTCATCGCCAAGCCGGGGCTGGATGGGCACGACCGCGGCGCCAAGGTGATTGCCCGCGCGCTGCGCGACGCGGGCATGGAGGTCATCTATACCGGGCTGCGCCAGACGCCGGAGATGATCGTGAGTGCGGCCCTGCAGGAAGACGCGGACGTGATCGGACTATCGATTCTGTCAGGCGCGCACATGCACATCTGTCCGCGCATCATGGACCTGCTGAAGGCACAGGGCCTCGATGACGTGATGGTGGTCGTCGGCGGCATCATCCCCGACCAGGATCTCCCGAAAATGCACGCCATGGGCATCACCGGCGTGTTCATTCCGGGCACGCCCATGCAGCACATCGTGGAGTTCATCGGCACGCACGCCCGCACCCGCGGCGAAGCCTGACGGCCCGCAGTTTGCAGCGGCGGGGCTCCGGAGGGTCGGAGCCCATGAGCGTCGCCATTCCCCGGGTACTGGTCGTCTCTGAAAGCCGGATCACGCGCCGCGTGGTCGAGATGACATTTGCGGATCAGCCGGTTGAACTGGTGGTCGCCATCACCGGCCCTGCGGGCCTCGCGGCCTGGGACGCGAAGCCCTCGGCAGTGGTGCTCGCCGATGTGGCGATGGACGGCACCGGCGGGCTTGCCCTTGCGCGCCACGTGCAGGCCACGGCGGGCAGCCGGCCTGCGGCCGTGCTGCTCATGGCTGGACAGCACGACGTCGTGGACTACGCCGCAAACGCCGCCGCCGACGTGCGCGGCCCTCGTGCGCGAGCTGGCGCCGGCCCTCGTGCAGGAGGTGGCGCGGCTGGTCGTGGCCGACGTGTCGGAGCGCCTGGTGCGCGAAGAGATCGCGCGGATGCGGTCGGCGCACGGCGCGCGC
>Ga0163144_10024631_pt1 | contig 11795 bp, 6 predicted proteins | sample OliLak19BULKMAT1_FD_123175 | JGI IMG/M metagenome (GOLD analysis project Ga0163144, IMG submission 123175) | Freshwater microbial mat bacterial communities from Lake Vanda, McMurdo Dry Valleys, Antarctica - Oligotrophic Lake LV.19.BULKMAT1 | ecosystem: Environmental > Aquatic > Freshwater > Lake... | reverse complement strand
GGAATTCGTCCGCACCAAGGCCCCCCGCACCGCCGGCGTCTACGGCATGCTCGACGCCAAACGGCGCGTCATTTACATCGGCAAGGCGAAGAACCTGCGCTCGCGGCTGTTGAGTTACTTCCGGTTGCTAAGTCGGCACCCCAAAGCCGGCAAAATCATCGACCACACCCGGACGCTGATGTGGGAGGAAACCCACGACGAGTTCGGTGCCCTGCTCCGCGAGTTGGAACTCATCCGCCGGTTTCGGCCGCGCTACAACGTCGTCGGCATGCCGGGGCCACGGCGTTACGTTTACCTCTGCCTCGGCCGTTCGCCCGCACCTTATGCGTATCTGACGCGGGAACCGACCGGCAAGGAAACCGCGAGTTACGGCCCGCTCGTCGGCCGCTCCCACTTGGAGGACGCGCTGCGCCGGCTCAACGACTGGTTCCGGTTGCGCGATTGTTCCCAGCGCATCCCGCTGATGTTCGCCGACCAGCCTGAACTCTTTCCCGAAGACCGCGCCGCCAAATGCCTGCGGCACGAGCTGAACGCCTGCCTCGGCCCCTGCACCGGCATCGGTACCCGAGCGGCCTATCAGAAGAACGTCCGCGCCGCCAAGGCCTTCCTTGACGGCCGCGACCGCACCGTGCTGGACGACCTCACGGGTTCGATGCTGCAAGCCTCCGCCGAGCTGCGCTTCGAGAAGGCCTCGAGCCTGCGGGATAAACTCGTGCCGCTGACGTGGCTCGACGAACGTCTCACCTTCCTGCGCAACGCCCGCCGGGCCGGCGAGTTCGTCCACCGCGCCGCCGGCCCGGACGGCCGCATCCTCTGGTACCTGATTCATCGCGGCGAAGTCGTCGCAACCGCACGCGAACCCGTCACGGCCGAAGCCAAACAGTCAACCGCCCGGTTCCTGCAGCATGCCTACGCGCTGCCCGCCGGCGAGACCGAGATCACGCACAAAACCGTAGACAGCGTTCTGCTCGTCAACGCCTGGTTCCGCCGCAACCCCGACGACAAAGCCGCGCTCTTGACCCGAGACGAGGCACTGCTGATGTGCAGCACGGGATGCGCGATTCCCGTCGGCCCCAAGTGATTCGCCGGACGAACGAAAAAACGCGAGGCGTTCGCCTCGCGTTTCTCAGTTCCACCGGCTCTGAACCTGCCGGACTTACTTGCCCTTCTTCGCCAGCACGACCTTGGCCTTGCTCGGCTCGGTGCTCACCACGATGCCGTGGCGGCTGTTGAACTTGTTGGTCGGGCGGACCATGACGTAGCCGCCGATCGGGCCGGGGATGCCACCGCGGACCAGAAGCAGATTGTTTTCCGTATCGATGCGGACCACGGCGAGATTGCGGATGGTGACGCGGGTGTTGCCGTATTGGCCGGCCAGCTTGCGACCCTTCTTCGGGCGACCCGAACCGCGGTTCGAGCACAAGGACGACGTTGAGCCGGGCTGGCGGTGGACCTTCTTGGCACCATGGGCTGCGGGCAGACCATCGAAGTTGTGCCGCTTCATAACGCCCGAGTAACCGCGGCCCTTGCTCGTACCGACCACGTCGACCGCCTTGATTTCCCCGAACACGGCAGCCACGGCGAGCTTGTCGCCGACGGCCACGGTCGGTGCGGCTTCGATGCGGAATTCGCGGATGAACTTCTGCGGTTCGCAGTCGGCCTTGGGCAGCAACTGTACTCCGCCCTTCAACCGGGCGTCCTTCCGCTTGCTCTTCAACCCCGCGGCCACGTGGCCCTGTTCGGAGCGGATCGATCGCTTGCGGGACTTTTCGCCGTAACCGAGTTGAACCGCGGCATAGCCGTCGCGTTCGGCGGTGCGGATCTGCAGCACCGGGCACGGCCCGAGTTGCAGCACGGTCACCGGCTCTACGGTGCCGTCCTTCTCGTTGTAGACTTGGGTCATGCCGACTTTGGTACCGAGCAGCCCGAGCGCCATGACGAACCCCAATCACCGAGAAAAGACGGTCGAAAACGACGACGATCCGCCGGGCGGACCATCCCGAAACCACCACTTTATCCACCGGCCAACGCTTGTCTACAGCGCTTGCGGCGGTTTGGGTCGCCGAGCCGACAGCCGCTTCGAGCGGGCGGCTGTTGTGTGCGATCCTAATTGGCACGCCCATGCCGTTTCCGTACACTCGCGCTGCCGATTTTACTCGGCAACGTGCGAATGCCCGCACTAAGGATTGAGGACTGGGTATGGACTTCTTCCGGCAACTCTTCGATACGTCGGACTTCACGGCACGCTGGACCTGCGGTCAGTGGTCGTCGGGACATGGCTGGCTTCACATCCTCTCCGACCTCGGCGTGTGGTCGGCCTACTTCGCCATTCCCTTCATCCTTGGCTACTTTGCCTTCCGCCGCCGCGATCTTCCGTTCCGAAAGTTGTTCCTCCTGTTCGTGGCGTTCATTCTGCTCTGCGGAGCGACGCACTTCATGGAGGCGGTGATCTTCTGGTGGCCCGCCTACCGTCTGGCCGGGGTCCTGAAACTGTTCACGGCCATCGTGTCGTGGGTCACAGTGTTCGCCCTGATTCGGGCGACCCCCAAAATCCTGATGATGCGGACGCCGGACGAACTGGAACGGCAGGTGGATGAGCGAACGAGGGAGTTGACGCAAGCGATGGCTACTCTGAAGCGCGAGCGTGAACTGCTCCGAACCACCCTGGCGAGCATCGGGGAAGGTGTCATCACGACCGACCGGCAAGGGTACATCACCAGCATGAACGCCGTGGCTGAATCGCTGACGGAGTGGACGGCTGCGGACGCTGTCGGTCAACCGCTCGAAGCCGTGTTCCGCATCGTCAACGATGAGACGCGCTTGCCGGTTGAAAACCCGGCGATGAAGGCATTGAGGGATGGGACGATCGTCGGACTGGCCAACCATACCCTGCTGATCGGCAAGGGCAACACGGCGCGGCCCATTGATGACAGTGCCTCTCCGATCCGACTGGATGTTGGAGAGATCGTCGGCTGCGTGCTGGTGTTCCGGGACATCTCGGAACGGCATCGGCAAGAAGCGGAACTGCGGGAGCGGGAGCGGCAATTCGTCACGCTGGCCGAGTCAATCCCGCATTTGGCGTGGATGGCGAACCCGGACGGCCACATCTTCTGGTTCAACCGCCGTTGGTACGAATACACCGGCACGACTTTCGAGCAGATGCAGGGGTGGCGGTGGCAGAGTGTTCACGACCCGGAAGAACTGCCGAAGGTGTTGGTGCGGTGGAAAGCGTCCATCGACACGGCCCAGCCGTTCGACATGGTATTCCCGCTTAAGGACAAGGATGGAGAGTTCCATCAGTTCCTCACACGGGTCGAGCCGGTCAAGGACGAAAAGGGCGATGTGGTCCGCTGGTTCGGGACGAACACCGATGTCACGGAACAGAGCCGGTCGGCGAACGAGTTGCGGCGGCTCGCTGCCGAGTTGTCCGAAGCCGACCGCCGCAAGGACGAGTTCCTGGCGACACTAGCCCACGAACTCCGCAACCCGCTGGCTCCGCTCCGCAACGGCCTGCAAATCCTGCGACTGTCGGGGGTGAACGGGTCGGCAAGCGAACAGACCCGTTCCATGATGGAGCGGCAGTTGACGCAGATGGTGAGGCTGGTTGACGACTTGCTCGACGTGAGCCGCATCAGGAGTGGGAAAGTGGAACTCCATAAGCAGCGGGTCGAAATCGCGGTGGTTGTCAGCAACGCCGTGGAAACCAGCCGACCCCTCATCGAGTCGTGCGGCCAAGAACTCGCGGTCCGTCTGCCGCCCGAGCCGGTCTTCGTCGACGCCGACATGATCCGGCTCGCCCAAGTGTTCTCCAACCTCCTCAACAACGCTGCCAAGTACAGCGAGCGAGGCGGTCGGATCGAGCTTACCGTCGAACGTCCGGGCAGCGAGGCCGTGGTGAGGGTGCGGGATACCGGAGTCGGCATTCCGCCCGAAATGTTGCCCAGAATCTTCGAGATGTTCACGCAGGTCGATCGGACGCTCGAGAAGTCGCACGGCGGATTGGGCATCGGCCTGACGTTGGTGAAGCGCCTCGTCGAGATGCACGGCGGCAGCGTCGAGGCCCACAGCGAAGGCCCAGGCAAGGGCAGTGAGTTCGTGGTCCGCTTGCCCGTGATGCCGGCGGCGATTCACGAGCTCAAGCCGCCCGCCGAAGAAGGCCAACCAAATTCGTCCGGAACGTGCCGCATTCTGGTGGCGGACGACAACAGGGATTCGGCGGACAGCTTGGCGGTTTTGCTCACGATCATGGGCAACGAGGTCCGGACGGCGAACAACGGCTTAACGGCGGTCGAGTCGGCGGCCACGTTCCGGCCCGAGGTGATCCTGATGGACATCGGGATGCCGAAACTCAACGGCTACGAAGCCTGCCGCCGCATCCGGGACCAGGTATGGGGCAAGACCATCGTGATCGTCGCGTGCACCGGCTGGGGGCAGGACGAGGACAAGCGGAAGTCGCAAGAGGCCGGCTTCAACTTCCACATGGTCAAGCCGGTCGACCCTGCGGCCCTCGGAAAGCTGCTCGCGTCGATGAAGACGGCGAAAACCTAGACACTGTTTCAGTTCATTCCTTGCGACTTAAAGGAGCCGCGCACGAAGTAAGCGGTCGAGAACCAAGCACCAAGCACTGACTTCGTGCGCGGCTCCTTTTGTGGTCGAACGAATGAAACTGAAAAATGCCCTGGCCGCCGTTTCGCAATTCGGGCGCCGATTGCTGTGGCCTGCGTGCGGTGAGCCACCGCGGAGGCCGCCAAATCACAAATCACCCGATGAAGGATTGGCCGGCGTTGATGAGCCTGGAAGTGGCTCTCACTTCTCCGTGCGTATCACGAGCCGATAGTGGAAGTTTGCGCCGCCGAGGTCGTTGGCGTCGATCACGGAGAGGAAGAACGGACCGTCCTTCGGCAGCGTGACAACCAGAACGGGGTCGGGGCAGGCCACCGTTTCGCTCTCCGAAGCGATCGCGGTTCGCCTCGCATCATACAGCGTCACCATCGCATCGACCGGCGAGCCGAAGCGTGCGGCCTGAATCTCGATTCGAAGTTTGTCGCCCTTCTTTCCTTCCAGCTTGAACACATCGACATCGCGTTCGTTTTTGATCGACGCTTCCACGGCACTCGGCACGGCGACGGGCTGAGCCTGCTCGAAGCCATCGTTCGGCTCTTTCTCCGCAACGACGGGCAGATCGTCCCGCACCAACAGCTTGTATGTGTTCGACTCACCGGCGGGGCCGACGGCGGTGAGCTTGACGTCGCCGGGCCGCGCGTCCTTCGGCAGTTCGAGTTCCATCTCGACTTCCGAATCGCCGATCCGATTCGCCGGGAAGTTGTTCGGCACAGCGGCCGCTTTCGCGGCGAGGAACTTCACCTTCGCGCCGGCAACTCCGGTTACCTTCACTTCCTTGACGTCAGCGAGGAACTTGCCGCGAAGCGCGATCTTCTGTTTTTCGCCGGGCTTGGCGATGAGCGGAATCGCGTACAGAACCTTCGGAAGCTCCTTCTTTTCCGGCGGCTTCTTGTCCTGCGATGTCACTGATGCGGCAACCGCGAACGCGAGAACGACGGACAATGCGATGCGGGACATGGCGAACTCCAAACGTCGAGCCGCACGCGGCTCAACCAATCACGCGAACATTTCCTTGACGGCTTCGCCTTGATCGAGAATCTCGATGGGGCGGCCGTCCGGCGTCTTAAGTTGCTTGCGTGGGTCGATCCCCATCGCATCGAGGATGGTGTAGGCCACGTCGGCTGGGCTTACGGGTCGTTGCGTTGCGAACGCACCGTGTTTGTCGGTCTTGCCCAACACGAAGCCCCGCTTGACGCCGGCACCGGCGAAGAGCAGCGATGCGGCCTGACCCCAGTGATCGCGGCCTGCGTCCTTGTTGATCTTCGGGCCACGGCCGAACTCGCCCATCACGACCAACAGCGTGTCGTCGAACATGCCGCGACCGTCCAGGTCTTCGATCAAAGCGGATACAGCCTTGTCGAATTCGGGGAGTTTCTTGTCGAGTGCTTCGAAGATCTTCCCGTGGTGATCCCAGCCGCCGTAGTTCACGGTCACGAAACGAACGCCATTCTCGACGAGTCGGCGAGCCAGGAGCATCGACTGCCCCGGTGTGGTGCGGCCGTAGCGGTCGCGGAGTTTCTCGGATTCCTTATCGATGGCGAACGCTTGGCGGGCTTGGCTCGAAAGGACCATGTCGCGGGCACGAGCGTGGAACTCGTCGTAAGTCGCGATCTGGTCGTTGCCCTCAATCCGCTTCGCAAGCCCGTCCACGGTTTGCAGCAACGTCTCGCGACGTTCGGCCTGTTTGGCGCTGACGCCGCCCGCGGGTTGGAGGTCTTGCACGCGGTAGTTCGCCGCGTTCGGGTCGCCTGCCTTGAACGACTCGAACCGCCCGCCGAGGAACGCCGACTTGCCGAGTTCCCAGGTGAACGACGGGTTGCGCGGCACCGACACATACGGCGGCACGTTGCCTGTGAACCCAGCCTCGTGTGCGACGACGGCACCGACTGCAGGGAAGTCGCCGAACGGCGTTCCGAACCGGCCGGACATGACCCAGTTGGTGGCTGTTTCGTGGTGATCGTTGTTGTGTGCCCCGGAGCGAACCAGCGTGATGCGATCCATCACCTTCGCCATGCCCGGCAACTTCTCGCTGATGTGCAACCCCGACACGTTGGTGCCGATGGTGGTGTACTTGCCGCGGATTTCTGCGCCTGCTTCGGGCTTCGGGTCGAAGCTGTCGTGATGGGAGAGACCACCGCCCAGGTACACGAGCACCACCGACTTCGCTTTGGCCCCTTTGCGCAGCGAACCACCGGCTCGAGCCGCGGCTTCCATTCGCAGGAGGCCCGGGAGCGTAAGCCCGGCGAGGGCGAGCGATCCCACCTTGAGCACGTCGCGACGCGTCCTGCCATCGCAGGAGCGTGCGGAGGAACCCTTGAAGAAGATGTCGAGCATCGGTTGTGGCTCCCAACAGCGGGCTTCGGCGGGATGAAGGTCATGTGCTGTGCCGGCTCATCTTTCCCAAACGACTGGATCGGGGAAAGAATGGCACAACTTAAAATAGTTTCCGATCGTTCCGGATCCTTGTCAAACCCTATTCTCACTTACGATGACGTAACGACGTAAGTCGGGACTCTTCGGCGACCCGAAATCGGGCGGCGATTTTTCGGTCACTGCAACTCGGTCAGCGGTTGAACAAGAACTCCTTGCTGTTCAGCAAGGCCCAGAACAGGTCGCGGAACACGTCGTCACGTGCGGCGTCCGCCTTCAGCAATTCCTTCACCTTGGCTCGCTCCGCAGTCGACGGCTTGCGGGCCAGCGCTCGCAGGAACAGCGAATCCATCAGCTTGTCGTCGTCCTTCTCGGCTTGAAGTTGCATCGCCAGCCAGCCGTTGCCGGCGTTCACCTTGGTGCTGACCGTCTCGCCGACGATCAGGTGCAGCACGCTCGGCAGCGACACATCGCCGGCCCGCTCGCACGCACACGCCGTCACTCGCTCGCTGCGGCCGAACGTCCGCAGGAAGTACGATGCCGTGCCCGGGTCGGGCACCTGCACCGCTCGCATACCGAGCGGGTAGCCGTCGAACTTGTCGGGCACGTTGGTCGCCTCGCAGATCGCGTCGAGCATCACCTCGGCCGGCAGGCGGCGTGCGTAGTAGTGTGAATGGAACCTCGCATCGGTCGCGTTGCCGGCTCGCGTGGAACCGGAAAGCTGGTACGTTCGCGAGTTCAGAATCACGCGCATCAAGGCTCGCAAATCGAACTTCTTGTCGAGGAACTCTTTCTTAAGTGCTGCCCACAGTTCCGGGTTCGTCGGTGGGTTCGTCGCGCGCAAATCGTCCACCGGCTCGACCAGGCCCACCTCGAGGTAGTGCCGCCAGACGCGGTTCAGCATCGCGCCGGCAAAGTATTCGTTGTTGGGGTCGGTGATCCACCGCGCCAGCACAACTCGCGGGTCTTCGGTCGGTTGCACGTCGTTCGCAGTCCGGTCGAGCGGTTGCGGCTTCATGAACATGCCGGTACGCGGTTGACTCACACCCACGGGGTTCTTGTTCTGGTTTTGGTCGGGGTGGCTGACGCTCAACACGGTCGGCCCCACCTTCGCTTCCTTCCGCTCGAACTTGACCCGGCTGAAGTACGCGGCGAAGTGATAGAAGTCGTCCTGCGTGTGGCGTTCGAGCGGGTGGTTGTGGCACTTGGCACAGCCGATGCGAATGCCGAGGAACGACTGTGCGACTGACTCCGGAGCCTCCGAAAGATCCGCGTGCCGTTGCTCCCCCACCGTGACGATGAAATACCCGACTGCAGGGTTCTCGATGTTCGAACCGCCGGCGGTCAACACTTCCCGAGCGAGTTCATCCCACGGACGGTTCGCGGCCATCTGCTTCCGCAAGTAGTCGTGGAACTGCCGCACGCCCTTCGTCCCACGGACGTCGTGGTCGCGCTCCTTGCGGTTCTGGAAGAGATCGCCGAGTTGCAGTGTCCAATAATCCGTGAACTCCGAACGAGCCAACACCGCATCGATCAACTTCTTACGCTTCGCGGCTTCCTGATTCGCCACGAACGCCGTGACTTCCTCAGCCGTGGGCAACATACCGCAAGCATCGAGGTACAACCGCCGGATGAACTCCTCATCCGAGCACAGGTCGCTCGGCTCGATCCGCAGTTCCTTGAGTTTCCTGAAGACGTGCGTATCGACGAAGTTGTTGCCGCCCTCGAACCGTGCGGCATCCACCTGTCGATCGTACGGCATGCTGAATACCGTGACGGCGACTTCCGTGAGGAACATCGCACGCACGGCACTGGCTCCGTTGCGAAGCGCTTTCGCCTTTCCGCCGGGAGATACGGCGAGATACGCAGGGTCGTTCGAGTCGAACTTGGTGAGCCATGTCACGTCGCGTTTCGTACCGTCGGCAAAGGTGGCAACGGCAATGAGTTGCACTTCCCCGCCTGGTTTCAACACTTGCGACGCTGGGGTGAGTTCGAGCTTACGTATCGTGACCTCATCCTTCGCAGGGCCGGGGCAGCCGGCCTTGATCCACGCGAGCATCAGTTCGTATTCGCGGCTTGAGGGGCCGAACAGACGACCGCCTTCGTGCGATACTTCCGCGGTGGCCTTGCGAAGCAGCAGGCTCCCTTCCGGAACGGTCGGGTCGAGGCGGCGGCCTGCGAACTCGCGGGTGATCCACTTGTAATCCTGCTCCGGAGCAAAACCGCGAAGCGACAGGCGGAAGCCGTTTTGGCCCGCACCTTTCCCATGGCAGGCGCCCTGGTTACACCCCGCCTTGGTGAGAAGCGGCATGATCTCGGTATTGAACGAGGGGCCGGGTTTTGGCGAGCCTGGATTCTGCGCAGCGGTGGTACCGGGAAGCACAAGCGCGAGCAAGCAGGCAACGGCGAAGAGGGGCATGTTGGCTCACGGATCTTCGTGAAGGAAGGCGGAACGCCGAGGGCGGGTGCGTCGACTCATCATCCGAGTGTAGCCCCGTCACTCCCAGCTGACTGAGTCCGGGAAAAACGGGCACTACGAAGTTGTAGTTTCTGGTTGTTCTGGTCCCATGTCAAACACCATTCTCCGACACGATGACAAAAACGACGGAAGCGGACAGCCTTCGGCTACCCGAAATCACTCGGAGGATTTCCGGAAACCTGGACCCTACTTCACAAGTCAATTGAGCAAGATGAAAGCGGCCGCATGGGGATTCGAGAGGTCCGGATAGGCTCCCCCGTTGGATGCGCGACAGCAACGCGGCCAAGCCCGCACTCAAGGCGGCGGTCAACAATCGCCTCGGCACTTGAATCGAAGAAACCAAACCATCAACCGGTGGTCGATCACGACGGTTGTTTAGTCTCAACCGACCATCCGAGACAACGCCTGACACCATTCAACAGGCGAGTGTTGACGTTGACGGCGTAAACCTTTGGAATGCTGCGTCAAGGTCGGGGGCTGTTGGATTGAGGCACTCTGACCGCTGATACGCCTGTTTCAGCACGTCAATGGAATCAACCAAGCGTAACCGTTAACGGGGGTCAAACACTAAAAATTCAGGAGCTTTTGTGGGGTCGGAGACCGAACTGAGGTCAATTTTCGTCCCCATTTTCGAGCCTGCGGGTGCAAAAAAACCTTTGAAATCGCGCTTTGCCCCCGTGAACGGTTACAACCAAGCTTTCATCATAGTGAAAAGTAAGATAGAATGCTCTTGGACGAACCTGATTTTGATGCGCATCGTCCCTTATCAGCGCGTCATCACTCAATGCCAAGGTATGGATCATGACTGTCGACTGGATAGATACTCTACTTGGCGGCAACCACGAGTTCAACGTTCCCACACTGACCGTTTCAAGCAGTGAGATCGGTAAGCTATCCGGCAACGGAAGTGTCCGATGGAATGCCGAGACAGGTATTCGCATTCAAGCCGTGACGGACGGTCGAGAAGCGGTCATGACCGGCAGTTCCAACGTTTCGTGGGGACAACTGATCGATCCTGCTACGTACTGCACCTTTGCAGGATTAACTGATGATGGCTGGAATTTCGCAAGCGTTCCCGAACCTCGTGGAGGCTTAACCACAAGCAGCAATCTGCCGACGGTAATGTGGGACCTCAGAGTTCGTTCGATCATCCTTGAACGGCAATCAACTCGGAGATCCGGATGCAGTTTACGCATGCTGATGGAACCCGACTTGCCAAGCTGGGTTCGTAACACACATACTACTGTCAATAGCGAGGCTTTCGGAGAACAAATCGCTATCCGTTGCGATACTTTAGTATTCGATTGCAACATCGGCCGAGTGTCGGCTCGACGCCGAACAAACGAGTGGTTTGAAGTCCAACTGGAAATTTCAAAAAGTCATTCCGAGGACAATATATTCAAATTACGCATGGCGATTCTAATGGCATTCAGTTTTATGTGCGGTCGACTGTATAATATCCGCGGGCACGAGCACATCAGCGAATTTACTAGGAGCCGATGGCTTCATCGTTCTATAACTTCGTCAAAAATTAGTAATATGCATAAGCCTATCGGGATTTATGTCGATTATATGAAGAACGCAGAACGACTTCTTGGACTTGCAGTTAATTTCTTTTTAACTCCAATCGGCGAGAAAGTGGCAGATTTCCTTTGCTTATGTTGGGACACAGTTGATAACTCGTTCAATACAAAACTTGCAGTCACAAGTATTTGTCTCGAAGGACTACTCCGTGTTGCTGCAGAACATATGGGAACGTCTCATACCGCTCAAAGGACTTCCGAGCACGAACAGTTTGAGATTTGGCTGAAATCAAACCCCAACGGTCATTCAGAGCGTTTCTTGAAACGATTAAAAGGCTGCGTTGGGGATTTCAAGCGGCTTGGAGCTAACGACATTCTTCATGACTGGGTGAATCGGAAAGTACTTGGCGTGACTAAAGAAGATATTGAAGCTTGGAAAAAAATCAGGAATGCCTCAGCTCACGGCTACGTAGATCGTTCGGATAATCGTTGCAAACTTCAAAATCAATTATACCAGCATGATCGCGTAGGGAATCTGATCAATAAGATAGTTTTGCAATTAATGGGCTATACGGGTGATTTCATTGACTACGCGCATTGTGGAATTTCGTCTTCACCGTTCCCTAGCTATGAACTCTAGTACAATCGACCTGATTCTCCATGTCCAATATGATCCAAACCAAAGTCGGGGTGGCCGGATTTGAACCGACAACCTCTTGCGCCCAAGGCAAGCGCTCTACCAAGTTGAGCTACACCCCGATACCTGCGATTCTACCGAACTCAGGGAGCGGGGGAAGTGG
>Ga0163144_10024630_pt1 | contig 11796 bp, 13 predicted proteins | sample OliLak19BULKMAT1_FD_123175 | JGI IMG/M metagenome (GOLD analysis project Ga0163144, IMG submission 123175) | Freshwater microbial mat bacterial communities from Lake Vanda, McMurdo Dry Valleys, Antarctica - Oligotrophic Lake LV.19.BULKMAT1 | ecosystem: Environmental > Aquatic > Freshwater >... | reverse complement strand
GGATTGCTCTCACCCCTGGGTCAGGACCCAGGGCGGCTGCACCAAGCGCTATGCGCGAGCCCGTGGCCCCTCTTGCGGACTCCAGAGGGCACGGACAGGTCTTGCCGGAAATGAAAAAGGCCGACGCAATCCGGTCAGCCAACCAAAATAATAGCCTAAAACCTGCTGAAATGTCAGATCTTTTTTAAGCCCTTAGATGACCGAAAAACCATGCGCGAAAGGATCGCGCTGGTCGACGAAAATCGTGTTGATGCCGTGCTGGCGCGCCCAGCCGGAAATCGACGGCACGATGGCGTCGTGGTTGCCGACGCGGGCCGCCGCCTCGACCCGGCCGTCGAACAGCGAGCCGATGATGCTCTCGTGCACGAACTCGTCGCCGACCTTCAACGCACCGCGGGCCGCGAGCTGGGCCATACGCGCCGAGGTGCCGGTGCCGCAGGGAGAACGGTCGATCGCCTTGTCACCGTAGAACACCGCGTTGCGCGCATGCGCCTTGGCGTCGCGCGGCTGGCCCGTCCACATGACGTGGCTCACGCCCTTGATGGTCTCGTTCTCCGGGTGAACGGGCTGGATCCTGTCGTTCAGCAGCTTTCGCACGACCGGCGAGTAGCGCAGCACATCGCCTGCCGACATCGATTCGAGGCCGGCGAAGTTCTTCTGGGGTTCGAGGATGGCGTAAAAGTTGCCGCCGTAGGAAATATCGAAGGTGAGCTCGCCCAGGCCGGGCACGTCGACCGTGATGTCGCTGACCGCCAGATACGACGCGACATTGGTGATGCGCACGCTTTCGACGAAGCGGCCATCCTGGCGATAGCGCGCCACAATGCGCCCTGCCGGGGCCTCGAGCGCCAGCTCACCCGGCGTCGCCGACGACACCAGCCCGTTCTCGACCGCCATGGTCACGGTACCGATGGTGCCGTGGCCGCACATCGGCAGGCAGCCGCTCACCTCGATGAAGAGGATGCCGATGTCGCAATCGGCGCGCGTCGGCGGATAGAGCATCGAGCCCGACATGACGTCGTGGCCGCGCGGCTCGAACATCAGGGCACGGCGGATCCAGTCGTGGTTCGCGATGAAGTCCTGCCGACGCTCGCTCATGGTCGTGCCCTTGAGCAACGGCGCGCCGCCTGTCACCAGCCGCACCGGGTTGCCGCAGGTATGGCCGTCGAGGCACGAGAAGGCATGGACCGACATGGGTCCTGCTTACGCCACCGAAACGAAGCGCTCAACTTCGCGGGCGCTCCTGAGGCGCACGACCTGCTTCTCCCCGGCAAGGAACTCGCATTCGAGGGCGAAGCGCTTGCGGTTGCGATGGTGGGTCTTGAGCGCCCACAGCAGGATCGAGTCGCGGCTGAAGAAAGCGCCACGCAGCGATTCGCGGTTGCCGGTGCCCCACAGCTCCTCTTGCATCGCGATGCGCCGGATCGTCCGTCGCAGCAGGCGCCACATGACCAGCGGCAGCGGCAGGTCGAGCCAGATCAACGTATCGGCCGGTTGCCAGACGAGATCGCGCACCTGGCCGTAGTTGCCGACCACGATCCAGCCGTCGCCGACCGTCTCGCGCTCCACGCGATGGCGGAACAGCTCGAAAGGCGCAGGCTGCCAGTCGCGCCCCCAGAAAAGAGCGTCGAGTTCCACCACGCGCAGGCCGGTGCGCGCGGCCAGCCTGTCGGCGACCGTGCTCTTTCCCGACCCCGTCGTTCCGAAGACGACGACTCGACGCATCCCGCGGCAATACCCCTCTGACCTTCCCGGATTTTACCGCCAGCCGCCGCCTTCTCGCAGGGCCGCTTTTCGTCACACCCGCGCCCGCCGCGACGTTGCCGAGGGGCCATCGATCAGGGAAAGTCCGACCATGCATATCGGACTGATCGGCGGCATCGGCCCTGCCGCCACGGACTTCTACTATCGCGGCCTGATCGACCGGCACGTGACCAGCGGCATCCCGCTCGACGTCACGATCTGCCACGCCGACGTGCGCGAAATGAGCCGCAACCTCACCGGCAAAAACCCTGAACGCCAGGCCGAGATTTTCGCCAAGCTGGTCCAGCGCATGAAGGACGCCGGCGCGGCGGCTGCTGCCATCACCTCGATGGGCGGCCATTTCTGCGTCAACCAGCTCATGGCGATCTCGCCGCTGCCCATCCTCAACGCCATTCCGAGGTCGACGCCGCCCTCGCTCGCCGCAAGCTGAAGACGGTCGGCATCATCGGCACGCGCACCGTCATGGAAACGAAGCTCTACGGCGGCATACCCTCGGTCGAGGTCGTGCCGACCGAAGGCGAGGACCTCGACCGGGTACACAGCAACTATGTCGAGATGGCCACGGTGGGACATGTGAATGAGGCGCAGCGGCAGGTCTTCTTCGAAGCCGGGCGGCGGCTGACGGCGCGAGGCGCCGAGGTCGTCATGCTGGGCGGCACCGACCTGTTCCTGGCATTCGCAGGCCACGATCCGGGATTTGCCGTAATCGATTGCGCCGACATCCATGTCGACGCGATCTACACCAAATCGGCGGCGTGACATCGGAGGAACCAGACACATGGCTGAAGACAACCGCCTGCGCCGGTTCGCCGTCCTGATCGACGCCGACAACACCTCGCCCCGCATCGTCGCGGGACTGTTCGAGGAGATCGCCAAGTTCGGCGAGGCCAGCGTCCGGCGAATCTACGGCGACTTCTCGAGCCCGCGCCTCAAGTCTTGGGCCGACATCCTGCAGAAGTACGCGATCGACCCGTATCAGCAGTTCGCCTACACCTCGGGCAAGAACGCCTCAGATATCGCCCTGGTGATCGACGCCATGGACCTGTTGCACAGCCGCCGGTTCGACGGCTTTTGCCTGGTCTCGTCGGACAGCGATTTTACGCGCCTGGCGTCACGCCTGCGCGAGGAGGGGGCCGACGTCTACGGCTTCGGCGCGCAAAAGACGCCGGAGAGTTTCCGGCAAGCATGCCGGAGGTTCATCTATACCGAGAACCTGCTGCCCGACGCCGAGGTGTCGATGCCCGAAGAAGGGCCTTCCCTGAAAGGCAGGCAGCCGGCCAGTGCCGCCGTACCCATCCTGGCCAAGGCGATTTCCCAGATGGAGACCGAGGACGGCTGGGTGGGGTTGGGTGTGGTCGGCCAACGCTTGGCCAACATCGCCTCCGATTTCGATCCCCGCACTTATGGCTTTCGCAAGCTGAGCGATCTCGTCCGCCAGACCGGCGCCTTCGACATGGATCAACCCGAAGGCCGGGCGGTCCGGATCAGGGCGAAACCGACGCCGCCGCCGACGCCGACACCCAGGAGCCGGACCAAGGCAGCAGAGGGATCGGCCACACGGCGGACACACTCGGGCTGAGCGCACGCTATTTCTTTACGCCCTAGGCCACTTCGCTCGTTGCTTTTGTCACGCTGTCCGCCTAAGGGCGAAAGGGACGGTGCGCGCCGACGCCGACGCCGTTGCCCCTGACAGGAAAGTTCGCTCGATTGGGAAACGGCCAAGAGACTGCGGGTTCGGTGGCGACTGATGCTCGTGCCTGGACACAAGTCCTCGCACGCTACCGGCAACCAAGCACCGCTCGCAGCATTGTCGAGATCGCCATCACCGTCGTGCCGCTGGTCGCGCTCTGGGCACTGGCCTGGGCGACGCTCGATATCGGCTACTGGCTGGCGTTGCCGCTGGCTGTCGCCGCAGCCGGATTCCTGGTCCGGCTTTTTGCCATCCAGCACGACTGCAGCCATGGCGCCTTCTTCCGCCACCGGCTGGCCAACGACTGGATCGGGCGAATCGTGAGCGTCGCAACGTTCACGCCGCATGATGTATGGCGGCGCACGCATGCCACGCACCATGCCTCCACCGGCAATCTCGACCGCCGCGGCCTGGGCGACGTCGATACCCTCACGGTCGACGAGTATCGCGCGCGCGGATTCTGGGGCCGGCTGCGCTATCGCCTGTACCGACATCCGCTGGTCATGTTCGGCCTCTCGCCCGCCTATCTTTTCATCCTGCAGCATCGCCTGCCGGTCGGCCTGATGCGCGACGGCTGGCGGCCCTGGATCAGCACCATGACGACCAATCTGGCGATCGCGTCGATCGCCGCCCTGCTGATCTGGCTGGTCGGCATCAAGGCGTTCCTGCTCATCCACCTGCCGATCCTGCTGCTGTCGGCCTCGGTCGGCGTCTGGCTGTTCTACGTGCAACACCAGTTCGAGGACACCGTCTGGGCAAACGACAGCGACTGGAACCTGCATGACGCCGCCCTGCACGGCAGCTCGCACTACGACCTGCCGGCGTTCCTGCGCTGGTTCACCTGCAATATCGGCGTGCACCATGTGCATCACCTTAGCAGCCGCATCCCCTACTACCGGCTGCCGCGCGTGCTCGAGGACCATCCCGAACTCCGCAATGTCGGCCGGCTGACGCTGCTCGAAAGCTTCCGCTGCGTAAATCTGGTGCTGTGGGACGAGACGGAACGCCGCCTGATCTCGTTCCGAGAAGCCCGGGCGTCGCGCTGAAGCGCGGCACCGGTTCAGCGGCTCAGTCGCAGCTCTTCAGCAGGTTGGTCGCGGCCGGGTCGCCCGGAAGAAGCGCCAGGCTGTCCTCGAAGTGCCGGCGGGCGGTCTTCGTGTCGAGACGGATAAGTGCTCCGACGCCGGAAAGTAGATGGTCCCGCGTCCGGGCCTTGGCCGCCCGTTCGGCCGGATCGTCTCGGTTGAAGACCTCGAAGAGCGTGATGGGCTGCGTCTTGCCCTTGACGACGACGATGTCGATTGGCCGGATGTCGTAGGCTTTCGGATCGACAAGATGGTCGTAGGTGTTCTGTGAGATCAGGATGCCGACGCGATAGACCTTGGTCAGGCTCTCGACCCGCGAGGCGAGATTGACCGCGTCGGAGATGACGGTGCCGTCCATGCGGTGCTTTTCGCCGATGGTGCCCATCATGAGCGATCCGGTGTTGAGCCCGACACCGATGCCGACCGGACCGAGCCCGGCCGTCTGGCGCACCTCATTGAAGCGCGCGAGAGTTTCGAACATGGCAAGGCTTGCACGTAGCGCGTCGTCGGCATTCTCGAACAAGGCCATGATGGCGTCGCCGATGTACTTGTCGATGAAGCCGTTATGGTCGCGGATGACCGGGCCCATGCACTCCAGGTAGGAGTTGATGAAGGCGAAATTCTCGTCCGGCGTCATCTGTTCCGACAGGGTCGTGAAGTTCCGGATGTCGGAGAACAGGACGGTCATTTCCTGGCGCATGTTGTCGCCCAGGCTGACCGAGACGATGGACTGCTTGCCGATCATGGACAGAAAGGCACGCGGCACGAACCGTTCGATCGACAGGTTCGTCTCCTTGAGGTCGACGATGGTGTTGCGAACGGCGCTGCGCATCGCGTCAAAACTGCGGGCAAGATGCCCGATCTCGTCGCGCCGGTCGGTGTTGGCAATGCTGTGTTCGAGGTCGCCCTCGGCGATCGCGCCGGCCTCCCCGCGGAGGTTGAACAGCGGATCCAGGATCTGGCGTTGAAGAAGGCGAGAAGCAATCCAGAACACGATCGGCAACATCAGGGCGAGCACGATCATCGAGCTGAGGAAGACCTTGATGACCGCCTCGCGTGCCAGGCCAGTGTCATATGTGATCTGCCAGATCACGAGCTTGTGCGAGAGGGGATCGTCCTTCCCCGCCCCGCCAACCGGCGTGTAGCGACTATAGATCGTGACATGCCGTCCATCGGCAGCCATGACCTCGTCGCGACCGACCTTGTCGATGCGTTCGACGAGATCCGGAGCGAGCTTCCTGCCCACGTGCAGCAAGGACCACGTGCCCGACGGCGTGACTAGGTAGATGTCGACGTCCTTGACGTACTCGTTCGAACGAACGGCGTCGGTGAAGATGTCCTGGAAGAAGTATTTTCCCATCCAGCCGAAGTCGCCGTCGCTGAGGCTCTGGCGAACCTCGGTCGAGGTTTCGACGATGATATTCTTGCCCTTGGGTCCGTAGTAGCTGTAGGTCCGCAACGTGCCGGTCAGCGACGACATGTCGATGCCATCGCTCATGACCTTGCCGTTCTCGTACACCGTGTCGAGAAACTTGGTGAAGGGACTCTCCGGAAAGACGAGGTTCATGTCCCCCGGCAGATTGGTCTGGAACACCTTGTGCGAGCGGTCGATGAAATAGATGTGCTCGACGTCGTACTTCTCGGTGAGGGCGTTGAGTTCGGCGGTCGACAGGCTGGCAGGATCGCGATCGAGGCTGGCCAGTTCAGCCGCGATTTCCGGCAGGACCTTCTCCATATGGGCCTTGATCCGGCCGTGCTGGCTGCGGAGCAGGGCCTCGAAGATCGCGAAGCGTTCCGTGAGGCTGGCTTCGAGGCTGCGAATCTCCTGGGCCTGCTTGTCGGACACCAGGCGATACATCGCCAGCGACACGACCACGGTTGCGCCGAGGGTGACGGCCATCATCACCAGCAGAAGGAATAGACCGACCTTGCGCTTCATCAGGCGCCTCGTTGGCAGCTAGCTGTTCTGCCAGAGGCGCGTGGTGTAGGCGCCCTCGACACTGGCGTCGATCTGGGCCGCGACTTCGTCGCCCGCCCCGACCCGGGGCGCGATGATCTTGCCGAACGACACGCGGCCCGCCGCCGGCCAGGCCTTGGGATCCCACAGCTTGGCGCGGACGATCGAGCGCGCGCAATGGAAGTAGGTGTGCTGGATGCGCACGCGCGTGGCCAGCAGTGCAGGCTTGCCAAGCGAGGAGAGCGACGCCACCAAGTCTGCATCGTCGTAGATTTCCGCCGTGCCGGAGATGCGCAGCGTCTCGCCGGTCGCCGGCACCAGGCAGATCATGCCGATCTTGCCGTTGGTGATCATGTTGGTGAGGCCGAAGGCCAGGTTGTTGCCGATGCGCTCGGGGATCAGCAGCGTCTGGGGATCCTCGACACGAATGAACCCCGGCTCGTCACCCTTGGGCGAGACCTCGAGCGTGCCGTCGGCCGAGACCGTGCCGACCAGGGCGAACGGACAGCGCTTGAGGAACTCGATCGACTGCTCGTCGAGCGCATCGAGGATCTTGGATCTGGTCGTCGGCCACGGCTCGGCAATGACGCGGCGCAGATCGTCGAGCGATTTCAGCTGGGCCATCGGAACGCCTCCTAGCTCTTTCGTAACCCATCCATATTGTCGAAGAGCCGGCGCAATGCTGTCTTCAACACCCTGGCTTCGGCCTCGCTGAAACCTTCGAGCGCCACTTTTTCGTAGCGCTCGGCAATCGGCAAGATTATTCGCGTCATCCGCCGGCCGGCCGGCGTCGCATGGAGGGTGACGGCGCGGGCGTCGGCGGCGTCGCGGCGGCGGGCCACCAGCCCCTTGCTCTCCATGTTGTCGACCAGACGGGTGAGCGTCGAGACCTCGATGGAGGTGGTTTCCGACAGGTCGCCCATGCGGCGGCCATCGCGCTCGTGAAGGGCCGCCAGCACGCGCCATGTCTGCAGAGTGGCGCCGAGCGGGCGGACCTCCTCGCTGAATGCCGCCGCGATGCGCGCGCCGGCCCGATTCAGCAGGTAGGGCAGGTAGCCGTCGAGCGGGCCCATGGCGTCAGGCCGTGAAATGTGGCGCCACCTCGCGCATGAAGCGCTCCATCTGCTCCTTCACCAGCGCGTGCGGTATCTGGCCGTAGTTGAAGTAGAGGATTACCTCGGCAATGCCGGCAGCCTCGACCTGTTTTAGCGTGTCGACGATATGCTGCGGGCTGCCGCACAGGATCGACTTGTCAGTGAGCTTCTCCGGCCGCATGTCGCGCAGGATGTTCACGATCTCGACGAAGTATTTGTAGGTGGGCGGCACGTTCTCGCCCGAGGAAGAGGGGAAGGCGGCGATCAGCGCATCCTGGAAATAGCGCACCAGTGCCTGCTTGCCGTACTGCTCCTCCTCTGGTGTCGAGGCGATATGGACGAAATAGGAGCACATGGCGCGTCGCATCGGCCGCTTGAACGTGGCCTCGCAGGTCTCGCGGTAGACGCGCACGGCATCTGTCAGCGAGCCATAGACCATAGCGGCAGCAAAGGGCGCATAGATCACGTTCCAGTCGTTACGGGCCGCCAATTCCATCGACGGCCGCGAAAAGCAGGCTACGTAGGGACGGAGCGGCGTCTGGGCCGGGCGGGGCCGGACTTCAACGTCGTCGAATTGATAGAACTTGCCCTTGTGCGACCACTTCCCGGGCTCGGTCCAAGCGCGCCACACGATCTCCAGCCCTTCGGCAAAAAGCTCCGCCGAGTCGCCGAACGGCGCCTGGAACGGCTCGTATTCCTTGCGGTCGTAGCCGCGGCCGGCAGCAAAATCGACGCGACCGCCGGACAGCAGATCGAGCGTCGCCCATTCCTCGGCGACATGCAGCGGGTGATGCACCGGCAGCAGCGTGACGGCGGGTGCCAGCCTGAGCTTGGTCGTGGCGCCCGCAAGCTGCGCCAGGATCGCGAGTGGCGAGGCGTTGACGCCAAGGAGATTGAAATGATGCTCGCCGATCCAGGCCGAGTTCAGCCCGACCTTCTCGGCCCAAAGGGCCTCGGCGAAGATGTCCTTGATGAACTGCTCGGGCTCGCGCGGATTGTGGGGATAGCGATTGTCGCTGAGCGTGAAGTAACCGAATTGCATGGCGTCCCTCCAGAGCTGGAGGATCGCTCCGTGCTAGTTATTTGTAAATGCAAATAACTGCAGGGCCCTCAGGTGTCGCGCGGGCCGAGGTCGGCCAGCGGCATCAGCCAGTCGCGGAACGCCTTGATCTTGCGTCGGCGGATCGCCTCCTGCGGATAGACGAGGTAGTAGGCGAACTCGCTCGACATCTTGAAGTCGAACGGCACGACCAGCCGGCCGGCCTTGAGATCCGGCGCCACCAGCGGATGACGACCCAGCGCCACGCCCAACCCATCGATCGCCGCCTGGTAGGCCGCCACCGCGAAATCGAACGACACGCCGCGCGAGGCGTCGACACCCTTCACGCCGGCTGCTGTCAGCCAGACCTGCCAGTCGTCGGGAAAGTTGCCGATGTGGATCAGGGTGAAGCGCTTGATATCGACCGGCTTCTTGAGGGGATGCGGCCCCTTGAGCAGCGAGGGCGCGCAAACCGGCATGACGTCCTCACTGACCAGCCGCTCGGCCGTCAGCCCCGGCCAGTGACCGCGACCGTAGCGGATGCCGATATCGACATCCTCGCGGCCAAAATCGATCAGCCCGGTGCCGGTGCTGATGCGCACGTCGATCTCGGGATTGGCGCGCTGGAAGCCACCCAGCCGCGGCACCAGCCACTTCATCGCAAAGGAGGCGGTGGTCGTGACCGTGAGATGGCCGCCGCGATCCTTCTGCAGCAATTTTTCGGTCGCCTCGTTCAACTGATCGAACGCCCCGCGCACCGCCGGCAAATAGGCCTGGCCCGCTTCGGAGAGCAGCAGCGAGCGATTCCGGCGCACGAACAATTTTAATCCGAGCCGCTGTTCGAGCCCGCGCACCTGATGGCTGATCGCGGCCTGGGTGACGCTCAGCTCCTCGGCGGCATCGGTAAAGCTCATATGGCGTGCAGCGGCCTCGAAGGCGCGCAAGCCGTTGAGCGGCGGCAGGGTTCGCTTCATGGCCTGTCCTTCACATGAGTTATTCTTATCAAAACAGGACAAACCGTCATTTGTAAAGAGCCCTCTCGGAACACAAATGCAGGTCACACAAGACGCAACCCTTCAGGAGAAATCCGATGGCCGACATCTCGCTCCACTACAGTTCCAAGGCGCCGCTGGCCGGCACCTTCACCGCGTTCAACCAGATTTTGGCGCGGACTTTCGGTACTTGGCGCCGCCGCGCGCGGGAGCGCCGCGAGCTCGCCAACCTCGACCATCGCGCGATCCGCGACATCGGGCTCAGCCCGAGCGAGATCCAGTTCGAGGCCAACAAGCCCTTCTGGCGCCTTTGATCTTCGAATCCGGAGCCGGGCCCGTTTCCCCTACCCTGCGCGGGCCCTTCCCTCTCCGGACCCTGGCCGGCGGTCGACCCTCAGCCTCCCTGTCGACCGCCGGCTTTTTCTTTATCGCCTGAGCCTTTGCGCCCGCCTGATGCTCTGCTAGAGCCCGCGCGTGGCACTCTCCGACCAAAAAATCCAGGCGCTCGGCCGCGACGGCCTGCAGCTCGCGGCGCGCGGCGATTTCGCCGGCGCCGAAGCCTTGTTTGCGCGGGCAGCCGAGGCACGCCCCAATTCCGGGCAGCTCCTTCATCTCCTGGGTCAGGTCCGCCTGAAGCTCGGCCGCTTCGCCGAGGCCCGCGAGCCGCTGGAACGTGCCGCCTCGTTCCTGCCGCGCGATGCCGCGGCGCAAATCAATCTCGCGGGATGCCTCGGCCAACTCGGCCAACATGATGCCGCTCTCGCGACGCTCGACCGGGCCGCGCAACTGAAACCCGGCGATGCCGCCATCGCCTACAACAGAGGCCGCGCCCTCGAGGCGCTCGGCCGATCCGAGGAGGCCGAGCAGGCCTACGACGAGGCGCTGTCGATCGATCATCGCCTGATCCCGGCGCTCAGCGCACGCGCAAGCCTGCTGGCGGCACGCGGCGATTGGGTCGGCGCCCTCGGCGATCTCGACAGGGCGCTCGCCACCAGACCCGAAGAGCACGCCCTGAAACTGCGGCGCGGCGAACTGCTGCTGCGGCAGGGCGATTGGTCGCGCGGACTGGTCGACTACGAGGCGCGGCTCGACATCTCCGGTGATCGCTACACGCCCGCCCTGCCGCGCTGGCAGGGCGAACCGCTCGACGGCCCCCTGCTGGTATATCCGGAGCAAACCGACATCGAGGGCGATGCGGCAGTGCGCGACACGCTGATGCTGGCACGCGGCGTCGAGGCCGTGGTCCAGGCAGGCGCCACGATCGCGGCGCTGATCGAAGGCCCGACCGTGGGCCGCGACGCGCCGCTACAAGGCTTCGCGGCGGCAGCGCCGCTCCGCAGCCTGCCGCATCTGCTGGGCTGGACACTCGAATCCCTGCCTTCGCCCGGCGCGCTCCGCCCGAAGGCGCAACCCTCGACCCATATTGGCTGGTTTGCCCGCACCGCGCCGCCCGGCGGTACAATTGTCGAGAGCGATCCCGGCCAGGTCGCCGCCTGCGGCTTCGTCGTCGGCAACGACAGCGCCACCACGCATATCGCGGCGTTGCTGGGCATTCCCACACTCCTGCTGCTGCCTTCTTCCGCAGACTGGCTGTGGGGCCCGCGGCGCGGACCTTCGCCCTGGTATCCGAGCCTGGAGGTTATCGGCGAGGACGAGTCCGAGAAGCTGGCGGCGTGGCTTCGAAGGTGAGTCTCGCCTACCGACGTCGAAGGCACGACGTCGTTACGTAGTAGGGTGCGTTGGAGTCTTTTCCATTGAGGGCTTTTGCCCAGTCCTGTCCCAACTTGGTGCGCGCCTCTCCGCACAGTTGCTCCGTTGCAAAATCAACCTGGTGCACGAGAACCGGTGCCGCGGGCGTATTGTTCGCCGTCAGGCCGATGTAGGCGAAGAGCAAAAGTGTCCAATCCATACGGTCTCTCCCCGATGAGTGCCGACGTCGTTACCCGCTACGATGGCAGGCCGGCAAGTGGCGCGCTATGCTCCGGGCCGAACAAATCAACGTGGTTGTGCGGTGCCGATATCCGCTTCCGCGGAGGAACACCAAATGGGCAAGACGCTTTTCGACAAGATCTGGGATAGCCACGTCATCACCGATCTCGGCAGCGGCTTCGTGCTGCTGCATATCGACCGGCTCCTGCTGCACGACATGTCGGGCGGCAAGGCGCTGAAGGAAGC
>Ga0163144_10024628_pt1 | contig 11797 bp, 7 predicted proteins | sample OliLak19BULKMAT1_FD_123175 | JGI IMG/M metagenome (GOLD analysis project Ga0163144, IMG submission 123175) | Freshwater microbial mat bacterial communities from Lake Vanda, McMurdo Dry Valleys, Antarctica - Oligotrophic Lake LV.19.BULKMAT1 | ecosystem: Environmental > Aquatic > Freshwater > Lake... | reverse complement strand
AGTTTTTCCACCGCCATTTGCATTGGTGTAATAGATGTCTTGAGATTTCCCAGACTTGTTGCGGATTTTCACTTTGATTTTGTCTATCAAAGTTTCGCTGATGCTTGCCGTTGTATTTTCTACAGACAAAATGGTCGCGCCTTGCACATTGCTAAAGCTGAATATTGAAGCTACAACTCCAAGAATAATGAAATTTTTCATGTTATTTAAATTGATTTTTGGTGAACAAGTGATTTAATTTTTTACCAAGATTTTACCTACAGGCAGGCAAGGTTTTGGAATCTTATTTTTTGCCCAAATCGTTTATTTTGCGTTATTTTTCGAAAACCTGAGCGAAAAGGCTAAAACGGTTAAAAGTTTTTGGTTCTTAAAGAGTTACTTCGGACTTTGCCAAATCCAGCTTTTGTGTGGCGCTAGAGCAACGAGATGGTTACAGCAGGACTAATTTAGGGGCAACTTCCGCAATAATTTTTAAGAACCAAGTTTTTCAATCTTCTAATTACACCAATTTACCAACGTAATCCTTACATTGATATCTCGAGTAACCGAGCCGTTGGTAACCTTTACTACTCCTGTAATTAGGCCATCACTAGAATTAGAACCAACACAAATAGCATTATTGTTAAAGGCAGTCTTATTAGCTACAGTGATTTGTCCAGTAGTGGCATTGATAGCGATTATTCCTGCAATATTTTGCGAAATAAGCGTATAATTCAGGCTTCCATTATTGGTAGTAGCAGTTACTGTCCCGATTACTGAGCCATTTACCCATGCAAGAACAGTAGCGGACGCAAAACTACCTGTAAAGTCTGTGGCTTCGATGGTGGTAGGCTCATCTTTTTTGCAAGAGGAGAGGGCCATTCCTAATACAAGGAAAAACAGGAAAGAAATTTTGAGAAAGTTCATAAAAATTTATTGATTTAAGGTTTATTATAAGAAAGATTTGAATTCGATGATGGTGTCGGGTGTTTCATCGCCTACTTGTTCCACCCGTAGTTTTAGTATTTTATCAGAAACTTTGATAATGTGGTAGATGGTATGTATAATCCATACTGTTACTGGCAGTAATTTTTGTACCTTTTTTGGCTTTTACTACCTTTTCCACTTTTGCGTGAGCTACATTGAACTTTTGTGTAATGCCATCCACGTAGTGCGAACTTGTTTTCAAAGGTAGAATCTCATCACCCATAAAAATACATTGTTTTTTTTGATGTCGATGTGAGAACCTTTGTCTATCAGGTTTTGCAGCATGTTCTCCTCATCTATGATTTCTTGTGGCTTCGGTTCGCTCAATAAATCGGTATTTTCTATAACTTCTTGACCATAGTCAAGTATTTTTTAGGTAATGATTTTGGTCATTTTCCAACGGCATGTCAATAGTTCATCTTTATTTTGCGCAAATGAGGTTTGCATAACGGCAAGTAATGGGAAAGTGAAAAGCATTTGTTTCATAAATAAATCAAGTCATTTTTTTATGCAAAACTACCTTGCCTGCCCGAAAAAAATGGCGGACTTGCTCGAAACACGTGGTTTATTGTATGAAACGCCTCTTATTTTGTATATAAGGCGTGGGCTATACTGGCAAAGGGGCAATAACTATGGTTCTTACACTAAACACACACTTTCATACATTAAACTTTGTTTCTTGTACATTTTCATGAAAGTATTGTACGCTTTTATTAACTTTGCCATATTATGTTTCGTATGCTTTTTTTTCTTGCCTGCCTTGGCTGTGGTTGGGTAGGCAAGGCACAATCTCCTTATGCACAGCCCATTCAGTTTCCTTACCAAATACCTACCCAAGTCATTTATGATATGGCAACAGATAGGCAGGGAATGTTGTATTTAGGTACGGACAAAGGACTTTTTCGCTTCAATGGCAAATATGCGACTGCAGTCGCTTATGAAGACGCGCGGCAGTTGGATATTACACACCTGAAAGAAGATGGGCAAGGGCGATTGTGGGGAATGAATTTTGCCAAACAGCTTTTTTATTTGCATCAGGACACATTGCGCACATTGCCCGTTGAAATAGATGATGCGGCAGGGGCCGTGGTCAATTTTGTATTTACACAAAATCAACTCTGGATACTTACTTACACTACTTTGACAAGCTATGATGCCAAGACTTTTAAAAGACTTTTTTCATTCAAATATGACAATTCACTTACCCAAATAGCCAGCTTTGAGAACAAGGTGTATATCGCGAGCGAATACAAAATTCTAGTTTTTGAAGAAAACCACAGTCATATTGAGGAACAATCTCCCACAGGTTTTCACGTAACCTTTCAAATAGTAGGCGAGACGTTGTATGTGATGCAAAACCGTGATATTACGCCTTCGAAAGAGCGCGTTTTTTTGAAGTGGCAAAACGGAAAGCGCACCCAACTACCCACGATAGACTTGCCTGCCGATACGTACGTGAACCATTATACGGCTACTGCTCAACAACTCTGGGTTTGCGCTCGGCGTGGCGGCTATACTGTAGATGCCAAAACAGGCAAAACGCACCTGCTCTTTCCCAATAAAAATGTTACAGACGTGGTGCAAGATTATCAAGGCAATTATTGGGTAAGCACTTTGAATGACGGGTTGTGGTTTTGCCCTTCCCTACAAAATATCGAGTATCCATTGCCTATTGATTTGCGTCTGCATACCGAACTCTCCTGCATTACTTTGTTTGAGGGACATTTGTATTTTGGCACTACCGAAGGGAAAGTCCTGAAAGTTGCTGCACAAGCCTTGCCTACCGCCACTTGGGAAACCCTATGCAAAGCCTCTAACAGCGAAATTAGGCGTCTCCGTTTTGATAGAAACCACCGCGTATTTGCTACTGGATTGGGCCTTTTTGATATGGAAGGCAAGGAACTTGCACGCGCGCCCCTCATAAAAGATGCTTGCTTTTATAACCATGACGGGCAAGTTTTTTTGCTCATAGCAACCTCTTACGGTTTGCGCCTCTGTAAAATATACCCGCCAAAGCAAGTATCAGCTTATTTGCAGGGATTCAAGTTGGACACGCTCAACAAGCAAAACAAAACACTCCATGCGTACAACAACCATCGCATACAGCGCAGTTATAGTACTGCCGTAGATGTATCAAAACAACGTTTTTGGATAGGTTATGACAATGGTTTGGTGATGTATGATTTTGCAGGCAAGGCTACTCCTATATACGACTCTCAAAAAAAAGTCATCATTGCGCATAGCTTGGCAGTCGATACGCAAGGCAGGCTTTGGGTAGGTACGTTTCAACAAGGGCTATTCGTAATAGAAGACGAGCGCACAGTCGGACATCTACAGGCAGGCAAGGCTTTGAAAAACAATCACATATACAAAATCATAGTAGATAAAGACAAAATATGGCTCGGTACGCAAGCCGAAATAGGCTACGTGGACGCTCAAACCCTCGAATTTACAGACGTGTTGGCGCAAAGTGGGCTTTCGAGTAGCCTTGCCTACAAAGATTTTTACCCTGACGCACAAGGCATTTGGGTGGCACTTTCCCATAGCGTTTTATATGTTCCAAACTCACCTAATGACCGCAAAGAGGAATTGCGCCTCTTGCCCCTTGCCTCTCTAGATGCGAACACCTTCGCCGCAGAAGCCTTGCACTATAAAAACCCCTCAAAAGTACAAATAAAATACCGCTTGAAGGGCATAGACCAAGAATGGCAGACTATAGGCGAGCCATACGCAAGCATACATTACCCCCATTTGCGCAAAGGCAACTATACCCTAGAGGTTTTTGCACAAGATGCTATCACCAAGCTCAAAAGCGCAATTCAAACCTTGCCATTTACCGTACCCACGCAATGGTGGGAAACATGGTGGTTTTTGAGTTCGACTTTTGTAGCCATTTTGGGTGTCATAGGAAGCATCGCCTACGTCATCATAGAACGCAATCGCCAAAAACAGCTTTTTAAAGAACAACTCTGGATTTCACAAATCAAAGCCCTCCAAAGCCAGATGAACCCGCACTTCCTTTACAATATTTTGAATACGGTGCAAGGCCTCGTCTATAGCGATAGGCGAAGCGAAGCAAGCGATGTACTAGGCAATTTTAGCGACCTCATGCGCAACACGCTCCAAATTTCCGAAAAACCATATATTACACTCAATGAGGAAGTAGAACTGCTGAAGCTATACGTGTCTTTAGAAAAAATACGCTTCGAAGAAGCCATAGACTGCCACATCACTGTAGATTTCCCCACAGAAACTTGGCGACACCATATTCCTTCTATGCTCTTGCAACCTTTTGTTGAAAATGCGTTCAAGCACGGGCTTCTGCACAAAAGAGGCGACAAACGCCTGCACATCATTTTCAGCAGGCAAGGCGACAACCTACAAGTAGTGATAGAAGACAACGGCATAGGGCGCGAATACGCCCAAGAAATACAAAAACGGCAGGCAAGGAAATCTACAGGATTCGCCCTGAGTGCTACCCAACAACGTGTCGCCTTGCTCAATAAAATACACCCACATCAAATCCATATAGACATCATAGACCAATACAATGGACAACAGGAAGCCACAGGCACTAAAGTTGTCATAATTTTTCATTTTACCACTATTTAATTATATCAAAAATGAACATAAATGCTATCATAGTAGATGACGAAGCCATGGCACGCTCTGCCCTGCGCGGTTTATTGACCGAATACTTCAAAGAAGTACACATCTTGAGCGAATGTAAGAATGTTCCCGAAGCCGTGCGCCAAATCCAAGCACAAAAACCTGATATTGTATTTTTAGATGTAGAAATGCCCGAATACAATGGCTTTGACTTGCTTACCTTCTTTCGACCTGACCAGATTGACTTCCAAATTATTTTTACCACCGCCTATAGCGAGTATGCGTTGCAAGCCTTTGCGGCTTCAGCAGTGGATTATATTTTGAAGCCTGTCCGCAAAGAACACATAGCGCGTGCATTAAGTAAGTTGAAGCCTATCCAAACCGATAACCAACTTGCCTACCAAGTATTGAAGGAAAATATCCAAGATGCGCAAAACAAAAAAATAGTCTTGCATACTGCCGAGAGTATGTTTGTAGTCCGCTTCGCAGATATTATTTGTCTGGAAGCAGACGGCAATTACACCTATTTTCATACTACTTCACACGCGGCCATATTGGTTTCTAAGAAAATATCAGACTTTGACTTTCTAGAAAAAGAACCCACTTTTTTCCGCTGTCATAGAAGTTATACCGTGAATATAGATAAGGTTTTGCGCGTAGATAAGCGCGAACTCGCCTTAGAAATGGAGGGAGGCAAGTTGGTTTATACATCTCAAGAAAAGAAAAAGACGCTTTTTGAACGCCTCGGTACGTATTCATGACGCTATACCATTAACCGTCTCTGTAAATTTTTTATTGCACAAATATAGCCTGCTTTTTGATTAGGATTCACACAACGCCGTTTGTACCACAAGCGGCACTCCTCTGTGCGCCTGCCTCACAACATGAACTTTTGCACAGCCCATAACGTACGCTGTAAAAGAAGACACAGTATTTGTTAAAAACGAATGGATGAAAAAGATATAAAATCCCATTTTGGGAATTATTAGTGTTTTTCATATCGCTAAGTAATTGATAAAAAGCATTTTGTTTTTTTTGTATGGTTTTTGCCCATGATGTCAAGTAAAAATCCTTGCACACATTTGCAAACACTCTTGAAAAATGCTTTTCTATCAAGATAACAAATCTGAAAATAATTTTCCTTTTTAAAAGTTATGAAACCATATTTTACACCATTATTTATGATGCTTGGTGCTTGCCTACCAAATGCCCAAGCACAGTTTTTCAATCAGGATTTTAATGTCAGTAATACTGCCACTAATTATGTTGCAGCAACGCCAAACATTCGGCAGTTTGACGGATTTAATACAACAAGTTCAGCGGCAATGACAGTAACAACAACAGAGGGACTCAATTTTATTCGTGGAGCCACAGCAGGGGCAAAAGCAGCAGCCACAAGAGTTACAGACATTGCAGGCATAGGAACAACAAATGCTTATATAGTACGTTTGAATATAACACAATGTACAGGTACAAGTGCAGGAAATGCCATTGCAGCACAAATACAATTTGGTTCAGGGTTTAACGATAATAGCGCAGTAGAGGCAAATAACAAGGTTTTCGGCGAATTTTATATCAATAACAGTGTCACGAATAACCAGTTTCGCACAAGCCCCGAAGGAACAACTCTAAGCACCAGCACAGCAGTAGGAACAACCAATACTGCAAGGATTACGGTAGCTTTCAACAAATCGGGAAGTAGCAAATCTTATATGCCTCCTTCTGCAACAAACCCGCCTTTTACTCTCGAAACCGTAGCTACAGGTACGATGGATATTTGGATAGGAACAACAATAATGAGCAATGACGTGGCTATTCCCGCAGGATTTACCACGACAAATATTACAGATTTTAAAATTATTTTTGCGCCTTCTATTTCAACCACCTTATCGCTCGACGATATTTCTATGTTTCCCATAGGCACGCCCGCAGGTACATATACACTGGGCGTGAATAATAGTGGAGCAACAAATCCTGTTTCGACAGTAACTTCTACCTTCACGAGTCTTACAAGAAATGGCGGCGGTTTATTCGAAGTCTTAAATTATAGCGGTGCTATTTTGGGAAATGTTACCGCAAATGTTACCAATAGCACTATTGCAGCTATAAATCCTGAGAATGGTGTTAATGATTTAAAGGAAATTACGGGTATGGCGGATAACACAATTTCTATTTTACCAGCTTCTGCTGGGGTAAAAACGATTGAAGGTACACAAAATGGCAATCTTATATTATTTAATGGGGCAGATAATGTTTTAGTAGATGGCAACAATGCAGGAACTTTGACTTTATTATTTCGCAATAATGATACAGGAAATAATGCAAATAATTCTGTTTTCAACTTTATTAATGATGCCACAAACAACACCGTAAAAAATGCTATCGTTGAAGGCTTGCATACCGCAAACAATACAGGGCTTATACGTATCAGCACCACTACAGCAACCACAGGAAACGACAACTTAACTTTTGAAAACCTAACAATACAAAACAGTAGTATTTCTCCACCCACAGGAGGCACAGGTGCAACCACCACCACCAATGTACCTCGTTGTGCTATTTTTTCTGATGGAACAGTAAGTAAAGAAAACTCAACTATAAGTATAAAAAACTGTCGTTTTGTCAATATTTATTCAGGGGCAAATAATAGTAGGAATGTTTTAATCAATAGCAATACCCAAAATTTAACTTTGGAAGACTGCCATTTTTTTCAAACAGTGAGTTTTTTTGGCAATGGTTCAAATACATCTTATAGCAACCTCATAGAAATAGGAGGAACAGGCACAGACAATGTAACAGTAAGAAATAATTTTTTTGGAGGTAGAGCCTTAAACTGTGGTGGTGCAAAATATGTCTATTCAAACCCAAATAATAATAGAAATCGACTAAGAATTATTAGTAGCAGTATGGCAGCAACTGCTAACCTTACTTTTACAGGCAATACGATACAAAACGTACAAATAGATTTTCAAGGCACTACAACAACGGGGCAAGATGCTTTTGGAGTTTTTAATGGTTCGGGGAAAGCCATAGTTAGCAACAATATCATAGGAAGTACTACAATAGCAAATTCTTTTGCTTTTTCTCAAACCACAAACAATGCTGTAACTCCCACCACAGCAGGTATTCAATACATAAATTTTACAGGAACAGCAGGAGAAATAAAAAATAATATCATCGCAGGACAAACTTATACTTTTGTAGGTACTCCAACCTTCGGTTTCGATATCATTGGCATACGCTTGGCAAACTCTGGTGCAGGAGTAGAAGTTTCTGGAAATATCATAGGCAGTACCACCCAAACAGACAATATTCTTGTAAGTAATACTACATCTGCTAACTTTTTTTCGGGCATTACTATCGTTGCCACAGGTACAAACTCCTCTACTATTCAAAATAACAATATTCAAAATATTACCAATAATAGTACTAACATAGGTTCTACTATTGTAGGAATTTCCCAAACAGGAACAGCAAATACTACCATTCAAAACAATACTATCTATAGCCTTACCTCCACAGCTCAACAAGCGAATGTAAGCGACAATGTTGCAGTGGCAGGTATCCGTATAAATGCCGCTACAGGTGCGGGTTTGCAGGTAAGAGGCAATACCATTCACACCATACAAAGCGCCGCTACCACCTCGACCACTTCCGCAGGAATTTTGCTGACGGGAGGTGTGCAAGGGCATATCAGAGATAACCGCATTTACAACATTCGCAATACATCAGCAAGTGCGCAACCTGTAGCGGCAGGTGTGGTAGTAAGGTCTATAGGCACAGCTTTGTATTTTTACAACAATCGTATTTCGTTAGGCTTAGAAACAAATGGAACTAATAATACAGAACAGGCAATTTATACAGGTGTCTGGAACAATTTACACGATACAGATAATTTATTCTTGGCTTTTAATTCCGTTCATATAGGTGGGCAGGCAAGTGGGGGAATGCTCAAAACTTATGCTTTTTTACAAGGCGATAACCCTTCGGCTACCATAGATGTAACCCTGGTCAATACCCCCTTACAAGTCTATAACAACATTTTCCAAAATGCCCGCACAAACGGAGGCAATAACATAGCTATAGCAGTTCAAGACGCTACGCCTTTTGCCACTGCGCCCTGTGGAGGTGGCAACGCACCCGACTACAATGTATTTTATGCTTCAGACGAAACCAAAACAGGTGAACGGGCGGGTATAGCATACGGCTTTACGGCTTGGAAAACTGCAAGCGGGGCAGATATAAATTCCTATAGTGCCAATACAGGAGGCGTTACAGCGATTGCTTTTACTTTGCCCGAAACAGGAGATTTACACCTAAACGCCAATGACCAACGCCCTGACGGAAAAGCCACGCCTATTTCTACCAATTTAGGCTTTCCTATAACGATTGATTTTGATGTGGATAACGAATTTAGACGCTCTACAGATGCAGGAGCTGACGAATACGAACAAACTTTAGTGTTTGTTCAGGTCAATGATAATTGGCACGACCCTGTGAATTGGCAGGTGCAAGGCTCTACGCCTCCACGTTATTCTGTACCTAATTGTGCCGATAATGTCGTGATTCCTAACGGAGCTACAGTGCGCGTGTATAATAGCGGAACCGAAAACCCCACCAATATACCCGCCTTTTTCTACACTATGACTGTCCAAAATGGTGGTACAGTAGAACTCAAAAACGGCACAAATACCTACAGTTGTTGGTATAATGATGAACTTACCTCAGCGCAAGTACACAAAGGCGAAATAAAAATAGAGTCAGGCGGCACGTTGATAGGCAATGCAAGCAATCTTTATGCAAGCGGAAGATTTACCAACAGCGGCAATTTTCAGAAAGGAACGAATATAACTTACCTGAACCACGATGCACCCAATACAGGCAACGCTTGTTTGGATTCGTATGTAAGTACCTACAATAGCGCAAACCTTGTAAGCAACATAGGTGGTGCATCGAATACCAATTTTCATAACCTTACCATCTCGAATAATGGCAATACCACCATTTTGAATAACTCGGCTACTGATAAACAAATGCGAGTAGGTGATGCCACTACAGACACAGGCAATTTGAATATCACAGGCACAGGCTGGCTCTATATCAACAATAATAGATTGATGCTCGAAGGCGATTTGACCGAAAATACAGGCGCAATAGCAGGCTCCACAAGTTCCGACCTTGTAATAAACGGCAAAGGTGCCCTCACAGGAACTATTAAACTAAGGACAAACAATGGAACAGATAACCAATTTAGAAATTTGCGCCTAAATAGAAACAATAAAGGACTTATTAAGTTTAGCACAGCTAATTCCGTTGCCTCTATCATAGTCAATACACAATTAGAACTAAGCAATGGCATTGCACAAATGGGTGTTACAACTCCTTTGACTGATATTTTGATGGATATTACCAATACAGTTGATGACAATGCCACAGGTGCCGTGATGAGCTACCTCAATACAGGTGGAAGCTCTGGAACTTCCTGGGTTTATGGGCGTATCAGGCGTGCTTTAAATGGTGCTGTAGGCAAGGTTTATGATTATCCTGTGGGTGATGCCACGCGCTATGAGTTGATGCGCATGACTATAGCCAATGCCAATTTTACCGCTGCTGATGGCATTAACCCCATACAATTAACAGGTTATTTCAATGGAAATAATGCTTCTGCGACTGTTTATGGCGTAATGCCCTATCATTCAGCAGGCAGTTTGATTGAAGCTACCTATGGTTACAATGGGATTTCTACAGGTGGTTTTTGGAATCTTACGCCAAACAATATCACCGTAAGCAAATATGATATGCAACTCTTTCCCGTAGGCATTCTTGCGCCTTTTATACGCCCCACTATAGGCAAAAGCGTAGTAGGAGTGGGGGCTTGGGATTTTTACGGCAGCACTTACGTCAATGCGAATAAGCGAACAGATTACAGCGAGTTCTCCGACTTTGCATATATTCATACGCAAATACTCCTTCCATTAGTGTTCCTTTCGTTTGCAGGCAAGGAGGACGCAGGCAAGGCTTCCCTACAATGGAAAACAACCAACGAAGTAAATACTGCCCACTTCATCATAGAGCGAAGTATGAATGTAATTGACTTTCTGTCCGTAGGCAAGGTAGATGCAAATGGAAACACTACCACGCTGTCTATTTACAATTTTATAGATGACAACCCGCTACAAGGTGTAAACTATTACCGTTTAAAACAAGTAGATAAAGATGGAAGGTTCGTCTATTCTCCTATGATTGCCATCACTTTCAAAGGTGAAGATATGTTACTATTTCCGAATCCTAACGCAGGAACATTCCAAATACGCTTGCCTGCAGTGCTACAAAATACAACGGTTAAAATGAGTATCATAGACGCATTGGGGCATACTGTTGTAACCCAAACCTTGCCTATAACCCAAAATATAACCTTGCCTATAACTAAAAACTTGCCCAAAGGATTGTATATCATTATGGTAAATACCACAGGCAAGGTATATAGAAAAAAAATGATAGTTTTATAAACATTTTATGAATATAAAAACAAAACGCTCAATTATATAGGCACTTGCCTGCGTGATTGAGTGTTTGTGTATAAAGTAATTCACAAAAAAATTTCCGTAATACAAAAACAAATAGTGTTTTTTTTATTTTTATGATAACCATTCGCCAAGCTATCCTTACAGACCTTGACACCCTTACTACTTTATTTGATGCGTACCGAGTTTTTTATGAAAAACCATCAAATAAAATAAATGCGAGAGTTTTTTTACAAGAACGCATTACCAACCAAGAGTCTATTATCTACATAGCACAAGATGCAAAAGAAAAAGGATTGGGTTTTGTGCAATTATACCCCTTTTTTTCTCTACCCGTTTGCAAAAGCTATGGCTTTTAAATGATTTGTATGTAACCGAAAGCGCAAGAGGGCAAGGTATCGCCATTCGGCTTATTGAACAAGCAAAACAGTTGTGTCAGGAAACCCTTGCCTGTAGATTGATGTTAGAAACAGCTAAAACAAATGTAATTGGTAATAAACTCTATCCTAAAATGGGTTTTGAATTAGATAAACACCATTATTACTACACGTGGGATAATCCAAAATAACCTTGCCTACTAATAACCATCATTTCTCAGCACAGATTCGAAAATTCGTATTTATTGAAATTTATTAGGTTGGGCATGTTATATTTTGAAAGTCAAGGAGTTATGTTGTTTCTTTTATATTTCTCACGCT
>Ga0163144_10024626_pt1 | contig 11797 bp, 7 predicted proteins | sample OliLak19BULKMAT1_FD_123175 | JGI IMG/M metagenome (GOLD analysis project Ga0163144, IMG submission 123175) | Freshwater microbial mat bacterial communities from Lake Vanda, McMurdo Dry Valleys, Antarctica - Oligotrophic Lake LV.19.BULKMAT1 | ecosystem: Environmental > Aquatic > Freshwater > Lake... | reverse complement strand
AGGCCGCCGGGCGCGGCAGCCAGGCCCACATTTGCGCCAGCCCGTGCGCGAACAGCAGACACAGCGCCGGCAGCAGCACCAGGAACTGGCGCGTTTCATAGTTCGGCAGGTTGACGTGAAAGAACGGGCTGAGCACCAGGGCATAGGCCGCCAGCGGCGCGGCCACTTGCAGCGTTGGATAGGCGCGCCACCCGCCCGCCGCCGACCGCCACAAGTGCCACGCGCCCAGCCCGGCCAGCGCCGCCAGCCCCACCACCGTCAGCTTGTGCGGCCAAAAGCTGCCATAGCGGAACACATCGCCTGCCAGCAGGCTCTGCATGATTTCTTTAAGGTTCAGCGCGCGGGTGGCGGCGTGCTCGCCCGCGATGCGCGGCAGCGTGCCCGCGCCCAGCGCCGCGATCAGCGCGAGTTCGGCCAGCAGCGCCAGCGCGAACAGCCAGGCGCGGCGCTGCCGCCGCACGGCCCACAGCCCAAACGGCAACTGCACACCCACGACCAGCCCAAAGCTGTAACTCGTGAACAAGCCCGCCCCCGCCAATATTGCATACACTGCCCAGCGCCGCCGCGCCCCCGGCTGGTCGAGCACGCGCACCAACGCCAGCGTCAGCAGCAGCGCCAGCAGCAGGGTCACCGCCGGCCAGCGCGCCTCCTGGCTGAAGTACACGGCCGTGGGGTTGAAGGCCAGCCAAACGGCCACCAGCACCGCCGGAACTTCCCCAGCCGTGCGCCGCGCCAGCCGGTAGAACACGGGCACGCTCAACGCGCCCGCCAGGGCCGACGGCCAGCGCCAGGCCCACTCGGCTTGGGCCGCGCCGAAGCCGCTGGTCAGCCACAGCAGCAGGTAGTATCCCGGCGGGTGCGGATCGGTCAGACTGTTGGCAAAGATATCCACCAGGGCCTGGCGCAAGCTGTAGCCGAGCGGGATCACATGCCCGCTGCGCGCCACCTGCGTGCTGATGATCTCATCCAGCCACAGCGGGTCTGCGCCCAGCCGGTAGACGCGCACCGCCCCGGCCAGCAGGAACAAAGCGGCCGCCACCCACTGCCAGCGGGTGGCGGCCGATATCGGGTTCGGGCGGGGGCGCGCCTGGGTCGTCACGAGCGAAGTGAGCGCAGCGGGCGGCGGCGCCCAGCGCTCAGGCGGCCGGGCGCGGGTCCGAGAGCCCGTCCAACGCCAGCGCTTCTTCGGCCGTCAGCCGCAGGTCGTTCGCCCCCCGGCTGTCGTTCAACTGCTCGACCGTGTTCGCGCCGATGATGACGGCGCTGATCTCCGGCTTGCTCAACAGCCAGGCCAGCGCCATCTGTCCGGAGGTGCGGGCCGGCGAGCGCGCCGCGCCCAGCGCCTCGAGCTTGTCCAGCAGGTCGAAGTTGCGGTCGGTCAGCAGCTTCTGGACGCTGTTCAGGCGCTGGCTGTCGGGCGGAACCGCGCCCCGGCGATACTTGCCGGTCAGGAAGCCGCGCCCCAGCGGGCTGTACGGGATCACGCCGATGCCAAACTGCTTGACGACCGGCAGCACGTGCTTCTCATACATCTCGCGCTCCACCAGCGAGTAGTGCGGCTGGAGCGAGACAAATTCGTGCAGCCCGGCGTGGCGCGCGGTGAGCGTGGCCTCCATCAACTGGTAGCCGGTATAGTTGGAGCAGCCGGCGTAGCGCACCTTGCCCTGGTGCACCAGGTCGTCCAGCGCGCGCAGCGTCTCCTCGATCGGCGTGTCGGTGTCGGGCGCGTGGGTCTGGTACAGGTCAATGTAGTCGGTGCGCAGCCGGCGCAGCGAGCCTTCCACCGCGCGCAGGATGTGCGCCCGGCTCAGGCCCTCGCCGTTGGGGCCGTCCCACATGCGCCCGCGCACCTTGGTCGCCAGCACCACGTCTTGGCGGTTGCCGCGCCGCTCGAACCACTCGCCGATCACGGTCTCGGCCTCGCCGCCCTTCAGCCCCGGCGCCCAGCGCGAATACACGTCGGCCGTGTCAATAAAGTTGCCGCCGGCGTCGAAGAAGCCGTCGAGCACGGCGTTCGAGTTGGCGTCGTCGGCTGTCCAGCGGAACTGCATGGTGCCGAGGCAAATATCCGAAACGAGCAGGCCGGTGCGGCCCAGGTGACGGTAGAGCATGGCGACCTCGTGGGGTTGCAGAATAGCCGGCGCGACGACCTAACCGGCGGCGGGTTTACGACCAACGGCAAACACTTCGCGCTCGAAGAAGTAGCGGAAGGGCGGCAGCTTGAACAGCACCACGCGCGCCCCGGCGAACACCTGCCCCTCCTGCCGGTTCTGCGGCGGCGACTCCAGCCAGGCCTTGACGCGCTCGAAGCCCGACTGGCGCAGGGCGCGCGCCAGGCTCATCTGGCTCTGCTCGTTGACGTGTACCTCGACGTTGGCGCTGACGTTCAGCGCGCGTGGATTCTTGGGATACTGCGCCCCCTGCCCCATCAGGCTGCGCACCAAGCGCACCAGCGGGTAAGCGTAACGGTCGTACCACACGTTGGGCGCGGTATGCACGATGAAGGCCCCGCCCGGCTTGAGCACCCGCCGGATCTCGGCCAGGCTCTGCGCCAGCTCCCACGGGAACAGGTGCTCCACCACGTCAAACATCAGCACGCGGTCGAAGTAGGCGCTGGGGAACGGCAGCCGCTTGGCGTCGGACTGGGCCACGCCGGTCTTGCCGGGGGCTTCGCTCTCGCCGGCTACGGCCTGGCTGGCGAGTTCCAGGGCCACGGGCGCGTAGTCAATCCCGTAGGCATCGGCCCCCAGGCGGGCGCAGTGGCGCAGAATTTCGCCGCGCCCGCAGCCCACGTCGAGCACTTTCATCCCGGCGCTGACTTCGGCCACGGCAAAGGCGGCCATCAGCCGGCGCGAGAGCCGGTCACCGTGCGACTCGCTGAACTCTTCATAGCCTTCGCAGGCATGCAAGAAATATTCTTTGGTGTACAGCTCGGGGGGCAGCGAACGCTGATCGGGCATGGCGGGTTATTATAGTCGAAGCGCGCGCCGCACCCGCGCCAGCAGCGGCTGAACGCGCGCCAACACCAGCCGCACCTCGGCCACGTTCAGCCGGTTGGCCAGCCAGAAGTAGGCTGTCGCCCCCACTGCTCCCGGCCCAAAAGCGCTCAGGGCCTTGAACAGCAGCCCCGGCGGCAGCGGCAGCCGCTCGACGCCGGCCAGCGTGGCGGCGGTCAGCGCGGCCATCACCAGCGAGGCGAGCGCCACCTTGCCCACGGTCGGCCACAGCGGCGTGCCGCGGAACCCGCCCAGCGCCCGCCCCAACAGCGCCCCGGTGACCACCGCGTGCGTAATCTGTTTGGCGGCGTCGGCCAGCATGAGCGCCAGCAGCCCCAGCGGCTTGAGCGTCAGCAGCGCCACGGCTACATACACCCCCACACTCAGCACGCCCACCAGCGCCGGGGTGAGCGTGTTCTGGCGCGCATAGAAGGCGAAGATCAGCATTTGGTCCACGGCCGCAAAGCTCAGGCCGAGCAGAAACACCCGCAGCACTTGGGCCGTCATCAGCGTGTCGGGCGCGGTGAACTCGCCGCGCTCGAAGGCGACGGCCACCACCGGCCCGGCCAACACAAACAGGCCCACCGTGGCCGGCACGATGAGGACGATGACCAGGTTGAGTCCCTGCACCAGCGTCTGCTTGAACTCCGGCGCGCGCGCGGCGGCCTGGCGCGAGAGCGTGGGCAGGATGGCCGATGAGACCGCCACCGCCACCAGGCCCAGCGGGAACTGGTAGAGGGTGGTGGCATAGCGCATCCAACTATTGCCGCCGACAAAGCCGTTGGCCAGGCCCAGGCCCAGGTAGACCGAGGCCTGGGTAATGATCAAGCCGAGGATAATCGGCACATACAGCCGGAAGATGCGGCGCAGGCCGGCGTGCCGCCAGTGGAAGGTCAGCCGCATCGCGCGCAGGCCGTCGCGCAGGCCGGGCAGTTGCAGCGCCACTTGCAGCGCCGCGCCCAGCAGCAGGCCCAGCGCCATCGCCCGCACGCCCAGGCGCGGCGCGAGCAGCAACGAGACCACCACCATGCTGGCGTTGAAGATGGCGGCGGTGAAAGCCGGGTAGGTGAAGCGCTTGAGGGCGAACAGCAGCCCGGAGAGGATGCCCGACAGGCTCAGGAAGATCACAGCCGGCAGCGTGAGGCGCAGGAGTGGGGCGGCCTGGGCCATGGCCTCCGGGTTGTTGCCATTGCCCAGCGCGGCGAACACCAGCAGCACTTGGGGCGTGAAGACCACCAGCGCCAGCACAAAGGCCGAGACCCCCACCAGCGCCAGCGTGAGCAAGATGCCGGCCAGCCGCCACAACTCGCCCCGCCGCTCGGGGGCGGTGTACTCGCTGAACACCGGCACCAGCGCCGAGTTCACCAGCCCGCCGGTCACCAGGTCATAAATCTGGTTGGGGATGGTGATCGCCAGCGACAGCGCATCGGCATGGGCGCCCGCGCCGAACAACCCGGCCATCACGCTGTCGCGGACGAAGCCGAGCGCCCGGCTGGTGACGCTGCCCAGCGCGATGATGCTGGCGTGCCGCGCCAGGCTCGTATCCGCCGGCAGGGGTGCGGGTTCGGGGGGGAGGGTGTCAAGCATGCGGCACAAAAAAGCGCCTAAGCTCCGGCGCGTGTCCTGCATTGTACCCGGCCGGGCGGTCACTTGCCAACCAGCGAGGCCGGTGTTATAACGCCCCACCGCTGGCCTGGCGGCCGTATGAGTACGCCTAAGGCTATTGGCCTTTCGAGGCGCGCAGCGCCAAGAAATCTTGGCTTTGATAAGCAGCCTAAGTCTCACGCGCGCTGCCGATGCAGCCGCTCACGAAAGGAAAGCTAGCATATGCAAACTACTACCCTGATGGACCGACTGCGGTACGCCTTCGACAACTACATGGCGCGCGGCACCATCGCCCTGATCGGCGGGCTGGCGCTCGTCTCCGGCCTAGTGATCTTCCTAATCAGCGCCGCAGTGACGCTGTTCGGCCTGCGCCCCGGCGACGCGGGCGACAGCCTGACCCTGCCGGAGGCCATGTGGAACAGCCTGATGCGCACGCTCGACGCCGGCACCATGGGCGCCGACGAGGGCTGGCGCTTTCGCTTCGCCTCGCTGGCCGTCACGCTGGGCGGCATCTTCGTCATCAGCGCCCTGATCGGCGTCATCAACAACGGCATCGAAGACAAGCTGGAAGAGCTGCGCAAGGGCCGCTCGCGCGTGATCGAGTCCGGCCACATCATCATCCTGGGCTGGTCGGAGCAGATTTTCTCGATCATCTCCGAACTGGTGCTGGCGAACGCCAACCAGCGCCGCTCGTGCATCGTCATCCTGGGCGATAAAGACAAGATCGAGATGGAGGACGAGATCCGCGACAAGGTCGGCCGCACCGGCCGCACGCGCATCGTCTGCCGCAGCGGCAACCCGATTGACCTAACCGACCTGGACATCACCAGCCCGCACGCCGCCCGTTCGATCATCGTGCTGGCCCCCGAAAGCGCCGACCCGGACTCGAACGTCATCAAGACTATGCTGGCGATCACCAACAACCCCAACCGCCGGCCGGAGCCTTACCATGTGGTGGCCGAAATCCGCGACCCCAAGAACATGGAGGCCGCGCGCATGGTGGGCAAGGACGAGGTTGAGTTGGTGCTGGTGGGCGACCTGATCTCGCGCATCATCGCGCAGACCTGCCGCCAGAGCGGGTTGTCGGTGGTCTACACCGAACTGCTCGACTTTGGCGGCGACGAGATTTACTTCCACGAGGAGCCGGCCTTACACGGCCAGACCTTTGGCGACGCGCTGCTGGCCTACGCCGACTCGGCCGTGATTGGGCTGCGCCCGCAGGGCGGCGCGCCGGCCCTCAACCCGCCGATGCAGACCGTGCTCAAGCCCGGCGACCGCCTGATCGTGGTGGCGGAGGATGACGACACCATCAGGCTGGCCCCGGCCGGCGCGGCGGTGGTGGACGAGGCGGCCATCCAGTTGCGCGCCGCCGCCCCGGCCCTGCCCGAGCGCAGCCTGATCCTGGGTTGGAACTGGCGTGCGCCCTCGATCATTAACGCGCTGGATAACTACGTGGCCGCCGGCTCGGTGGCGACGGTGGTGTGCGACGTGGACGACGCCGTGCCGGAAGTCGAGCGCCAGTGCGCCGGCGTGCAGCACCAGACGCTGACGGTGCAGATGGGCGACACCACCGACCGCCGCACGCTCGACGCCCTGCAGGTGGGCGGCTATGACCATATCATCGTGCTGTCGTACTCCGACGCGCTCGACAAGCAGCAAGCCGACGCCCGCACGCTGATTACGTTATTACACCTGCGCGACATCGCCGACCGGGGCGGGCACGCACTGTCGGTCGTCAGCGAGATGCTCGACCTGCGCAACCGCGCCCTGGCCGAGGTCACCCGCGCCGATGACTTCATCGTCAGCGATAAGCTGGTCAGCTTGATCCTGTCGCAGGTGTCGGAGAACAAGCAGCTCAACGCGGTCTTCGCCGACATCTTTGACCCGGAAGGCTCCGAGATTTACCTGAAGCCGGCCGGCAGCTACGTGAAGCTCGGCCAGCCGGTGAACTTTTACACCGTGACGGCGGCAGCCCGCCAGCGCGGCGAGGTGGCGCTCGGCTATCGGCTGCGCGCCCACTCCAGCGACGCCGCCCAGGCCTACGGCGTGGCCGTCAACCCCGACAAGGACAAGGCCGTCACCTTCAGCCAGGCCGACCGCATCATCGTCATCGCCGCAGAGTAGTGGCAGCGGATGCTGTGCCCGCTACGCGTGAAACGGACGCGCAATATTGTAATGCGGACCGCCGGCTATAAACGCAGCAGCAGTGCTGCGCGCGGCGTAGGGGCGCTCAAATTGAACGCTCCTGCGGCCTGGCTAAGAATCGGCCGTTGGATTGAACATTGGCATCGTTCAGACTTCACAATTTCAATCATTAATGCGATGATGCCCGGCAAGCCACCAACATTCGACTGAACCATCTATCCCGTTCTCCCCAAACCCAATTCGCGCGAAGCGATTCGTGAAATTCGTGGCCAAAGCTTTTCCCGCCATTGTCCTTCCATAGCGCTGGACTAGAGAGTCGCCCACCCTATGCCCCCCATCCGTGTCCTGCACTTTGCCGACCTGCACATCGGCATGGAAAACTATGGCAAGCTCGACCCGCAGACCGGCATCTCCAGCCGCATCCGCGACTTCCTCGAGCGGCTGGATGAGATCGTGGCCTACGCCGCCACGCACGACGCCGACCTGATCCTCTTCGCCGGCGACGCCTTCAAGACGCGCGACCCCGACCCGACCCAGCAGCGCGAGTTCGCCAAGCGGCTAAAGCAGTTGGCGGCCCAGGCCCCGGTGTTTATGCTGGTGGGCAACCACGACATCCCCGGCGTGGCCGCCCGCGCCACCTCGATTGACATCTTCCGCACGCTGGAAGTCCCCAACATCATCGTTGGGCGCAGCCCCGGCTCGCGCGTGATCGCGACCAAGCGCGGGCCGGTCTTTTTGGGCTGGGTGCCGTTCCCGGTGCGCAACCGGCTGCTCAACCAGGACGAGCATCGCGGCGCGTCGGTCGAAGACCTTGACCGGGCGGTGGAAACGCTGGTGACCGGCAAGCTGGCCGATCTGGCGCAGGAAGCCGCCGAACAGCCTATGCCGCGCGTGCTGGTCGGCCACTTCTCGGTCGGCGGCGCGACCTTCGGTTCGGAGCGCAGCGTGATGCTGGGCCGCGACCTGGTGGTGCAAAAGTCTGCGCTGGCCGACCCGGCTTGGGACTACGTCGCCCTGGGCCACATTCACAAGCACCAGAACCTGACACCCGCCCGCCCGCGCGACGTGCCCGACGACTTTCCCGCCGGCGGGCGTCTGCCGCCCATCGTCTACTCCGGCTCGCTGGAACGAATTGACTTCGGCGAGGCGGCCGAGGCCAAGGGCTTCTGCTGGCTGAGCCTGGAGCGCGGCGCGACCACCTGGGAGTTTGTGGAAGTCAACGCCCGGCCGTTCTGCACCATCACGGTAGACGCGCGCGACAGCGACGACCCGACCGGGCTGGTGCTGGCAGCGATCGCGGCGCGCAGCCTCGAGGGCGCGGTCGTAAAAGTGACCATCGCGCTGAACGAGGGGCAGGAGGCGGCCGTGCGCCGGCGCGAGATCGAGACGGCCCTGGCCCCCGCCGCCAGCGTGGCCGCCATCCGCCTGGAAGTGGAGCGGGCCACGCGGCTGGTAGGGCTGGGCGCGAACGCCGAGGCGCTAACGCCGCTGCAATGGCTGGAGCGCTACTTCGCGGCCCGGCAGAAGCCGCCCGAGCGCACCGAACGCCTGCTGCGCGCCGCCGACGCCCTGCTAAAGGGGGACCTGTCGTGATCCCGCTGCGGCTGGAAATCACCAACTTCCTGGCGTACCGGTCGCCGGCCCCGCTCGACTTTACCGGCATCCATGTGGCGGTGCTGTGCGGCGAGAACGGCGCGGGCAAGTCGTCGCTGCTGGACGCTATCACCTGGGCGCTATGGGGCCGAGCGCGGGCCAAGACCGAGAACGAATTGGTGCACCAGGGCCAGACCGACATGCGGGTGGAGTTCACCTTCGCCATCCGCGACCATCACTACCGGGTGATTCGGGCGCGCAAGGTCGGCAAGGGCGCGGGCAGCCTGCTCGACTTCCAAATGAAAAACGCCGCCGGCCAGTACGTGACGATGAGCGAAGCCACCATCCCCAAGACGCAGGAGACGATCATCAAGACCCTGCGGCTGACCTACGACACCTTCGTGAACTCGGCCTACCTGGTGCAGGGCCAGGCCGATGAGTTCACCAGCAAGCGCCCGACCGAGCGCAAGCAGGTGCTGGCCGACATCCTGGGCCTGCAGGAGTGGGAGGTCTACGAGGACCGCGCCAAAGACAAGATCAAGGGCATTGATGCGCGGCTGGCGGCGCTGGAATTGATGCTGCAAGAGATCGAGGCCGAGCTGGCCCGCAAACCCGAGTACGAACAGGAGTTGCGCGAGGCGCAGGCCAAGGTGATTTTGGTGAACGACCGGCTGCGGCTGGCCGAGGCCGGCTGGGCGCAGATTGATACCGCCCGCCAGGCGATGGCCGCGCTCGACCGGCAGATCAACGACCTGGCGCGCCGCCTCAAAGAGGCTGAGAAAGAGATCGGCCTGCTCGACGCTGACCTGAAGGAAGCGCAGTTGAAGGCCGACAAGACCGCCCTTCAGCGCGAGTTGGGGCTGAACCAGGGCACGCTCACTAGCCTGGAAGAGCAGGAGGAACAGCGCGAGCAGGTGAACGCCGCCCGCGCCCTGGTGATGGAGAACGCGGCCAGCCTGAAGGGCCAGAACGAGGCCGCCCGGGCCGAAGCCGACGCGCTGAAGAAGCGCCTGGAAACGCTGCAAGCCGCCACCGAGCCGGTCTGCCCCACCTGCGGCCAGCCGCTGGCCCAGCCGGCCGCGCTGATGGACGCACTCACCGGCGAGGTGGAAGCGCGCCGCAGCCAGTACCGCGAGAACCAGACCCTGCTCAAGAAGCTGGGCGACGACCAGACGGCCTACGACAGCGTGCTCAAGCAGACCAGCCTCAACCTGCGCAGCAAGCCGGTGGTGCTCAAGCGCGTGGCCGAGCTGCAAGCCGCCCTGACCAGCGCCGACGAGGCGCGCGCGCGGGTGACGGCGCTGACCGAGCGGCGCGCCACCTGGCAGGCCCGGCTGGCGACCGACCAGGGCCAGCGCGGGCTGCTCGACCGCGAGGCCGACCAGCACAAGCGCGTGCTGCAAGACTCGGAGCAGCGGCAGCGGGCGCTGGACAAGCTGCGGGAAGAAGACACGTTGACCAAGGCGCGGCTGGGCGCGGCGCAGCAGAAGCTGGCGGCGCTGGACGGGCAGGCCAAGCAGCGCGAGACACGCCGGGCCGAGCGCCAAACGCTGGCCGACGAGCGCGGCGTGTTCGACGAGCTGCGCGAGGCGTTTGGCAAGCGCGGCGTGCCGGCCTTGATGATCGAGGCGGCCGTGCCGGAGATCGAGGCCTCGGCCAACGCGCTGCTGGCGCGCATGACCGGCGGGCGGATGCACGTGCGCTTCAACACCCAGCGCGAGACGCAGGCCGGCGACGTGCGCGAGACGCTCGACATTCAGATCGGCGATGAGCTCGGCACGCGCGCTTACGAAAACTTCTCCGGCGGCGAGCAGTTCCGGGTCAACTTTGCCATTCGGGTGGCGCTCAGCCAACTGCTGGCCCACCGGGCGGGCACGCAGCTACAAACGCTGATCGTGGACGAGGGCTTTGGCGTGCTCGACGCCGCCGGGCGCGAGCGCGTGGTGGAGGCCATCAACGCCGCCTCGAACGACTTTGAGCGCATCCTGGTGGTGACGCACATCGAGGAATTGAAAGACCAGTTCCCGGCGCGGATTGATATCGTCAAAGGCCCGCACGGGTCTGAGATCATGGTGCGGTGAGAGCCTTCGTCACCGGGGGCACCGGGTTCTTGGGCCGCCACCTGATCGCGGCGCTGCTGGCGCAGGGCGATGAGGTGGTGTCGCTGGTGCGCACGCTTGACCGGGCGCGCAGCCTGCCGCCGCAGGTGCGCACGCTGGCCGGCGACATCACCCGGCCCAACTCGCTGCGGGCCGGCATGCGCGGCGTGGACGTGGTCTATCACCTGGCGGCGCTGCACCGGATCGGGCTGCCGCCCAAAGACTACGAGCGGCTGGCGCGCATCAACGTGGACGGCACGCGGGCGGTGTTGACGCTGGCCGGCGAGCTGGGCGTGCCGCGTATCATCTACACCTCTACCCTGGCGGCCTATGGGCAGGCCGGTGGCCTGGTGAACGAAGCCGCGTCGCCGCCCACTCCCCCGCGCGAGTCGGCCTATGCCCAGAGCAAGTACCGCGCCCACTTTGAAGTCGCGCGGCCCCTGCAAGCCCAGGGCCTGCCGCTGACAATTGTGGTGCCCGGCCTGCTGTACGGCCCGGGTGACCTGGGGCCACTGGGGCGGCTGCTGCGGCGCTATGCGCTGGGGCGGCTGCCGGTGGCGCTGGGCGGCGAGGGGGCCTTCAACTTCACCCACGCGGCTGACGCGGCGGCAGGGCACCGGCTGGCGGCGGTACGCGGCACACCGGGCGAGACTTATGGGCTGCCCGGCCCGGCCCACACGCTGCGCGCCTTTCTGGCCGAGGGCCAGCGCGCCACCGGGCGGCCGGCCCCGCGCTTGTGGCTGCCGGGCGGGCTGGCGCGGCTGCTGGCCGGGGCGCTGCAAGCGGTGCGGCCCCAGGCGGCCGAGCAACTGCGCACCTTCGCCGGTCCGAGCCTGTTAGGCGGCGCGACCAAGGCGCTGAGCGAGTTGGGCTGGCAGGCCCGCTCGGCTGCCGCCGGGCTGCCCGAGACGGTGGCCTGGTACGAGGAAGAGGAACGCCAGGCCGAGGCCGCCCGCAAACTGCCGCCCGCCGTCGAGCCACCCTAACCATGCCGCCGATACTTACCCGCCTAGTGCTAGGTCTGCTGCTGTCGGCCGCGATCGGCTGGCTGGGCTATCGCCGCGGCTCACTGGCGGTTTCGGGCGTGCTGGGCGCGGTGTTGGTGGGCACCACGATCTTTGCGCTCGGGGGCTGGGCCTGGGGCACGCTGCTGGTGGTGTTCTTCGTCTCGTCGAGCGCGCTGTCACACTACAAGGGCGCGCGCAAAGAGGCGCTGGCCGAGAAGTTCAGCAAGGGCAGCCGGCGCGACCTGGCGCAGACGCTGGCGAACGGCGGGGCCGGGGCGCTGCTGGCGCTGGCGAATGGCTTGTGGCCCGGCCCGCTGTGGTGGCCGCTGTTTGTGGGGGTGGTGGCGACGGT
>Ga0163144_10024625_pt1 | contig 11798 bp, 11 predicted proteins | sample OliLak19BULKMAT1_FD_123175 | JGI IMG/M metagenome (GOLD analysis project Ga0163144, IMG submission 123175) | Freshwater microbial mat bacterial communities from Lake Vanda, McMurdo Dry Valleys, Antarctica - Oligotrophic Lake LV.19.BULKMAT1 | ecosystem: Environmental > Aquatic > Freshwater >... | reverse complement strand
TGTCGCTATTCACTGGCTGGTCGATTGCCTTCGGACGGGAGCGATGTGGAGGGTGGCTAGTCTGTATAAGGGCGGCCGAGTGGATTGCCCATGCGCTTGTTGAAGTCGTCTAAGGTTTCGTCTTCAGGTGTTTTCCAAACTTTCCACCCACCGCCCCCTCGACCATTACAAAGGGCACAAAGTGCAGCAGGAGACTTACTTTCGATCGGTTTTACAACCTGAAATATATCATCCTGCACCTTTATTGTGCCATTGTCTAAGATTTCCCTAATATATGTACCATGATGCCCACTTCTCTTAATGGTAGGGGTGTGAATTGAATTGACATCACTCGGAGGCAACAAGGATAAGCGTCCGACACCCATAACTTTCAGATAACCCTTAGAATTAGTTCGCTTGCGCCATATGAATTCAAAAACAGGCCAATCTTTAAAGGGGTCGTCAACGAGGGAGGCAGTCTCAACCTGATGCACAATGTTGACGGCTTCTAAAGACTCGCTAGAAATAGATAAACGTGATTGAGGGGACGACTCTCGTTTGACAGGCGTCGAAGATACGGCATACTTATCACTTAGCTCTTGGGAACTCAAGCCCCAATCCTGCATGAACCAAAACCCTAAGGCAGAAACAATTAATGCAAAGTTATCCAGATTGTTCATACATAGATGCTGTTGAAACCGAGAAAGCTCGCCTCCCTGTCCGCTATCGCGATTTGTACACAGAACTAAAGGATGCTGATTTAGAAATTCGATGAGTTGACGCTCAATAAACTGTGCGTGATCTTTTGTAAAGCTGGAATCGGTAGTATAGGCCAGCACGACTCGCTCAAAGGATTTCGTATTTTGGGTGATGTGATCCGTCACGCGTTTCGCAATCTGATTACTTTCGCCTGCATACACGCTAAACAATTCTGGGCGGTCATCCAATTTAATAGCTTCTATCAATAGGTAGAAGCCTTTTTTCATTTGATCCGTGGTGTGCTGTTTGACATCATTTAGCCCGAGAGACATCACCTTTAAAGCCGCATCTTGCAGATCGACTGAAATAGGCCCCTGCGGTGTGCCATCTTCTAAGTAGACATGTAGGGCTTTGAGGTTTCGTTTCGTCGGCATCTGGGATATCTATCTCCGCATTCAAATACTCCTCTAGCATAGCATGTCAAGCAGGAGGTAACAGGATATGACAGTGAGGCAATAATCGCCTGTTTGATTGTTTTATTTAAGTGACTGATTATTTCCAATAGATCGTGGAGAAACCCCTCAACATGATATCCAACAGTAATTTAGAAACCGTGACCACGCACGCTAACCGAGTGGCGACTCGAAACACCCCTGAAGCGAACACGTCATCCAGCGAAGCAAGAGGCGATTCACCAGAACCGTCTAAGCCGACAGCGGTATCTCCAGACCTTGGAAGTATTCCCACCAGCTCAACACTGCAAAGTGCCCCAGGGTCTGAAGCTTCTGCGACCCTAAGGTCTGAAGCTCCTGCGATAAGCGGGTTAGGTCAAGGGATGCCGCAAAGCAGCATGGGCGCTGGTGTAAGAGCGTTAAATCCTAGAATTGGTAATTTTGATCCGTTGGTCTTAGCACAACTTAAAGCACAATTTCTCGGGCCTGATCGCGTTGCGCAAATGTCTGCAGTGAATCAACATGGTCAAGTGGTACCCAGTGATCAGGCAAATATCGCGGGATCAATCAGTGAAGCCGCTCGCGGCGGAGGCTTCCTGCTTCCACCACCAATTATGGGGTAACATTCAATAATCTCATGATTCATATAATCTCAATGGTTAGCACACTAGCCACATGGCTAGTGTGCTTATGCTACTTTTCCCATAACCGCTAGCCACCTGCGTATATTAGTAAGGTCACCTAACAGGTATAATAACTTTATTAGATCAATTCAATTTATTGAGCATCTAAATAAAGTTTTAAAATTCCGTTTGGGTTGCCTTACACGTCGAGATGCTTAATAGAGCACGGCGTGCTTTTTTTTGACCAACATTAAATGAGGACGATTCGTAAATCGTCCTCGTCGTGTTTGTAATTGTCTATAGAAGCTTACGCGACAGAGATTACTTCAGTGACGCCAGGCACATGCGCCTTAAGCTGTTCTTCAATCCCCATTTTCAAGGTGTAAGTAGAAGATGGACAAGTGCCGCAAGCACCCTGCAAGCGAACGTGAACCACGCCTTCATCCGTGACATCCACCAGTTCTACATCTCCGCCATCGGCTTGAAGGTAAGGCCGAACGGTGTCGAGAACTTCTTGAATTTTAACCAAATCGGCGAGTGTTGACATAATAGAGTTTCCTTTTAGTAAAGATGAGACGCGCGTTACAGATTGCCACGCTGCGCTCGCAATGACGAGAGGGGGGATGCTGTTCTAAAGCGCCTAAACGCCGAAAGAGGTGCCACACCCGCACGTATTTGAAGCGTTGGGGTTGAAAAACTTGAAACCGCCGTCCACCATCGCATCCGAAAAGTCAATGGTCGTGCCCTTGAGGTAAGCGACGGCTACTGGGTGAATATAAAGCACGATCCCGTTAGCGTCCTGCACGAAGTCGCCTTCCATGCGGTCATCGGTGGGTTTCATATCGTACTGTAATCCAGCGCATCCACCACCGAGAACACCGAGGCGAATCGCCTTATGGTCGTCTTTTTCGGCGAGGAGGGCTTTCATTTTATCGTGCGCGAGAGGCGTTACTTGAACAATCGCGTCTTGAGTTGTACTCATATCGGTCATGTCTCCACTTAGGTTATAGCATTTGCATATTCTAACCTTAACGTAGACGTCAAGGTTTTACAAGGGGATTCCGCAATAATTAAGGATTGCTCCTCTTCATTGTGGAGAGCCTTTTAGAAAGACGGACCTTAAGTCGAATCAGCTAAAAAGTCTTAGGCCTTTGGGGGAAACCCCTCACCCCAACCCTCACCCTAAGAGAGAGGGAGTAAACCATTGAAGGAAAGCGATTTATGATGACTCTTTTATCTGGGATGTCTGTGGCGGGTTCTGGCATGACCGCTCATTCGAAACGCGCGCAAGTTCACGCGGTGAACATTGCAAACTTGGGAACGCCTGGCTACAAGCGCCAAATCCCGATTCTCAATCAGGCAGCAGGGATGCCTTTTTCACAGCTTATGCAGCAGGTTAATAGTGCAGGTTCTGCGGCGGAACTTGCCACTTTTACCGATGCAGGTGTTGCCTTTTCAGGAACGGTTGATGACCCTACAAAAGGAGAGAAGGTTCACATGCCGTGGCATCCCTTAGCCGATGAAAAAGGCTATGTCGAAATGTCGACGGCCAATCCGTTGACGGATATGTCGGATGCGTTGATGGCCAACAGAATGTTTGAAGCCAATCTTTCCGTGTATGGGATTCTCAAAACCATGGCCAACAAATCCGTTGAGCTTGGTTCTGGTAGATAGCTAATATAAAAGGGCGGGCAGAAAGCCCACCCTTACTTCCTATAAAGGATATAAGCTACTAGACAGTGGCTTTGGTGATTTCATCAACCTTGGCGATGGCTGCATCGTAGTTAGGCTCGTTGGTCACTTCAGGAACCACTTCCATGTGACGAATCTTACCTTGTGGGCAAACAACAATCACAGAACGTGCAAGCAAACGCAATGGTTCAAGCACTAATCCGTAGGCTTTACCGAAAGAGGCATCGCGGTGATCGCTGAGGGTTGTCATTTCGATGTTCTCAGAACCACAGAAGCGTGATTGTGCAAACGGTAAATCCATAGAAACCGTTACGAGTTGAACGTCGTCACGTTTCCCAAGAGATTGAAAGAAACGCTTGGATTGAATTTGGCAAACACCTGTATCCAATGAAGGAACCACGTTGAACAGGATGGTTTTGCCTTTAAGGTGAGCCATCGTGACTTTTTCAAGTCCGCTGTTTAACAGTTCAAAATCAGGAGCGGCTTGGCCTACAGCGACTTCAGTGCCCTGCAAGTGCATTTCGTTGCCTTTAAAAGTAACTTGAGTTGTCATAAATATTTCCCTTAACAGATTGGTAAAAATAGATATCAAGACTTTAGTGTAAGTCAAAACATATTGACCAAGCACTAAACCTTTCTTAAGATTCCGCGTAGTTTGTCATCCTAAGCCGTGAATCGACGAAAGGAGAGATACGTGTTGAAGGATGAGAACATGAGGCTTACAACGCGCACATCTCTTTCAGCCACGCCAACGCAGAGGTATCTTTCTCCTTGAGCCGAGGAGAAATACGCTCGATAATCTGGGCATAGTAGTTATCGAGCCACGCGCGTTCAGAGGGACTCAGTAATTCCAGATCAATCAGGTGCTTGGCAAAGGGAATCAAGTTCAACGGTTCAAAGCGGTACCATGTGCGTTGAGGCGTTCCTTTCGCGAGGGGTATATTCGCTTCTACCACTTCAGCCAAATTCTCTAAACGAATGCCACCCCAACCTTCGGCGTAATAGCCAGGTTCGATGCTGTTTACTGTATTGGGTTCTATAACATTCGCATAGCCTTTTGAAATACCGTTCGGGCCTTCATGGACATTTAAAAAACTCCCGACACCGTGGCCTGTCCCATGACCATAGTCATAGCCTGCTTGCCATAACGGCCCGCGACAAATGCCATCGAGTTGTGCCCCACTCGCGCCTTTAGGAAAAACGGCACCCGAACAGGCAATGACGGCTTTCAGCACATGCGTATAGGCATGACGATGCTCTTCAGTCGGGGCATATTTCCCAAAGGTGGTGGTGCGGGTAATGTCAGTCGTACCGAAGGAATACTGTGCGCCTGAATCCAACAGAATCCAGTCGCCTTTTTTAGCGATGCCCTCATCAGATGGCGTGCCGTAATGAATTTTCGCGGTATTCACTCCAATCCCCGCAATCGTGTTAAAACTTAAATCAAGACAGCCTTCCTGTTCGTAACACTGCTCGATTTTGTGCGCGAGATTCACTTCAGAGACCTTCGCACCCGATGCAGCTTGTGCATCCAGCCACGCGAGCGTGCGAATGACCGCAACGCTAGACCGTAGGTTAGCCGCGCGCATTCCTGCCAATTCTTCAGGCGTTTTTTTAAACTTTTCGTTATAGACGAGATCGGAGCCTTCGTTGATGACCGCGCCTGCTTGATCCAGCCACTGATACACGGCTTGACTGTGCTTCGCTTTATTCACACGAACCGCAACGCCGTGTGTTGTTTCGTCTAGGAAACGTTTAAAGTCTTTATACGGCTTAAGAGTGATGCTCTGCTTTTGTAATTCAAGCAACGCCTTCACCGTTTGATCATCTTCAGGAGGCGTTGCAAACAACACGGCGTGTTCTGCATCTATCCACATAAAGCTGGTGAACACAGGATTGTAGGGAATGTCTCGTCCGCGTGTATTGGTGAGCCACGCAATATCAGCCAAATCACTCAAGACGGCTGCGCCAGCCCCTTGTGCTACTAATTCCTTACGCAACCACACGAGCTTATCCGCCGTTGATCGACCATGAAAGGAGGCATCCACCACACGCCACGGCGCAATGACAACATCCGCCCCCTCGTGCTCGTCTTTTCTCAGAATTTCAATCGGGTTATGATCAACACAAACGATAGTAAGATGGAGCGATTCAAACGCTTCAAACTGACGAGCCGTTACGGTCTTCGGATCAAGCGCCAGCGTCGCGCCTTTTGGCAAATCGCTGAGCGATTCCATGAGCGTGGGGTGTCCAGGCTGTCCCATTTTTGCGACTTGCACATGCGAGAGGGGCACTTGTTCATCCGCCTGAATAAAGTAGCGTCCATCCGCATACAGGATGGTTTTATCGTTGGCGAGAACTAACGCACTCCCCGCTGAGCCGTCGAAGCCTGTCAACCAATCCCGATGCTTAGCCGTTTCAGGGAGGTATTCATTCTGATGTACATCGCCATGAGGCACATAGAAGGCATCCCACTTATTTTGTTGGAGGACAGAGTTTAAGTGGTCGATGCGTTTAGCAAAGATGTCGAGGGGCAGGTTTGTCATGGGATAGAGTCCTTGGCCTTTACGCCCTCTCCTTGAAAAGGAGAGGGGGTGCTATTACTCCACCATTATACCCGCCTTGCCCCCTGTTTGGTGGACTTGCTCGGCAAAGAGTTAAGCAAAATAGCATAATAAGAATACTTACAAAGCGCCAAAACTCTCTCAAACGTTTCTAGGATGAGGTAGATTCGAGGCGCTAGACGCGCACGGCGGGAGTGTACGCTTTGGTACATGACCAACGGAACATCGCAGCAACACAGAAGCTGCCCATAATAGGAATGTGTGAAAGAGTTTTTGATGGCACGGCATAAAAAGCACCCTGAACATGAAAACCTTGAGCGTTGGCTAGTGTCCTACGCCGATTTCATCACGCTACTCTTTGCAACCTTTACTGCGTTGTACGCGATTGCCACTGCTAAACTCACCGATGACAACAAAGCCGCGGAATCTATTTCAGATGGATTTCAAGCGCAACAGGAAACCCTCCTAAAAGGCATTGCCTCTGTGTTTGCAGGGCAAGGCACACCTTCGGCTAATCCTAACCCTGTCTTTGAAGAAACAGGTCGTGGGGAAGGGGTGATTGGTCAGTACGACAGCCTTACCCCCAATGAAGTAGAAGCGATTGAAGCCACACTAGAAGAACTTGATGAAGTGGCCAATGAATTGCAGGAAAAGCTTAAGGAAGCACTCGGTGAAAATGCAGGCGATGGCGCACAGGATTCTGTTGCTCGAGGCTTACAACCCGAAGCAGGTGAACTCGAAGGGGTTCCGCTACGGGGTTTAGAAGTGGCGATGCAGGAACGCGGCTTACGCATTAGTTTTGATAGCCGCTTACTCTTTACTTCAGGATCAGCACAACTCGATGGGCGCACAATAGGCTTTTTGGATAGCGTGGCGGATCGCTTGCAAAAATTACTCGGTACACATTTGGTTCATGTTGAAGGCCATACGGATAACGCGCCCATAAATGGCCGCTACCCTTCTAATTGGGAACTCTCTACTGCGCGAGCCTCCACCGTTGTTCGTTACCTCATTCACAAACACAAGTTCGCCCCAATTGACATGGCAGCGGTGGGTTACGCCGATAGTCGCCCCATTGAACCCAATAGCTCTCCGCAAAATCAGGCCAAGAATCGTCGCATTGATATTATCTTGCATAGCCGCGCACAGGAAAAAGCATCGGAACCGCGTACACAACAACGAAACGAACGCGTGATGATTGATAATACTCGCCGCTTTACCAGAGAAGATAATAGTACCATCGGAAAAGACCCCAAGAACGCCAAAAATCAGGCGCAACATCCCACGCCTAAAGGCACTAAAGAAACAGGGCACGACCCAAAGGCTCCGCCTGTAGAAACGGTGCCCGAGATTCACCTCCCGATTTTTAACCCTGATGGTAGCGCGAAACAGGCTGTGCCCAATACCCCAGTGGGTTCCCCCACCCCAACCCTCCCTATAAAAGAGCGGGAGCAAACCCATAAAGCTTCCACCCCAGCGCCTGTTGCCTTACGTGAACAAGCGATCGTCCGACCTGTTCAACCTGTTCAACCCGTGTTCATGGGCGCGACCCCTGCAATTAAAACCCTTAAGCCCACCACGCGCCGTAAAGAAGACACGCTCCTTAAATCTGAGGGTGAGTTTTAAGCTCCCCATAACGCGCACAACATTCACGCTATTTGTTTTTATCCTGTTAAGGACGCATTTAGAGGTGTCGATCCATCGGCATTCTCGAACGAATTAACAAGAGACAGGCAAGACTTAGACATGGCAGACGCATTTAATCGTCAAAACACTTATGGCGCATTAACGCCTTCCACCCCTGCGTGGAAGATCCCGCCACGCAAGGCCATAAACGAGGCATCGCACGAACGTTCTGAAACGGATGTACTGGCATCGCCTCGGATAGCAGAGGGTGAGGCTCCAACACCTGATGAGTTTAGAACCGTTGCACATGTTGAGAATCCGAGTGAGGTTCTCCCCGTCGAGCACACCCCTCAATTGGAAAACACAAAGCATTTAGGCCATTCGTTCAGCGTCGGAGAGAACTATGCGCTTTCAACAGCGGCGGATCCTGCCAATTTTGAATTTTTACCTGGCAATGATGTACGAACCAATGCGCCCATTCAAATGGCCAAACCTAGTCAAACCAAATCTCGTAAACGGTTTATACTGCCTCAACCCCATCACCATACAGTCAATTCGTCTAGCTCAGGAAAGGCCCCTAATGAAGGACTTCCCGCAGAAGAAGATCATTCACCGTTAGGGTTTTTAAAGCTGGGGTCGGAAAACATCACCAGCTCAGAAGCCGAGAGCAAGTCGCGCGTCGAGTTCTTACAGGGTGAAAAACTCGATTTAGTGGATCACTTCAAAGAGGGCTTTGCTCTTGGCGGAATCATTACGGCTCTTTGGCATTGGAACAGTATTCGCGGGAAGGAGTTGGATCGTGAACTCATTCCTGGGCAGGTTCTGACGGGGATGATTGATGGCCACAATGTTCGCGCTAAATATGTACAACCTGAAGACGGAAGGGAGGGCATACATTTTTTCAGTCAACAAAAACCCATCCTTAATCAAAAACGAACAGCATCGGGGAGACTTGAGCTTCATCGTGCGAAAAAACCAGGACTCCTAGGCAAGTTTTTCGGCGGCTACGAAAAGATAGGAACAGTTAAAGAGTTTGATGGGATTTTAAATCCCAAGCTTTTTAAGATTTATTTTGCACCTGATCAAAATGGCATTATAACTACCGTTGAAGCAGCAAATGGTAAGGGACAGGCACGTCTAAATATAATTCGGGAACAAGATGGACACGTCTTCGAGAACGTTAGTTATAAAGCGAAACCCATTGGTACCGAAACCATGTTACGCCCAAACGGGGAAGCACAGTCGGTTCGTGCAACCATAGGGGAAACCTTTTCGGATAAATACGCACCTAAAGCAAATGGAAGTGCTTTACAGCAACACCTCTATCGCACCAATCAAAACAAATTAAAAAAACAAATTATTGCCGACTTAAAAATGGACGCTGGAAAAGCAAGTGGCTTTTTCTCTCCTGAAGCAGGATGGTCGCGGCAACAACGCTTCTTTAAACTGCTTGATTTTGGAAATATCACAGCTGAAAGAGGCATTTCTAAAAAATATGGGTTTACTGTAGACGACCTAGAACGCCTTATTTTAGAAGAGGGCTTCTTTGATGAGCGCCTGATCGAACATAATTTATCCAAAGTAGCCAAGCAAGCATCTTTGGATAAAAAACTTTATACCAAACCACTGAAAGATTTGGTGTCTCTCGACTTTGCGCAAGTGGTTGCGTTACCTAAAAAAGATACCCTTAGCAAATTACTTCGTTACCTCCCACCTATGCACACACTCATACGTAATGGGACGATTGCAGGGGCACTTGCTGCGTTCTTTGGCATGTGGGTGAAATCGAGTTCTGCAGGCCTGAGTATTCCTTTTACTCAGCAAGCCATGAATGGGGCAGGCAGGGCGGCTAATGGGATGTTTAACAGGGGGGGAAGTGGAGAAAGCGAATCCACCCCTCCAAATAATCCACCGCCACCGCCCAACAATTTTGGGATTGACCCAGGCATGATTATAAAATCCTAGACGTTCTCGCATATTCACGCACGTGATTTTATGGCATAGTGAGGAAGAATTTTCTTTCAACGTTTTGAGGACACCCCCGCCATGCCTACCGTACTTGTGACTGATCAAATTAACGCAAAAGCCGTCGAGATTCTGGAAGGTGTGTGCACTGTCAAATACATCGCCAAGCTTTCTGCGGATGAACTCCTTGACGCTGTGAAAGACTGCGACGGAATCATGGTGCGGAGTGCGTCTGTGGTAACTGCCGCCGTTATGGCTGCTGCACCGAAGCTGCAAATCGTCGGACGTGCAGGCGTGGGTGTGGATAACGTTGATCTCAACGCGGCGAATACGCGCGGGATTGTGGTCGTCAACTCTCCTGAAGGCAACACGATTGCTGCGGCTGAACATACCACAGGACTCATGTTCGCACTGGCGCGGCACATCACACGCGGGGATGCCAGCCTCAAGGCGGGTCGCTGGGATCGTAAAGCGCTCACAGGGATTGAACTTTATAACAAGACACTCGGATTGATTGGTTTAGGCAAGATTGGTTCACGCGTCGCGAAAGCCGCAAAAACGCTCGGGATGAAAGTGATTGTGTATGATCCGTTTATCTCAAAAGCCGTCGCTGAAGAAATTGGTGCATCCCACACGACCAACCTCGATGACATTTGGAACAACGCGGATTTCATTACCGTTCACGTCCCCAAAACAAAAGACACGGTCAACCTCATTAGCAAAGACACACTCGCTAAATGCAAGGAAGGCGTACGAATTATCAACTGTGCGCGTGGCGGAATTATCAACGAAGCGGACCTCGCCGATGCTCTTCGTAGCGGACACGTCGCAGGCGCAGCCCTTGATGTCTTCGACAGCGAACCCTTGGACATGGATAGCCCTTTACGAGCCGCAGACATCGCCGATAGCTTGGTCATCACCCCCCACCTTGGCGCCTCTACTGAAGAAGCTCAGGTAAACGTCGCACTGGATGTTGCTGAGCAATTGCGTGATTTTTTCCAAACAGGCGCAATTCGATCCGTGGTGAACATGCCTCTTCTTCGTTCAAACATCATGGACCCGATTCGTCCGTTTCTTGGACTCGCTGAAGCAATGGGTGCTATGGCGAGACAACTTATTGATGGCGCGACCGCTGAAGTGGAACTGGTTGCCAAGGGAAGCCTTGCTGATGAGAACATTGCACCATTAAGCCTCGCCGTATTGAAGGGCGTGTTTAGTGTGAATCAGGAAGGCGTGAATTACATTAACGCAAGCCATATCGCTAAGGAACGTGGGGTTGCGGTAAAGGAGAGTAAATCCACTGCAAAAGGAAGCTTTCCTAATTTGTTGACCGTTAAATTAAAAACCGATTCCACGAGCATCCACCTCTCAGGCACGCTCATGGCGACAGATATTATCCGCGTGGTGGATTTAGACGGCTTTAAAACTTCGATTAAACCTACCCCGCATATGTTGGTGATTCCACATGAAGACAAACCTGGCATGATTGCAAAAATCGGGACGGTCTTAGGCGATGCGAATATCAATATTTCCGCGCTTCAAGTTGGTCGTAAAGATGCAGGCGACAGTGTGATGATTTTTAACCTCGATAGCGATGCGGATAAAGATACCCTCACGGCCATTGACCGTGTCGATGGGTGTCATGGTTCGAAGTCTATTCATCTATAGGTTATCCGCTTGCTCTTCCAAAGATAAAGGCTGAACATCTTCAAGTTTTACTTCTTCTACAATCATTTCGTAGTTTTCGTTGCCCATTTGTTCACGGCCTTCAAAGTCTTCATATTTTTTGGACTCCTGAAAAAGTTGCACCTTCGTATCTTCTTTTTTTTGGCGAGGCGCTTTTTGTGTGATCAATCCTACTTCAGGAAATACTTTTTCAAAAGGGACGCTCGGCTTCATTGATTGTTCCGCCCCAAACAAGGGAGAATCAATCGGGTTTCCTAGGTTTCCGTCTTTCACTGTATGACGGTTAACATTATAGGCATCTGGAGCTTTGGCTCGCAGGTGCAAGTCTGTGGTCATATCCATATATAGCGAACGTTAAAATCTTTGGTACGTTTTAGGGTTGATGGGGTTGGTTTCCCCCACCCCTGCATAGCCCGCCTACCGCGCTCGCCATAGGTGGGGCGAGCGAGGCGTGCCCCCTAAGGGAGAGGGAGTAAGAAGTAAAGTGTATCATTATTTTAGACGTTAGCTAT
>Ga0163144_10024623_pt1 | contig 11799 bp, 9 predicted proteins | sample OliLak19BULKMAT1_FD_123175 | JGI IMG/M metagenome (GOLD analysis project Ga0163144, IMG submission 123175) | Freshwater microbial mat bacterial communities from Lake Vanda, McMurdo Dry Valleys, Antarctica - Oligotrophic Lake LV.19.BULKMAT1 | ecosystem: Environmental > Aquatic > Freshwater > Lake... | reverse complement strand
TTGTCTGATTTCTTTACGGGCATGAGCGTTATTATTTCGGGCTTGCTTCGTCCAGATGCCCTTGTGATAACGGTTGCCATGATTATTTTTGGGGTGCTTACGTGGGGCTATCTAAAGAGTGGCGAATACTTTGGCGAAACACCCCAACAACGAACCTCTTGGCAAGGGTGGCTAATGCTTGCACCCAATATTTTGGGCTTCATGATTTTCTTTGCGGGTCCTTTGTTACTGTCACTTTATTTAAGTTTTACCGATAACACCGTCGGGCAAGTACCAAACTTTATTGCCTTAGAAAACTATGGCAGACTGTTTTCACTAGAGTTCCAAACCCAAACTAATTTAGACGAAGCACCTCAAAAAGCCCTCTCGTTTGGCTATCGTGAACTTGGGTTTATTACATTAAACGAGAGCCGTTTGGTGATTGGTGCGCGTGACCCCATTTTCTGGCTAAGCCTGCGAAATACAATACTTTTCTGTTTGCTTTTAGTACCACTTGCGGTTATACCCGCCATAGGGCTAGCGTTAGTGCTTAATTCTTCGCTGCCAGGCGTTAAAATTTTCCGTGCTATTTACTTTTTACCCAGTGTTGCGGCGGTGGTGGGGACGGCTCTTATTTGGCGATGGCTCTATAACCCATCTACGGGGTATTTCAACTACATTATTGGGGGCATTGTGGAATGGCTGAATACAACGCTGGGCATGCAAATTGCCGACCCCAAAATTCAGTGGCTCTCCGACCCTTCTGTTGTGATGTTCTCTATGGTGTTGCTTGCCGCTTGGCAAAACATCGGCTATAACACAGTGCTTTTCTTGGCGGGCTTGCAGGGTATCCCCCGTGAACTCTATGAAGCTGCCATGATTGATGGCGCAACCCGTTGGAAGCAATTTACCAATGTCACCATGCCCATGCTCGCACCCACCACGTTCTTTGTGCTGGTAACGACCATTAACACGGGCTTACAAGTGTTCAATGAACCCTATACGCTATTCCCATCTATTCCCATCCCAACCAATGCTACAACGGTGGTTTACCACTTATATCAACAAGGCTTTGGGCAATTCCAATTTGGGTATGCTTCGGCGGTGGCGTGGTTCTTGTTCGTAATTATCTTTGGCATCACATACATTCAGTTCCGTTATAATCGCTCTGACGCGTACTAAGAAAGGCGATAAGATGAACGAGAAAAGAAATCTAACCTTTTATCTTGGGCGTGCTTTAGCGTATTTCCTTTTAACGGGATTTGCGTTCATTATGCTCTTTCCCTTCCTCTACATGGTGTTTACGTCGTTTAAACTTAGCCAAGATGTTGTGCGTGTTCCACCACGCCTCTTGCCTTATAGCCCTGTACAACGCGAAGTTGAGGGTGCATTACAAACCATTTACGCGTTAGATGTAGATGGGCAAACGTATGAAATGGTACTCACGGGTGAGCGTGCCGAAGTTGGGCAGTTTACCACGCCAGAAAACCTTAACGCCGACCAATTACGCGCCAGTACACAAGTAGGGCAAGTCTTGTTAAGAGAAACCACCCTTACAGGCGAAGTGGTCACGGTTAATAAAGCAGACGGTTCTAGCGTTACGTTTGAGCTATACTCGGCAATTTTAGACGATGAAGAAGCGGTGCGTACCGACCTCATTCTGGTTTCTAACCCACGCCTAAGCGAGTTTGTGGCAGTAGATAACCCCGAAATTATTACCTATGCGGTAGAGCGCACGGCAAATAAGTCTGAATTTGTGCAGTTCCAAATTCAAAATTATCAAAGTGTCCTAGAATTAGACCTAGACCGCGCCCTTATCAACACAACGCTGGTGACAACGTTAGTGGTGGCAGGACAATTGGTCACGTCTATCTTTGGGGGATATGCCTTCTCACGCATCGAGTTTAGAGGGCGAAATACGCTTTTCTTGGTGTACTTGGGGTCTATCATGATTCCATTTGTGGTGTTGATTATCCCCATGTATCGCTTGATGGTATTGCTAGATTGGCAAGGGCGCATGGTATCGCTGATTGTGCCGTGGATTTTTACGGCGTATGGCACATTCCTCATTCGCCAATTCTTTATTGCCATTCCAAAAGAGATTGAAGAAGCTGCCCTATTGGACGGTTGTAGCCGTATGCGCGTTCTTTGGCAGGTCTTTGTGCCTCTTAGCACACCCGCCATTGCAACATTGGCTATTTTCTCCTTCTTATATGCGTGGAATAGCTTCCTTTGGCCCCTCCTCATCATTGGCGAGGGCAACGTGGATAACCATGTGCTTACGTTGTCACTCATTCGCCTTGCGAACCAATTTGTGAACGAGCCAAACCTCGTTTTAACAGGAGCAGCCATTGCGATCTTACCCCCCGTGATTGTCTTTGTCTTTGCACAACGCTACTTCATTGAGGGCGTTGCGGCAGGTGGCGTAAAGGGTTAGACTACCCTCTTTGGGGCGTGCTGTGATGCTAGTACGTCCCTTCATGGATCCCATACATTGCTTATAGACCCTTTACTCTTATGGAGCGCATACTGTGAGAAGTGTTCATGGTTTTAACCAAGATTGGCTGTTTACGCCACAGCAAGTAGCAGGCAGCGCGTCCGATAGTGTTTTTGAGCGCGTTACCTTACCCCACACCAATAAAATTTTACCCTATCACAATTTTGATGATGCCGAATACCAGTTCATTAGCACCTATCGCAAGCGTTTTCACTTGCCCGAAGCCCTTAATGGGCGCAAACTCTTTTTGGATTTTGACGGCGCATTAACGGCAACCACAGTCACCCTCAACGGGCATACCTTTGAGGAACACAAGGGCGGCTTTACCCCATTTTCGCTTGATATTACGTCTTATGTACTGGAAAATGCCGAAAATGTACTTCACATTTCACTTGATAGCCGTGAACGCCACGACATCCCCCCCTTTGGATTTACCGTAGATTATATGGTGTTTGGCGGTATTTATAGGGACGTGAGCCTGCGCTATGTTGCCCCCGTTCACATTCAAAATGTGCATGTACGCACACACGGCGTGCTGACAGATATGCCTGAGATAGAATTTGTGGTCTCTGTTAAGAACGATACAGACCACCCACAAGGTGTTGCCATTAGCGCACAAATGGCATATTGGAAAGACGAATTTGCCACCGCCACTATCGAACCTCATAGCATTGGCACATTAACAGCATGGAGTGACCTTTCGCAATTGCCAAAGAACCTATACCAATTGTGGACGCTGGATCACCCCAAGCTATACGACTTTACCGTGAGCCTATTTGAAGAAGCTACCGCTACCAGCCCCAACGAAGTGCTATACGACCGCATGACGGTTCGTTCTGGGTTTAGAGAGGCTCGTTTTGGCGATGACGGTTTTTATTTGAATGGTGAGCGCGTGAAATTGCGAGGCTTAAATCGCCATCAAAATTACCCCTACATTGGGGCTGCTGCGCCTGCCCGCCTGCAACGTAAAGATGCCGACATCCTTAAAGATGAGCTAGGCTGCAACATCGTCCGCACGTCTCATTACCCCCAAAGCTCACACTTCTTAGACCGTTGCGATGAAATCGGCTTATTAGTGTTTGAAGAAATTCCCGGCTGGCAACACATTGGCGATGAGGCGTGGCAAAACCTAGCTATGGGTAACGTGCAATCTATGATTGAGCGCGACTGGAATCACCCTAGCATTATTATTTGGGGCGTGCGGATTAACGAAAGCTGGGATAACCATGACCTATACGTTAAGACAAATGCGCTTGCCCGTCAGCTAGACCCCACACGCCAAACAGGAGGCGTGCGCTTCTTCTTAGGGAGTGAGTTTTTAGAGGACGTTTACACGCTTAACGACTTCTCTAATGGCATCCTAGAACCAGAAATTACGCCGCATCTTGTCACCGAATTTAATGGGCATATGTTCCCAACAAAGTCTTGGGATAACGAAGCCCGCCGTTTAGAACACGCCACACGCCATGCTCACGTTCAAGGGCGTGCCATCGGTACAGGGGGCGTAAGCGGTGCGATTGGGTGGTGCGCTTTTGATTACAATACGCACATTGAATTTGGCGCAGGCGATAGGATTTGTTATCACGGTGTGATGGACATTTTCCGTTTGCCAAAGTTTGCCGCTTATTTCTATGAAAGCCAGCAATCCCCTTCTCGGCGTGTGGTGCTAAGAGCCGCCACCAATTGGTCATTGGGGGATGTAAACGAAGGCATGATTGAACCCATTACCATCTTTAGCAATTGCGAAGAACTAGATGTCTACGTGGGTGATGTAAAGCAAGGCACATTTAAGCCCGATACCACACGCTATAACTTGCCCTATCCGCCCTTTACCTTAACAGGTTTGGATGTGCTTCTAGCTCATCCGTATGCTGATTTGCACTTGGTGGGCAAAATTAATGGCGAAGCGGTAGCAGAACAGCGCATTGCCAGCGAAAAATTACCCCGTGAACTGCATCTTTTGCCAGATGATAATGAATTGGTGGCAGATGGCGCAGACATGACACGTCTTGTTTTTAAGGTGAGTGATGTATACGGAAACGCGCTACCTTATGCCATTAGTGTGGTGTCCTTTAGCGTTGAGGGTGATGTAGAACTGATTGGGCAAAACCCCTTTGCATTAGTGGGTGGGCAAGCGGCACTTTACGTTAAAGCTAAGCACACCAAAGGCACAGCCACCATTACCGCCCATGTACAGGGGTTAGCTCCTGCTAGCACCACTCTAACCTTGCGTTAGTTTTTAGCCGTACTCTATACAGAGTGAAAAAATCTCATGCCGATTGTTGCATCATCGCAAACCACATCCCAGACGCAACAAAACGCCCCCCTACGCTGGATACTGGAAACCAGTGACACCGCGTATGTGGTGGGCGTTAATAGGCTTGGGCAAGTTGTTTTGTGTTATTGGGGGCAAAAATTGCCCCATCATGACGACTATCCCACCCCGCCCGATTTAGGCGAATACGCCTCATTTAACGGCGCAGGGCAACGTAACCCCGAAGAATATCCCACACACAGCGACCTTAAATACATTGAACCCTGTCTAAAGGCAACCTTCTCTGATGGGGTGCGCGATGTACGGCTGGCGTATCAACGGGCAATCTTGGTTGTGGAAGAAGAAACGCTGGTTATCGTGATGCAAGATGAACACTATCCCCTCAAAGTGTTCTTGTTTTATCGCGTTCATGCCCAAACAAATATCATAGAACGCTATGTTGAAGTGCAAAATGCGAGCGATACCCCCATCACCCTAGAGCGTCTTTTTAGCGCACAGTGGCACTTGCCCATGAGCCAACAATACGTTTTAACGCACTTTACAGGGCGTTGGAACGATGAGTGGCATTTGCACCGTGACATGCTAACACAAGGCGTAAAAGTGCTGGATAGTCGGCGTATTACTTCTAGCCATCATCACAACCCCTCTTTTTTAGTTGGCGAACCTAATACAACAGAAACACAGGGCAACTGTTGGTTTGGCTTATTAGAATGGTCGGGAAACTGGAAATTAACCGCAGAAGTGACCGATTTTGATAGCACACGCCTCTCAATGGGCTTAAACGACTGGGATTTTGCCCATCGTTTAGCACCTGATACTCGATACGTTTCTCCTAGTGTTTTTATTGGCTATACGAAAGATGGCTATACTTCTGCCAGTCACGCCCTCCATGATATGCTTCGCGCTCGTTTGCCCCATCCTGATATAGCGCGCAAAGTGCTATACAACAGTTGGGAAGTCACCCTATTTAGCGTGGATGAAGCCTCACAAATGCGCCTTGCCGAAGTGGCAAGTGCGTTAGGCGTAGAGCTTTTTGTGATGGATGACGGATGGTTTAAGGCGCGCAATAGTGACAGCGCAGGCTTGGGCGATTGGACACCCGACCCCATCAAGTTCCCAAATGGGCTACAACCCCTAATTCAGCACATTAACGCGCTTGGCATGGATTTTGGGCTATGGCTAGAGCCAGAAATGGTAAACCCTGATAGTGACCTGTATCGCGCTCATCCCGACTGGATATTACATTTTCCCACACGCAAGCCCACATTGGCGCGGAACCAACTCATTCTCAATATGGCGCGTACAGATGTACAAGACTATCTCATTGCACACATTGACGCGCTCCTAAGTGAGAATAACATCAGCTTTATCAAGTGGGACATGAACCGCAACGCTACCGAAGCAGGTTGGCAAACGGACGGTGAACCTCGTGAGGTTTGGGTGCGCTATGTTGAAGGGCTTTATCGCGTGTGGGGAACGCTTCGTGAGCGTCATCCGCACGTCATTTGGCAGTCGTGTTCGGGCGGTGGCGGACGTGCCGACATGGGCATCTTGAACTATGCCGACCAAATTTGGCTAAGTGACAATACAGAACCCACGCGCCGTTTGCCCATGCAAAAAGCCTTTCCGATGATTTACCCCGCCAACACAATGGAAGCGTGGGTTACGGATATGGGCGAGTCTTGGTTGCCGTTGGCGTTTCGCTTTCACGTTAGTATGACGGGATTGCTGGGCATTGGCGCAAACATCATCCAATGGAACGATGACCAACGCAAACTTGCTCAAGCCCACATCAGCACCTATAAAGCCATTCGCCACATTATCCAGTTTGGTGATGTGTATCGGTTGCAAAATGCCTATGATGGCGCGTATTCTGGGGTGCAATACCTAACTAAAGCCAAAGATGAGGGTGTGCTATTTGTCTTTAGAACGCACATCCCACAGCCCACCTACCCCTATCGCCTACGCCTACGGGGGTTATTGCCACATGTGCAATATCGCGTAGAGGGATTTGGCACAAAAACGGGCGCAGGGTGGATGAACACTGATTGCGTTTTTGACCTCGAAAATTTTGAAAGTAAGCTCATTCGCATCACCCTCATGGGTGACTAGAAGCGCGTAGGAGAAAGCTCCATGTTTAACCCCACAGACCATCCTCATCGGCGTTTGAACCCCCTCACGGGCGAGTATGTACTGGTATCTCCTCACCGTATGAAGCGACCTTGGCAGGGTAAAACAGAAAGCCTGCCTGCGGATAACCGCCCTGCCCATGACCCGTCTTGCTATTTGTGTTCGGGCAACACGCGCGCCAATGGGCTAAAAAATCCTGATTATGAGCACACATTCACGTTTGATAACGACTTTGCGGCAGTTTTGCCTGATGCGCCCGAACCTACTCATGCACCCGACCCCCTCTTTCAATTAGAGGGTGTGCGTGGGGTGGCGCGTGTGATTTGTTTTTCGCCACGCCACGACTGGACATTGCCCGATATGCCCGTAGCAGACATTCGGCGTGTAGTGGACTTGTGGGCAGAACAAACGGCAGAACTAGGGCAACGCTATCAATGGGTGCAAGTGTTTGAGAACAAAGGCGAAATTATGGGGTGTAGCAATCCGCACCCTCATGGGCAAGTATGGGCAGAAAACATCCTCCCCAATATTCCGCGTGCCGAAGATAGTCACCAACGCCATTACTACGAAACCCATCAACGCCCTCTTTTAATAGATTATGCCCAGCGTGAAAGCGAAAAAGGCGAGCGCATTGTAGTAGAAAATGCGTCTTGGATGGTGGTTGTGCCGTTTTGGGCAACGTGGCCCTTTGAAACGCTCTTGCTTCCTAAGCGCCACATTTTACGCATGACCGATGTGCAAGATGCAGAGCGCGATGACCTCGCAGACCTGCTAAAACGCTTCTTGACGAAGTATGACAACCTCTTTGAAACGTCATTCCCGTATTCAATGGGCTGGCATGGCGCGCCCTTTAACGGGCAAGATAACACGCATTGGCAATTGCACGCGCATTTTTACCCCCCTCTCTTGCGCTCGGCGTTAGTGAAAAAGTTTATGGTGGGCTATGAAATGCTCGGCGAAAGCCAACGCGACCTCACACCCGAACAAGCGGCACAACGCTTGCGCGACCTGAGCGAAGTTCATTACAAAAATACATAGGCAAGCGCATAGGAACAGAAAGAACGACCCCATGAGCCTTAAAGAAACCGTGATTAAACGCTTTGAAGCCGAATTTGGCGAGCCTCCCGTGTATGTTGTCCGCGCACCGGGACGGGTGAACCTTATCGGTGAACACACTGACTATAACGATGGCTTCGTGATGCCAATGGCAATTGAACGCGCCGTTTATATTGCCCTACGCCCCACCAAAGAACCCAACATCAATATTATCTCGCTTGATTTTGAGGATTCGATTCAGTTCTCACTGCTAAACATCCAAAAAGAAGCCATGAGCCCTGCGGAATACGTGAAGGGCGTTAGCAGAATGTTGTTGGATGAACACTATCAGATCGGTGGATGGGAAGGCGTAATGGCGGGCGATGTACCCATTGGTGCAGGCTTATCGTCTAGCGCGGCGTTAGAATTGGCTGTAGCACGCGCATTTGCCACCGTACAGCCCTTTGAATGGCAACCCAAACGCATGGCAAAATTGGCGCAGAATGCCGAAAATAAGTGGGTGGGCATGATGTGTGGCATTATGGATCAGATGATTAGTGCCACAGGGCAAGCTGACCACGCCGTTATGATTGATTGCCGAAGCCTAGACATTCAAGCCATCCCACTCCCCCCCAAGACGTTGGTCGTTATCCTAGATACTAATACACGGCGCGGACTGGTAGATAGCGCATACAATGAACGCCGTAGCCAGTGCGAAGAAGCCGCTCGTTTCTTTGGCGTTAAGGCTTTACGTGATGTAAGCATGGCGGAATTTACCGCCCGTGAAAGTGAGCTTGCGCCCCTAGTGGCAAAACGTGCCAAACACATCATTAGCGAAAATGATCGCGTTCTAGCTGCTCGTGATGCCATGTTAGCAGGCGACGCGAAAACGCTGGGTAAACTGATGACTGCCAGCCACATTAGCCTACGTGATGATTTTGAAGTGAGTAGCCACGCGCTAAACCGCGTGGTGGAATGTGCCTTAGAACATTCGGCGTGCTATGGCGCACGCATGACGGGCGCAGGGTTTGGGGGCTGTGGTGTAGCATTGGTGGATGAGAGCTCTATTGACAGCTTTTTAGAGCATGTTGACCGTTGGTACAACGCCCGCCTTAGCGAAGGCTTGGTGCGCCCAACAGTCTATGTAACACGCGCCACAGAGGGCGCAAACGTTTTATAAATGCCCGCACGTAAACCACAAGGACACATCAAATACAATCTGGGGTAAGGAATAAAGTAAAGTATACTTGACATTTAGAACACCTTGATATACACTATGTAAATTAAAGCATACATTTAGTATATCAAAGTAGACAAGGTCAGGTGCAATGTCCTATCAAGAGAAACGAAGTATTGTCAACATTATCAGCACACTCCTCATTACAGGGGGGTATTCGGCATACGCCCTGCCCCAATACCCCCAAGCAGAAGCCTACTCAGAAACGATTTTCCACTTTTGGGGATCATTCTTCTTCATCTTAATCGGCGTTTCTATAGTCGCAAGTATCATCATCACCATTCTGTTTAGCATCCTTAATACCGTTACCAATGGCGAAGGCGAACCCAGCCTAACCGATGAGCGTGACCACGTCATTTCTTTAAGAGCCGCGCGCAACTCGTCTTACGTGTTTATATTGGGGGTGCTTTTGGCAATGGGGTCATTGGTCATTAGCCAGCCCCCAACCGTGATGTTTATCATTCTCATTTTGTCGGGGGTCGCCTCTAGCCTCATCTCGGATATGTCAGCGTTCTTTTTCTATCGTAGAGGCTACTAAGATGGATAAATTATTCATTGGCAACCACATCCGCAAACTGCGCTTTGAACATAGCGAAATGACGCAAGAACAACTGGCAGAAAAAGTGGGCGTTACACGGCAAACCATTGTTGCGATGGAAAAAGGCAAATACTCGCCCTCATTAGAGCTGGCATTTCGGATTGCGATGACGTTCCAAAAGCCCCTGGAAGCTGTCTTTTTCGTAGAAAAGGCAACCTAGCACCTTAGCGCATTGGCACTATCACAGGTCATTCACTGCTATTTCAGTCAAATTATCTCACTCAAAGGACAAATCCACATGAAAGCCGCCATCATTACACAATATGGTTCACCCGATGTCGTACAAGTAACGCAAGTCGCCAAACCCACTCCTAAAGACAATGAAGTTCAAGTGAGTGTACAGATGGCTTGTGTCACCCCTTCTGATTGTGCATTTCGCAAGGGCGACCCCTTCATCATTAAATTGCTTTATGGGCTAAAAAAGCCCAAATCCCCTGTCGGTGGCGTGGAATTTGCGGGCATTATTTCGGCAGTGGGTAAGGATGTTACGTTGTTCAAAGTGGGAGATGCCGTCATGGGCATGAGTCCCGACACCTTTGGCGCACACGGGTAGTATTTGTGCCTGCCCGAAAGCAAGACCATTGTCCTTAAGTCGGCAAGCATTAGCAATGAAGATGCCGTGGGGATTGTCGATGGCGCACTAACCGCACTCATCTTTATTCGTGACGTGGCAAAACTAAAGAAGGGGCAAAAAATCCTCATCAACGGCGCGTCGGGGGCTGTGGGGGCGTATGGTGTGCAAATTGCCAAGTATTATGGCGCAGAAGTCACGGGTGTTTGTAGTGGGCGCAATGTTGAGCTAGTGAAGTCATTGGGGGCAGACCACGTGATTGATTACACCCAAACAGACTTTACCAACAACGGGCAAACCTGTGACGTTATCTTTGATGCCATTGGCAAATCATCGTTCTCTGCTTGTAAAAAAGCCCTCTTACCCAAAGGCGTGTATATGACCACCGTCCCCACACTTACCATTATCAAAGACATTTTGTGGACAATGTTATGGGGTAGCAAAAAAGCCAAGTTTACCACCGCAGGGCTAAAACAAAACAAGGATAACCTTAACTTTGTTCAAAGCCTTGCCGAAGCGGGACACCTTAAAGCCGTGCTGGATAGATGCTACCCTCTTGATGACATCGTAGAAGCGTATCGCTATGTAGACACAGAACGCAAACGTGGCAACGTCCTCATCAGCGTGTAGCAAAAATAAGGGGCAGGCTCTTTTTAGAGAACCTGCCCTTTTTTTGTTGTGGTTTATGGGTTTATCGCTGTAAGAATTGGTGGTGCAAGACCATTCACACAACTTTGGCTATAAAAGACTTATTGGCGAGCAAGGCATCTCGTCTCCACCTTCACCTTAGTACGCTTACAAACCCTCAAAGTATGTCTTGATCTTCTGTGCCATCAGCTTACGTCGTGTCGCGAGGAAGGTAGTATAATCATCCACAGTCATTCGCTCAACACCTTCAGGAATACAGTTCATAGCAAAGTTTTCGCGAAGTTCATCTGGGTCAGTAATATTGCCATAGTAGCGTTTGCCACCGTTGACCTGATCAAAGATTTGCCCGAAGTAGACTGATGGTTCTTTATTGCTGATATGGATGTTGATTTCAGTTTGCGCAATTACATAGTTGGCAATCTGGTTGTACTGTCCACGTGTCAGTTTCGCTTTCTTTAAGAAATCTTTTGGGAAGACATGATGCACATCCGATTTGTATTCCACAAGGTCACGCACAGTCATATCCCGCGACATAAAGCCTCTGTCATTCAGTTTCACCTGTGCGGCACGATAGACATTGAAATAAGGGCTGTTAGCAGATGATGTTTCCATTGCTTGTGGCAGTGTCGTTTCCCAGAAGGCATCTGAAAGTTGCCCGCGTATAGTAGTATCGGCGTAAGCGACAATACCCTGAGCTTTGATTTGTCGCATATCCAATACCTTTGCCAAAATGGGGGGATAAAATGGTAGGGTTTTCAAGTAAAGTGTTGTTTCTGATAACGCCACCGGACAAGAAAACCCATGACCGAGATTATACCACTGCTGATCT
>Ga0163144_10024621_pt1 | contig 11799 bp, 10 predicted proteins | sample OliLak19BULKMAT1_FD_123175 | JGI IMG/M metagenome (GOLD analysis project Ga0163144, IMG submission 123175) | Freshwater microbial mat bacterial communities from Lake Vanda, McMurdo Dry Valleys, Antarctica - Oligotrophic Lake LV.19.BULKMAT1 | ecosystem: Environmental > Aquatic > Freshwater >... | reverse complement strand
TCGGCTTTTCCGATTCTCTGGCGCTTTTTCCGAATTTATTATCCCTCAACAACGAACTCAAGTCACAGACTTGAAAAAATGACGTTTCGGGTCGCAGACCCTAACGAGCGTGCGCTACTTTTCGGGATTGTGGGATGGAATGGATGAGGGTGCGTGAACACTTGTTGCCAGCAGGTAACAAGGGCTTGAACAACCCTTGCAGGTTGGCTGGGGCAACCCCGTCAAGCCCTTCCCGCAAGGCTGTGTCGGCCGGAATCTGGTCAATTCCGTAAATTCGCTTCAAATTCTCGCTTCGCATGGGATATTGCTCGCGAAAAGCTAACAATGACGGGTCTTTAAGCGAAAAAATAGCAAAACCAGCACTCAACAAATCTTCCAGCGAGTAGGTAAAATTGTATTTGCGATGATCCTTGATAGACTTAAAGCCTTCTCTCACCAGTTTTATCAATTCGTCAATCATTCCTTTTTAGGACGAAAGATATTGAGATTCAATGAACTACAAAAAAAATGAAAAATCACATGCTAACTTTTTGCAAAGCGAGAACCGCTGATAGAGTTTTGAACGTATACCAAAAAATACTAAACTGTTCCAGTGAAGCGGAGAGTAGGGGAGTAGGGCTTGTTAACGGGAAAACTGGGGAAAACCAGATGAGTTATTATCTTTGACGGTCAAAGATATCTTGAAAAGCCATGAATCTATTTACTTCATCTTCTTTAACGTTCTGCGTTCAAATTTTCAAACCATCATTAAAATGAAAAAAATGAAAAAGAATAATCTGTTTGCAACGATAATTACAGTATTTGTGATTGTTTCAGGTTTTCTCTCCTGTCAAGATAATCCTAAAAAAGAGCCTGTCCAAGAGCTACGTATACTGGCCTGGGTTGGGTATGATGAAGATTCAATTGTTAAACCTTTTGAGGCAGAATCTAATATAAAGTTAAAGGTTGAAACCTTCATTGGCGGGGATAAAATGTTTGCTAAGCTCACTCAAAATCCTAATGCTTATGATGTCGTGGTCATTGACCCGGAATATATTTCAAAACTGCACAATGCTGATTTATTAAGTGAATTAAATCCTTCAGATTATGATTTTTCAGATTATATTGAGCCTTTGAAAGATTTCCCTTTGACTACTATTGACGGGAAGCTTTATTCAGTATTAATTCGATTTGGAGTAAATGCAATTGTATATAATACGGAAAAAATAACAAAAGAAGAAGCCAGTAGCTATAACATTCTTTGGGATCCAAAAGTTAAGGGTCGGGTAGGAATATGGGACTGGTATTTGCCTAACATGGGAGTATTGAGTCTTGCAAAAAACCTTAACAGAAGCAACCCATACGAATTAACAGATGAGCAATTAAAAGCATTAGGCAATTCAATGGATAAATTGAAACCGCAGGTGAAAGCTGTTATGGGAAGTTTTTCGGATGTAAACGCCGCCTTTACCAGAGGTGACATTTGGATTGCACCTGGATTAGGAGAACACACCGCATCGATATTAGCCGAACAGGGGAACCCGATCGATTGGGTAGTCCCAAAAGAAGGAGGAGTTATGTGGATTGAAACTCTTGGCATTACGAAAAGCGCAAAAAATAAGGAAGCTGCATTAAAATATATTAAATATATGCAACGCCCTGATGTACAAGCGAAACTAACTTGGCGCGATGCCTACCGTTCAAATATTCCGAGCGTCAAAGGGATAGAAATGCTCTCGAAAGACAAGCAGGACTTTCTGAAGGTTCACAATCAAGAAGAAGCTACGAACCTGGTTAATTCAATAAACGTTCGTTTATTGCCTACCAATCAGGCTAACCAATCCAGGGAAAAGGAATGGCAAGATATCTGGCAAAAGTTCAAAATTCAATAGTAACGCTTAATTTTTGCAATTCAAATGAATGGTCAATCTGCGGTGCCTAAAATAATGGGTTCGATTCACATCCTTTGGCAATCAGTATTATTTGGAATCCCACTTTTATTTCTTGTTATATTAAGTTTTAAAAGGTATGAAATGGGGCTTCCAGTTGGAGAACCTACCTTATACAACTACCAAAGGCTTTTCGAAGGACATCTCCTTTACATATCCTTATCGAACACTATTATTTTGGGCATCGCTGTTTCAATTATTTCTACTTTGCTGGCCCTGCTTGCAGTAATCGGGGCTTGGAGCTTCAAACGCCCTGTTATTCGCAATATCCTGTTATTCGCCTGTGCAATGGTTTTTTTTATTGGACTAGTTCCACGATCCTTTATATTTCAATACTTGCTTTCTGAACAGGCCCCGTTAAGTAAGTGCTGGGATTTTTTGGGGTTGGGAATATTCCCCTTCCAGTTATATACATGGGGTGGGCTGGTTCTGGGCTATTTACCCGTATTCGTGCCGCTAAGCATTATTATTTTGTTTATTGCCAGAAAGGAGATTTCGCAAGAGTTTGAACATGTGGCAAAAGAGTTGGGCGCAAGTAAAATAAAAATTCAATATGATATAATAATTCCGTTGCTGAAGCCTTCCATCTCCATCTCCATGATTCTGGTATTTCTTCTGACAATTGCAGATGTTGTGGTAATAGATCTAATTGGAGGTGCAAAAGTATATTCAGTTTCTTCTCTTATTCTAGATTTTATTAAAATTGATGATTGGGGAATGGCAGCGAGTGCTTCATTCGTGTTTTTGCTTTTTATTTTAGTATTTCTTTATCTGATCAGTTTCGCATTCCAAAAAAAGATATCTTTATGAAGCGGACTGGCCTTTTTATTATATTAACCATATTGGTTATCATATTATCTCCGATAATATTTATGGCTCTCTTTTCCGTTAGTGAGAACAGATTTATAGTATTTCCAGTTCAAGAATATTCCATAAAATGGTATATCAGTGTAATAAACAACCCCGTAGTGTTAAATAGTTTAGGATATACGATCATTATAGGCCTTATTGTTTCAGGGCTTTCAGTATGTTTGGGCTTTATGAGCGCTTATTGGCTCAACAATGCCAAGGGTATCAACAAGCAATTATTCTTGGCATTATTCACCATTCCAGCTATAGTCCCGTTTATATTGTACGGACTGGGGTTCTTAGAATTTGCACGTAACCTTGGTATTGCCCGAAGCGGTTTTGCAGTGGTTATAGCCCACACTGTAACGTTTTCACCGCTTGCCACAGTTTATTTATTTCATCAGATCAGCAGGCTAAATGAAGATATCGAATTTTCAGCCAGAGAACTGGGGGCACCTAATTATCGAGTAATTATTGAAATAGTAGGCGGCCAGATCGCCAAAAACATCTTTGTGTGTGCAATCGTTATATTTGCGTTGTCGTGGGATGAGTACATCATCTCTTGGTTTGTTAGCGGATTTCAAAAAACTTATGCGGTACAGGTCAGGAATATGCTTGAATCAACTTTTAGTCCCGAAGTGTTTGCCTTAGGGTCACTAATAGGTTTTTTCATTTTGTTGCTGGTTTCAATTGCATTCGGTTTCTCTCGAAAAGAACTCACCCTGCGATAAGAAATAGGACTCATGAGTAAGGCAATCATAATAAATAATTTAAGTTTTTCTGTAGGAAAGAAGACTATTCTGGAAGGCATCAACTTTTCAGTACAGGAAGGCGAAGCGTTTTCTCTTTTCGGTGCTAGCGGATGTGGCAAATCTACTTTATTAAAGATTATATCTGGAATAATTATCCCTCAGAGCGGTGAGATAAGTGTTTTCGGTATCAATCCTGCGCAGTTTAACAACGAGAATAGAACCGTTGCAACAGTATGGCAAAGCCGAGCACTTTTTCCACACCTTTCCGTAAAAGAGAATATCTGGTATGGATTGAAATTTAAAAAAAAATCAGAATCTTACAAAGAACGAAAGTATGAAGAAATAATAAGTCTTCTTAAAATCGAATACTTGCAAAATAGGGACATTAAAAAACTAAGCGGCGGAGAAGAGCAAAAGATTGCCCTTGCCAGGGCACTGGTCATCGAACCCAAAGTTCTGCTGTTAGATGAGCCGTTCACCGGCATTGACCGGTTATATAAAGACAAATTGAGAGAAGATCTGCGCGAATTGCTTCAAAAAGTAAATTGCACATTCGTTTTTGTCAGTCATGACACCGATGATATTTATTCTCTTTCCGACAGGATCGCCGTAATCGAAAACCATCGCATCACGCAAATAGATTCTCCAACGTCATTGTATAATGCTCCAATTTCAAAATTCATAGCAGAGTCCATAGGTAATTTTACCATAATTCCCGGTAGGATTGCGGAAGTAGATGTGAAAAAAAATATCGCACTAGTTGAAACGGCACTTGGAATTTATTCAGGCCTGATTAATAAGGATATCTCTTTTCAAAAAGGCGAAAAAGTTTTTTATGGCATTCGACCCGATAGTTATGCAATAGGAGCGGAAAAAAAAATGTTGGCAAATGCTCTATTCATGGGCAAGGAAGTTAAAGGCAATGCTTGCAAACTATTGTTTAAACTCGGTGACGGTATAAACGTCAACCTATCGTTTAACAATCCCGAAGCTTATGATCTGATTGCTAAAAATGTGGATAATGCTACCAATTTCATTAAACTATCCTGGGATCCGCAAGATGCCCTTGTATTAAAAAATTAAACAAACAAATTAAACAAAATAATTCAATGGGTAACGAGCTCTTGTCAAGAAGCATTTTTGATGCTGTCGCTTCAAAAAGGATGATTAAAACCGGTTATGTTGGATTTCCGGGAGGCATATATGCGCACGAATGTGATTCGGTAGCCGCGCATAGCAATGCAGTGACGATTTTGGCGATCATCATTGCTACCGAATATAAGGAAGAAGTAAAAAGAATCGCAAACGTAGAGCTAAATTTGGGCGAAATCGCTATTATGGCTGCGTTTCACGATTTTGGCGAAATCAAATCAGGAGATACAGGCGCGCAATCGAAGGGAATTTATCCAACTGAATATTGCAAATTGCACTACCTCGAAAGGGAAGGATTACAAACCTGTATGCAAGGTTTAAAAGCCGAAAAACAAATACTCAGTTCATTTGATAATTATCGGCAATACATCACTCCTGAATCTATCGTAGTGCATGTTGCCGATAATCTCGAAGGTTTTGAAAAAGCTATTGCTTGCGCTAAAGGTACGCCTGCCATCATTAACATGGCTGTACGGATCATGAAAGAAAACCTGGAGATATACGGAAGAAAAAAAGACTTTGATCCAGCCTTGGGTAAAGTCTGTGATGTTATGGTGGGAAATGTGCTGCTTCCTGGGTTGCAGAGTATTATCGAGGCTTACGGATATAAATATAGCATTGCCGAAAAGATAGAATCTTTTTCAGAAGAGTAAATTCAATAACCCTTAAAAATATGATTATGGATCCTATAAAAATTAGGCTTTACGCAAAAGAACGCGATATAAAAAAAATAGATTTTGGCTCAGCTGAAAACTATAGAAACGATGCTTCGAATGCAAGTACTTCTAATAGATTCTATGAATCGTCCGGACTTAAGCATTTGATTCGATCTGTTTTAAACATGCTTGATAAAAATATTTATCCTTTGGAAGCGATTTTTATCGAGAACTCTACCATTACTACTGCCACAACGGAAGGACATCTGTCGGCATTTACCGCTTTCTGGCACGAATTTAACGATCATGTGTTAGCGCAGGAAGTTTTTTTGTCTCAGTACAATGTCATCGATTATTTGCAGAAAGAAATGATGAATATGTTCTGGCATCAGGATTTCTTTATTGCACCCAGCGAAAGCTATGCTTATTTTTCGCGTTCCAGCAATAAAGATATACTTTCTTCGGAAAATAATGACACATTTAGCAAATACAAAATATGGCTCACAGAAAGGAACTCTTTGAAAGCATTAAGCAAACTTAAAATTCCGCGGGTGGGAGGAAAAGAGCAGAACGTCTTTGTTTACAATAACCGAATAGAAATGGAATATTCGGACGTTATTAATGAGAAATCGGTTCACGTATCAAGTAACGTGTTTTCGCTTTCAGAATTGCATTCTGCAAACCACAACCTATATCATCGTCTTTTTTTCCCCAACTTGGAAGATTCCCAGGAAACTGTTTTTTTATCTATCCCCTTGTTGTGCCCATACGCGTCTGGCATAGCTTCTATTGATAAACTTGGTGATCCTGTTATCGGAAAATTTGCTGGCCTTGGGGCAATTTTTATTCTAATGCTATTCAAAAAAGGTGTTCATATGACTAACCCTGACTTAACGGAAACCGTATTGCCAAAATTGGTTAGCGATATTTTCAATCAATCAAAGGACTTCGCTTCTTTCTATTCTTTTTCCGCCGCCTATTTAAAAACAGTTGAATTGCGTAAGCAGGCTCATGAATTAAACAGGGAAGCGACGAAAGCAGCCATAGCTCAGGTAATGTCTCGTAATCTGAGCCATAATATTGGATCACACGTTTTACCGGAATACAGAACTTATTTCAAAAAGTTCTTTGTGGATTTTTTAACCCCGGATGCTTCAAACCAAGCAGTAAAGCGAAAAAGTAGTGAATTGAGCGAGCATGAGGCTGAAACAAGGCGAGATAATTTAAATCACTTTTTCAACTATACTCAAAGTAGAATGGAATTAACTGCGGACATTTCAATTCCGCAGGATAAAAGAATTTCTTTCAATTACTCGATGGAAGAAATCAAAGAGGAATTCAAGAAATATGAAAACAACCTACTTCCAGGATTGTTCGACTCGCTTAACAAGGAGGATGCCAAGAAAATAAGTATCAAATTTCGGAACGAAAAAGGGAAAAACATTTTTATCCCTGGCGGCCAGCTAGGCAAATCTGCCCTTTATTTAATTATTGAAAACATCCTTCGAAACTACTACAAACATTCTAATAGGGAAGTTGAAAAAAAATATGAATTTACACTTTCTATTAACGAACCGGATGAAAAAAGTGGGCTGCGAAACAACTATTGGTGCGTCGATTTTTATGATTGCCATGAAAAGGAAAATAAAAGTAAGCGAAGCGCTAATACCGCCGATGGTAAGAATGCCATATTAACTACTATTCAAGGCCATATAGACGCGCCTGTTTTAGATCCTTCTGACAAGATATTACGTAAAGGGGGCTGGGGTTTTATTGAAATGAAAGCAGCCTGTGCCTTTCTTTTAAATTACTCGATCCCAGACCTTGATAGTGAGCCCAACAGTAATTTTCCTATTGCTGAGTTTCCGCCCATATTGCTGGAAGCTGGATATTATCACCTCGATAATAAAAGACCTAGATGGACACACGGGCCGCTGCACCCAGAAGATTTAAATCTTGGTTTCAGATTCTACTTAAAGAAAGCTAAGGTTTTGCTGATAGATGATGAATTACTTGAAGGATTAAATAATGAATCTAAAAAATTATTATCCGAATGGGAATCCGTAGGAATTGAGCATAAACCTATTGTACCTTTACGTGATTTTGAAAGAACCGAACATGAACTTCTTCTTACCAACAAAGACGTTAAAAAAAACACCAATCAACGGGTGGTAAATTTTCGCCCGCTTGAAATAAAAAATGAAAAGGAACTGCTTCAAAATGCCTGGACTGCATATATTCATCAAGAAATTGAAAAAAGGCCTCCTCAATTCCTGCTCAACAATAAGGCAGAGCGGGAAGAAGGAAAATTTCCGATTATGATTGACGACCATGGAACATACTTCCGATTTAATGGTGAAAAGCCTACGTTTAAGGATTTGAAAGGTCTAAATCCGGAGCATTCTTATTTCCTTCAAAGCACGCCAGTTCCTTCGTTTCCCCAGGAAATTTTTAATGTAAATGGAGAGGGTAAAGATAAAATCCTGGATCCGCTAAGAATAATTGAAACTGCCAAAATCAGAATTTCTGTCTTCGATGAGCGTATCCAGAAAGATACCCGACATAAAACAACCGATTTACCCGAACTTACTTTAAGAGACCTACATGAGCTGGGTGGGGTGTTTATCCCATGTATCAATAGCGAGGAAAATCTGGATTCATCAATATCTTCTATCGACTTGGATGCCATAAGTGACCAAAATGTGCTTGCTTTTTGGGAAATGGTTGAAAAAAGGTTGGGGGAAAGGAAGGGTGCTGGAGACGATTATGTGATCGTTCACTATACCTTGTTTGAAAAAGCCTGTCCTGCGGGCCAAACGTTGAAGGAGTTTTTTGGACGTTTTTCGGACGATTGGAAAAATCGGCTTTTGTTTTGTTCCGGACGTGGAAGACCCTCCAACCTGGTTCCTAAATGCATGTATCTTAATCTCTCAACCTTGCAGGATGTTCTAGTCACGAAGCCAAGCAAATTTGTTTTGGTAAATATTTTAAAATCATTATAATGACGGAAGTGGTTTTAGTTTTCAATAAAAGAATCCGGGCTCAATACCCAAACAGCTTCCTGAGAAAGGAAGATTTTTTTGAGGATGGAAATGATTTTTATTGGAAGGCAGATGCAGCTACGCAGTGGGAATTGTTTTCCGCCATTACTTTACCTATTCTTAGAAGAAGCGGGCTGCTTCTTGTAAATGATGGTAGCGATGATTACGTCGATTATTCTAATGTAGTCAAGGCGCTTACTAGGACCATAGATACTGAGCAAGTAAAAGTATATGTGTGTTATCACAATAGAAGTAAAAGCAAATGGAAGGGTTTGAAAATTGAATATATATTTCTTATTAGTAGCAATTCAATGGTAGATTTTTCAAATCTTAAAGATGATGTAAATTGTCAAAAATTATATGATTTTTATGAAGGAAAAACAGATTTGCCGCAATTGGTTGACCAGTTATTTGGCTCTATTTCTCATCGGGAGAACTCTTCCATTATTCAAAAGTGTCTTGATCCCCAATTGCTTCCTGAGGTAGAAAAAATGCTGGAAAAAAAAGCAGAAGGGGTCTGGAGTAAATTCGCGGATTTGAAGAATACAACGGACGGGCCTTTAGGAGATAATTATTCCAAAGCACTTAAATGTTTGCGGGATGAATTATTCCAAATTGAAAAGAACTAGTGTTTTGATGTAATCTGAATACTATAAATCTCTGAAAAAAATGCAAGCTCTTCTTATTTGCAACACTAATATAGCGAACTTTCTTCAAGTGAAGGCCGAAGCTGATATGATCTCCGAGTTAATAAATTACAAACGAAAATTTAAGCCTACCCATCAAAGCCAGAAAGGAGTCCAGCTCATTTCTGATTTATTGTCTTTTGATGAAATAGACTTTGAAAAAGAGAAGCCGGAATTTGTCTTGATCCATTCCGAATTACAATGGAGCTCCGAAGGTTTTGACGAAGGGTATGAAATAGCCAATACCCTGATAACTCGTAAGTTAAAAGAACATTTTATTCAGATAAGTTTTGTCTCGATCTTTGAAAAAGAACATCTGCTTCGCTTCGTAAGCAAGAAGTACCACAGCTTCATTCGATCCTTCCCACACCAATGTTTGATGGATTTTAGCAAACTAAACCTCTTTTCCGCCAGATATTCCACGGTTCAATTCGACCTGATAAAATCGTTGGCTTTGGCCGACGAAGGCCGGATCAACTACATTGACCACGAGATCGATACCATAAAAAGCAATTTCGAGGCCCTACCAGATGGGGCAGATCTTAGCGGGGTGAAATGCAAACTGCTGCCACAACTAGAAGAACTAGCGATTTTTAGTTTTATTCCGACACCAGACTTTGCCCAGATTAAAACAGCAATTGAAAGCAGTAGAAATAGTAATGCACTCCGGAAATGTTTTGACGAAATCAATGAGCTGATTAACCGCGCCAGTAGAGAATTACCCCGGAAACATGACGGAGATGCCTTGGAATCTGGTGATAAATCCAACTACAAAGTTCTAATTATTGAAGATGAGCCTGAATGGAGAAAATTTTTCAGTTCTACCTTTGGCAGCCTGTTTAATACGGTCTTTCCGGGAAATAAGGAGGAGGTTGACAAATTCGACATCAACGAGGCGAAGGAAATAATTGAAAACCGAACTAAAGATTTTAACATTATTATCTTGGATCTTCTTTACAAGGATACGGCGGGAAATTGGTTGTTGTTCAACGGTTTGGATCTTTATAAAATCGCGAAAGAAAAAAACCCCTATTCCTGCATTCGGATCATCACCAGCTTGCCGAGAGACATCGTTGCGAAGACGATTGGGCTTCTTTTGAAAGAAGATATTCCGGTTAGTCATATTTTTACCAAAAAAGTTGGTTTTGAAGCCTTGCGATATAGTATTCAGGATCGAGTGTTGGAAATAAAACAAGACTGCAAAGAGTTTGAAAGATTAAAAGCTCTTTTCAGACCAATTCCCAGAGAAGGGATATTTAAATGGCCTTCAGTTCCGGATATGATCATTGACCTTATGACCGAGCAAAAGGGCGCATTTCAAAGCATATCCATTCAAGCAGAACAATTGTTTAAAATGTTCCAGCTAGGGCAATTGCATATTGATTCTCCAGGGTGGAACAGAGGCGAGCTTCCTTCTACGAAGATGAAGGGCAGCATTTCAAAATCATTTCTTAGCAATAAATTGCCTGCAATTCTGACTCACCGCTTGATGGTGATTGATCTTGCCTTGAATAATGCTTCCAGAATTGTTTTTGCAGAAGAGTACGAGTCAAGAGTTCTGCAAAAAAACGTATGTAAAAGTGGTACGCTTGACAAAGGATATCTGACTTCTAAACTTGGATTCAGCGTTTCGTTGGCATCAAAAAATCAGCTAAATAATTTTACTATTGAACTTCGCAATCTTTTCCCCAATGAAATTGCTTATGTTTCAAGAAGGATCAGCGAGAAAGAGAAAGATGGACAATTGATATTGCATAAAGAACTTCACAATTGGTTCCTGGAGATTTTAACTCAACTGGACACCTACGAGAATTGGGAAGAATTAGGTCTACCGTTTAATCTTTACCAGCATGCATCCATCGATGCCAGAGGGAATATATTAAGTTCGGACATTTCCGAAGACCTTACCATAAACGCTCTTGCTCAGTTTCTACAATCCTTGATCGATAACTTTTCCAATCCGTTCGTTGAAAAAATTCTAATAGCAGCGCAACAGAGTTTCAGTATTAACGAAAATTTGGTAAAACTCCCCGCCAATATCGCTTTTTTGATCAACCAGGTTTTTGAAAAATAAAGAATCAATCGTTAGGTTGGCGTTCATGCAACCATTCCGACTGAATCCAAACAAACAATGCCCCCCTTTTCATGCCCGTCATTTTTTGATGGGCATTTTTTATTTTACTAATAGCCGCTGAGTAGGATGCTGTTTCTTCAGTGCTCACAAACCGTAATTTTTGCTACGAAAAACTGGGAAAAACCTTACTTATGACTAGTCAATAGATAGAAAAACAGCGGAAAACTCGTTTCCCCGAACTTTGAGGTAAATTATTGCAAAATCAACCCGGATTGTGAAATCGTTTGCATCTTCCGATTGATAATGGCCTAGCAAACACAGTCAAAATAGATGCAATCTTCACCTTAGGTTAAAATTAATATGGGCCTTCATACTGGCCCACAAACTCAAAAAGCCCATTCTACTTTTTGTTCTTTTTTAAACTAAAACAATGGAGTTATGAAAAATCAGCCTGAATCTTTTCAAATTAATTCACTCGATGCAAATCAGGATTTTAACCTAGAAACATCCGACGACCAACCCACGAGGCAGGTTAGCCCACTGTATCATGATGATACCATGATCAGGAATCAGGAAGTTCAACGGCCAGTAGCGCAGGAAATGCAGCGCGTTGAATCGCTGACCCAGAACAACCAGGAAGTAGACGATTATTTCCGAGCCG
>Ga0163144_10024620_pt1 | contig 11799 bp, 12 predicted proteins | sample OliLak19BULKMAT1_FD_123175 | JGI IMG/M metagenome (GOLD analysis project Ga0163144, IMG submission 123175) | Freshwater microbial mat bacterial communities from Lake Vanda, McMurdo Dry Valleys, Antarctica - Oligotrophic Lake LV.19.BULKMAT1 | ecosystem: Environmental > Aquatic > Freshwater >... | reverse complement strand
GTACTGGAGGGATGACTCCCGCTAGTAATATCTTTATCGACGTGGCCAAGGTCGGTACGGTGGCTGGTGATACTGACATCGGCGATGTGAGGCGGGTGCGGGTGAGCGCCACCGGCGAGGTTGGCGTAATCACCTATTGATTATAGATATTATGTACCCCACAACCAAACAATCCGGCTTTACCATTATCGAGATGCTCGTCTCGTTGGCCTTATTTACGATTGTAGCGACGGTAGCGACAGGCGCTCTGCTGTCGCTGATTGGCGGCAACACCAGATTGGTGGAAGAACAGACCGTTATGACCAGTTTGTCTTTTGCGCTTGACAGTATGACTCGTGAACTCCGAACTGGATCGGAGTATTTCTGTAGTACGGTCACGCAAGTGGCTAATTCTCCTGTTAATAGTAGTTTGACGGCAATACAAGACTGCCCCCTTGGTGACTTAGGCATCTCGTTTCGTGAAGGAGGACAAAGCCTGACTGGTGGCGGTAGCAAGCGAATCGCCTTTTACCATGACGACGCTATCGGCACCATCATGAGAAGAGTCGGGGCTTTGACCCCCGCCCCCTTGGTAGCTGGTGAAGTTGATATTACTGGCTTACGCTTTTTTGTTGAAGGCACCACTCCGTTGATGTTAGGGGGATTAGCCGTCAATAGTAGCCAACCCACGGTGACAATTGTAATCACCGCCCGAGCCAAAAATGGTGACCTAGATAAAGATTTTAGTATTCAAAGCACCGTCACCCAGCGCGCCCTCGATATATGATATATAAACCTGCTACAACTACTGGTTTTACCCTCGTCGAAGTTTTGGTGGCGATTACGATCTTGCTGTTGGTGATTACCGGCCCGATGCAAATCATGACCCGAGCAAACAATAGTACCGCCTATTCCTCCGAGCAGGTGATCGCTTTCTTTTTGGCGCAAGAAGGGCTTGAGCTAGCCCAAAAAGGCCGTGATGATTTGATGTTGGCGGATTTTCGTGATGAGTTTGGCGGTCCGGGTGCCACAGATCCCTGGGCTCAGTTCAGAACAGATTTTACTACCTGTCTTAATGTTACTGGCTGCGGACTGGCTTGGAATATGGACACCACTCCCGACTCGATTGCGGCGCCACTAAACTGTGCTACTCCAGACTCTTGCCGCCTTAATGTCCGGGAAGCAGGTACAACCAACCGCGACCGTTATACCTATGCATCAGTAAGCCCCGGTATTACCCCTTCAAAATATACTCGCACTATCCGCATGGAGCGGGTGACTGGCGGGGCGGGTGGCCGTGATCGCGGTATGACGGTGACCTCGACGGTGACTTGGCGCACTGGCTCGCTGATTGCCGGCCAGCAGGTCGAACTTAGTACCTATCTCGCAAACGTTTATGATAAACCATAATAAAACTTCGAAGCAGTCTGGCTTTGCCCTCCTAATCACCTTACTGGTTGTAAGTGTTGTGGTGGCGGTGAGTGCAGCCATCATCGAACTAAGTATCAAACAGCTTGAACTGTCGGTGACCGCCCGTGATTCGGAAATTGCTTTTCATGCCGCCAACGCCGGACTGGAATGTGCTCGGTATATTCAACGGACGGCGGGTGACGCTATCTTACTTGGAACAACGCTAATAAATTCTAATTGTTTTGGGGTGTCGACTACGGTGACCGAGGTGTCAAATCAACTTCCGGGGACCGTAGGCTTTTCCGTAACCCCTTCAACACACCGAACAATTAGACGTTATGTAAACAGTGCTGGTATCACCTGGAGTGGTGATCGCTGCACTAAACTCGACATGTTAGTCACGACGGTGTGGGGCGACGCGACTAGTGACTTGACTATCTCAGGTCTTAATAGTATCTATCCTGGCTACCCCACGGGTCCTAAAGTTTGCCCAATTGGCAGTACTTGCTACGTGGTGGCGGTCAGCGGCTATAATAATGCCTGTAGCAACTTGACCGCAGCGGATACCGTTCGACGTGAAGTTCTGCTAGAATTCTAGCATTATGCCAATCCCTAGCCTGTCCCCCAGTAAGCGGCTTGCGGAGCTACGTACCCTCGTCGCTTATCACCGTGATTTGTACCACACCAAAGACGCTCCCGAAATCAGCGATGAGGTGTATGACGCGCTGGCCCGCGAGTTGGCTCAGCTCGAAGTGACCGAAGCGGGCGCTATTAGCAGTGAAGTGATCGGAGGTAGCATTGACGCGGCTTTTACTAAGGTAGCTCACAGTTTCCAGCAGTGGTCGTTTGACAATGTGTTTTCTCAGTCAGAGCTCACCTTATGGCTCGAGCGCGCTAAGCGGTATCTTGATGCGGCTGATATTGCGGTCGGGACGATGACTATGGTGGCTGAACATAAGATCGATGGTTTGAAGCTGGTGTTGACCTACCAGGCCGGAGTTCTGGTCCGGGCGGTCACGCGGGGTGACGGCACCGTCGGTGAAGATGTTACTCATACCGCGCGGACAATTGCTACTGTGCCGCTGACGCTAACCGCCGCCGTTGATTTGATATGTATCGGCGAAGTGTGGTTGCCAAAGGCGGAGTTTGTCCGAATAAATAAAGAGCGAGCCGCCGCCGCCGAAACCCTTTTTGCTAATCCGCGCAACGCCGCCGCCGGCTCGCTGCGTCAGCTTGACCCGGCGGTGGCGGCGGGTCGGAAATTGGCTTTTTTTGCTTATGATATTGACCGCTTCGTGACTGCTGGCACCACGTTGGCCGCGCCTACCACCCAGTGGGAGGAATTATTACTTTTGAAAACTCTAGGCTTACCAACTAACTCGCATCCCAAACACTGTGCAACCTTGAAGCAGGTAGAGCAATTTTACGAGCGCTGGCGAGACAGGCGTGACTCGCTTCCGTATGAAATTGACGGCATTGTTATTAAGATAAACGAAGTGGCGCTCCAAGTGGCGCTGGGCTATACCGCCCGAGCGCCGCGCTTTGGTGTCGCCTACAAATTTCCGGCCGAGCAGGTGACGACCATTGTTGAAGCGATTGACCTGCAGGTGGGCCGGACCGGCGTAGTGACACCAGTGGCGCACCTGACCCCGGTTTGTGTCGCCGGCTCGACTGTCGCCCGCGCAACTCTCCATAATGAAGACCAAATCAAACGGCTAGATATTAGAGTCGGCGATACGATTGTGTTGCAAAAAGCCGGTGACGTTATTCCGGAGGTGGTCTCGGTTATCTTGGAGCTGCGGCCAGCGGGTACTAAGCCGTATCACTTTCCCAAATTCGTCTCGCAGTGTGGGGGTGACGGCGCCATTGTACGCGCGGCGGGCGAGGCGGCGTACCGCTGCGCGGTACTGGAGTCAGATTTTTTGCGCCGCCAACGGCTCTATCATGCCGTGTCAAAAGCGGCCCTTAATATTGATGGGGTCGGACCAAAATTAATCGACGCCCTGCTGGCCGCCGACCTGATAGCGAGCCTGCCTGATTTGTTTGCCGTAACTAAGACCGAGCTTTTGACTCTGTCCGGAATAAAAGCTAAGTCAGCCGCTAACATTATTATGGCGTTGCAGGTGGCGGCGAAAACCCAGCCTTTATGGCGATTTTTGGCGGCCTTATCAATTGACCAGGTCGGCGAGGAGACCGCTAGGCTACTAGCCGAGAACTTCCCAACGTTGGTTGATTTAAAAAAAGCCACCTATGATGACCTAGCGGGCATCTACGGGATTGGACCGATTATTGCCACGGTGCTAGTTGACTGGTTTGGATCTCCGAAAAATCAGACGCTGTTGGCGTCGCTAGGTGACCAGATTACGATTATTGCTGAGGTCGGCGTCGGTCAGACTAGTCGCCTCCAAAACGAAATTGTGGTCCTCACTGGTACTCTCGCCTTACATAGTCGGGACGAGATGAAAGCCTTAATCCGTAAACATGGGGGCACCATAGCGGCCGCGGTCTCCAAGAAAACCACCATCCTACTAGTCGGCGCTGCTCCTGGTAGTAAGTATGAAGAAGCTCGGGCACTGGCGGTGCCAATTCTAACCGAGGCCGAATTTATGGCTCGGATAGCCGGGTGAGAGCAGAAGTGCTATGATACCGCTATGACTAAAGAAGAGATTATTCACCTCGGGACGCTGTCACGCCTGGCCTTATCAGCCAGCGAAGTAGACGCCTTTAAGACTGACATTGACGCGATTTTGTCTTATGTCAGTACGGTCACAGCGATTGCCGGCAGTGTCGACGCGCAGTCACTCGGGGCTCGCTACAATGTCTTGCGCCCCGATGAAGTGACAAACGAGCCGAGTGCCTATACAGAAGTTCTCCTGGCGGCGGCGCCAATACGAACTGGACAATTTGTCGCGGTGAAGAAAATTATTGAACAATCACAGTAATCTACTTATGATGACCGTTTTAGAATTAGTGGCCGCCTACCAATCCAAAATCACGACCCCAACCATTGAGTTGGCCCGGGTTTTTTCAGTTATAAAAGCCAAGGATGAAGTAATTCACGCCTTTCTCGATACCTACGAAGCGGAAGCCGTGGCCGCCGCCGACCGAGCGACCGAGCAGTACGCCAAGGCGGGGGCAACTGACACGCTACCACCGCTTTTAGGTGTACCAGTGGCTTTGAAAAATAATATTCTGTATGCTGGAAAACGGGCAACCGCGGCGTCAAAAATATTAGAAAACTATATTGCTAGCTATGACGCAACCGTCGTTACTAAACTAAAAGCGGCCGGAGCGATTATTGTCGGTGCCACCAATATGGATGAATTTGCCATGGGCGGTTCAACCGAAAATTCAGCCTTTGGCCCGACGCGCAACCCAGTTGATACCACTCGGGTCCCGCGCGGCTCTTCTGGCGGCTCGGCGGCGGCGGTGGCGATGGGAGCGGTGGCGGTGGCGATTGGTACTGATACTGGCGGCTCGGTGCGTCAGCCAGCGAGTTATTGTGGGGTGGTCGGGTTTAAGCCGACTTATGGCGCTGTTTCGCGTTATGGACTGATTGCCATGGGCTCTTCGCTAGATCAAGCCGGGCCACTGACAACCACCGTGGCTGACGCCGCGCTAGTGCATCACCTGATGGCGGGACTTGATGCCTATGACGCGACCACAATTACTAAGGATACGTACCCAGCGGTAGAACCGAAAGAGAAATATACCATCGGCATTCCGCGCTCGTTTCTAACGAGTGGGGTAGACGCCGGCGTGCTGCAGGTATTTGAGGCGCACGTGGCGGCGCTAGTGACCGCCGGTCACACCGTCGTTGATATCGACTTACCCCTCTTTGAGCAGGGACTGGCCGCTTACTACATTGTGATGCCAGCTGAAGTTTCATCCAATACCGCTCGCTACGATGGTATGCGCTATGGCTACAGTGCCCCGGGAGCCAACCTGCGCGAAGTATACGAAAACAGCCGCGGTGAAGGCTTTGGGGCTGAGGTCAAGCGCCGGATTTTACTCGGTACCTATGTATTGTCTTCCGGCTATTATGATGCTTACTATAGCAAAGCTGAGACCGTTCGCGCCTTGATGCGCGCTGAGTTAGCTGAAGTATTCACTACCGTAGATATTATTCTTACCCCCACCGCCCCGACCCCCGCCTTCATCTTAGGTGCTCAAGGTGACCCACTCTCGATGTACCGGCAAGATATCTTTACTGTGCCCGTTAATCTCACTGGAGTACCGGCTCTGTCTATCCCCGCCGGCACGGTGTCTGAGGGTGGGGTTGCCCTACCGGTCGGGGTACAATATATAGGTCCACACGGTGGCGATAATCGTCTGTTTGATCTCGGTATACAGATGTTCGATAATCGTCGGGCGGTTTAAGTATTATGCAAAACACCATTGAAGCCACTACTACCCAGCTACAGGCCGTAGGCTACGATATTCTGACGCCACTCTTGATGGTTATTTTCGGGTCTGATGGCGTCGTAGGCAGTTTGACTTTGGCTGGCACACTAGCTTTCTTTAGCTCATTTTGGACTGTCTTTAGTCTAATTGCGTACGTTTTTGCAGCGATTTTTCTAGTTTTATACATTTACGCCGCCGTTCATTACAACGAAATTGATGCCCATGAAGATGCCAAAATTAAAGCGGACGAGGCCGCCTTTGCTCGGCAAAAAGTCGGTGGCGCCACGGCCAATCGTTTTTCTGATATGAAAGAGCATGTCGAATCAGACAACCCTAATGACTGGAAATTAGCGATTATCGAAGCCGACATTATTCTCGACGAAGCCCTAAAGCGACAAGGTTACGCCGGAACATCCCTTGGCGAGCGTCTGCGGAGTATTTCTCCAGCCGCCCTGCAGTCTCTCGATGATGCCTGGCAGGCGCACAAAGTGCGCAACGAGATCGCCCACGGCGGCGTCGATTTTGTCTTAACCCACAAGCTCGCACGCGAGACCATCGTCCGCTACGAGCGGGTCTTCGCTGAAATGGGCCTTTTGAGTAATGAGAGTGTAGGTCATCACTAGGAATTCCTCAATAATCTCACTGCGGTGTCCGATTTCGGACGCCTACGCCACAGGGCACATGGGCACCCGCAACAAAACAGAAAATCACACCCCAAGAGGTATGATTTTCTGTTTTTGTTGCGGGTTCCGGAATCGAACCGGAGTCTGGAGGTTCTGTTTGTCTCATACTTTCATATGAGGGTGGACTATCCCATATTCCATAACTGGACAGTTATTAGGAATTCTCCATTATAGTCTCTGAACCTTCCGAATCACGTACGCAATTGGGCTTGGCTGCCGATTGCCAAATCTTTTCTTTTTTGAAGCATTCACGGTTATCCTCTCGGATTACGTTGTAGCAAGAAAAGCTCTAATGGGTTTCCAGCATGTTCGAAGATTTTTCCGCATGACATTACTGTCATGGGTCACAATTGCTTATGAGCCTCCCGAGGTACCTCTCCTCTAACCCGCTATATTATTTACCAACTATGTTACCTAATGTAGGTGCAGAGACTATACGACATTTAACGATATTTTGCAAACTTCGAGTAACTTTCTTGAGTAATTATAGTTATATGAGATACTGTTTTAATATATGCAATGCGTCATTTTAGCGGCGGGGAAAGGTTCGCGGTTGCGGCCGCTCACCGATGATTGTCCAAAACCCTTAGTGAAGGTGTGTGGAAAGCCATTAATTGACCATATCGTGACGGCGCTTCCCAGTGCGGTCAAAGAGCTGGTTATGGTCGTTGGGTATCGAGGTGACATGATTCGTGATTACTGCGGAGATGTGTTTCATGGTCGACCGGTTATCTATATTGAACAGACGGATATTAATGGGCCAGCTAGGGCTTTGTGGTTGGCTAAAGACTTTATTACCGGCCGCTTCTTATTTATGTTTGCCGATGATATTCATGGTAAGGATGATTTGGCACGAGCCGTATCATTTAGTCGCTCAATACTCGCCACCACGAGCGATACTCCCGAGCGATTTGGAGTAATTGTCCGCAACCCTGACGGGACAATTGCCGAAATGGTAGAAAAGCCGAGTGCACCGTCATCAAATCTGGTAGCGACTGGTCCGATGGTACTGGATCAGAATATTTTTAATTTTCCGCCCGAGACGCCGATTAATAATGAATATTTTATGCCAGAAATTATCATGCGGTACAAAGAGCAATTTCCGATTGCGGTGGTAGAAGAGCAATTGTGGCTGGCAATCGGTTATCCTGAAGACATTACTAAAGCCGAACTAAAACTTTGTCCATCAGTCTAGTATGCAGTGTGTGATATTAGCCGCTGGTAAAGGTACTCGCCTACTGCCGTTGACCGCCCATACTCCTAAGCCGCTCATTGAAGTTTGTGGTAAAGCCATTCTCCAACATATTGTTGAAGCTCTACCCGCCGAGGTTAATGAAATCGTCCTCGTGGTCAGCTACCTAGAAGAGCAGATTCGAGCATTTTGCGGCGACGTTTTTTGTGGAAAGCGAGTGCAGTATGTCACGCAGCGTAATCCCGTTGGAGGAACTGGGGACGCACTTTTGTGCGCCAAGCCGCTCTTGCTGGGGCGTTTTTTAGTCTTAAATGGGGATGATATCTATGGTAAAGAGGCTATTGAGAAAGCCCTGGAGTTTGACTGGGCAATTCTGGCTGCTGTCTCACAAACACCAGAACGATTTGGTGTGCTCGTTCCTAATACCGACGGAACCCTCAAAGAAATCATTGAAAAACCCCAAAATCCTCCCTCAAACTATGTCAATATCAATGGTCTGGTTATAAATAATTCAATTTTTGATTACACTGTACCTGCTTCATCAACGGGAGAGCTCTACGTGACTGATATGGTCAATGCTTTTGTAAAAGACCATCCTCTAAAGATTGTTGAACAAACTTTGTGGTTACCAATTGGCTATCCCGATGATATCGAAAAAGCCGAAAGAATATTAAACGACCAAAAGAATTAGACTGGAAGTCAGGACTAGAATAATCACCATTATCTGGTATACTCTTGCCATATCGAATGTCGGCGTAGCTCAGTTGGTAGAGCATATCACTCATAAAGATAAGGTCACAAGTTCAATCCTTGTCGTCGACACAATCAAAAAAACACGCCCGCCGGCGTGTTTTGTCTAGTTTAATTAGATAATAAATACCATTGTGACGACGCCAATAGCAAAATCATACAACCAAGATTTCTTCAAAATCTGGTCACCAAAGACAGTTTACATTTTTGGCTTCAGGTCATACGACTAAAATATGGTTAAGACTAAACGGGGGGAAGAATTTATTAGTGGTGGTTTTGATGGTGAAATTTTTACGGGCGTTTTATACACTATAATGAACTTTTGGCCACTTAACCTTAACGAGTCTTGATGCTTTGAAAATTTTTGAAATCATGTATAATAGCCAACACAAACTGTATCTTAAACGAAAAAAAGTAGTTTTTGAATAGTTTACAAGATACGCGGGCGTAGCTCAGCTGGCTAGAGCGCTTCCCTGTCACGGAAGAGGTCGTGGGTTCGAGCCCCATCGCTCGCGCATATGTAAAAACCCCGCCTGGGGTTTTTACATATGCGCGAGCGAAGCAAGCAAATTGTTTTGCTTGCGGTGGGGCTCGAAAACCGCAGACATGTCGCCGTGCGACAGTCGAGGTGGGGTCGAGAAAATTTCTGAAAGAAATTATTCGTGACCGAGCCCCATCGCTCGCGCATATGTAAAAACCCCGCCTGGGGTTTTTACATATGCGCGAACCCCGTCCAAATGTGTGCGACACATTTGGACGGGGTTCAAAGTCTGATTGAGCTGTATTGAAAGCTCGTTGTGGAAAATGGGTCGACGGCGTTTTTTAAAATGCTAAAATATATTGTGAAAAATTTTTGGAAATGGTTCCTATTCATAATTTTGTTCATAGTGGCGATCTTTGCAACTTTGTTATTACCTCTGTGGGATGATCAATCCATAGATGACGCCGATATTATAATTTCAAGCGTAATGCCTTTGTCAGATGACAAAAATATTTTGGCGCTGTTACCCAACAAACAGACAGTAACCCAGAAGCAGTATGGTCTCTTACAAGATATTCCTGTAAAGACTGATGGTATATATGTTCATGATGGTATAGCTCTTACTGACCAACAATTAAAAAATTATATTACCGATACCCAGGACATCGTAACAACATTTGAATCATCTCTTAAAAGAGACAAACTGCAATGTGCTAAAAATTTGCCCGTAGATGCGCTTGGACACGTAGAAGAAATGTGTGAACTTGGTTTTATTCGTACACTTACTGCATTAGTTCTATTGCATGCTCAGTATAGCCTAGATGAAGGTCAACCAGAACGGGCAAAAAAACTAACTTTGTTGACACTTAAGCTGGGGCATGCGCTAGTTGATCAACGACAGGCAATTTCTATGATTGAACATCTTCTGGGTAGAGCAGTTATGGACCTATCTATCACTATGCTTGGTACAATTAATGAAATTCAACCAGTTGGTTGGAATGATCTGGATGTGTATCAAATTTCTGCAGGTAGTTTGCGACGGGCGTTTGAAGGAGAGTATTTATTTAATAAGTCTCTGATTTTAAAAACTATTGATCCTGGACTTAGGACACCGTTTTACTTTGCCTCCCCAAACAAAACTGTTAATTCTCTTGCTGAATTTAATCGGGCTGAAATGGCTGTGGTGATGACGCCTTGTACAGATGAGATTGATATGAGCCCATTCGCTAAAACAATGGCTGAAAATAAAAACGTAATGAGCTTTAATAGTTTCTTCAGACCAAATTTTGTCGGAAGGCTTTCTTTGTCAGTACTTGTAACACCTCTAGCAACAAAAATGAGACAGAGTGTTTGCGAAACTAATCAAAAACTAAGGGGTTAATATCCGTCGTAATAGCACACAGTGTTAGTTGTAGTAGTTACCTTTTTAGTGATCCAAGATGCTATAACTTTGGTATGAAATCACTAATAATTTTTGATATGGACGGTGTCATCGTTGATACTCATCCTATCAGTGGGGCAGTGATGGAGTCGGTTCTTTTTGACATTCTAGGCATTAAACCAACACCTGATGATTTTCTAAATTTTTACGGTCTGTCAGATCAAAAATTCTACTCTGACATAGTTCAACGTACTAATACAACTTTTTTTAGAGGTAATACTCAATGAGCAATTTTCACGCTGCAACATTAAACTACACACTGAAGTCAAACCAATGCCGCATGTTATATAAACTATCAGAGCTCTAGGTCAAACTCATGCCCTCGCTTTGTGTTCAGGTAGTACCCGAGCCCAGGTTGATATTGTGTTACAGCGTTTTAAATTATCAGCTTGTTTTGAAATGACAGTATAGCGTGATGATGTCACCGAAGGGAAGCCCAGTCCAAAAGGTTACTTATATTTAAATGATTTTTAAAATTTAAGTTGAGGACATTTTAGCGATATAACTGAGCTGCCGGCATTAAGGCTCCCCTAACAGGTGGGATTGGGGTGGTTGGTTATTATGTTGGAATAAGTCATGATATTAGTACCTCTACATGCAGGATAAATGATGCTGGGCATTTAATTGCTTTAGTGAAATCAAGTAGTTACGATTGACAAGTTTCTATAGCCCCAAGTGCCATCGTCGCATAATGATATAATATAAGTGCATGTCAGAGTCACTAAAATCACCAGACCTACCCGCTTGGGAAGATATTACAATTGAAGACATAAATAACCTAGTTCTAACTAATAATATATCTCAGGCTCTAACATTAGCTAAATTGCGTCTAGGGCTAATTAAAAAAGTTTCTGCTGAGATTAGTTTTAATAATGTGGGAGGTGAAATACCGCTGGAAAATTGGCAGGCAGTCTTGAGAGATTTTGAAGCTGAGGTTGATCAGCTACAAAAGCTAATTAATTTTCACGAATAAGATCCAAAATATCGTCAGTAATTTTGTATTTCTAGATAGTTTTGGTATGATGGCTTTGCTTCGAATCCCAAGTGCTGGGGGGACGGAGCCAGAGGCACATCTGTACTCCTTGCCTCAACGCCAATGTAGCTCAGATGGTAGAGCAACGCCATGGTAAGGCGTAGGTCTCCAGTTCGATTCTGGACATTGGCTCACATAGTAAAAACTCCCGTCAGGGAGTTTTTACTATGTGAGCCAATGTAGAAAGTAAACTGCTTTACTTTCGTCCAGAATCGAAAACCGCAGTCATGTCGCTTGCGACAGACGAGGTGGGGTAGCGAACACTTAGTAGAATCAGAGCGAAGCGAATGATTATACTTAGTGATTCGTGACCGATTCTGGTAGAAAGTAAACTGCTTTACTTTCGTCCAGAATCGAAAACCGCAGTCATGTCGCTTGCGACAGACGAGGTGGGGTAGCGAACACTTAGTAGAATCAGAGCGAAGC
>Ga0163144_10024619_pt1 | contig 11800 bp, 2 predicted proteins | sample OliLak19BULKMAT1_FD_123175 | JGI IMG/M metagenome (GOLD analysis project Ga0163144, IMG submission 123175) | Freshwater microbial mat bacterial communities from Lake Vanda, McMurdo Dry Valleys, Antarctica - Oligotrophic Lake LV.19.BULKMAT1 | ecosystem: Environmental > Aquatic > Freshwater > Lake... | reverse complement strand
GTGACGGCGCCCGTCATCGTGTTATCGCCGGAGACAGTCATGTTGCCACCCATGTTGCCGACGCCGAAGCCCGTCGTGCCGGTGTGGGACAGGACTCCGGACAGGACGATCGAGAAGGCGGTGTTGCCGTTTTCGCCGAAGATGTTCAAATTCCCCGTTCCCGTGATACCGCCACTGAGCGTCACGAACGGCATCGGGTTGTTGTTGTCCAGCGTATTGGCCCGGCCCGCCAAGTTAAGCTGGCGCGTGGCGCCAGTGTTGCCAAGATTGATGGGGTTGACGAATTCCATGTTGGCGGTGGTGTTCGCCGAGGTCACCCGGAATAAAGCGCCGCCCGAAAAGAAATTTGCGCTTCCCCAAGTCACCGTGGTCGCTTGGGCGTCGGCCAGATCCGTGCCGAAGCCAACCTTGATGCCCGTGCCCGCGACACCGATATTCGCGCCCACCGCAGCGAAACCACCTGCGGACTGGAGCCTGACCTGCCCAGCGGTCGTGCCGAGCGGGCGAAAGAAGTCGCCGTAGGTTTCGAAAAGGGAATGGCCGTTACCATTGCCGATCTGCAACGCGCTATTCGCCGAAAGGCCCACGCCGTTTAGCGCGCGGAGCTGGGTCGGGGAGTTCGACGCATTGATGATGGTCGTGCCGCTGTAGGTGTTGTTCCCGGCGATGGGGTCCAGCCACACGAAGTTGCTTCCGTCCCCATTCCTGGTCACGGCTCCCAAACCGCTGAGCTGGGTTTGGATCCGCATGGTGCCATCAATATTGTTGCCTTGCCCAAAGGAAAGCGTGGTGGCAGTGGCAATGTTAATGGGTGTCGCGTTGCTGACAGTCAGCAGGCCGGAAGTGGAGTGGATGGTCGCGGAGCCGCTGAGCGTGATCGGCCCGGTGAAGTTGTTATTGCCAGAGATATTCCAAAGGGCACCGGAAATGCCGCTTCCGGTGAGGGTCACCGGCTCGGCGGCCGTGACGATGCTGCCGTCGAGGCCAAGGCTGCCGCCATTGACCGTGGTCCCCGTGCCCGTGCCGCCCAAGGCATTGGCATTCCGCATGACCAGCGTGCCCGCGCTGATGGTGGTCGCGCCAGCATAGGTGTTATTGCCGGAAAGGACGATGCGGCCCGTGCCGGTCTTGGTCAGCCCGCCGTTGCTGAGGACGCCGCTCATGATGGCCATATTGCTGTTGTTGTTGCTGCTATCTCCAATCGTGGAGCTAATGGTCCGCACGCTGCCGTTGAGGTCGATGGAGTTGCGGAAATCCAGCCAGTTGCCGTTGCCGTTGAGCACCAGCGTGCCCGGCTGGAAGCTGCCGCTGCCCCAGGTCAGCGCATCGGGGCTGGCCAGCGTGCCGAGCGCCACGACCACCGGGATGGTGGTGTTGTGGTGGTTTTGAAAATAGCCTGTATTCTGCCGGACGACGGCGCTGAAACCGCTGGTGCCGCCGGTGATCTGCATCTGGCCCGCCCCGGAGCCGCCGACACGGATCAAATCGTCCGAGGTTTCCAGAATACCACCGTTGAGGGTCAGACCCGCAGCGCTCGACAAGCCGATGCCGTCATTGGCGCGGAGGGTGCCAGCGCTCACGGTCGTGGTGCCGGTGTAGGTATTCCTGCCGGTCAAAGTCAGAGTGGCGGCCCCGAGTTTGTTCAGGCCCACGGAGCCGGTGATCAGGGACTGGATCACGTTGTTATCGGTGGTGGTCGCTGAGGCCGTGGTGATGGTGCCCGCGCCGGTCAGGTTCAAAATGCCGTCGCGAAGATTGTAGCCCTGGGTGTTGAAGGTCAGGGCGTTGGCGTTGACCGTGCCGGAAATGCTGACGGTGCTGTTGCCGCCGCTGGTGCCAAAGAAGGCCGCATCGCTGCCCCAGGCGACATAGGCCGACCCATCCCACCAAAAGAGCCTGGAAGTATCCCAGATGCCAGCCGAGGCATTTGGATCGTCAGCACCCAGCGTGGGCCCGAGGCCGTTGCCGTCCCAAGTCAGCAAAGCCGCCGACGCGGACGTGGGCGAAAGGACCGCGGCGACGGCGCACACGGCGGCGATGCTGCCGGATAAAATGCGGGAGGAGGTTTTGCGAGGGGCGAGGTTTGGGGATTGCGGTGTTTTCATATTGATCGGCGTGGTGGGGTTCATGTGGGCAGTGGAAGAATGAGCGTTTTTCATGGTCATGGGATGGGATGGTTTGGGGTTGGAATTTCGAGGGAGGATCTTGATAAGATTTATCAAGACGCTTGCCTTTTAAGCTCTGCCGGAAATCTGCGCAACAAGAATAGGGGCGTTTGTCGGTGTCTTTTATTTGGACATCTTGCCGGTCGCGTGGCATCTCGGTCTGGCACAGGATGCCGGTCTTTCGGCACTGAATCTCCTACCCCGATGAAAAAACAACGCTCCCCCACCCCGGCCCGCCCCGTCCGGCTGTCGCTGATCGGGCAGACCGCGGAGTGCCTGCGCGCGGGCTTGCAGGGGGGCCGCTGGGCGGGAGTCCTGCCGGCGGAAGGCGAACTGAGCCGCGAGCTGGGGGTGTCGCGCGGGACGCTGCGGAGCGCGCTGGCCATGCTTTTCAAGGAAGGGGTGCTCCAGCCCGGCGGCCGGGGCGGACGGCACTCCGTGAGCGCGCAGGTGAAAAGACGCAAGCAGGGCCTCGCGACGCTCCGGGGCAATCTGGTGCGCCTGCTCAGCCCGCAGCCGCGCTTCATCATTGGCGGGGACGCCCAAATCGTTTTCCAAACCTTGGCCGAAACGCTCGGCCGCGCCGGCCTGCATCTGGAGTTTGAATACCACCCCGGCGTCGGCGCCCTGCGCCGCCCCGAGGCGGCGCTGCGCAAGCTCACCGCCCAGCCGAACACCGCGGGCTGGATGCTCTACCGCTCGTCGCGCATGGTGCAGGAATGGTTCGCTGGCTCCGGCATCCCCGCGGTGGTGCTGGGCGGCATTTTCCCCGGCCTCGTGCTCCCCCACGCCGAGTTCGATCTGGCCGCGGCCAGCCGTCACGCCGCCGGGATTTTTGCCGCGCGCGGGCATCGCCGGATGGTTTTTCTCTCGGTGGAAAAAGCCACCGCGGGCGACCTCGCGAGCGGCGCGGCTTTTTGCGCCGCCGCCGCCGCCGCCGGGGCGCACGCGGAGACCGTGATCTTCGACGATACCGTGCCCGGCCTGTGCCGCCGGCTCGACGGCCTGCTGCACGCCACACCCGCCCCGACGGCCTACCTCGTGGCGATGCCCAACCATGTGCAGCCGACCATCGGCCACCTGGCCCGCCGGGGCTATCCCGTGCCGCAGGTGGCCGCGGTCATCGCCCGGCTGAACTCCCGCATGCTGGCGGAGTTCGTCCCGAGTGTGGCCCGCTATGCCATGGATGCCGATCGGCTCGGGCGGCAAGCGGCCCGCCTGCTGATCCAGGCGCTCCAGCCCACCCGCGGGGGCACCGTCGGGCACAGTGTCATCACGCCCGAGTATGTGGACGGGGAAACGGCGGGAGGCCCAGTCAGCCTGTAAAGGATGCAGCGCGCGGGGCTTCCGGATGCCGGCTGGGGAGCAAGCCGTCTCCATGCAGTCGAGATTCCTTTCAACCCAGCAAGGCAGAGGCGCACCAGACTCGGGCGAGGCGGCGGGCGGCGCGCGGGGAAAAGATGGGCGCGGCGTGCGCGGAGGACGGCGGCTGGAAGCGTGCCGCTCCTTTGGCGCCATCCGTGGGCGGGCGCGATTTGACCTTTCGGCGCGTGCTCCCAGCCTCCTCGCGCGCGCGCTGCTGCCGCTCGCGCAGGTGGTCTATCCGCGTTACTCCGTCTCGGCCCGGTTCACGGCGTCGATGAGCTGGCGGATGCGGCCGAAGTTCTTGCGCTTCGGCGTGAGGACGAGGCGGGGAAGCTCAGCGAGGTCGGGTTCGTTTTGCTCCTCGGGGAGCGCGGCGCTTGGCACGATCTCCCCGCCGACCAGGATGTCCGCAAAATCGCGGTTCAACTGCACGACTTCCAGCGCACGCTCGCCCAGCCGCCGGCGTGGCTGGTCTTTTTCCGTGAAAATGAAAGCCGGGCGGTGCGCACCGCCCGGCTTTCGACCACTATGAAGGTCCAGAGCCCCCACTACGAAGCTCCGAACCCATCACTATTCGAGCGCCCGGAGCCACCACTACGAGACTCCGGATCGCTCTCTCCACCAGGGACACCCGCCAAGATGCCCTGGAAAATCTTGGTTACACTTGACGACGCCGACGGTTCAACATGCCGAGCGCGCCGACGAGCAGCAGGCCGAGCGTGCCGGGCTCCGGCACCACGGCGGACCCGCCGCCGAGGCTCGCAGACTTGCCGCCGCCGCTGAAGGCTCCCGAGGCCGTCCCGCTGGTGAAGATCACCGTCGAGCCCGCGCCGATGGTCAGCGAGCTGAGCGTCTGGCTCACGCTGCCAAAGCGCAGCTTGGTCGGCGCGCCGCCACCGGTGTCGGTCACCGTCACCGCGGGGCTGCCGCTGAGGATGGCGTTCACGTTGGTCGTCCCGTCGTTGGCGGCCAGCGTGCTGACGGTCTTGGCTGCGCCATTCAAGTCCAGAATGCCCGTGCCGGTTTTGGTTACACCATTGCCACCGGAAACTCCGCCGGTCACCAGCAAGGTCGCACCCGCTCCCACACTCACCGTGGTGTTGGCGCTCGCCAGCACCACCGGCGCGCTGATGGTCTCGGTCACCGTGGTCGCCGTATTCGTGATCGTCGCCGTGCCCGTGTCGCTCTTGAGCGTCAGCGAACCGCTGCTGCCCTGCGCCACGTCGTAGGCCGTGGTGCCGCTGAAGCTCAGCGCTTTCACGCTCGGATTCGCGCCGTTGAGGTTGGCCGTCAGATTGCCACCGCCCGTGTTGTCAAAGCTCGCGCTGTCCGTGTTGTCGAACCCGCCAAAGGTGCCCGGAGCCGCATTGATGGTATTCGCATCCACCCAATTGGCGCTGACCAGGGTGCCCCAACTGCTGCCGGCCCCGGTCCAGGTGGCGCTGCCGCTGAAGACCTCGGCGTTATACGTGAAGGCCACGTTGACCGGAGTTTGCGTGCCGGAGACGCCGCCTTCGGTGCCCGGGGTCAGGTTGAGTGCGGCGGCATTGGTGAAGACACCGGCGGTGTTCAAGGCACTCGCCGACAGCGTGCGCCCATCGCTCGATCCCGCGCTGTTGAAGATCGGGTTACTGCCGCCCGTCACGGAGAACACGCCCGACGAACCGTTCGCCACTTGAATGGCCGTCCGGACGTCGTTGCTGCCGCTCGTGCCCAGCGTCGTGCCCGCGCTGCCGGTGCCACCGACATGCACCAAGCCGAAGCTGGCCGTGCTGGCCGTAATCACCCGGTCCGTCAACACCGTGCCGGACACGTTGATCGTCGCCACGCCGTTGTCGCTGCCCTGGCTCGCCCCGTTGGAATTCACGGCCTGATTGGTGATGGTCACCGTTCCACTCTTCACCCCGGTGCTGCCGGTGGTCAGCGTGGTGTTGACCGGACTCAGCCCGCTGATGACTCCATCCGTCGTGGTCGAAGTGGCGTCACCGGTAACGCCGATATTGCCGTTGGTGGTCGCCGCATCGCTGCCATTGGAGTTCAACGTGACGCCGACCGACTGCGTGGACCCCAGCATGACGCGGCCAAAGGCCTGGGTCGTGCTGGTCGTCTGCAACGCACCTGTCGGTTCCGTCGCCCCCACCCACAGTTTCGAGTTGTTGCCGCCCCCCCCGGACGCCGTCCATGCCAGTTGCAGGTTGCTGCCGGACACGAGCGTCGAGAAGCTGCCCTCGCCGGAGATGGTGTTATTCGAGCCTGGCGTTTGGACGCCGTTGACGAAGATGGTGATGTTCGTGGTGTCAAACAGGTTCGAGCCGCTGACGCCTCCGGTGATGAAATCCCACGCTTGATTGCTATCCCAGAAGCTGTTGCCAAAGCTCGTCCCGCCGTCGGTGAATTGCAGTTTGAGTTGCGAACCGGTGGTGGCGGTGTTGCTGATGGTGGTGGTGCCACCGGTGATGTTGGCCACGTCCCAGTCGGTGCCGGCGCTGCCCAGCGTGTTGATGGTGCTATTCTCCCACTGGAAGATACCGCCGGCGTCGATAGTCAGCCCGCTGTTGAGGGCCAGCGTGCCGGGGCTGTTGCCGGGGGAAAATTTGCCGCCGCTGCTGACGACCACGGGCTTGGCGATGGAGCCAGTCCCGCCGAGGGTCGCGCCGCCGGCCACGGTGACATTGCTGCCACCGCCGTTGAGGGCGCCGTTCACATAGAAGGTGCCAGAATTGACGTTCACCGCGGCCGTGGTGCTTAGCGTGTTGGTCAGTTGGACCACGCTCGTGCCGGCTCCGGTGACCGTCACGGCTCTGTTGTTGCTCGTCCAGCTTCCGGTGAGGAACTCGGTGGTCCCGCCGTTGGCGGCAGTGAGGGTCACGGGTTGGTTCAGAACGATGTTGCCGGTGAACTGGGAGGTGCCGCTGGTGTTGCTCCCGCCTAGGGTGTAGGTGCCGGTGGTCGCCTGGTTGGCGATGGTGATGGGCCGGGCGACGTTGAAGGCTCCGCTGATCAGCAGTGCCGGGCGGGAGTTGAGGCTCGTCGTGGTGGCGTCGCCGAGGGTGATGACATTGGTGCTGGTGCCAGTGCCAAAAGCGCCATTGGCGGCCACCGGCGAGGCGGCTCCGGCGACCAAAGTGCCGGCGCTGACGACGGTCGGGCCCGAGTAGCTGTTGTTCGCGTTGTTGAGGATCAGCGTGCCGACGCCGCCCTTGGTCAGACCGGCACCACCCGTGCCGCTGAGAATACCGCTCATGGTCGCCGGGAACGCGGCGGTGGCGTTGACGTTGACCGTCCGGGCACTGCCGTTGAAGTCCACGGCGTTCTGGAAGTTCAGCGTGTTGTTGGCGGTCCACTCATTGAGGACCAAAGTGCCGGGACTGAACGACCCGACACCCCAGGTCTGCGCCACCGGTGTGTCATCGCCGGCAGCCGTGGTGAAGGCCGCATTGACCGCAGCGCCCCGCGCGCTGAATCCACTGGTGCCGCCGGTGATCCGCATCTGGCCCTGTCCCGTGTTGCCGACGCGATACAGGTTGGCGGACGATTCCCAGACCCCGCCATTCAAGGTCAGATTAGAGCCGCCGCCGGATGACGTGAGGCCGGGCAGGCCGGTGTTGTCATTGGCCCGCAGGATGCCGTTGCTGACCGTGGTGATGCCGGTGTAGGTATTCGCCCCAGTGAGCACCAGCACGCCAGCCTGTCCATCCTTGGTAAGATTAACACCTGCTCCACTGACAATCCCGCCGAAGGTCAGTTCGTTGCGGAAAACTGTAAAAATGGGGTTGCTGCTCAGGGTCACGGGGCCAGTGCCCATGTTCAGGGAGTTGGTGCCACGGAACCGGAAAGTACCCGCGACATAGTTATAACTGCGGTCAAAGGTGACGAGTGCGCCGCTGGTGTTGTCGATGACGAGATTGCTCAGGAAGTTCACCGTGTTATTCGCCGCGCCCAGCGCATGGGCGCTGTTCAGGTTCGCGCCGCCGAAGTAAGCGTTGGACGCGTTGACGCTGAGGTTGACCGTGCCAATCATCGAGTTGTCGCCGGAGAGGGTGATGTTACCGCCGCTGTTATTGCCCAGAGTGGTCGTGCCCGTGTGGGACAAGGGACCGGAGAAGATGATCTCGAACGGCGTGGAGCTGTTATCCCCCTGGACCTGCAGGTTGCCAGTGCCCGTGACACCGCCGCTGAAGTTCACGTAGTCGGCGGGATTCACGCCAGCCGTGTTATTCACCCGGCCGAACGAGGTGATCGTTCGGGTGCTGCCATTGAGATCAATCGGGTTCAGAAACTCCATGTTGCCGCTGGTGTTGGGGTTGCTGATCAGGAAATTGCCCGGATTGAAGTTGGCGTTGCCCCACGTCACGGTGGTCGCACTGGCATTGGCTACAGAAGTCCCGAAGCCGACTTTGACCAGCGTGCCGGTGCCGCCGTAGGCCGCAAAGCCGGCGCTGCCAGAGAGCAACGCCATCTGTCCCGCGCCCGTGCCCAGCGGGCGAATGAGGTCGGCCGTCGTTTCAAAGTAGGAGCGGCCATTGCCATTGCCAATCCTCAGCGCGCTATTGGCGGACAGACCCACGCCGTCCGCGCCGCGGATATTTGCGCCGCCATTTTGACCGTCCACAATGGTGGTGCCGAAGTAGTCATTGACTCCGCTCGCTGGTTTCAACCAAAGAAAATTCTCGTTGTCGCCCTGCCTTCTGAGGGTGGACGAGGCGTTGCCGCCCGTGATCCGGCTGGTCACGAGAAAATGGCCGAAGCCCTGGTTTCCAAAGCCAAAGTTAAGGGTCGAGCCATTGACCAGGGAAATCGCCGTGCTGCTGCTCAGGGTCAGCGTGTCGTTATCGGATTGAATCGTCGTTGTAGTAGCGGCTCCGAGGGTAATTGCGCCGGTATAGTTGTTGTTGCCCGCGAGGTTTCGCAAGGCTCCAGTGCCGCCGGTGCCATTGATGGTCAAAGGCTCGGCCGCCGTCACAATGCCGCCCTCGATGCCGAGACTGGCGCCGCTGGCGACCACCGTCCCACTCCCCGTGTCGCCGAGGGCATTGGCGTGCCGCATGACGAGCAGGCCGGCGTTCACGGTCGTCACGCCTTGGTAAGTGTTATTGCCAGTGAGGGCAATGGTGCCGGTGCTGCCCGCCCCCATGGTCAATCCGCTGCCCGCGCCGCCGCTGATTACTCCGCTCATCGTGGCGGTATTGTTGTTCGGACTGCTGATGGAATAGGTAGCGGCAGTGGAACTCAGAGTGCGCACCGCGCCGTTGAGGTCCACGGCATTCATGAAGTTCAGCTTGTTGTTGGACGAGGCCGCGTTGAGCAGGAAAGCCGTGGGATTGAATGGCGCGGTGCCCCAGGTCAGGGCCGTCGGGCTGGCGTAGGAGCCGAAGGCGACATTGGTCGGAGCCAATAACGTGGCACTCACCGCCACCGGGAGATTGGCGCTGAAGCCGCTGGTGCCGCCGGTGATCTGCATCTCACCCTGGCCCGTGCCACCGGCGCGGATCATGTCGAACTGCGATTCCCAAGCGCCGCCGTTGAGGACCAGGTTCGAGCCGCCGCCGGCGCTCGCGGTGCCGGGCAGGCCGGCGTGGTCATTGGCGCGCAGGACGCCGGTGCTCACGGTGGTCGCACCGGTGTAAGTGTTCGTGGCATTCAAGGACAACAGACCGACGCCGGTCTTGGTCAGGCCGCCGGTGCCGCTGAGGACGCCATTCATGTAGGCAAAGGTGGTGGTGTTGGGCGCGGTAAAGGCTGCGTTGACGGCGACCGTGCGTGCGGCTCCGTTGAGGTCGATGGGGTTCCAGAAATAGAGGTGCCTGGTGGCCGCGCTCTGGTTCAGGACGAAGGTGCTCGGCTGGAAGCTCCCGCTGCCCCAAGTCAGGGACTCGGGACTGGCGTAGGAACCGAAGGCGGCATGAGCGTGATTGGTCACGCCGGCGCTGAAACCGCTGGTGCCGCCGGTGATCTGCATCTGCCCGGCACCGGTGCCGCCCGCACGGAACATATAGATCTGATAGCTGTTGTGTCCGCCTCCATTGCCGTTGGCTTCCCAGACCCCGCCGTTGAGCACGAGGTTCGACCCGCCGGACAGGCCGATTTTGTCGTCGGCCCGCAGGACGCCGGAACTAACGGTGGTGACGCCCGTGTAGTCGTTCAAACCGCCGTTGCCAGTAAGCAGCAGGATATTGGCACCGCTGGCAGGCGAGGCCTGGGTCAGGGCACCGGTGCCGGTGATCTTCGCATCAATGGTGGACGTGCCGGTGCGGTTGTAAGTCAAAGTGCCGTTGTTGGTCACGATGCCGTTATTCTGCCAGAGGGAAGTCCCGGTCGCGCTGGAGTTGTTCTGCGTTATCTGGCCAGCACCACCGCCGCTGCCGACCTGCAGGGTCGTATTCGCATTGATGATGGTATTGCCGGTGTAGGTGTTGTTTGCGGTCAGGATGACGGTGCTGCCGCTGGGGCCGGCCTGGACCAAATCGCCGTAACCGCTGATCGTGTTAGCCACCGTGATGCTACCGCTGCGGTTGAATTGCAGTATGCCGTTGTCGGTCACGCCACCGGTGCCGAGTGTCCCGACAGCACCGCCGCTGCCGATTTGGAGCGTGCCTGCACCGATCGTGGTGGTGCCGGTGTAGGTGTTGGCACCGGTCAGGATCAGAGTCTGCGAGCCAGCCTTGGTCAGGGCCGTGTTGTTGCCGACGATTCTGGCGCTGATGGTCAGCCCGCCGCTGTTGAATTGGTTGACGATCAATTCCTGACCGGTGGTGCCCAACTGGCCGGGGGTGCCATTGGTGTCGTTGATCTCATACGCAGCCGTGCCGCTGACCAAGAGGCCACCGATGTTCTGCGCGCCGTTGGTGTAAACGGTCAGGGTCTTGCCATTGATGTCGAGCGAGTTGGTGCCGGTGCTGGAGACGATGTTCAGGGTGCTCAACGCCTGGGTGGCATTGGAGCCGGTCAACTGGAGCGCTCCGCTGCTGTCGGCGATTATGAAATTGACGGTGTTGCCCGTCATGTTGGCCGTGGCGTCAAAGGCGGTTTCACTGGCGTAGGCGGTAATCGCCGTATTGGCGGCACCGGCATTGACACTCGTGGCCCAACTGGCGCCGCCGATGGTGGCCCAGCCGCCCAGAATTCCACTGCTGTTGGCGATGTTGTTCGTATTGGTATCCGCGATACTGGCCGCGCCGAAGTCCACGGTGCCGCCAGCATTCCGCGAGATCGCTGCCATCCGCAAGATGCTCGTGCCGCCGGTCTGGGTGATCGCGGACCCGCCTGCGTTAATCGTCGTCGCTGAAACGATTTCCGTGTGCGAGCCGTTCCTGAGATCCAACGTACCGCCGCCCAGCGTGAGTCCCTGCCCGTCAGTCAATGCAGAAACGTTGCCGTTCGCCGTGTAATTGAGAGCCAGCGTGCCCCGGTTGACGGTGGTGGTGCCCTGGGCGTTGGCGGCACCGCCGAGGACCATGGTCCCCTTGCCACCCTTTACCAGGGTCTGGCCTCCAGTGATGCTTCCGCCGATGGTCAAGGTGCCAGCGCCGTTGACGAAGACATTGCGCACATTCGTGGCGGTTCCGGTGCCCAGGTTTAGGTCATGGGTGTTGTCGGTCACAGCGTCGGTAAAGAAGGCAAAGTTGGTGTTCCAGCTTTGCGCATAGTTGCTGGCCAGCGTCATGGACCCCCCGGAGGTGTTGTCGATCAAGCCACCGTTCAATGTCAGGGTGTTCGCGGCGTTGCCCAAGGCGGCATTGTGGCCGAGATTCAGCGTGCCGCCGTTCACGGTGACCGTCCTGTTTGCTCCGCCAAAGGTGTTGGCGTTGTTCAGGGTCAGCGCGCCGGAATTGCTCTTGCTTAAGCTGCGCAGAGTGGCGTCGTTCGCAATGATCCCGCCGATGGTCAGGGTGTTCCGGGCGACTTGGAAACCACCATCGCTGTTCAGGGTGACGTTGCCGGTGCCAATATTCAGGGAGTTGGTGCCTCTGAATTGAACCGAGCCCATGGTCCACGGATAAGCCCGGTCAATGGTAATGGCCGCGCCGCTGGTGTTGTCGATTACATGGTTATTGTTAATCAGCACCGTGTTAGCAGCGTTGCCCAAGGCGTGGGCGTGGTTGATGTTCACGCCGCCGTAAGTCAGGGTGGCGCTATTGGAGTTGATGGTGACGGCGCCCGTCATCGTGTTATCGCCGGAGACAGTCATGTTGCCACCCATGTTGCCGACGCCGAAGCCCGTCGTGCCGGTGTGGGACAGGACTCCGGACAGGACGATCGAGAAGGCGGTG
>Ga0163144_10024618_pt1 | contig 11800 bp, 11 predicted proteins | sample OliLak19BULKMAT1_FD_123175 | JGI IMG/M metagenome (GOLD analysis project Ga0163144, IMG submission 123175) | Freshwater microbial mat bacterial communities from Lake Vanda, McMurdo Dry Valleys, Antarctica - Oligotrophic Lake LV.19.BULKMAT1 | ecosystem: Environmental > Aquatic > Freshwater >... | reverse complement strand
GAGCGACCCGAGCGCGCACCCGAGGCCGGGCCAGAAGCGCGCCCCCAAGGCCGACCCGAAGCCCGACAAAGGCGACGGCAAGAAGCCGGACGACAAGCCCAACGTCATCGACTTCGAGGGCATGAACTTCAACGGCCAGCTGCGGACGCCGCAGCTGCTGTACTTCCTCGATCGCGCCGCCGAGGAGCTCGAGCGCGCGTCGCTCGAGCGCCGGTCGTTCATCCCGGAGATGGTCCGGTCGATCGACGAGGAAGGCCTGTGACCACCGAGGCCGTCCGCGCCGTCCAGCTCCGCGCCTCGCTGGTGTGGCGCGACGAGGTCATGGCCGACACGGTGCTGACCACGCCCACGGCGCTCACGATCGGCTCCACGCCGAAGTCGACGTTCCTGATCCCGGCGCTCGGCCTGCCCGCCGACTTCGCGATCATCAAGCCCGGCAACCGCGGCTATCTGCTGACGCTCGGCGACAAGATGCGCGGCACGATCTCCGTCGACGGCGGCCAGAAGGACGTCCAGGAGTTCGTCGAGCGCGGCGGCGAAGGTGGCGGCGCGCAGACGTTCCGCGCGACGCCGATCGGCGGCCGCGACTGGGGCGTCGTCGAGCTCGACGACTCCGGCGACTACAAGCTGTTCTTCCAGTTCGTGCCGGTCGAGCCCGCGCTGCCCAAGCCGCCGGCCGGGCGCTACCGCGAGATCCTCGCGATCGGCTCGGTGATCCTCGCGGCGGCGCTGGCGTTCCCGTCGTACGCGACGTTGATCGTACTCGCCGCGATGGGCGGCACCGTGCTGTTCGAGATCGTCCTCGGGTTCATGCGCGCGGACGACGACGACTTCACGCGTCCGGCGATCGCGTTCTCGATCCTGCTGTTCGGCCTCCTGCTCGGCGTGTTCCACAAGTTCCACCGCAAGGAGCACCCGTGGGTCTATCCGGGCCCGCGCGATCTCACCGCGGGGTTCCTCGTCGAGCGCCTCAACGAGGAGCCGCCGCCGCCGCCGCCGCCGCCACCCGAGCCGGACACCGGCCCGAAGCAGGACGTGGAGGCCGCCTCCGAGGACGGCGACGTCGAGGACGTCAAGAGCGCGAGCAAGGGCGAGGAGGGCAAGTCCGGAGGCAAGGGCGAGAAGCAGGCCACCGACCCCGACATCGACGAGGGCCCGCCCCCGCCGCCCGACAAGGGCGTGTTCACGGGCAAAAACAAGAAGCTGATCACCTCGGTGTCGGGCCTCGATCTCCTGCCCGACCTCGCGAAGTACGGCGGCGTGAAGGGACCCAAGCAGGACGGCGACGCCGGCCAGGGCAACGGCACGGGCTACGGCGTCGGTGACGACCTCGATGGCAGCGGGACGCGCGGCGACTCCAAGGGCACCGGGCGCGGTGGCGGCGGCGACTCCGAGGGCCGGTTCAAGTCGACCGGCAAGCCCACGGTGGGCGAGACCCGCAAGCCCAAGGGCGGCGGCGGCAACGGCGACGGCATCAAGGAAGCCAAGGTCAAGTTCGAGGGCAGCTCGGGCGACTTCTCGGGCGGCCTCACCCGCGAGGAGGTCGATCGCGTCGTGAAGTCGGCCAAGGGTCGCATCCAGGCCTGCTACCAACGCGAGGCCAATCGCGATCGCTCGCTCGGCGGTAAGCTGGTGGTGAGCTTCACGATCGACGGCGCCGGCAAGGTGACCTCGACGCGCATCGCCGGCGACAAGTCGAGCCTGAAGTCGACCGGCGTGGAGAGCTGCGTCAAGCGGCAGATCCAGACCCTCAAGTTCCCCGCCAAGGGCGGCGCGATCGTCAACTATCCGTTCATCTTCTCCCAGGGGTGATGTCATGCAGCACCGCGGCCTACTCCTCGTCACGTTCGGAGCGCTCGGCGCCGCGGGTTGCACCCAGGACCCTGTCTACGTCCCGGCCCCCGATCAGATCGAGGTCGATCCCGAGAACCCGCTGGATCCGGAGAACCCGAACCTCGCGACCGCGACGATGGACCTGCCCTACGACCTCGCCTACCTGACCGAGGACGCGGCGTACCTGCGCGATCGCGTCGACCGCCTCAGGGCGATCAACGCCGCGCTCGAGGCCGCGAGCCAGGCGCCGCTCGCCGATGACCAGTACCCGCTGGTCCGGCTCGACCAGCTCGAGATCGAGATCGAGTGGGCGATCGAGAACCTGTCCGATGATCCCGGTCAGGCGCGCATCCACGTCAACGGCGCCAACCCGTACTTCTCCTACGTCCCCGCCAACTTCATCGTCCCGGCGGCGCCCGGCGACGAGGAGGATCCGCCGCCGCCGCCGCTGTCCGGCGACATCCCGATCGACGTCGCGGGGCGCCAGGTCCTGACCGGCGTGTTCCGCGAGGACCAGCTGCGCGAGGCGGCGATCGATCTCGAGATCGTCACGCGCGGGGGCGTCAACCCGTTCGCCGCGATGCTCAGCATCCACGAGGACATCGAGAACGTGCTCGACGTGCCGTACATCCCGGTCGATCCCGAGAACCCGATGCCGCCGACGCTGAGCCTGCCGATCGACGCGTTCGCGCACTTCGTGCGGTTCGACCTCAGCTTCGTCGCCGACCAGCACATGGTCCTCACCTATACGATCCGCGTCCGCGAGACCGAGCCGCTGCTCCACGACGAGCTGCTGGACGCGCCCGCCGCGGAGCTGATGCTGTTCATGCCGGCGGAGTACGTCCCGCCCGGCCTGATGCCGCCCGCGTGATCGGTTAGTATCGACCACGCATGGGGCTTCGTTCCGTCGTCGCCGTCGGCTGCCTGGTCTGCCTCGCCGGCGTCGCGTCCACCGCCGAGGCGCGCCCGGCCTCGAAGGGCATCTTCACCGAGGCTGGCGTCGGCGCGACCGCGTTCATCCGCAAGCGCAAGTCAGCGAGCATCGGCCCGACGCTGACGCTGCGCGGCGGCTACGACGTGTTCAGCTGGTTCTCGCTCGCGGCGTTCGCCGGCGCGTCCAGCCACGAGGCCACGGTGCCTGCACCGCCCGAGGGCGAGTGGTTCCAGCTCTACCGCGGCGGCGCCGACGCGCGCCTCGGGTTCCGCGTGAAGTCGGTCGCGGCGTTCGCGGAGGGCGGGATCGGCGGCGCGTACATCTCGTCGAACGTGCTGCAGAAGGTCGGGCTGACCGACCCGGGCGAGCACTTCTCGATCGCGTTCCACGCGGGCGGCGGACTCGAGTACCAGATCCTGAATCGTCACTACGCGTTCGGCCTCGCCGGCGACTGGTCACTGATGCCGCAGCTCGACGCGCAGACCAACCTCGAGATCCGCGCGTACATCCGCTACACGTACTGACGTCAGCGAAGCGCGTGGCGGCCGGTGCCGATCAGGTCGACGAGGATGCGACGGAACGGCAGCGTCGGCTCGAGCATGCCGAGCACGGCGGCGAGGCCGAGCCGCTGACGCCACAACAAGAGCAGCGGCGCGGGCAACCGGACGCCGCCCATCGCCAGCACGCGGCGAGTGACGTCGGCGAAGCTGGCCGCGTGCGCGCGCGACCACGCGAACCCGCCATGACCGGCCAGCGGCGCCGCGAGGCTGCGCTCCCAGTCTCGGTGCGCGTGGGTCGCGAGCGTGTCGGCGCGGGCGAGCAGCCCCTGGCGTGCGAGCGCCAGCCGGAACCGCTCGGCGCCCTCGACCGCGTCGTCGTGGAGGATGCCGGGCCATAGCTCGCGGTCCCCCGCGACGGTCGTCTCGTCGAGCTCGACGGCGCAGCCGTAGTCGAGGAACGTGACCTGGACGTCGCCGTCCGCGTCGCGCTCGACCAGGTAGTTGCCCGGGTTGGGATCCGCCTGGAGCAGCCGGTGCACGAGCGGCGAGCCCCAGCCGAACCGGTAGATCGCGGCCGCCGCCGCGTCGCGCGTCGCCTGGTCGGCCGCGGTCACGTCGACGATGGTCTGGCCGCGAGCGCGCTCCATCGTCAGCACCCGCGCGCTCGACAGCGACGGCTCGACGCGCGGCACGCGGATCGCGCGGTCACCCGCCCACGCGGCGGCGAACCGCGTCGCCCACGTGGCCTCGGCGCGGTAGTCGACCTCGCCGAGCACCGCGCCGCGCAGCACCGCGAGCGCGGCAGCATCGAGGGTGTCGCCGAGCTCCGTGCCGGCGAGCTTGCGCGCGAACCCGTCGGACGCGAGGTCGTCGCGCAGCGCCTCGGCGATCCCCGGGTACTGCACCTTCACCGCGTAGCTCGCGCCGTCGTGGCCGGTGGCGGCGTGGACCTGGCCCAGCGACGCCGCGGCGATGGGCGTCGGATCCCAGGTCTTGAACAGCCGCTGCGGCGGCGCGCCCAGATCCTCCTCGATCACCCTGGCGATCGCGGCGGGCGATTGCGCGGGCACGCGGTCCCACAGCTTGCCGAGCGCGGCGCGCGCGCCGGCCGTGCCAAAATCAGATGACCCACCGGCGGTGTACGCGAGCAGCTGGGCGACCTTCGCGACGCCGCCGCGCAGCTGCCCCGCCTGGCGCGCCATCTCCTCGGCCGCCGCGTCGTCGACCAGGTGGTCATCCTCGTCGTCCGCCACCGGATCGGTCGTCAGCATCTGCTTGGCGCGCGTGAAGAACCGCCGCAGCCCCACCTTCACGTCGGCGCCGAGCCGATCGCGATCGCGGCTCATGCCGTGATCGCCAGCTGCGGGCCGCTGTCCTCGCTCCAGAACAGCTCGACGCGGTTCTTGCCCGTCTTCTTGGCGCGGTAGAGGGCCCGGTCCGCGCGGCGCACCAGATCCTCGGCGGTGGTCGCGCCGCTCTCGGGAAACGCCGAGATCCCGAACGACGCGGTCACCGAGATCACGCCGGTGTCGGTGGCGATCCGGTGGTCGGCGATCGCGGCGCGGATCCGCTCGGCCTGGTTGAGCGCCGACACCATCTCGGTGCGCGGCAGGATCAGCGCGAGCTCCTCGCCGCCGTAGCGAGCCGCGGTGTCGACGCCGCGCATGTTCCCCTTGACGATCGCGGCCACGGCGCGGAGCACGCGGTCGCCGACGAGGTGACCGTGCGTATCGTTGAGCGCCTTGAAATCGTCGACGTCGATCATGACCACCGAGAAGTGCGAGTCGTAGCGCCGGGCGCGCTCGATCTCCTCTTCGATGCGCGCGTCGAAATACCGTCTCACGAACAGCTGGGTGAGCCCGTCGACCATCGCCATCTCGTACAGGTGGGCGTTCTGCAGCGCGGCGGCGACCTGCAGGCCGATCGACTCCAGCACGCGCTGCTGGTCCGGGCCGAACGCGCCCGGGACCCGGCTCTGCACCGACAGCACGCCCTCGCAGCCGCCGTACATGAAGATCGGGACGCCGAGCCACGACCGCACGCCCTCGGTGCCGGCCGGGCCGACGTCGATGTCGCTCTCGCACAGGTCCGCGATCTCGAGCGGCACTTGCTGCCGCAGGACCCAGCCGGTCGCGCCGTCGTGACGACCGATCGTGAGCCGGGCGAACGCATCGCCCTGGCGATCGTAGGTGTCGACGATCAGGCGATCCTGCTCGCGCCGCTCCGCGCCGCGGTGCGCGAGCGCGATCACCTCCGCCTCGGGCAGCGCGCGGAGAGTCTCGCGCGCCACGGTCTCGACCAGCTCCTGGAGCTGGAGCGAGGCCGCGAGCCGGCGCGCGGTGGTATCGAGGATCTCGAGCTCGCGGACCCGGCGGCGCAGCGCCGCCGAGGCCATCGACAGCCGATTGAACACGAACGCGACCAGGACGTACGTCGCGCACACCATCCCGAACGCCAGCACCTCGCCGGGCCGGTAGAGGAGCACCATCACGGCCGCGGCGGGCAACAGCGATGCCTCGGACAGCACGCCCGGCACCGCGAGCTCGCGCAGGTACGAGCGCGCGCTACGCCCGGCGAGCACCGAGCGCACACCCTGGATCGCGTAGTGCGAGACCAGGAAACCGCCGCCGAGGATGAGCACGCGCGCGGCCACCGCGAGCTGGCTCGCGTCCGCGGGGACGATCACGTCCGAGCCGACCACCCAGGCCCACCCCGCGAGGAGCGCGCCGGTCATGCCGCCGAAGTAGAGGACGTACGCCAGCTCGTCGCGCCGATCGCCGGACAGAGCGTCGCGCCGATCGCCCTGCGGGAAGCCGCGATGCGGCCGGGTCGAAGGCACGGCGCGGCGCAGCATGCGGACCAGCGCGTCGATCGTGAGCGCGAGCGCGACCACGCGCCCGGCCGGGAGCGCGCCGAGACACATCGCGGCGGCGACGAACAGCGCCGAGTCGAGCGACAGCACGCTCTCGGGCACGAGGCGGAACGCGAGGCGGCGCGCGGCGAGGATCACCACGACGAACAGCGCGAAGACGCCGGGCTCGGCGGTGCGCGACACCACGTCGGAGCCGTAGGACGCGGCGAGCAAGGCACCCCACCCGATCGCCGCCGCGATCAGGGAGAACAGCAGCTGGGCGCGCGGGCGCGGCTGTGGTCGGGAGGGAGCCACGGGGCGCCTGTACCACGCCGTTGTGACGCACGACCGAGAAACGAAAAAAGGCGGTCCGAGAGGACCGCCTTGGATGACGTTCAGTGGGCGCTCGGTAGCTGGTCTCAGATGTCGATGGTGACGACGCCGCGGTCCTTGTCCTCGGCGGGCGCCGGCTTCACCGGGTCCCGGTCCGAGTACGACGGCGGGTTCAGGGGCAGCTCGATCCGACGCTCGTCGTGCTTCTCACGCTCACGGCGGATGATCTCTTCGATGATCCATGGATCCAGCATGGTGAGACCAGCCTTTCTCCTTCACATCGTAGGACGGTGTGAAGACTTGGCAAATTTCAGCGAGGTTGGATCTGCTTCGACAGACTTCTCTGGTGCAAGCGACGGACCTCTTGGTGCGTCGCTCTCGTCGTTGATTGTAACGCGCCGATATCCCAGGTGGTCTACCCAGGCGGGCAGGCTTCGCACCTGCCCGATCACCCGGGAGTGTGAGACCAACCGCGACACCCCAGTGGTACCGGAGACCCCATCTCCTCGACGGCGAGCTCGAAACGCCAGCCATCGCGCTTGGTTGAGCACATGTGTCTGCTCTGACCTTTTTGCGTACCACCATGCGGAACACCGCTCACCACCCACCCCTACACGGGATCGGCTCAGTCGAGGTCCTTCATCTTCCACGTGCCGTCCTCGCGCGTGAACTTCACCTCGTAGCGCTCGCCGTAGCTCATGCGCGCGTCGTTGCCCTTCTCGACGATCGGCTCGTCGACGTTGGCCTCGAGCATGTTCATGAGCACCTGCATCTGCTCCTTGTTGGTGCCCTGGAACTGCGTCTTCATCTTCTCGACGTCCATCTTCTCCCGGTACTTGTCGGGCACGAACCGGAGCATCACGTCCCAGCGCTCGAGCCGGTACGCGCGGATGAACGAGCGCAGCGTGTTGCGCGGCGTGGTCTGGTCGTAGAACGCCAGCGGGTTGGAGGCGATCCGCCACTTCCCACCCTCCTGGACGAGCCGCATCGTGTCGCCGAGGCCGTAGTCGAACTCCGCCGAGACCTCGAGGCGACCTGGGTGCTTGTCGAGGCGGCGCGAGGTCTCGGTGACCTCACGCGGGTTGTCGCGCATCATCCGCACGAACTCCTCGCGCGACACCTTCGCGCGGAAGCTCGACGACATCAGCTCGTACGCGCCCTCGTAGTCGGAGGCGCGCAACCGCTGCCCGTACCGATCGAGGGCGGTGCTCGCGCCGGAGCTAGACGAGCTGCAAGCAGCGAACAGCCCCAGCGCCAGGATCCACGCTTTACCCATCGATGGCGGTTATAGCGCTACCGCCGCCGCGAGTCGAACCGTGGGCGTCGGACCCGAACGACCCGAACGCCCGGGTCATGGCGAGCGCCGCCAGCGCGATCGCGGCGGTCGGGACCAGCATCGCGACCGTGAAGCTCGACTCGTCCTTGATCCGTCCGACCAGCCACGACGCGGGCGCGGTGCCGATCAGGTGCATCGCGAAGATCACCAGCGCCTGCGTCGTGCTGGCGCGGCCGGCGGGCGCGAGGTCGTCGACCGAGGCCGCCATCGGCCCGTGGTACCAGCTGATGAAGAACATCGTCCCGATCGAGGCGAGCGCGAGGCCGACGCCGCGGTCGGCGTAGATGCAGGCGAGCGCGCACGGCACCGTGCAGGCCATGCCGATCGAGATCGTCGCGAGCCGCCCGAACACCCAGCGGTTGCGCAGACGATCCGCGATCCGGCCGCCCGCGACCACGCCCGCGAGCCCGCCGAGGAACGCGAGCCCGAGCAGCTGGGTCGCCGCCTCCTTGGACATGTCCTTGTCCTGCTGCAGGAAGTCGAGCAGCCACGCCTGGTAGCCGCCGGCGGCGAACGCCATCGAGGTCGTCGACACCATCAGCCAGCGCAGCGTGCGGACGCGGAGCAGCGCGCGGAACTGCCGGACGAGCTCGCGAGCGCCCGGCGTCGCCTCGACGACGCCGCTGGTGCTGGGGACGTCGAGCCGCGCGACCAGCAGCGCGGCGAGCAGGCCGGGGAACGCGAGCACGAGCACGCCCGTGGGGTGACCGACGAGGCCGATCGCGATGCCGCCCGTGCCGCCGAGGAACAGGCCGATGTTGAACACCGCGAGCACCGACGCCTTGCGCGCCGGCGGGAAGATCTCCGACAGGATCGCGTTGGCGACCGGCACCACCGCCGCGGTGGCGAGGCCCGTGATCGCGCGCCCGACGATCAGCCAACCCAGGTTCGGCGCCGCGGCGGCGATCAGCGCGCCGAGGCTCCACAGCACCGCCGCGATCGACAGCATGCGGCGGCGATCGACGCGGTCGCCGAGCCATCCCGCCGGCAGCGTGGCGAGCGCGTGCGCGGCCATGTAGACGCTGCCGAGCAGGCCGATCTCCGAATCGGTCGCGTGGAACGTGCCGCGCAGGTCGTCGTAGGCCGAGAACAGGACGTTCCGCAGCGCGTAGTTGAGGAAGTTGCAGGCCGCGAGCAGCGCGACGACGTACCAGCCATACGCGGCGGATCGCTTCATCGTGCGGGGACCGCGGCGCAAGAGTGATGGGGCGTGCTCATTCGGGGACGGCCGCGGGCTCGTCGTCGACGGGGCCGGCGTCGCTGGGCTCCTCGGGAGGCATCGGCAGATCGACCGCGGCCGACAGCGACCACGTGAGGCGATAGGGGCGCGCCTCGCCGCCGTCTGCCTTGGCCGCCTTCGCGGCCTTGACGGTCACGATCAGGGGCTGCCCCGCCGGGACGGCGACGCCGGTGAGCCGGACGCGATCGCCGACCTTCGCGGCGGCCGCGCGCGCGAGCTGCGTGTCCCCGGCGACGAGCTCGAGCTCGATCAACACGCCGGTCGGCGGCTCGATCGCGACGTCGATCAGTCCGGGCTCGACCTGCGGCTCGAGCGTGTAGCGATCGATGTCACCGAGCGCGTAGCCGGCGCGCATCGCGCCCGAGGTCGTCATCGCATCGCCGCGGAGCGGGGTCGCCGCGGCGACGGTGTCGTTGGGCTCGGCCTCCTCGTCGACGTCGAGCAGCCGCGTCGTGACGCGCAGGTCGTAGGTCGCGTCGGGGTTAGACCGATCGCCCGCGATCCGGATCAGGTGGTAGGGCGGCGCGCCGGGACCGAGCGCCGGGACCAGACCGCGGATGGAGACGCCGCCGCCCCTGGTGCCCTTGCGGGCGATCACGGGCGTGCCGCCCGCGTCCTGGACCTCGACGGTCAGCCCCACGCCCTCGAGCGCGGTGAGCTCGAGATCGAGCGCGTAGCCAGGCGCCATGCCCTCGAGCGGGACCTTCCACACGTCGACGTCGCCGGTCCAGCCGATCCAGCCGCGCACGCTGTCGCCCAGCATGACGTCGACGGCGGTGCCGGCGTCCTCGTCGGGCTCGAGCTCCTGCAGCGGCGGCGTGTCGAGCAACTCGACGGCGAGCTCGTAGATCGGCGACGCGCCGACCCGCGCGAGCGGATCGACGCCGGCATCGACGGCGGGCGGCGGCGCGACCTTGCCCTTCGGCGCCTTGGGCGCCTTGGGCGGCTTGGGCGGCTTGGGCTTCTTGCGCGGCTTGACGAACTCCTTGACGACCAGCAGGTAGTCGCCGCGATGGACGGCGAAGTTCGGGAACCCCTCGGTGGTGAGCGCCGGCCCGCGGTCCGACTTCGCGAGCACGGCGCCGGTGGCGTCGCGCAGCTCGATCGCGAGATCGACCCCGTCGAGCCCGCTCAGCGCGACGCGCAGCTGCCCCTCGGCGGTGACCGCGACGCGGTAGACGTCGACGTCGGTCTCGCCATCGAGCGTGCCGCGGGCGACGTGGCCGGGCGGCAGCGCGCTCGCGTTCGAGGCGTCCTGGTTGGGCTCGTGCTCGTCGGTGGCGCCGAGCGGCTGGCTGCCGCGCGTGACCGACGGCGAGCCCGAGCCGGCGTCGCGATCGCGATGGATCCGCTTGCCGTCGCTCTTGCCGCACGCGGCGATCCCGAGGACGACGAGGACGACGAGGACGACGACCGCGCGGTTCACGCGACGCGTTCCCTCGGCGCCATCGTCGCGAGGAACTCGGCCGACGACACGACGTTGCCGTCGACGCGCGCGACGCCCTTCATGCGGAAGATCCTGCCCTTGCGGAGCGGCACGACCTCGAGGTGGAGCTGATCGCCCGGCACCACGGGCTTCCGGAACTTCACCTGATCGATCGCCATGAACAGCATCACGTGCGTCGTGGGATCGAACTGCACGATGTGGGTGGCGAGGATCCCGCCGGCCTGCGCCATCGCCTCCACCTGCAGCACGCCGGGCATCACCGGCGCACCCGGGAAGTGACCCTGGAAGAACGGCTCGTTGATCGTGACGTTCTTGATCGCGACCACGCGATCCTCGGTGAGCTCGATCACCCGGTCCACCAGCAGGAAGGGGAACCGATGCGGCAAGATCGCGAGGATCTGCTCGGCGGTGAGGACGGGCATGGACGCGTAGATAACACGCGGCGAGCGCGCGCTACTTCATCTTGGCGGTGAGCTCGTCCGTGAGATCGACCGTCTGGCTCGACCACACCACCGCCGCCTGATCGACGATGACGTCGACGCCCTCGGCCGCGGCGAGCTCCTCGATGAACGGGCTGGCCTGCTTCAGGACTTCCTTCACCAGCTTGGCGCGCTCGCCCGCCAGGCTCTTCTCCAGGTCGGTGTAGAGCTGCTGGAGGGTGACCAGCTTGCCGTCGAGGTCCTTGCGCTTCTCGGCGAGCACCTCGGCCTTGAGCACGGTCGCCTGCTTGTCGAGCTCGGCGGCGTACTTATTGAGCGACTTCAGCTCCTTGTCGAGCTCCTGCTGCTTCTGCTTCCGCAGCTTCTCGAACTTCACCTCGGCGTCCTTGCCGACCGAGGTCTCGTAGATCGCGCGCTCGAGATCCAGCACGGCGATCTTCACGGTGCCCGAGCCGGCCCGGGCGCCGGGGTCCATCACCGACGGGATCGCGAGCACGGCCACGCCGAGGAGCAAGACGAGGAAGGCCTTGGTCATATGAAGTTTCCGATCGTGAACTCGAACACCAGGGGGTCCTCGCCGTCCTGGCGATCGAGCGGGATGCCCCACTCGAAGCGTAGCGGGCCGATCGGCGACTGCCAGCGGAACCCGAAGCCCACCGATTTGCGAATGCCGTAGACCAGCGAGTCCGGGAACCGGAAGCACGGATCGAACTTGAGCGACTCGGCAGGCCGCACGCTCGCCAGGCCGGCGCAGTACCGCGCCTCGAGGTTGTACGCGTTGCCCATGTCGAAGAACACCAGGCCCGAGATGCCGACCCGCTTGAACAGCGGGAACTCGACCTCGCTGTTGAAGATGATCTGCATGTTGCCGCCGAGCGGCAGGCTG
>Ga0163144_10024617_pt1 | contig 11800 bp, 13 predicted proteins | sample OliLak19BULKMAT1_FD_123175 | JGI IMG/M metagenome (GOLD analysis project Ga0163144, IMG submission 123175) | Freshwater microbial mat bacterial communities from Lake Vanda, McMurdo Dry Valleys, Antarctica - Oligotrophic Lake LV.19.BULKMAT1 | ecosystem: Environmental > Aquatic > Freshwater >... | reverse complement strand
GCAAAAGCGCTTCGACCGGAAGTCCCACCCGGATTCTTCGTCCAGGCGTTCGACAGAGTTGTTCACATATGCTCCAGCCCTACAACAGGGAACCGCACTTGCTCTATCGGCGCTGTGGCAACAATCCTGAGGTCGTTTCGGCATTTTTCTGTCGGCTACACTCATTTTGACCATGGCAAAGCGCGCCGACCAGCAGCGTCTCGAAGAACTGGGATTGAACTCATCCGCACCGCCCGGCCAGTTGCTGTTTGATGGCTGGCTGTTGCGTTTGTGGCCCGGACAGGCCAAACGCGCGCGCTCGGTCAACGCGGTGTATCGGTCGAGTCGGCCGCTGGGCGACAAGATCGCTTACTGCGAACGGTTGTACGCCAGCCATGGCTTGCCAACGATCTTCCGCATCACTCCGTTCTCGCAGCCGCCCGATCTGGACGCGGAACTCGCACGGCGCGCCTATCCGCGCTTCGAGACGACGGTGGTGGAAGCCGCCACCATCGATCCGGCGCAACGGCCGGCCAGTGTTGCCCGGACGCTTGAGCTGGCGCCGTGGGTCGAAGCGGTGGGCAATTTGCGCGGGTCCAGCGCGGTGTACCGCCAACGCCACCTGGCACGATTGCAGAACACACTGCTGCCAATGCGCGCGCTGGCGCTGTGGCACAACGGCGCCGTGGCTGCGACGGGCTTGACGATTGTCGAAGACAGTTGGGCCGGGCTGTTCGACATCGTGACCGACGCCACGCTGCGCCGGCGCGGTTTTGGCGAGCAAATCGTGCAGGGTCTGCTGACGGCGGCGTGGGATATGGGCGCGCGCCAGTCGTACCTGCAAGTAAGCGTCGACAATACGCCGGCACGCGCCCTGTACGCGCGTTACGGCTTCCAGGAACAGTACCAGTATTGGTACCGCGGCCACGCAAACTGAGTCAACTCCATGAAAAAACCACTTGCCATCCTGCTGTCCTTGACCCTGATCGCCTGTGTGCGCGCCGACCAGCTGATCGGCGAGGTCTCTACCGCCTTCATCCTGATCGGGGCCAACCACAAGGTGATCGTGGAAGCCTATGACGATCCCAAGGTCAATGGCGTGGCCTGTTATGTGTCGCGCGCCAAGACCGGCGGTGTGATGGGCACCATTGGCCTGGCGGAGGACAAATCCGAGGCCTCGATCGCCTGCCGCCAGGTCGGCCCGATCTCGTTTACCGCGAAGACCATCGCACAGCAGGAGGAAATGTTCAACGAACGCATCTCTGCGGTCTTCAAGAAGTTGCGCGTGGTGCGCATGGTCGACCGCAAACGCAATGTACTGGTCTACCTGACCTACTCCGACCGCCTGATCGACGGGTCGCCGCAGAACAGCGTCACTGCGGTGCCGCTGGGGACCGTCGCCCTGCCGACCGTGAAATAGGTGGCCATCACGGCTGCGTGCCGTCGCCGACGCGCTGGTACCGTACCTCCAGTTTGCGTACGTGGTCGACGCCGATGAACTCGTACCTGGACGGGAAACTCAGCGCGAACGTGGCGTATGGCATGGTCGGCGCCGACAAGGGCTTGCCGTTGATGCGCAGGTAACGCCGCTTCAGGTTGGTGCCGTCAAAGGTCCACTCACCGCTGGATTCTGAACGGATCGGTGGCTGGTCAGCGGGTTGGACGGCCAGGGAAGACTCGCTGAAACTTCCCTGCGCCTGCAACACCAACACCCGGCGCACCGCCGTGCCCTGCTCTTCATACTCCCGGAGCCAGGTTCCGACGAGCCGCTTTTGCACCGCCTCGGTGGCGGTCTGCTGTGGCGTTTCATCGCAACCCGCCAACACCAGGGCAAACAAGCCCGGCAACCATAGCAACCGTCGCATGGCCCTGGCCCCGCCCTCACCAGGCCATGTCCGGGAAACCCGCCGCGCCGGCCGCGCGTTGCACTACCGCCTGCGCCGTCGCCAGGTCCTGCGCGGTATGCCCGAGCGACTTGTAGACGGTGATGTCCATGGCAGTCTGCCGTCCGGCCACCTGCCCGAGCAGCACCTCGCCAATCTCGCCGCGCAGGTGAGAACCGGTCACGACCCCATCCGCCAACGCCTGCAACCACTCCCCAGCCTGCACCGCCGCACTGGCACGCGCATCCACAAAAAAACGCGCGCGGCGCACCACCTCGTTGTCGGCTTCGCGCGCACTCGCCACACTGGCGCCCACCAGATTGACGTGTTGTCCAGGCACCAGCCAGCTGCCGTGCAAAATCGGTTCGCGTGCGCCAGACAGGGTGCAGACCACGTCGGCCGCGTGTACGGCTTCACGCGCCGACGCGCACACCATTACCTCCATTCCGGTCTGCGGCCCGAGTTCCTGTATGAAGCGCGCCACACTGCCCGGGTTGCGGCCCCACAACTGCAAGCGCGTGAAAGGCCGAACCCCGCGCAGCGCGGGCACATGCCACAAGGCCTGGTGCCCGGTGCCGAGCAGGGCCAGCACCGCGCTGTCGGGGCGGGCCAGGGCACGCGTGGCCACGGCACTGGCGGCTGCCGTGCGCAGCGCCGTCAGGCTGTTGCTCTCGAGTATGGCCAGTGGCTTGCCGCTGCGGGCGTCGAACAGCACCACGACGCCAGCGTGGCTGGGCAGACCGAGGGCCGCATTGCCCGGGTACAAGGCCAGCACCTTGGTGCCGAAAACTCCCTGCGCCAGCATCGCGCCAGGCATCACCCCCATGGCGTTCGCGCCAGCCAGTGGTACCACCGTTCGCAGCGGCGACAACACCCCACCAGAAGACAGTGCCCGCATTGCCGTGTCGACCACTTCCACGCAGTCGCCAATGGGCAACAGGGACTCGATTGCAGCAGCACCCAGAACTTTCATTCGATTCAGACCCCTGCTATGGCGAACGCTGATTGTGGCACCGACGCCGCCTGCGCCACCCGCCAAAAGCTGCCATACTGCCAGCCCGTCCAAAGGCTCCCACACACACATCAATACGGCTATGTTGAAGTTCACATATTGCGACGCTGCTGCCCAGTTTTCCGGGCGCGTGCATGCCCAGGTGCTGCAAGGCATACAGCGCGGCTACGAAAAGGAATGCCTGCGTGTCGATGCCCGGGGCCAACTGGCACAGACCCCGCATCCACAAGCCCTGGGCTCCAAGCTGACGCACCCCTGGATCACCACGGACTACTCGGAAGCGCTGCTGGAGTTCATCACGCCGCCCTCAAAAGATCCGGAGGAGCCATTACAGGTTTTGCGCAACGTCCACCGCTACACGGTGCCACGCCTTGGCGCAGAGACACTCTGGGCCAGTTCCATGCCCTGCTCGCTTGGGGATGACAGCAACATCCCGCTGGCCGACTACGGCAGCTCGAACAAAGCCAAGTTCAAGCATGTGTACCGCGAAGGTCTGGGGCTGCGCTACGGCCGCCAGATGCAGACGATTGCCGGTGTGCACTACAACTGGTCATTGCCGGAGAACTTCTGGGTGGCATTGCGCGACTGCTGCGAAAGCCAGGACGCGCTGCAGGACTTTGTCAGCACGCGCTACTTCGGCCTGATACGCAACTTCCTGCGCTACGGCTGGCTTGTACCCTACCTGTTTGGCGCCTCACCGGCAATTTGCGAATCGTTCCTGCGCGGGCGCAAAGCCGACTTGCTGGAGCTGGTGCCAGGCACACTGTACGGGCCCTATGCCACCAGCCTGCGCATGAGCGATCTGGGTTACCAGAACAGCGCCCAGGACAAACTGCACGTGAGCTTCAACTCGCTGGCGGAGTACACCGAGGCGCTCGATACGGCCATTCGCACACCCGACCCGTATTACCAGAAGATCGGCGTGCAGGAGGGCGGCCACTGGAAGCAGCTCAACGCCAACCTGCTGCAAATCGAGAACGAGTTTTACGCGGCGATGCGGCCCAAACGCGTTGCGCGCGACCGACCCGCCAAGGCGCTGCGGCTGCAGGGCGTGGAATACATCGAGATGCGCCTGTTCGATTTGAACCCGATGGTGGACATCGGCATCACGCCCGAACAAAGCGCTTTTGCCGACGTGTTGTTGCTGATGTGCCTGTTTCGCGACAGCCCACCCATCAGCGCGCGCGAGCAGGGCGAGAACGACGAGAACAAACGCCGCGTGGTCACCCGCGGACGCCAGCCCGACCTGCACCTGCTGGTGCACAACCGCGGACAGCCGCTGCGCGCGCTGGCACATGAGCTTTTCGACGACATGGCTCCGTTTGCCGAAATGCTCGACGCCGCGTACGGTGGCGAGCGTTACGCCCAGGCCATGGCGTTGCTGCGCCAACGCATCGGCAACCCGGATCTGTGCCCCTCGGCCCAGGTGCTGGAAGGCGCGCGCGAACACGGCGGCTTCTTCAAATACGCCATGGCGATTTCGCAGCAGCACAAACAGAGTTTGCTGGCGCAACCGCTGGCAGGCGCGACGCTGGAACGCTTTGAAGTGGCGGCGCGCGATTCACTGGCACTGCAACAGCGCATTGAGGAGACGGATCAGGGGAGTTTTGAGGATTATGTGGCGCGGTATTACGCGTAGCGCCTTGCTCACTCTCGCCGCTCTGCGGCGACTCATTTTTTCACTGCACTGTGGCCTTGTCACCCCAGGCAAAGCCCTGGGTGACAGTACCTGTCTGCCTGCTTACGATTGGCTCCCTATCAATCAAACGGAGCGCAACATGCATGTGGCACACCACAGCGAAGTCGACCAAGACGAAGACGAACGCGAAATTTTCGACCAACAAACGACGACCTTGCCCATTTATGGAAAAAAACCAAAAAAGCCGGGGCTTTACCTTGGACTGCTTCATGGCCGACGGCATGCACAGGAAGCCATGAATGGTTGGGGTTTTGACGGGCCAACGATCGGACCACTGCGTTGGTGTCACACGACCTACGCCTCCGATATCAAAATCGAGTTTGAAGACGAAGCCGATGCTGTCGAGTACTTTGGCGAATCACATAGCCAGGTTCAGATGACAGTAGATGCGGACATGCTTATTTACGACGGCTGTTACTTCGGGGACTGGACGGTGTACTACGTTGAGCCAGAGGACTGCGAACGGCCTCCAGATACGTTCCGCAAAACCGAGCGCGTCAACAACCTGTTGGCACATCGGAAGTACTTTTTCTGAGTTCTGCGTTCCCGTCCCGAAAAAGACAGACGGCCCGGACGCGTGACCGCCCTGCGTAGAGGCATACTGTCCAACACGCCACTTGGAGGTGCCAATGCCCAAAACCACTGTCAATTGGACCCGCTCACAAACATTGGCCGCGCTGCATGTGTACCTTCAATTGCCATTTGGCCAACTGCATCGCGGTCAACCCAAAATCAAAGAACTTGCCGGTTGGATCGGCAGAACGGCCAATTCTGTCGCGCTCAAATTGGTCAACCTGGCGAGCCTTGATCCGCAGATTATTGCGAGTGGGCGACGCGGCATGGGCAATGCGTCCTCACTCGACAGGATGATATGGGAGCAACTGCAAATCAATTGGGATCCTATCGCTCTGGAGGCCTTTGCTGAGTATCAAAAGCTCGCATATGCGAACGGCGCTTTACCCGAAGAGGATGCTATCGAGGAGTCTGCCGAATTTGCCGAAGGCCAGACCCGTGTCGCCAGTGTCAAAGTACGGGTCAACCAGTCACTATTCCGCAAGGCGGTACTTGCCAGCTACAACGCAACATGTTGCGTCAGCGGTCTTCGGCACGAAAAGCTGGTGATTGCAAGCCATATCGTTCCTTGGAGCGAAGACAGCAAGAACCGTCTCAATCCACAAAACGGCTTGTGCCTTTCGGCTCTGCACGACCGCGCCTATGACCAAGGCTTGATGACGGTCATGCCAGATTTCAGAATTCGCGTGTCTGCGGAACTGAAGGCGTCGCGGGACGACACCTACATGGGACCGGGACTCTTGCAATTTGACGGAAAACCCATCCGCTTTCCAGAGCGCTTCAGACCCGATCCACACTTCCTGCAACGGCACGCGCGCCGTTTCGGATTCATTCGCTGAGCGGCGTCAACAATCGCATCCCTGCGGATCGCGCCGCCGCCTTGTCAAAGGTGACCTTGTGTGTGCTGCGCGCCGCCTTCGAGAGCTGGGCAATCAGCAAGTCCGTAAATCCGGCCTTTCGGCCCCGGCCCACAGCGCGCTGCCCAATGGCCGCCATCACCACATCGCGGCGCTCGAAATGGAACTGGGCCGTGTTGAGCATGTCTTGCAGGGTGCCGACGAGTTCTTCTTCGTCGACTGAGAACAACCGCCTCAAGACCCAACAGGTTTCGACGAGCACCACCAGCGATATGAAGCCCGGGCGTGCCACTGTGAGTTTGCGCTCGATAAATCGGCTCGCCAGCGCGGATTGCCCGGGGTCATCCTGCACCAGGCAACGCACGATCACATTGCTATCCAGGCCAGCCATGGTGGATCAACGTTTGCTCGCAATATTGCGCCGGGCTGCTTCCGCTCCAATGGCCAAGTCCATTGCCTCGATGCTGACCGGTTTGGCCACACGCCCGGCAAACCGCCCCTTGAGGCTCTTTGCGTCACCGCGCAGCGTAACAAGATGGAATCCGTCGCCGACACGTACAAAGTCGACTTTCGTCCCCGCATGTAATCCCAGCTCCACCCGAGCGACTTGGGGAATGTTAATTTGACCTTTGCTGGTGATGGTTGCTGCAGGCATGGAAGGATCCCTACGATAGGCAAGGAAGTCTGGTCGCCTGTCAGCTCGAAGTCAAACCACGGCCTGTGGGGTGGCATACCGCACACGGTATTTCAACCCTGCAAATCTTCCACGCCATGGAAGATTTGCAAGGTAGCCAGCGCAAAAACACCATGAAATCAGAAAGTACCCATTTCGAATTTCAAAGTGTTTCTAACTCTCCGCCTCCGGCCACAGCCCCGGAAAGTAGAAACGCAGCGCATGCTGTGGCACACCGAAGCGCAGCTTTCCATACGGGCTATCACTAAGAAGCAAACCGCGTTTGAGTAGAGCCGCCACCTGCGCCGTTGCCAACCGGTCGCCCAAGCCGAGCATGGCCTTGAAAGCAGCTCGCTCCAGTTCGCCCTGCGTTGCAAACAGGTAATGCAGGGCACGCAGCGCTTCGGTCCGCACGCCCTGGCGCACCACATGCTCCTCAAATGCAAGGCAGGCGGCGATGCGTTCGCGCATGTTTTCCAGGTCCAGCAGGGCGGACATGAAGCGCACCTGGTCCAGGCAGAGGTCAAGCACGTAGCCAATCCAGTTACACAGGGCCTGTTCGGACAGATTGCCGCGCCCGTCCAGGTCGCCTGCGCGGGGCTCGTCGGCGGCGGCCAGATGCGCGTAGTAGCTTTCCTGTGTTCGCGCAAAGCCGCGCAGGGGTGACCACAATCCATTGGTCAAACCCATGTGGCTGAGCGCCAGGTGGCAGTGCAGGCGCGCGACGCGACCGTTGCCATCCCGAAACGGATGCACCCATGCCAGACGATGATGCGAAGCGGCCACGGCCAGAACCTGCAATTCACCGCGCCGGACCTGGCCATAAAAACTGCCCCAGCGCGCCAGAAAGGCGGGCAACACGGCGGCTCCAGGCGCCGCATGGGGGCCCACACTGACGTCGACGTCACGCAGTGCTCCCGGTTGCAAGGGCAAGCCTTCCGCCAGCACCCTGTCGCTCGCTTCAAGCCGGGCAAACAGATCCTGATGAATGTCGCACACCATTTGCGCTGACCAAACCTGGTCCGCCCTCCATTCAGGACAGCGGCGCTCCAGCTCCTGCTCGGTTGCCATGTGGGCCAGCGCCAGCCGCTGGCGCCGCGCCTTGTCTGAGTCAACGGAGTAGTCATCCCGCAGTGCCTGCTCAATTTCTGCTGGCAACGTATGCTGGCCTTCGATGCGATTGGTGTAATACGAGTTCATGGCGCGCAAGAGCCTGCGAAGACCGTCGAGCGCGCCGCTTTGGCACTTGCCGCCCAATTGATCTGCCGCACGAATCAGGTCGTGCGCGCGTTCGAGCAAACTACCCAACTTGTGCCCGGCTGGAAGCAGTGGCTCCATCTGCGCGGGATGGCCGTACAGCGGAAACGTTTGCGACTTGGTGACCATGCGCAAGTCTATGTCGCATATGAATAATACTCAATATGTGCGAATATAAATGCGAGATATTTTGCGGCGTCTGTCGATGCGCCGCAACCCCGCATCCACCAGCAGCGCCTCCCCGGTGGTCTTGGCGGCTTGCCCGCCCAGCTACCAGGCGATATTCACCATGGAACAATGGCAGGGCAATGGCGGCGCGACCCCTTTCATGACGAACCGACCCAGCCGCTGGAGGCCAGGCTGAGCCCCGACCATTCACCACCTGCAGGCACTGCGCGGCGCAGTGCGCCCGATGCTCCCCTGTGGCTGCTGACCATGATCTCCTTCTCGGGGACCATGGGCATGTACATCTTCCTGCCGGCCATGCCGTATGCGGCGCGCGACCTGGGAGCCAGTGCTGCGACCTTGCAGCTGACCGTGGGCATGTACCTGATCGGGCTTGCCCTGGGCCAACTCGTCTACGGGCCGCTGTCGGACCAGTTCGGGCGCAGGCCGGTCCTGATGGCCGGGCTGGCACTCTTCACCGCGGCGGGTCTGGGCGCCACCTGGTCGTCCGACGCGTCCACCCTGATCACCATGCGCCTGCTGCAGGGTCTTGGTGGCAGCGCCGGGCTGGTGCTGGGGCGCGCGATGGTGCGTGATACCGCAGTGGCCGGAGACGCCGCGCGGCGCATGGCCCTTTTGAACCTGACCGTGACCATCGGGCCGGGCATCGCGCCAGTGCTCGGCGCAGTGCTGGCTGGCACGCTGGGCTGGCGCTCGGTGCTGCTGGCGTTGGCGTTGCTGGGCGTGGCCAACCTGCTGTTTTGCTGGCTGCGTCTGGGCGAGACGCGGCCTGCGGATGGCGCCCATACGTCCCCGTGGTCTGGTCTGCGCGGCAACTATGCGGTGCTGTTACGTTCGCGCACCTTCCAGTGCAATGCTTGGGGCGGCAGCTGGGCCACGACGGCGATGTACGGCCTGTTCACTGCCACACCGTTCATCCTGGTGCAGCAACTCGGCCGGCCATTGCATGAAGTGGGCCTGTTCCTCACCATGCTGGTGTCCGGCCTGTGGTTCGGCAGCTTGCTGGCGCTGCGGCTGATCCGCCAGTTCACGGTACGCCGCGTGCTGGTTGCGGCCAGCCAGGCCGGTCTGGCAATGGCAGCGGCTTTCCTGGCCCTGGTTGCGCTGGACCAGCTCAGCCTCCTGGCATTTGCCGTGCTGATGTTCGCGTTTTCAGTGTGCGTCGGGGTGACGGCACCGACCGCGTTGGCGGAAGCCGTAAGCGTGGATCCAGCGGTCGTCGGCACCGCATCGGGCATTTACGGGTTCCTGCAGATGGCCGTCGGCGCCGCCTGCAGCACCCTGGTGGGCCTGGGTAGCGACCCCGCCCTGTCCTCCGGTGTGGTGCTGGTTGCCGCCGGCATCCTGAGCCAGGGATGTTTCTGGCTCGGCGCGCCTACGCGGCAGCCGCCGCCTGGAAGCTGAAGTCAGCGCAGACTATCAGCCACCGCACGCACCGCCTGCAACACACTCGCGCCGAGTCTGCGCGAGCGAACGCTGCTCCAGCCATGTATGGGGTCGGGCAGGTCGGCGTTGTCCTTGAACGGCATCTCGATCGTCAACGCGAGGCAGTCGAAACGGTGCGCGACCCAGTTCGTGGCAAGCGCCATGTTGGCCTTGTTCGCATGGGTGGCCCCGTAGTTCACCCGGTCCTGAAAATCCGGGTTGCAAGTTATCCAGGCCGCCTTGAAAGCGTCCTGCAAGTCCCGCAGGCGCGGCCCGAAGCCGGGGATGCCATCCGCACCGGCCACGAAGTTGTAGGGCAGCCCCTCGTCGCCGTGCACGTCGAGGCACAGATCGACGCCGGTCGATTCCATGCGCGCGCGCACCAGCAGCACCTCGGGCGAACGCTCCATCGACGGCTGCGCCCATTCGCGGTTCAGGTTCACACCCAGGGCGTTGGTGCGCAGATTGCCGCGCACGCTGCCGTCCGGGTTCATGTTCGGCACCACGTGGAAGATGCACTGCTGCAGCAACACACGCGACAGGGCGTCGTTGCCATCCAGCAGCCGCTCCAGCAAACCGTCCACGAACCACTCGGCCATGGTTTCGCCAGGGTGCTGGCGCGCGATCAGCCAAATGTTGCGCTTTTGCGGTGCGGCGACCAAGCTGTCGGCATTGGTGATGCGCAGCAGGTCCAGATCGCGGCCGTCCGCCGTCTGCCCCAGGTGCTGCACCAACACGTGGTCCGATCTGGCGGCCGACGCGATCAGGTTCAGGTGGCGCTCCCAGGAATAGGGCTCGAAATAGGCGAAGTAGATGCTGTTGGTGCGCGGCGTCACCTGCGCCGTCATGGTGGCGCCGTCGTAACTGGTGGGTATGCGAAACCAGTGCTGCCGGTCCTCGCTGGCGACCACCTGGTAACCCTCCCAGCCGTCGGTGTAGGCACACTGACCGGCATTCACGAAACGCAGCGTCAGCGCCTGCGCGGCAGCACCTTGCACACGAAAGTGGAACCACTGGGCGAACGCGGCCGCGTTGTCGCTTCGGATGCGCAAACGGATATCGGTGGCATCGGTGGACTGCACGACCTCGATGGCACCGGAGTCAAACCCGCTGGAGACGGTGAGTTGCGTCATGGATATACCGCTCGGGCTTTGGGGCTCAGGCCCTGGTCAGGCGCAGGCCGGCATCCACCAGCAACACCTCACCGGTCGTCTTGGCGGCATGCGCGCCCAGGTACCACGCAGTCTGCGCCACGTCTTCGGGCGCGATGACTGCATCGAGCACCGCCTTGCCTTTGTACGCCTTGACGGTTGCCTCGTAGCGCGCGGGGCCCAGGCCATCCTGCATCCAGGGCGTCTCGACCAGGCCGGGTGCGATCGCGTTGACCCGGATGTCCGGGCCCAGCGCGCGCGCCAGCCCGATCGTCATCGCGTTCAACGCGCCCTTGGATGCCATGTAGGCGATGGACGAACCGGTGCCGAGCATGGAAGCGATCGACGAGATGTTGACCACGCCGGTCACCGGGTGCTGGCGCAGCAACGGCTCAAAGGCCCGGATCATCTGGTAGGCACCAATCACGTTGACCGAATAGATGGCATGAAAGTCATCCGCCTGCAACGCGTCCAGGTTTTTCATATTGGCAAACTTGGTGGTGCCGGCGTTGTTCACCAGCACGTCCACTCGGCCCCAAGCGTCCTGCACTTGCTGCGCCATGGCGCGGCAGTCGGCGTCTTGTGCCACATCGGTGCGCAGCACCAGCACTTCGGCGCCCAGCGCGCGGCATTGTGCGGCCACTGCTTCGGCCGACTCGCTCTTGCGCGAGTAGTTCACCACCACGTTCCAGCCCTGGCTGGCGTACAGGCGGGCCGTGGCCGCGCCAATGCCCGACGACGAACCGGTGACAACACATACTTTGCGGATCATTTGAAAGCCTCCGCCCTGTGGGCTGCGGCGCAATTCGCCTTCGGAACGGCCGTGCGGCTCATTCAGACCTTCTCTTTCGTTGCGTGCGCCGCGCGCAGTTCGCGCTTGAGCACCTTGCCGATCGCGCTGCGCGGCAATTCGCCCTGAAACTGCAGGCTGGCCAGGCGCTGGGTCTTGCCGAGTTGGGCATTCGTCCATTGCAGCAGTTCGTCTGCGCTCACCGTCTGTCCGTCGCGCAGCACCACAAACGCCGCCGGCGTCTCGCCCCAGCGCTCCGAGGGAACGCCCACCACCGCCACCTCCAACACCGCCGGATGGGCGCGCACCACGGCT
>Ga0163144_10024616_pt1 | contig 11801 bp, 11 predicted proteins | sample OliLak19BULKMAT1_FD_123175 | JGI IMG/M metagenome (GOLD analysis project Ga0163144, IMG submission 123175) | Freshwater microbial mat bacterial communities from Lake Vanda, McMurdo Dry Valleys, Antarctica - Oligotrophic Lake LV.19.BULKMAT1 | ecosystem: Environmental > Aquatic > Freshwater >... | reverse complement strand
GGAAGTGTCTTTTGCTCATGGCTGGCGTCGCCGGTCAGTAGGAGAGCGGCAACGGATCGAGGCTGCGCCAAATGTACCAAGTGGCGACCGAGCGGAACGGCACCCAGGCGTCGCCGACCTCGCGGGCCTCGGCGCGCGAGACCGGCTCGCCGCTGAAGTAGTTGACGCTGATGCCCTTGATCAGGCCGAGGTCGTCGAGCGGCAGCACGTTCGGCCGCAGCAGATGGAAGATCAGGAACATCTCGGCGGTCCAGCGGCCGATGCCGCGGATCGCGACCAACTCCTCGATGATCGCCTCGTCCTCCATGCGCTGCCAGTCGGCGACGTGGACCGTGCCCGACGCGAAGTGCTGCGCCAGGTCGCACAGGTACTCGACCTTGCGCGCCGACAGGCCGACGGCGCGGATCTGCGGCGCGTCGAGCGCGAGCACCGATCCGGGCTGCAGGGAATGGGAGGAGTTCATCGTCAGGGCGACGAAGCGGTCCCAGATCGTCTGCGCGGCGCGGGTGGAGATCTGGTGGCCGACGATGGCGCGGGCCAGAGTGGTGAAGGCGTCGCCGCGGCTTTCGAGCCGGCCGTCGACGAAGCGCGCGATCAGCTTCTTCATCACCCGGTCGCGGCGCGAGAGATGGCGGCAGGCGTCGTCCCAGAAGTCGGCGCTGGGTGCGGCCGGCGGGAGGACGGCCGAGGTGACGCTACCCAAGCTCAGGCCCTCACCCATGTGGTGCCGGCGGCGGAGTCCTTGAGCACGATGCCCTCGTCGGCCAGGCTCTTGCGGATCGCGTCGGCGCGGGCATAGTCGCCGGCGCTCTTGGCGGCGCGGCGCTCCTCGATGCGCCGGGCGATGCCGGCTTCGTCGACGCCGCTGCCGGCCTGCAGGTAGGTACGGGGCGCCTGCTGCAGGATGCCGAGGATCGCCCCGAGGCCCTTCAGCAACCGCGCATCCTCGGGCCGCGACACACGATTGACCTCGGCGGCGAGCTCGAACAGCACCGAGACCGCGATCGGCGTGTTGAAGTCGTCGTTCATCGCTTCGCGGAAGGCGGCGGCGCGCGGCTCGCTCCAGTCGGGCGCCTCCGGCTCGCCCGCTGCGTCGACCTTGTCGAGCGCCGTGTACAGCCGCCGCAGCGACGCCCTGGCGTCGTCGAGGTTCTGCTCGCTGAAGTTGACCGGGCTGCGGTAGTGCGTACGCAGCGTGAAGAAGCGGACCGTCTCGCCGTCGTAGCGCTTCAGCACGTCGCGGATGGTGAAGAAGTTGCCGAGCGACTTCGACATTTTCTCGTTGTCGACGTTCAGCAGGCCGTTGTGCATCCAGACGTCGGCGAACGGACCGCCGCTCGCCGCCTCGCTCTGCGCGATCTCGTTCTCGTGGTGCGGGAACTGCAGGTCCTGGCCGCCGCCGTGGATGTCGAAGCGCTCGCCGAGCAAGGCCTTGCACATCGCCGAGCACTCGATGTGCCAGCCCGGCCGGCCGACGCCGAACTCGCTCGGCCATCTGGCGTCGTCGGGCTCGGTCGCCTTGGCCGCCTTCCACATCACGAAGTCGAGCGGGTCCTCCTTGCCGTCGGGCACCGCCACGCGCTCACCGGCGCGGAGCTCGTCGATCGACTTGCCGGAGAGCTTGCCGTAGCCCGGGAACTTGCGCACCGCGTAGTTCACGTCGCCGCTCGAGGCACGGTAGCCGAAGCCCTTCTTCTCGAGGGTGGCGATCATCTCGAGCATCTGCGGCACGTACTGCGTCGCCCGCGGCTCGTGCGTCGGCCGCTCGATGAACAGCCGGTCGGCGTCTTCGTGCAGGGCGCCGATCATCTCCTCGGTGAGCTGGCGGATCGGGATGCCGCGCTCGAGCGAGCGCTTGATGATCTTGTCGTCGATGTCGGTGATGTTGCGCACGTAGGTGACGCGCATCCCGAGCGCCTTGAGCCAGCGCTGCACCACGTCGAAGGCGATCATGAACCGCGCGTGGCCCATGTGGCAGTAGTCGTAGATCGTGATGCCGCAGACGTAGAGGCGGGCATGGCCCGGCTCGATCGGCGTGAAGATCTCGGTCGCCCGCGACAGCGTGTTGTGAATTCGAAGTGTCATGGGCCGAAAGCGCCGCCGGGGCGCGTCGCCGAGGGGGCCGCGCCGACGACGCGTGCCCTACAATCGAATCAGTATAGCGGCCCGTTCTGCACGACTGCCGGCTGAGCATGCATGCGCAGCCAGGCGCCGGCCGCGACTCCTTCGACGATGCATCTCCGAGCGCTCGCCGCCTCCCTCCTCCTCCCGCTCGCCCTCGCGCTGGCCGCTGCCCGCCCGGCGCTCGCCGCCCTGGCCGAGGAGCTGAGCGAAGTGACCCGGCTGCATCACGCCGGCCAGTCCCAGGCCGCGCTCGAGCGCGCCGACCGGTTCCTCGCGGGCAAACCGAAGGATGCGCAGATGCGCTTCCTGAAATCCGTCGTCCTGGCCGATACCGGCAAGCGCCAGGAGGCGGCGACGCTGCTGCAGCAGCTGACCCAGGACTTCCCCGAGCTCGCCGAGCCGCACAACAACCTGGCGGCGATCCATGCGGCCGCCGGCGACTACGGCAAGGCCCGCGCCGAGCTCGAGGAATCGATCCGCCTCAATCCTGCCTACGCGACCGCGCACGAGAACCTCGGCGACGTCTATGCGATGCTTGCGGCCGAGGCCTACGGGCGGGCGCAGCGACTGGAGCCGGGCAATGCCGCCTTGCCGCGCAAGCTCGCGCTGGTGCGGCAGCTGGCCGGGCCGCAGGCCGGGCGGGTCGCGGCCGGCGTGTCCGAAGCGCCATCGAAGACCGAAGCTTCCCCGAAGAAACGTTGACCTGGAGACCCTGATGCAAAGACTCGTTTCACGCACCCTGCTGGCCGGCCTCGCCGCCCTGTCGTTCGCCGCGGCGACGCCGGCGCTCGCCCAGAAGGTGAAGCTCGCCACCTCCGAGGGCGACATCGTCGTCGAGCTCGACGCCGCCAAGGCGCCGAAGTCGGTCGACAACTTCCTCCAGTACGTGAAGGCCGGCCACTACGACGGCACGGTGTTCCATCGCGTCATCAACAACTTCATGGTCCAGGGCGGCGGCATGACCGCCGACTTGAAGGAGAAGCCCACCCGCGCGCCGATCGGCCTCGAGAGCCGCAACGGCCTGACCAACCAGCGCGGCACGATCGCGATGGCGCGCACCAACGACCCGAATTCGGCCACCGCGCAGTTCTTCATCAACGTCAAGGACAACGACTTCCTGAACCAGGCGCAGGCGCGCGACGGCAACGGCTACACCGTGTTCGGCAAGGTGACCGCCGGCATGGACGTGGTCGACAAGATCCGGGCCGTGCCCACCGGCCCGGGCGACGTCCCGGTCGCGCCGGTGACCATCAAGAAAGCAACCGTGGAGAAATGAGATGACCAAGACTGTCGACCTGGACACCAGCCAGGGAACCATCCGCCTCGAGCTCGACGACGAGAAGGCGCCCCAGACGGTGAAGAACTTCATCACCAACGTAGAGAACGGCCACTTCGACGGCACCGTGTTCCACCGCGTCATCAAGGGCTTCATGGTGCAGGGCGGCGGCTTCGAGCCGGGCATGCAGCAAAAGCCCACCGGAAACGCGATCCAGAACGAGGCGTCGAACGGCCTGAAGAACGCGAAGTACACCGTGGCGATGGCACGCACGTCGGCGCCGCATTCGGCGACCGCGCAGTTCTTCATCAACGGCGCCGACAACGAGTTCCTCAACTTCAAGTCGGAAACTCCGCAAGGCTGGGGCTACGCGGTGTTCGGCAAGGTGGTCAAGGGCACGGAGATCGTCGATGCCATCGAGCAGGTGCGCACCGGCAACAAGGCCGGTCACAGCGACGTCCCGCTCGAAGACGTGACCATCACCCGCGCCACCGTCGTTTCCTGAGCCGACAGGGGCGTGGCAGCGCACAGCGCACCGGCACCGGCGCTGCCCCTCCCCGAGGCGACGCCGACCCTCGCCCTGCCCGAGGCCTGGCGCGCGGTCGACTTCATCAGCGACCTGCACCTCGACGCGAGCACTTCCGGCGCCTTCGAGGCCTGGGCGGCGCACCTGCGGCACAGTCGTGCGGACGCGGTGTTCATCCTCGGCGATCTGTTCGAGGTCTGGATCGGCGACGACGTCGACGAGGGCGACTTCGAGGCGCGCTGCATCGAGGTCCTGCGCGACGCGGCCAGGCACCGGGCGATCGCCTTCATGGCGGGCAATCGCGACTTCCTGGTGGGCGATGCGCTGCTCGAATCGCTCGGCGTACAGCGGCTGCGCGACCCGACGCTGCTGTTCGCCTTCGGCCAGCAGGTGCTGGTGTCGCACGGCGACGCGCTCTGCCTCGGCGACGTGGCCTACCAGCGCTACCGCCGCATCGTCCGCCGGCCCGGCCTGCAGCGAGCCCTGCTGGCGTTGCCGCGCTCATGGCGCAGCGCCATCGGCCGGCGCGCGCGCAAGCGCAGCGACGCGATGCAGGCGCCGCGCGAAGGCGGATTCGCCGACGTCGACGCCGCCGCTGCACGCGGCTGGCTGGAGGCCAGCAAGGCGCCGGTGCTGGTTCACGGCCACACCCATGCGCCGGCCAGCCACGACCTCGGCGCCGGCCGGGTCCGCCATGTCCTGAGCGACTGGCATCTCGACGGCGACGGACGGGCGCGCGCCGAGGTGCTGCGCTGGACCGAATCCGGCTTCGCCCGCATCGCGCCGGAGACCGGCGGGAACGCGCCGCCGTGAGCGGCTGGCTGTCGCGCTGGCGGCGCCAGCGCACGCTCGAGCGGCGGTCGATCCCCGAGCCGCTCTGGCAGCTCACGCTCGCCCGCTTTCCATTCCTGGCGGCCCGCAGCGCCGCCGACCTGCATGCGCTGCGCGAGCTGGCCACGCTGTTCCTCGCCCGCAAGGAGTTCGCCGGCGCCCGCGGCCTCGCAGTCAGCGACGAGATGGCCGTCGCCATCGCCGCGCAGGCCTGCCTCCCGGCGCTGAAGCTCGGCCTGCACTGGTTCGACGGCTTCATCGGCATCGTCGTCCACGAGGACACCGTCGTGGCGCGGCGCGAGCACGAGGACGACGACGGCGTCGTCCACGCCTGGGACGAGGAGCTGGCCGGCGAGGCGATGAGCGGCGGACCGGTCATGCTCGCCTGGCGCGACGTCGACGATGCCGGCGCATCCGCGGCCGACGGCTACAACGTCGTCGTCCACGAGTTCGCCCACGTCATCGACATGCGCGGCGGCGTCACCTCCGGCCTCGCGACCGTAGATCCGGCGAGCGAGCGCGGCTTGTGGCTGAACGCCCTGGCGGACGAGTACGATGCCTTCGCCGAGGCGGTCGAGCGCGAGGAAGAGACCTTCCTCGACCCCTATGGTGGGCAGGCGCTCGAGGAGTTCTTCGCGGTCGCGGCAGAGGCCTTCTTCGTCGCTCCGGACGAACTGCGGGCGGAGCAGCCGCGGGTCTACGAGCTCCTGCGCGACTTCTTCCGCCAGGACCCGGCCCTCGGCCCTGCCTGATCGCGAATGGGGGCCGCTGAGGCCCCCGTTGCACGCGGTCGCGACCCTCAGGCCGTCGCCGGCTCGGCCTTCGGCTTGTCGCTTTTCTTCGCCGGCTGGATGTCCAGCGTCGGCTTGCCGTCGGCATCGACGTCGATCGTCAACCGCCCGCCGTCGACCAGGCGGCCGAACAGCAGCTCGTCGGCCAGGGCGCGACGGATCGTGTCCTGGATCAGGCGCTGCATCGGCCGGGCGCCCATCAGCGGATCGAAGCCCTTCTTCGCCAGTTGCGTCCTCAGGCCGTCGGTGAAGGTGACCTCGACCTTCTTCTCGGCGAGCTGGCCCTCGAGCTGGAGCAGGAACTTGTCGACCACGCGCAGGATGATCTCCTCGTCGAGCGCCTTGAAGCTCACCGTGGCATCGAGCCGATTGCGGAACTCCGGCGTGAACAGCCGCTTGATGTCGGCCATCTCGTCGCCGGCTTCCTTCGAGTTGGTGAAGCCGATCGACGACTTGTTCAGCGACTCGGCGCCGGCGTTGGTCGTCATGATGATGATGACGCTGCGGAAATCGGCCTTGCGCCCGTTGTTGTCGGTCAGCGTGCCGTGGTCCATCACCTGGAGCAGCACGTTGAAGACGTCCGGGTGCGCCTTCTCGATCTCGTCGAGCAGCAGCACGGCGTGCGGCTTCTTCGAGATCGCCTCGGTCAGCAGGCCCCCCTGGTCGAAGCCGACGTAGCCCGGCGGCGCGCCGATCAGGCGGCTGACCGCATGGCGCTCCATGTACTCGCTCATGTCGAAGCGGATCAGCTCGATACCGAGGATGAACGCCAGCTGCTTGGCGACCTCGGTCTTGCCAACGCCGGTGGGGCCGCTGAACAGGAACGAGCCGATCGGCTTGTCCGGCCGGCCGAGGCCGGAGCGGGCCATCTTGATCGCCGAAGCAAGCGCGTCGATCGCCGGCTCCTGGCCGAAGACGACGCTATTCAGGTCGCGGTCGAGCGTCTTCAGCTTGCCGCGGTCGTCGCTCGAGACGCTGGCCGGCGGGATGCGCGCGATCTTGGCGACGATCTCCTCGACCTCGTTGCGGGTGATGGTCTTCTTCTGCTTGTTCTTCGGCAGGATCCGCTGCGCGGCGCCGGCCTCGTCGATCACGTCGATCGCCTTGTCGGGCAGGTGCCGGTCGTTGATGTACTTGGCCGAAAGCTCGGCCGCCGCCTGAAGCGCCGCCGGCGCGTACTTGACGCTGTGGTGCTCCTCGAAGCGCGACTTCAGGCCCTTGAGGATCTCGATCGTCTCCTCGACCGAAGGCTCGACCACGTCGATCTTCTGGAAGCGCCGCGACAGCGCCGCGTCCTTCTCGAAGATGCCCCGGTATTCGGTGAAGGTGGTCGCGCCGATGCACTTCATCGCCCCGGAGCTGAGCGCCGGCTTGAGCAGGTTGCTGGCGTCGAGCGTGCCGCCCGAGGCGGCGCCGGCGCCGATCAGGGTGTGGATCTCGTCGATGAAGAGGATCGCGTTCGGCTGGTCCTTCAGGTGCTTGAGCACGCCCTTCAGCCGCTGCTCGAAATCGCCGCGGTACTTGGTGCCGGCGAGCAGCGCGCCCATGTCGAGCGAATAGACGATCGATTCGGCCAGGATCTCTGGCACGTCGTTCTGGGTGATGCGCCAGGCCAGGCCCTCGGCGATCGCGGTCTTGCCGACGCCGGCCTCGCCGACCAGGAGCGGGTTGTTCTTGCGTCGGCGGCAGAGGATCTGGATCACGCGCTCGACCTCGTGCTCGCGGCCGATCAGCGGATCGATCTTGCCGTCCTTGGCGAGCTGGTTGAGGTTCTGCGTGAACTGGTCGAGCGGCGAGCCCTTGCCGTCGCCCTCTTCCTTCTCGCCTTCGGTGCTGGAGCCCGAGCTCTCGCCCGGCTTGGCCGATTCCGGCGGATCGGTCTTCTTGATGCCGTGGGCGATGAAGTTGACGACATCGAGCCGGGTCACGCCCTGCTGGTGCAGGTAGTAGACGGCGTGCGAGTCCTTCTCGCCGAAGATCGCCACCAGCACGTTCGCGCCCGTGACTTCCTTCTTGCCGCTGCCGGTGGACTGGACGTGCATGATCGCGCGCTGGATGACGCGCTGAAAGCCCAGCGTCGGCTGGGTGTCGACCTCGTCGGCGCCGCCCACCGTGGGCGTGTTTTCCTTGATGAAGCCGAGCAGGCTCTTCCTCAGGTCGTCGAGATTGGCCGAGCAGGCGCGCAGCACTTCGGCGGCCGAGGGGTTGTCGAGCAGCGCCATGAGCAGGTGCTCGACCGTGATGAATTCATGGCGCTGCTGTCGGGCCTCGACGAACGCCATGTGCAGACTGACTTCGAGCTCTTGCGCAATCATGCGGACTCCATAATGCATTGCAGCGGGTGGCCGCCGCGACGTGCGGCAGCAAGCACCAGTTCGACCTTGGTCGCGGCGACGTCCTTCGAGAAGACGCCGCAGACGCCACGGCCCTCGTGATGGATCTTGAGCATGATCTGCGTCGCCGTCTCGAGATCGCGGTTGAAATACTCCTGCAGGACCATCACGACGAACTCCATCGGCGTGTAGTCGTCGTTGAGCAGGACCACCTGGTACATCCGCGGCGGCTCGGTCTTCTGCGTCTTGCGCTCGACGACCACGGCTCCCTGGCCGTCGTCGGGACGGGTGACGGGCGGAGCCGGTGGTGGCGGCGGATCGGCGGGCATGAATTCATTCTATCGAGTCGGCGGCATTTCGCGCCGTTGCAACACATATTGCCCCCCCGGAGGACTTCACAAGGCGCAACGGCGGCGATGGGTTCGGCATGAGCGCCAGATTGCACCGGAACGGGCAAGAAAAAGCCCGCCATTCGGCGGGCTCGATGCGGGACAAAAGCGCGGTCGACGGGTCGCTACTGGACCGAAATGCTCTTTGCCGTCGGCGTCGCGTCGAACAACAGCTGAGCGGGCCAGGCCGGCCAGACCACGCCGAGCGCGGCGTTGTTCGGATCACCGCTGCGCGCGAAAGCGCTCACGCTCTTCATCATCGCGTCCGACAGGTCGAGCCGTCCGGGCCTGTTCGCCGTGCTGTTGGCGACGTTCGAGAACAGCGAGGGGCCGAAGTTGCCGAACACGAACGCCAGGTCGAAGGCGTGGGCCGCGCCGTAGATGTCGTTCCACGGCGCCGGCTCCTCGTCCCAGTCGAAGCGGTAGTACCAGACGCCGGCCTGCTGGGCCTTCAGGGCGTCGAGGACATTGTTGCGGCTGGCGATGAAGAAGATCGAATTCAGCAGATCGGTCTTGGCGTTGAAGCCGGTCACCGGCGTGTTCACCGGCAGGTACTGCGCCGGGATCCAGCTGTCGATCGCGACCGTCGGCGCCGAATCGGGGGCGTAGCTGAACTGGGTCGAGAACAACGTCGCGTCGCTCACCAGGCGCCCGCTCACGCCGCCGAGCGCCGGAGAGAGCGCGAGGAAGGTCGGGAACAGCTTGGCTTCATCACGGGTGTTGCTCGCCAGCACCGGCACCCTGAGGTAGTTGCCGGCGTTGATCGCGCCGACCGGGTCGGTCGGAACGACCACGCCTTCGGGGATCGGGCCGGAGCCGGCCAGGCCGAGCGCCGCCAGCCTGGTGAGCAGCGTCGTCAGCAGGGTGGACGAACTCTTCGCGCGCAGGTAGGTCGCGATCTGAGCCGACGTCTGGGTGGCGACGTAGGCCTGGGCCGTCGGCGTGTCGGTCGCCAGGCCGTCGGCGATCAGCAGGTTGTTGAGCAAGGCATTGCCCTGGGCGAGCGCCACGGAAGCGGGATTGAGCGTCGGAATGCTCCCGGGAGGCAGGTTCGTGGCCAGCGAGATGCCGCCGCTCAGCGGCATCGCCCGGTGCATCAGCTTCGGGGTCGCCGACACCATCAGCGGCGAAGTCAGGAGCGCATAGACGTCGATGGCACCGGCCGACTGGCCCATCACCGTGACGTTGCCGGGGTCGCCGCCGAAGTTCGCGATGTTCCGGTTGACGAACTGCAGCGCCTTGATGTTGTCGAGCACTGCGAAGTTGCCGGAGTCGTCCTGCGGGCTCGTGCCTTCGCGCAATTGCGGCAAGGCGAGCCAGCCGAAGATGCCTAGGCGATAGTTCGCGCTCACGACGACTGCGTTCGCGGTTCTCGCCAAGGTGGCGCCGTCGTAGACCGGGTCGGCGGTGTAGCCGGAGACGTTGCTGCCACCGTGGATGAAGACGATCACCGGCAGGTTCGTCTGGCTGCCGGAAGGCCGCCAGATGTTGAGATAGAGGCAGTCCTCGTTGCCGACGGCCTGGTTGAGGGTCGTGCCGATGGTCGCGTCGTAGGTGTTGTTCGCGCCCGGGCCGTAGATCCGTCCGTACTGCACACATGCATCGGCGAACTGCGTCGTCGCCTTCGTCGTCGTCCAGGCATCGGGATCCACCGGGGCCTTCCAGCGAAGCGCCGCGATCGGCGCCTTGGCGAACGGAACACCCTTCCAGGCGTAGGTTCCCGAGGTCGCGCTGTTGTCCACGCCCTGGATGCGGCCGAAGCTCGTGGCGCGCTCGGTCACCGGCGAATCGTGATCGTCGCCCCCGCATGCGCTCAGCACGGCGCACGCCGCGAGCAGCAGGACCGAACCGGGTTGGCTGTAGATTGCCATGTCTGTCTCCTTTGTGTTGCCGGTCCTGCTACGTCTTTCGCCTGCGCAGGAGCGGCGGACGACGTGAACCGGGTCTGCGTTATTCTAGAAATCGAGGGGTGCGGTCGCAGTGACCGGAGTCGGCCACTTTTGTGGCCTTGCAATGCCAATCGGTCGAGGCGGTGGCCGCGTCACGCCCCGACCGTTGCCAGGAAAAGCCATGATCGCGCGTACCACTTCTTCGGCCTGGGTCCGGGGCGTCGTCGAGATGTTCGCGGCCGAAGGCGTGGACGTCGAGGCGCTGTTCCGTGATGCCGGCCTGGACTTCACCCGGCTGAACGATCCGTCGGGCCGGTTCGCCATCGACGATGTGAGTGCCCTGTGGGAGATGGCGGTCGCCCGCTCCGGCAACATCCACCTCGGGCTGTCGCGGGAACTCGCGGTCACCTACGGCAAGCTCGGCGTCGTCGGCTACGCGATGATGGCTTGCCCCACCCTGCTGGCGGCCTTGCAACTGCTCGTCCGGTACATGAACGTGGTCAGCAATGCGGCGACCTTCGCGTTGACCGAGGACGCCGCTGGCTACTGGTTCGCGCTCGGCCATCTCGGGGGCGATCGCCCGGTGCCGCGCCAGCGCGTCGAGTTCGGCATGCTGACGATGTTGAGCTTCTGCAGCTGGATCACGGGGCGTGAGTTCCACGCTGTCGCGGTCGAATTCGTCTATCCGGAGCCCGCCGACTCACGACCGCACGTCGAGGCCTTCGGCTGCCCGGTGCACTTCGGCCGGCCGGCCAACCGGGCCCTGCTGCGCAGGGACGAACTCGAGTTCGGACTCTCGGCCCGGGATCCGGCGATGGCTGCGTTGCATGCGCGGCTGGTCGAAGAGGAACTCGAACGACTCGAAGGCGCGCAGACCAGCCATCGAGTTCGCCAGGTGCTCGCGACGCGGGTGTCGTCGACCGGGCCGCGCCGCCAGGACATCGCCGCCGCGCTGAACATCAGCGACCGCACTCTCCGGCGGCGGCTCCAGGCAGAGGGAACTTCATTCCAGCACCTGCTCGACGACACCCGGCGGGAGCTGACGCAGCAATACCTCAGGACGCCGCGCCATTCGCTCAGGCACGTCGCCGAACTGGTCGGGTTCGAGGACCAGAGCAATCTCTTCCGCGCCTGCAAGCGCTGGTTCGGCGAGTCGCCGGGGCGCTATCGCGCACGCTTCAACGTCGCCGCGGAAAGAGACGTGCACCACTAAAAGACGCCGGCCCTCGTGGGACGGCCGGAAACTCACATGTTGTCGATCATCACCTGGCCGAAGCCCGAGCACGACACCTGGATCGCGCCGTCCATCAGCCGGGCGAAGTCGTAGGTGACCTTCTTCGACAGGATCGACTTCTCCATCGAGCTGATGATCAGGTCGGCGGCCTCGGTCCAGCCCATGTGGCGCAGCATCATCTCGGCGGAGAGGATCTCCGAGCCGGGGTTGACGTAGTCCTTGCCGGCGTACTTGGGCGCGGTGCCGTGGGTCGCCTCGAACATCGCCACCGAGTCGCTCATGTTGGCGCCCGGGGCGATGCCGATGCCGCCGACCTGCGCTGCCAGGGCGTCGGAGACGTAGTCGCCGTTCAGGTTGAGGGTGGCGATCACCGAGTACTCCGCCGGGCGCAGCAGGATCTGCTGCAGG
>Ga0163144_10024615_pt1 | contig 11801 bp, 12 predicted proteins | sample OliLak19BULKMAT1_FD_123175 | JGI IMG/M metagenome (GOLD analysis project Ga0163144, IMG submission 123175) | Freshwater microbial mat bacterial communities from Lake Vanda, McMurdo Dry Valleys, Antarctica - Oligotrophic Lake LV.19.BULKMAT1 | ecosystem: Environmental > Aquatic > Freshwater >... | reverse complement strand
CGGCGGGAAAATCGGCCCACCGCGTCATCGGTATGCACTTCTTTAACCCTGTGCCGCTGATGGGGCTGGTGGAGGTGATCCCGGCCAGTCAGACTTCCGATGAAGTGCTTGAGCGCACCATCGACCTCGCGACCAAGCTCGGGAAGACGCCGTTGCGGGCCAACGATCGCGCGGGGTTTGTTTCCAACCGCGTTCTCATGCCGATGATCAACGAGGCCTTTTACGCCTGGATGGAGGGCGTGGCGGAGCCCGCCGCGATCGATGGAATTATGAAGCTAGGATGTAACTTTCCCATGGGCCCCCTGCGTCTGGCCGACTTCATCGGCCTGGATACCTGCGTTCACATTATGAATGTGCTCGCGGACGGGCTTAACAACGACCGCTACCGCGCCTGTCCTCTTCTTAAGCAACTTGTGACCGCCGGGCGTCTGGGCGACAAGTCCGGTCGGGGCGTGTTTGAGTACCCGGCGAAGTGAGTGGTGCTTAGCCCTTGCACGCTTAAGTTAGGGCTGCACGGATGGAAGGATGCATCGGTTTCTGCCGGGCGTGCGTGCAGTTTGGGCGATGGAATGTCCCGCTCGAAGGCTTTTGGATGAACCGCGGCTGGGCATGATCGGTACACCCTGACACATGAGGTTTACGACCCGACAGATTTACCGCGCTTTCTCGGAACTGGACCAGTTCGGAGATGAGCAGTGCGCACGCTTTGTCGCGGCGGCCCGCGGCGGCGTGGTGACTCGGTGGTTCTCTTATGTCTTGCTCGCTGCGACTGGATTGTTCGGGGCGTTGATACCCACCATAGCGGTGCAGCTTGCGAGTGAATTTGTTTTGCGGCCGATGGGAGTTACTTTGCCCACGGGCTTGAGGGGCGACCCGCTTGTGTTAGCACTGGTGGCGGTGGGAATACTGGTGGGCGCCTTTACGACGCTGATGGTTCGCGATTTCGACCTGCGCCGCCGGCTCATTCGAATCCTGCGCAAACGCGGGGTGTGCCGAAGCTGCGGTTACAGTCTTGTTGGATTGCCGGTAGACCCCAGCAGCTTTGTCACGTGTCCGGAATGTCGACACGCTGCGAGGTTGACGCGGCGATGGGGCATCTTACGATCACCGAGGGGCATGTTGCGTTGAAAGCGGGGCACACTCAGCCCGACGTTGAGCACCAACCGCCGATCTTAAGTCCGGCTGCCAAGCGGACGATCGGCCGCACTGTGGGTTACAGCGTGCTAGGGCTGATCATTATTCTGTTGGTGGTCGCGGGGAGCTATGAAGGTTACATCCGCCTGCAAGCGAGCCGCGCAGCCGCGTTTGTGAAGACAAATCCCTCTCCGGCCACCTACACCGTGAACGCTCAACCGCAGTTTGTTGCTACTACGGTGCCGTCGGCGCGGGGCGGGGATTTCTGGCCGCTGCTCAAAGATTTTGCCTCGAAGCATAAGTTGGCTTTCGATCAGGAAATCGATCAGTTGGTCGTGAATGGCGGCCGCGAAAACTACCACGGGTATCTTGCGCGCTCTTTACTATCCACTGGTAAACGGAAGGCGTTGCAGCAACCCTTTTCCGTGCCCACTACGCAAATACTTGGCATCCTCGAGACCCGCGGCGTTTTCGCGGCGATCGACACGCTTGGCACGGCGACATCGGCCGACTTCGTCATGCCTTTTTGGTATGATTTTTTTGTACTCAACACCGCGACGATCGCTGCGAATCTTAATCTCGCTCGCCTTGAGTTGGCGTGTGATGCAGGGGAAGTGGCCCAGTTTTCTGCTATCGTTCGTAATAATTTGGCGATTGCGAACGCGATCTACACCTTGCCGGGGTGGCGCTCCTTTCTAGTCGGCGCGGATATCGAAAACTTAACTCATTCCGCCGCCGCACGCGCCCTGCGCTCACCGGCGCGTGCGGACTTTGCTCTCGCGCTTAGCGCGGTCTACAAGTCTTCTATTACCCAAGGGCTGGCCACATCGGTGTGGTCGGGGCTGCAGCTTTATGAGCAGAGGCGCATCGCGAAGACTTTTTCCTCAGTGGAGGAAGTGCGTTACGGGGCCTACGGACTGTGGGGGGGCGATCCCATCGGGAAGATGATATCACATCAGGTGCAGGGCGTACCGCTTATTCCGCTGGGAACATTTGATGTTAATATCTTCGCGCTGAGTGCTGTTACAACTCAGGGGTCCAACCTGGCCGCGACGCCGCGTGCTCTGCGGACCACCCCGTCTACGCTCGAAGCACCGATCTCTAACCTCGCCATATTCTCGTATACCTTTGGTCGCTTTGATTCGGTCCTCGATGCGCTAGATTCATTACAGTTACAGCGAGAGCGGGTCGCCGCGTTGATCGCGCTTGAGCAGTTCCACGCCCGCACGGGCCGCTACCCCGTCACGCTCGCTGAGTTGGTGCCGACAGAACTCCTCTCCGCACCCTTGGACCCTTGGAGCGGTCTGCCACTAAGATATAACTTGAGCCCGACAGGCTTTCTACTCTATGCCTTTGGGGTCAACGGTGTCGACGACGGAGGCAAGTTTGATGTTTCGCAAGTTCCACCCCCGTTCAAGTCGTATAACGTTGGTCCGGAAATACCTTCGTCTAGCGATATTGACCTCGCCCCGGTTGAACCATAATTTGCGGTCGTAAGCACACATGCGGCTCATCACTCGACAGATCTATTCAGCTTTTCCGGAGCTTGACTCTTACGAGCCTGACAAGTGTGAGCGGTTTATCGCCGCGGCACAGCGCGGCAAGGTTCGCAAGACGGTGGTTGCGGCTGTTTGCGTGGGCACATCGCTGTTGATCGCGAGCCTTCCGATTGCAGGGACTTACATTTGGTTTTCGATGATTTTGCCGAATAACCCGCAGTTCATGATTGTGAGCAACGGCGTGTATTTTTACGCCTTGCCAGTCGCACTCATCGTTGCGGCCATTTTGTGCCCACTCACCGCATTCGTGATGCGAGACCTGTTGCTACAGCGAAGATTACGTTATGTGCTGCGATCTCGGGGCGTTTGCGAGCTTTGTAACTATTCGCTTATCGGCTTGCCGGTGAGTGCGGACAATGTGGTGACGTGCCCTGAGTGCCAGGCGGCGCGCGAGGTGGATGCGTCTCTGGGCGAACTCACACTATCTGAGACGGGCCAGGCTCGATTTACCCCGAACGAAACGAGTCTTGCCAAACTCAGGTCTTCGATATAAGCAGGCAAGTGACCGCGCTTGGACTTCACTGGAATTCTGCTTGCCGCAAGGCGCGAGCAAATGTGCGGGCCTGTTTGTTCCCTGCGAGCTGGACCTCACGCTGCCTTGGTTGCTTGGCCTTTTTATTCATGGCGAACACGAGTGAAAACCGAACGACGGGGCGGGTCTGGTCTTACAGGCGATAACGGTCTGGACTCATTCGTTCCGCTCAGTTGGCTCAACGACGGGGACGGAAGTTCCGGATTGTGGATGGATGCCCCGCTTTTTTTCGCTATGCTCTCGTGGGCCTTAGAGATTCAAGAACTGTGCCGCTCCGCCGCGGCGAGCTAGCGACAGTCCAACGTGAACTCTCGCTGCGGGGTGCCCCCCTCGCCGACGACAAACCGCTGACGCTTGCCGCATTTGGGGCATCTGGCGAGGTATTCAGAGCCGCCCACTTCTTTGAGGACGCGAAGATAGGAGTTGGCACAGGCGAAAAAAACCCGTAAACTTGGCCTTGGCGTTCCTTGTTTTTCGTTTTGGACCGCGCTGGCGTCGTATAAATCCATGGCTAGAGCTCCTTTTCAGGCTCGTTCTACAGGTTATTGACTCGGCTCGAAGGGCCGTTCCTATGAATCGCTTAATCCCAGCTTCACACAAAGTTTATAAAAGGTTTGGATGGTGCTCGACTGGGGCCGCCAGATGTCTTACACTCCCCCTCAGCAGGCGGCCTACATTCGTCCGATAGATAACAGACTGATCTCTCTGCTGCATCGGTAACTTTCGACCTCTTCCTGCGTCTACGCCCGCTCGGGCTTCTCTCTTTCTCTCAACACCTTCAACTTTCGGTCTTCGCCGTCCGTGAACCACAACCTCACGCGGCGGCCTCAAGTTTTCCCCCCGCGTGGGCTGGTATGTCTTCCGTCGTCGTCCCCCCATCTCTGCATTTCTTCTGTGATCAACCCCCACCACCGACCCCGGTGGGTTTGATTGCGGGTGGTGGCCGCCTTCCTATTCGGATCGCGACCTCGCTGAGGGACCAGGGGTATCCGGTACACTGTTTGGGGCTTGCCGATCAGTTCGAACCGGAGTTGCCTCAGTTATGTTCATCGTTCCGTACGGTGGGCATTCTCCGTATGGGCAGTTGGGGCCGGATCCTTTCAAAGCTGGGCGTCCGCCATGCCATCATGGTCGGCAAGGTTGATAAAGCTAAGCTGATGCACGATCCGTGGCGGCTGCTTCGCCACTTTCCGGATTGGGCGACTGTTGTGGGGTGGTATAAGCATCTGCGGCACGACAAGCGATCGCACGCGGTGCTGAACGCAGTGGCTGATCAGCTCCATCGCTCGGGCGTTGCACTTTTAGATTCGACCGGGCCGATCCCCGAAGACATGGCGACCGTGGGCACGATGACCAAGCGTGCGCCCTCGATCCTGCAGCAGGCCGACATTGACTTTGCGTGGCCGCTTTTGGCTCACACGCTTCGGCTGGACATCGGGCAGGCTATTGCCGTCCGGGAGCGCGACATTATCGCGGTTGAAGCTGTTGAAGGCACCGACCGAATGATCGAACGCGCGGGCAAACTTTGCCGTTCCAAGGGGTGGTCGCTGGTAAAGGGTGCGCGGGTTGGTCATGATCGCCGCTCTGATGTTCCCACCGTCGGGGTCAATACGGTTCGCGCGCTGCATGCCCACGGGGGCACGTGCCTCGCGCTCGCCGCGGGCGATGTCATTATGCTCGATAAGCTCGACATGATCGCTCTGGCGGACCGCCTGGGCGTGGCGATTGTCGGGGTTGAGCCGTGCCACGAGCCTAACGGGCTTCTGTTACCGTAGGCTCTTTTCCGGGCGTTTCTTCGCGTGACTTCGCTTACTTTTGTCTCTCGGGGCGGCCTGAAACTCCAGCACGCGCTGGCGACCTTTGCGCTAGACGTAAATAATCTTAGTGCCGTTGATCTGGGATGTTCGACGGGGGGATTCACCGACTGCCTGCTTCAGCACGGGGTAACAAAAGTCCATGCGGTAGATACCGCTTATGGTCAGCTCGCGTGGAAGCTCCGCAACGACCCTCGGGTGGTTGTTACGGAGCGAACGAACGCGCTGCACGCGGTACCACCTTCGGGGGGTGTTGCGTTGGCGGTTGCGGATTTAGGTTGGACTCCGCAGCGGCTGCTTGTTCCCGCCGCGCTAGCGTGGCTGGCGGGTTACCCCTCGCCGATGGGGATTATAAGTTTAATTAAACCTCACTATGAACTGAAGGAAGTGGACGCCGCGCCGTTGCCGCGTGGAGGGGTGCTAAGCCCTCAGCAGTCGCTGGATGTGATGGAGGCGACACTCGCCCGGCTGCCTGCGCTGGGTGTCAGCGTGATCGCCACGACCCCTTCCCCTCTGCTGGGGGGGGAACATAAGGGAAAGGGGACGGGGAACATCGAGTATCTTGCGTTCCTGAAGGCGACGTAATATTGAGTGGGCAAGTTCTGTTGATTGGGGCCCCTTGGGCCTGCTCGAAGTGGAATTGTTGACCTGCCGGGTTTAAGGACAGCATCCTGCTCGCGGAAGCCGCGTCGCTCGGGGCCTTGCGGATCACCCAAGCCGGGCCTCTAGAAATCATGCGCTCCCCGCCGCGGCGACGATTCTCTGCTCGTTAAGACTTCACCATGCTGTATCGCGCCGTTGCGCTCAGATGAGGACAAAGCGTCTAACGAAAGGGTGGCCTCATGCTAGTTCGTCTTCCGATGGTTCTCGTCTTTTCCTCTGTAGCGGCGCTTCTCGCGTCCTGCTCCAGCACTCAGCCGGTGGCTAACGTAAGCCCGAGTAAGCCCGACAACGCGGAGCAGTTGGCCGCCGGTGCGAGGACCTCCCCCGGCAACCTCAACACCCTGGGCACCCCTGGCACCCCCACCTCCCCCGCGCTGCTCGCGAAGCAACTGGGCGGGGCCACTATCAACATCACACGCGTTACGTATGCCTCTGAGGGCGCGGACTTTGATCCGTGCATCTCCGGGAATGGTTCGCACTTATATTTTGTCAGCACCCAGCACCGCCCCACCAGTGATATTTATGTCAAGCGCGTGGATAGCAAGGTGCTTACGCAGCTTACATCTGACCCTGCCGATGATTCCATGCCGGCCATCAGCCCGGATGGAACCAAGCTTGCATTTGCTTCCAACCGCTCTGGCAACTGGGACATTTACATCATGCCTGCGGCGGGCGGCAAGGCCGTGCAGGTGACTGGCGATGCTTCGGATGAAACACATCCCTCGTGGTCGCCTGATGGGCAACGGTTGGTGTATTGTCGTTACAACGATGGGGGCGAGAGCGCGAACCGGTGGGAACTGTGGATCACCAAGGCGGGCAACAACGCCACCGCTAACTTTATTGGTTATGGCGTCGCGCCGCGTTGGTGCCCGGTAGCAGGGACGGGCGAGAATGCTAGCGACAAAATCCTGTTTCAACTGAGCCGTGAGCGCGGCCGGCGCGGTTACGGGCTCTGGACGCTGGATTATGCCGAGGGGATCAGCTCAAACATAACTCAGATACAAGGCGCGAGCGATGTTGCCTTGCTTCACCCTACATGGAGCGCGGATGGCGCGTTTATCGCGTACTCGCAGGTTGATCTGCTTGACCCCGCCAATCGGGCCGACCGTCCCACGAATGCTTCGTTGTGGATGACCAGCATCGCGGGCGATGCGACTGTGCGGCTTACATCGGGCGAGGGTGCTGCGCTCTCACCGGCCTGGTCTGCGAATAATGTATTATATTATGTCAGCGGGCGGACGGGCACTGACAATATCTGGGCTCTGGAGTTAAGCCCGGCGTTGGGGGCGGCGCAGGCCGTGCTTGATCTGCGGGCGGACCCCGCGACAACCACGACAGACGCTCAGGCCACGACAGACGCACGCGGGACGGCTCAAGCCGATGCGACGACCGGGCCGGGCACTGATCCGCAGAACTAACGTATTGACCGCTCTGTTTGTAACCATCGCGGCCGTATCTGGCCTCGTTTTGCCCGCGCCCTTTCTCTCTCTCCCATGAACTTACGATACTTTGCGCTTTCTTATCGAGTTAATATGGCTCTTCTGGCGTGCCGTGCATCGACCGTGCAGCGTCCGCTGGTGCTGGCGGGGCGTGCGGCCATCGTCGCGATGCTTCTGACTTTGCTTCCCGCCTGCTCATCCCAGCGTGCAGATAAGCTGACGCCGCCGCAGCAGCTCATCGCGCCTTATTCCACGAACGGCTCTCAGGTTATCTTCGCCGTGGCCCCACCTCGTAATGAGTCGGGGTTTTCAGCGCCCGATGTTCTAGCGATGGGTGATGAGCTTGTGGCCCAGCTTGAACAAATCCGAGGCGTGCGCTGCTTGCCAATGAACCGCACCGTCGACGCGATGCGGAGTTTAAAGCTTCCGAACATAACAACTTCGGCACAGGCGAAGTCGCTGGCGACGCTCTTGGGCGCTGATGCGGTGCTGGTTCCCACAATCACCGCTTACGACCCTTACATCCCGATTTTGGGAATCGCCGCGGCGTTGTACGCGCGTGACACGCTGCATCAGGCGTTTGCCGCGACGACGGTGGATGTGGACCCCCGCGACCTGCTCTCGAGGGCTACCGAGTTGGATCCGGGCGTGAAGCGAGGTTTTGGCAACGCCCCGGTGTCGAGCGTCTCAAACTTATTTGATGGACGGAATCATCAAGTCCAGGCGGATGTGATGACATATGCAGCGGGGAGAGAGCGCAATCTGTCGGCGACGGGCTGGAAACGGAATTTGCAGTCGATGCCGCTGTTCGTGACATACTGCGGTTATAGGACGGCTTCGGATCTGATTCAGGCGGAGTGGATTCGTCTAGGGTCGGTGCCTCGGACCGATAAAGCGGATAACTCCCGGGAGCAACGCAACTTGACGCGTCAAACCGTTGATACTAAAGGAGATACGGGACGGCAAGGGGCACAAATTTCCGATTCGGACCTGTGAGTGGATGGTCGGGTTCTCTACGATAGCACAGGTATTATCACCCGTGTAGGGGGAGAACAACCAAAGCCGGTTGGAGTACGAAAGGGTAAGGGCCAGTTATCAGGAACCAGAGTTTAATTAAGTAGTTGGCCGGTCCGGACAGCCTTTAGGGTTCTGTCCGCTGGTACATGAGGCGAGCGGTCGCGTTAGGGAAGTGTGGGTGTGGGGGAGGCTATGTTGGGGTGGGCGAGTTGAGCCGCGTGAAACGGGCGGTCCCCGAGCAACATGGAGCGAGAGTGGAGAAATGGTTAGTCCCCGGACGAGGGAGCGAGCAAGATGCCGTGTGCCGCCTGCTCCGCTTATAACGGCTGACCGAGGCGGTGTCAGGATAATCGCGGTCTGTCGGTCAACTTTTCCGGGCGTGCCGCCGACCTAGAACCATAGATCCCACGCGGGAACCCCGTGATGTTTGGTGGATTCCGAGTGTGAATAGAGTGGCAGGAGTGCTTATGTCAACGCTACCGATTACCGACGCCTTTACGAAGTACCTCGCCGATGAGCGGCACTTCAGCCCGTATACCGCCCGCTGCTACGGGGCGGATCTTCGTCAGTTCGTTGAGTTTCTCGCCAAGGATAATTCTATCACGGTTGACCTCGCCAAAGAAGCGGAAGCCCTTGCGGCGCCGCTGGCTTGCGGCGGGGAAGGCACGGCGAAGACGGTAACACAACTGATCCGTTCCGCCTCCGCCGAACTGGTGCGGGCGTTTCTGGGGCACCTTGGTTCGCAGAGTTACTCCGCGGCGACGATGGCCCGAAAGATCGCCACCCTCCGGTCGTTCTACAAGTGGGGCGATAAGCGTCAGGTGACGATGGGCAACCCCATGACCACCATCCGCACGCCGCGGCAGGCCAAGCGGCTCCCCAAAGCAATTACGATTGAACAGGTCGAGCAGTTGCTCGCGGCTCCCGGCGATAACGAGATGCTCGGACGCCGCGACCGGGCCATGCTCGAAACGTTATATTCTACCGGGATACGCGTGAGCGAACTGGTGGGCCTTAACGGTGGAGATTTAGACCCTAGCGGCGAAGCTTTGCAGGTGCGTGGCAAGGGCAAAAAGGAACGAATGGTGCCGTTGGGCAGCCACGCGCTGGCGGCTATCAAGCGGTACACCGAACTTCTTCATGCCTCGCCTCATCCGAAGGTAAGCGCGGCTGAAGCCCCGCTGTTTGTCAATAAGCACGGTGGGCGGCTCTCGAGTCGCTCGGTCCGTCGCAAGCTTGACAAGTATCTCAAGCAAGCCGGCCTTGACCCGACCATCAGCCCGCACACCCTGCGTCATAGCTTTGCGACCCATCTGCTTGATAACGGCGCGGATCTGCGCACCGTGCAAGAGATGCTGGGTCACCAGAGCCTGAGCACTACGCAGATCTACACGCACCTTACAACGTCGCGTATGCAAGAAGCTTACAACCGCGCCCACCCGCGGGCGCAGGCGTCATAAGCAAAAGCTCGGCTGGCGTGGTGGCTCGGTCAAGCGTCGGTCGTGAATGACGAAAGATTATGATGTAGTCGTGCGGCCGCCGCGGCGACGGTTAGGTCGGCGCCGGGCACCAACCAAGCTGGCGCGATCTGCGCGAGCGGGATGAGGACGAACTTCCGCTCCAGCATCCGCGGGTGCGGCACGGTTAGAATGTGACTATTTATAATCGACGTGCCGTATAGCAGCAGATCAAGGTCCAGCGTGCGCGGGCCCCAACGAGCTTCTTGGCTTCCGCGCGTGCGACCATGCCGCAGCTCGATATCACATAACACAGCAAACAGGCCGTGGGGCGTTAATGTCGTCAGGCCGATGAGGGCTGCGTTGAGAAAGCGCGGCTGGTCCATCTTGCCCACGGGCTCAGTATCGAAGAATGTGGAGACAGCCGAAACGTGCGTGAGAGGCAGTGCGGCGATGTCCGCCGCCGCCGAAGAAATTAGTTGAGCTCGATCGGCTAGGTTTGAGCCCATTGCTACCGCAAAGGCCTGCCAACCGTCACATTCTGGTTCGTGAGGAGCGTCGGACATTTATTTACTTATGTTGTTCGCCCGGTGAGAGAACTTTGGGATTGGCCTGCTCTGTTTGCTCCGCTTGCTCAGGTTGAGGCGAGAGGGCTGGACCTACTTCGCACACAACCCGGAACCCGACAAAGGGTCCATCCGCCAACCACCACTTACTTTTGGGAACCTGGGGATCGCTCGAGTTCCAGGAAGAGCTGGCGGGCACCGAACCTTCGATGGTTAGTTTCTCCGGCGCGTCTCGCCACGATCCCCCCTTGGTCACGCCCTTGCCATCGGCACTCACCGCCCACTCGGCCACGTTTCCCAGCATATCGACCAGCCCCCACGCATTAGCCTTACGACTTCCCACCGGGTGAGCTTTGCCATCGGAGTTGGCTTCATACCACGCGTAGTTGCTTAAGATCTGTGGCTGTGACGCCCCGCCGGCGTAGGGACCGTCGGCGGTATCGGCGCGGGCCGCGTGTTCCCACTCGCTCGCCGTGGGCAACCGGTAGTTGCGGCCGGTTTTGCTGCTTAGCCACTTACAATAGGTTTGAGCGCTCTGAAAGCTTACACAAATCGCGGCGTACCCCTCGTGACCAAACCCGCGATCAGGTGGAAGATATGGCTTGCTCGGGCGGGTGACAGCATCGGCAGGAGGTGACTCGCTACCCCCACCACCATTACCACTCACGCTTACGGACTCAGAGGCTACTTCATCTAGTGAGTAGACCCAAACATCAAAGGCCTCCCATGTAAGCTCTGTCTTAGCTATATAGAAGGCCTTAATTCCTTTGGCCACATCAGCGGGAACCGCCACCATCGTAAACTCAAAGGCGGTTGCGGGCACCTGCTGCTTGAACTCTCGAAGCGCGAGGGTGCCGGGCGTCATCGCAATATCCGTCGCGCGCGACGAATCCTTCGCTTTTGGCGGGGCCTTGACCTCAGGCTCGCCGGTTGCCCCAAGCGGAGCAAACGCAACAAGTGCCGCCAAGGAAACCACGAGACCTGCAATCATCGATGACTCCTAACTCCCTTTTTGCGTCGGTTCGCTGTGCGAAACGAGCAACTGCGCGAGCGACAAGAATAGTCGCTCCACGGAAAAGGCCGTACCCTTGCGGAGTCGGGCACCCTCACCCTGACTCTGAAAGGCCACGGCTCTTGCCGGATTATACCCATGCTCGCTGATGTCGGGTTAAGCTGCCGCAGTTCGGACAAAGCTCGCGCCGTGAACACGGCGGTGAGCCTTGATTGCAGAGCCGCGTTCGTTCTAATATCGGTATTAGTTTTGACTATGGTTAGTTGTGCCTCGCCATCGACACCGGTGATCGCGCTCGAAACGCCCGCTGCGGGGCGCTACGAATATTCGCGGCTGTGCATGGGCGTAAAGGCGACCATTACGTTGTACGCATCGTCGGAGGATCAGGCACGAGCCGCGGCATCGCTCGCATTCGCGCGCCTTGCGGAGCTGGATGCGCTTATGAGCGATTATCGTATCGATGGCCCGGTAGCGGCGATCAATCGCTCGGCGGGCGGTCCACCAACGCTGGTGGCGGCTGAGCTGGGGGCGATTACCCGACAAGCTCTTGCCATAAGTGAACGCACCGGCGGGGCTTTTGACATTACCTCGGGGCCCGCTGTTTCGCT
>Ga0163144_10024613_pt1 | contig 11801 bp, 11 predicted proteins | sample OliLak19BULKMAT1_FD_123175 | JGI IMG/M metagenome (GOLD analysis project Ga0163144, IMG submission 123175) | Freshwater microbial mat bacterial communities from Lake Vanda, McMurdo Dry Valleys, Antarctica - Oligotrophic Lake LV.19.BULKMAT1 | ecosystem: Environmental > Aquatic > Freshwater >... | reverse complement strand
TGGCTTATAAGAAGAATAGGGCTGTGCCAGCAAATGCCACTAGTGTGCCTAAAATGGCGCGGAGTGTGGGCTTATCCTTAAACACCACATAGCTAACGGGGATGAGAAAAATGGGCGTAAGAGCCATGAGTGTGGAGGCAATGCCCACAGGCGCACGCTGAACCGCAATTAAGGATAGCCAAACGCCCGACACAGGCCCCGTTAACGCTCCCAATGTCAGCAAGAGTAAGGCACGCGGATGAGCGCGAACTTGGCGATAACTGCTGATGATCTGGCGGTTTAAGAGGGCAAAGACCCAAATCACAATAACGGCAATGGTCATGCGAATCATATTGGCAGAAAGCGCGGGAAACTCATCACGCAAGCCAATCTTTGAGAGTACTAAGCCCCCTGCCTGCCCCACAGCCCCCCCAAACGCAAATGCTAGCCCAATCCAGTAACGACGTGTAAACGGCTCTGTAATGCCTGTGCTTCTACTTTCTACTCTTTCTGAAACCACCCAACCGATGCCTGCAACCACCAGCACAATGCCAAACAGGTCTTGTGGGTCGATGCGTTCTTGCAAAAATAAGAACGCCAAGATTGCGCCAATGACGGGCGCGAGAGCCATCATTAGCATGGAAAGGCGAGGACCCACCATCACAAAGCCCTGAAATAAGAACGCATCCCCCAACACCAAGCCCACAAAGCCGCTAATGCCCATCCAAAACCATTGTTCGGCGGTGGCATCAAAGGGGATGGGATGCCCATAAGTGAGCGTATGAATCACCATGATGATAACGAATGCAACCAGAAGGCGCGTACGATTCACCAAAGGAGAACCGATTTCGCGCCCTGCAAACGTGAATAAGGTAGACCCAAACGAAAATAAGAAGGCTGTGCCAAGCGCAGCCGCATAACCAGAATAATCGGTCATAGGATGTGGTAATCTTTCTTTGTAGGCGTGGCAAATTTACCAGTGCAATCATAGCACTAGAGGATAAGACCATTACAGACAATGTGTGGGTGTGTCTTCAGGTGGAACGACCGCTTTTAGCCCATAAACGCCCGTCTTTTTAGCCTGCCATTTGCCAAGAAGCCTTTAAGTTCTTCGGTGCGTTGGGCGATAATGCGCGTGGCATTAGGGGAAATGTGGGGGTTGTGCTGATTTAGGGCAACCCACCGCATACTAGCAACTTGTCGCCCTGCAATCAGGGGTTCTAGCATCTGCTGGTACATGCCCACTTTGGGGCGCACATGGCTATAGCCTTTCCAAAGGGCTTGCTTGAGAGCTTCGTAGTTTGGTTCTGGTTTTAATTGCCACAGAAGTGGCGTAAGGTCATAGAGATAATAACCCCATCCGCAATACTCAAAGTCTAGGATGCCCAGCGTTTCGCCAAAGATGACGTTGGGCAATAGCAAGTCCCCATGCACAATACCAAACTGGTAATCGTTTACCCCCAATGTCCTAAAAACAGAGCTAACACGCCCTACCACAGCCTTCATCACGCTAATTTGTTCTGGTGTGAAAAGCGATAATGCCTCGCCAAGCGCATATTGCCCGCTTTCCCCAAATAAACCTCCAATGTCTAGGCGCGGGCGTGTGAACGTTTCGGGCAGGTCATAATCCCATTGGTGCAAGTGACCGATCATTTGCCCTAATTGTGTGGCTTCTTCAGGAGTAAGTGTGTTTGGAGCGCGAAACTCCCCTTCGAGATAAGTCATCATCACCACTTGTTTATCGCCAATGCGCGTTACCCAGTTGCCTTCACGATTTTGTAGGGGCGTGGGCGTAGCATAAGGGAATTGGTGGGTGGTTAATGCCTGTAGTAACGCCATTTCAGAAGCCACCTGTTCATCAGGCTTGTGGGTGTGGCTGGCGCGGAGGGTGTAATTTTGCGTCGGGGTAGCCACACTAAAAACCGTATTGTGTGTTTGTGCTATTAGCTCTAGTGTATACGCTGGCAAATCGTAGTGTAGAAGGGCTTTTCTGGCGGTGGTTTCGGGCATGATGACGGCTCACTTTAATCAAATAAAGAGTGCTTATTTTGCGACAATAAGCACCCTTTAGATAGCCCTTACTCATTCAGAAGGTCGTAGTCGATGGGGAATGACTCATCGTGTTTGTATGTCCAAATGCGTTTTGCAGTAGCTTTGGCATCGCATCGCACACCCTGACGCTGAAAATACTCGCACACTCGCGTAACATCACGCTCAAAAATGATGCGTGCATTGTTGTTGATGTGCGGGTCTACCACTTGTGGAAAGTCGATAAGGGTAATATCGCCATCCCAATACAAAATGTTAAACGCCGACAAATCGCCATGAACAATGTTCTGGTCTAGCATCACTGTCAAATTGTGTAGCACTTGCTCAAATAGACGTTTGGCTTCGGTTTTATCTAGGCGAATGTCACTTAAGGGCGGTGCTGCCCCATTTTCATCACCCAAGTAGGTCATTAGGATGGCTTCTTCTGCAATGGCATAGGGTTTTGGCACATCTGCCCCCAAGTCATACAGTGTTTGAAGTGTGCGATACTCATGAGTTAGCCAGCTTGTGCCACGAATTTTCTCGCCAAAGCTAGACTTTTTGTGGATGGCACGCATGGCGCGGGCGTTGTTGCCCTTAATTTCTTTGCCGTCTTGCCCTACAAGTTGCCGTCCCTCACGGTACAGCGCGTCATTGCGTAGGTTACGGAACATGCGCGGACGGTATACTTTTGAAGCAAGCCACGTTTCACCCGTGCTAGGATGTGCTTCGCAACGATACACGCTGGCTTCTTTGCCGCCTTTTACCCGTGACATCACATCCGTGATGAAGGTTGTGGTAAAGAATGGGTTAAGCGCGTCCAATAGCCAACCTTCTTCAAAGAGGCTAGGATGATAGGTCATTTTGAACATGCCTTCTAGGTCGCGGGTTTCTGCGATTTCTTCAATGATGGCTTGTTCGGTCTTTTTGGCTTTATGGTTGGGTTTCTTCTCTTTGCGCTTGCGCGGTGTTGCCTCAAAGCGTGAAATGTAACCGTTATATTGTTCATCGTCATCATAAAGTGACGCATTTAGAGATGGAGACAAGGTGGTTTTCCTTTTGAGATGTTATTGAGTTTAGAATGGCTGATGTGTAAAAGAAAACGTTACTTTGGCGCAGAAACACCAAAAGCCCAACAGTAAATAGTTACTGTGGCAACGTCACACCTCACGCTTGCCATCTAAACAGCACACCCAAAAGGTTAAGAAAAAGAGGGGAGTGATGGGTTTAGAGGGTATCCCGTGATGTGTTTGTGCCACTAACCACAACAATCTCGATTTTATTAGACATAGAGCCTCCCATTAGGGGTATTAAATACATTTAAGAGTCTATCACGGGTCACAAAGGTTCGTCAAGGGCTATGGTGATACTCGTTTACGATTCCTGTATCACCCCTTAACGTGACATTTGCTATAATCACATTTGGCTTACTACACAATCACAAGGAAAACCTTCTTATGCCTGCACCGCTTACGTTGTATGTTGTTCGTCATGGCGAAGTTTATAACCCTGAAAAGGTTTTTTATGGGAGACGACCCAATTTTCGTTTAAGTGACGAAGGCAATCGTCAAGCACAAGAAGCGGGGCGTGTTTTGTCACAATATCCTTTGGATGCGATATATGCCAGCCCTCAACTACGAGCGCAAGAGACCGCCCAACACATTTTGGTACATCATCCGCTACTGCCGCTAACAACCGATGAGCGCGTAGCAGAAGTATATACACCGCATGACGGGCGTGAACTAGCCATTTTAGAGGCAAATGGGTTCGACATTTACACGGGTAACACGCCCCCCTATGAAGTTTTATCGAATATTAGGGCGCGTGTGGTATCTTTTCTAATGTTTGTGCGCCAGCAACATCCTAACGGCAAGGTTGCGGTCACAACACATGGGGATATTGTACTCAATTTCTTGGCAATTGCTTTTGGCTTGCCCCATGATTATATTGCCAAAGAACGCCTGCTTGAACTGGGCTTTAGTGTGCATTATCCTGCAACAGCGTCCATCACTGCCCTAACTTTTAACGCCTCTGATGAACAAGAAAAGCCCGCGTGGTCTTATCTTCAGCCTTATTAGCGGTATTCAAGAAACGTTGAGCGTGCCATGTCTGAATTTGACTTTATGAGTGCCTTACAACAGCATAGCCCAAGCCCAAATACCCATCGCGCTTACTATCGTTGGATTGACCGCTATCTGGTGGAATTTGCTACTCTTAAACCGATGCAAGGGCAAGCCCGTCTGCGACGTATGGCAGCCCTTAATATCGGTACGTTGCAACGCCACGTTACCGAACGCAAGCTAAAAAGCTGGCTAGACCGCCTAGCCGAAGAAAAATTTGGTAGGCAAGCCATTGACCAAGCGCGTGCCTCTGTGGTGACTTTAGCAGAGCTAATGTATGAGGCAAAGCATTTGGATGAAGTGCGCTTTAATGCCATTCGCGCAACCCCTGTGCCACCTGTAGAACATAAGCTCACGCCCGAGCGATTGCTAACTGTGGAACAACTAGGGGCATTGTTGCAATCCTCACAGGGCATGGCAACCAGCGAGAATCAACATCATCGAAACGTGGTAGTAACGCAATTACTGTGTACGATGGCATTAAGGCGAGAAGAATTGGCACGCTTAAAATGGGGTGATATTGCGCTTCATAAAGGCAAGGTGCGCTTACAAGTGGGGGGGCATTGGCTAGATGTGCCTCGTAATGTGCTTGCTTCTGTTGACCGATGGCGCGGATGCTTTGCGGGCAATCTTGCACCCCCCGCCCCAGAAAGCCCGCTCTTAAGGCGGATTTGGCGCGGTGGACGTATCGCCAAGCAAGGGCTTTCACCCGACGGTGTATGGTTGCTAATTCATGATTCTGCACAAAAAGCCGAGCTGGGGCATGTTACGCCTGATGATTTGCGCCGAAGCGTGATTTCGCACATGGTAGGGGCGGGTGCATCTTTAGAGGATATGCACCGTTTGCTACGTCACCGCACTCTCACTATTACCGAGCGATTTTTGGCGAAGCTCATTCGTGAGCAAGATGACACAGATTAAGGGGCGAGAACGCCCCTTATGTGTTTAAGGCGTAATTGCCAAGTAAGGAATAAAGAACAGCACAAAATTAGTGACAATTTGGCACAACCACGACGCTGCAAGGCTGTTTCGCTCGCGGACATAACCATACATAAGGTTCATTGTTATAAGTGCAATTGCCAAGAAGAAAGCTACCGCAGGGGCTTTTAGAATATCGCCCCACATTACAGGAAAGAATAAACAAACGCTCCACACGCTACTTAATATCCCCACTAGCCAAAACTCTAACTGTTTTTGAAGCAACCCCCTAAAGAACAAGGACTCTGCTAAAGGCATCACAAACACTAAGAACGCCAAGAGTGTGCCATGTGACATATTGGGGAACGCTAAGTGTGAGGCTCTGCCAAAGGTGTCGAAGAAGAAAAGCACAAACGGCACGCCCAAGATTAGCCCAAACCCCATACCCCACAGCAAATTTTCGGGTCGGTCTTGCCCTATGCGGTCAAAAGACCCCAGTAACCACGATAACACACTCACCCCTGCCAATGCGCCCCACGCCAAAGTAAAGCGTAAATCGGCATTGGCGGGCAGAATGGGCGTTAGCCCAATACTAACGGCAATCCCGAGCAAAAACCCGAAGAAAGGGTCGCCTGTGTTATCACGATAGGCGCGTGGTGCTTCTTCGGGAAGGGCATCTGCGCCTAAACGTAACTCATCTTGTTGTGGAAGGTCATTTTGCGGTGTCATAGGCACTTATGAAAGAATCTCATGAATGGCTTGGCTTACTTGCTCTACACGCTCGGGCGTAACCCAATAATGAGTGACACAACGATATTTGCGCTCATAGCCAGGGTATGGGCTTAGCAAGATATTATGTTCTGCAAGCCGTTTTTGAAATTCGGTGGGCGTAAGCGGTGACGTTTCTTCTAGCCAAAAGAACACGAAGTTGGTGGATTGGTTCATCACTTTAACATGAGGAATATCGCTTAAACCTTCTGCGAGCAATGCAGCGTTAGCATGGTCTTCGTGAAGGCGTTTGCTCATTTCGTGGATAGAAATCAAGCCAGCGGCTGCCAAAATTCCTGCTTGGCGCATTCCCCCACCCAGTACTTTACGCGCACGCTTGGCTTGGGCGATAAACGCGCTATCCCCCACAAGCACAGACCCCACAGGCGCACACAAGCCTTTAGAGAGGCAGAATGTCACGCTATCCGCACCCTGCACGATGTTTTTTACGGGGACATTAAAGGCGGTGGCGGCGTTAAAAATACGTGCGCCGTCAATATGAAACTTTATCCCATGATGTTGAGCGAGGTCTGCTACTTGGCGCGTGTATTCTGGGCTAAGTGCCTGCCCGCCTACTGTGCCTTGTGTATTTTCGATGCTAATCAGGCGCGTTTTTGGAAAATGACAGTTGTCGCCACGGATAGCGTGCTTAATGTCGTCAAGGTCAATATAGCCGTCATCATGAACCTTAACGGTATGAGGCATAATGCCCCCTAATGAGGACATGCCCCCCGCTTCATACACAAACGTATGGGCTTTATCACCCACAATGGCTTCTGTGCCACGCTCACAATGCGTAAGAAGGGCGATGAGGTTGCCCTGTGTGCCACTTGTTACAAATAAGCCCGCCTCAAAACCCAACATTTCGGCAGAATCTCGCTCTAATTGAATCACTGTAGGGTCTTCGCCATAAACATCATCGCCAACAACGGCGTTTGCCATTGCTTCGCGCATTTGGGGCGTGGGGTGTGTTACGGTATCGCTTCTTAGGTCAATTACGTTCATGGATAACATCGCTTTACTAAGAGTGTGGATTATCAACGTCTATTATAAGGGATGGCACGAGAGAATGGCAAAAAAAAGCGCAAATGAGGGGTTCATCTGCGCCTTTTACAATGGGAGAGTGAATTAACGACGGCGCGTGCGTTGGCGTAGTGCGAACAGCGCAAACGAGAACAACACCACACCCAGCAAAATACAGGAAGAAATGCCTCTTAGCATGACATCACCCTGAATGACATCATCCAACATCAAGGAGCGCGTTGCTTCTAGGATGTAGGTAATAGGGTTAAGCGATGCTGCTGTTTTAATCCAGCCGGTAAGGAACTCAAAAGGCACAAAGGTAGGCGCAAGAAACGACAAGGGGAAGAATAAGAAACTTGCGCCACCTGTGGCGGCGGCGTTCCCAGTTAGTAATGCAACCCCAACGGTAAAGCCGCTAAAGCCCACACCTAGCAAAAGTGAAAAGCCGATAACTCCTAAAACGCCGGTAATGCCTAAGTCCGGACGCAAGCCCATAACAAGGGCAAGCGCAATGATGAGTGCAGTTTGGACAGCAAGGGTGATTGCGCCTGCAATCATGGGGCCCAAAAGCAATGCCCAACGGCTCATGGGGGTAAGCATAAGTTTGTCAAAGTAGCCGTTTTCAATATCACGGACAATCGTTTGACCTGCCAAACTGGAGCCACTTAACGCAGCCGATACCACCGAGAAGGGCAATACGAAACCCAGATAGTTTTCACCAGGCAGTAAAAATTGTGATGCGCCCCCCAGTGTGTCGTTGTACACCAACAGGAAGAACACGCTGATGATAACGCTGGGCAAAATGCTGGCAGGAACACGCAGGTTAATAACCAGTGTGCGCTGTACCATTAAAGCCACTTGTACTAAGAAAGGAGCGCGATTTCTTTTTGAATCACGGGTTCTTACGGGTGTTGATTGTGCGATGCTTGCCATTGTTGACACTCTCCTGTAGGTTAGATGGCTTCGGATTCTGTTTCGTTTTCTTCGGCGACACTAGCATCTGCACTAAAACTTTGCCCTGTGACTTGCAAAAACACATCATCGAGGGTGGGCTGAGTTAAAGTGAGGGAGATGGGTTCTAGCCCTAAGCCATTTAGACTATTCACCACACTGGCAATGACTTCGGCGGCATTATTGCGATAGAGGCGAATGGTGCGGCGGTCTAGCTGAACGCGCTCGAACATATCACGAAGGTGTGCGCCGGCTCTTTCGGCTTGTTCATTCTCTTTGAAGGTCAGGTTAATGCTTTCACCACCCAGCCCCGCTTTAAGGGCTTGGGGTTGTCCCTCGACCACAATTTGCCCCTTATCAATGATGGCGATGCGGTCTGCCAATTCATCGGCTTCTTCTAGGTATTGTGTGGTCAGGAAGATAGTCATATTGTATTCGCGGTTTAGTCGGCGCACTTCACGCCATACATCACGGCGGCTAAGGGGGTCTAGCCCTGTCGTCGGCTCATCTAAAAAGAGAATTTCGGGCTGATGCACCAGTGCCATTGCCAAATCTAAACGGCGACGCATACCACCACTATACTTGCCTACCATGCGGTCTTTGAATTCACTTAAGCCCACAATTTCTAGCAATTCATTGGCGCGTTGGTGAGATTCTTGACGGCTCATCCCAAACGCTCGCCCTTGAATGGTGAGCAGTTCCATTGATTTCATAATGGGGTCTAGCCCAATTTCTTGAAGCGCAACACCTGCAATACGGCGCACTTTATCGGCTTCATCTGTAACACTGTATCCACCGACAGTGGCTTTACCCGATGTGGGCAAAACAAGCGTGGTAAGCATAGAAACAACCGTGCTTTTGCCTGCGCCATTGGGGCCCAAAAAGCCAAAGATTTCACCCGACTTCACTTCAAAAGACACGCCATCGACGGCTACAAACTTATCGAATTTCTTGTATAACTTTTCAACGACAATTTCTCTGTTAGACATACATACCTCTCTTGATGTTTTATTCTTGCGGACGAAACAGCCCTATTTCAAAGGTACGCTTCAGAATACTTAAGCCTTCTGATAGGGTTTCACTTTCCTCTTGTGAAAGCGCTGCCAAAAATTCACTAATGCGTTGTCGGGTCTTTTCTTGTACTTCTTCTAGCACTTCGCGCCCTTCGCCTGTAATTTCGATGGCAACCACACGCCTATCTTTCAAGGAGCGTGTTCGTCCCACCCACCCTCTGTTTTCAAGCGCGGTGATGGTATTGGACATCGTGGGGGGGGTGACAGACAGTTGCTCGGCTAATTCGGTCAGGGTATAAGCGCGTTGATTGAGCATCCCTAATAGGCGCATGTGGCTACTTGCCATAGCATGGCGCATGGTTCGTATTTCAGATGCCATAATTTGCATCACTAAGGGAATGATGTCTAGTGTTTGTCGTGCAATTTGTGCGTTGGAGGGTTCGCTCATTGACCTGTACTCGATAATTAGTAGGGCTAACTGTTAGACTAGCTAACAATAGGCGCGAAAGATGTGAGAGAGTATAGGGCCAGATGAGCGCATTTGTAAAAGGGAGTGAAAAAATAATGAGCGCAAAGCAAGAGGGCGCAGACTTGCACGCCCTCTTTAGTGATTGCTTTTTTTTACAGAAGAAGCTAGCTTTTAGCCAGTTCATTAAGGTAAGTAATCACGGTGGCGACCCCTTTTTTATAGGCTTCTAAATGAAAGTTTTCATCGGGCCCATGAGCAGCACTATCAGGCAAGCCAAACCCTAGCAATACCACAGGTAAGCCCATGATGTCTTGGAAGTCGGCGACCACAGGAATACTGCCTCCCATGCGCCTTAAGAGTGTGGGTTCTTCCCAATGGGCATTATAAGCCCGTAGGGCAGCTTGGGTAGCAGGATGGTCTAGGGGGGTGATAGCGGGCTTACCATAATCGTGAATTTTAACCTCTACACGCACAGAAGGCGGTGTAAGGCTTTCGATTTGGGCTTTGACTTGCTCAAAGATTTTTACTGGGTCTTGTGCCGGCACAAGACGACAGGAGATTTTCGCCCATGCCTTCGCGCCGATGACGGTTTTAAAGCCTTCGCCCCAATAACCGCCCGCGATACCGTTAATTTCTAGGGTGGGGCGTGTGCCAGTTCGCTCTACTTTAGAGAACTCAGTTTCGCCCCATTCGGCTAAATCGCCCATATAGGCTTCCCATTCAGCAGGAGTGTAGTCTGATTTTTGTAGCTCTTCGCGTTCTGCATCCTCTAATAGCACCACATCTTTATAAAAGCCTTCTACGTTTACGCGCCCATCAGGGTGATGCAATCGGGCGATAATTTCGCTGAGGGCTTGGGCGGGGTTATGAAGCATGCCCCCTGCGCCACTGTGCATGTCGCGTTTGGGTCCCGTGACAATCACATCCATAGTGACGATGCCTCTTAGCCCGTAGATGAGCAAGGGTTGTGTAAGTGAACGCACGCCCGTGTCACTAATGAGTACCGTGTCGGCTTTCAGTAGGTCTTGGTTGGCTTTGATGAATTTACTAAGGTTGACTCCACCACTTTCTTCTTCGCCCTCAATGAGATATTTCACGTTAAGGGGGCAAGCACCTGTTGCCAAAAGTGATTCCATTGCTTTAAGCTGGCACATGACCAAGCCTTTGTCATCGGTTGCACCACGCGCATAAATGCGGTCGTTGGCAAACCTCGGTGTGAAGGGGTCTTGTGTCCAGCCGTCCTCAATAACAGCCGGCTGTACATCATAATGCCCATAAATAAGAACGGTGGGTTTATCTTCGCCAGCATGTAACCAATCGGCATAGACGGCAGGATGCCCGCCTGTGGGCAAAATTTGCACATTCTCTAGCCCTATGCGCTTCATATCGTTAGCCACCCATTCGGCAGCCCGTTGAATATCACCCTTAAAGGCGGGGTCTGTGCTAATGCTTGGAATAGATAGCCATTCCGCAAGTTGTTTTACGAAAGTTTCGTGGTTGGCGGTGGCGTATTCGTGCGCTTTGGTCATGAATGATTGCTCCTGTGGTCTATAGATTGGCTATTTCATATAAAAAGTGAACGCTTGTGACAATACCTTTTAGGAACATCTCTAAAGAGTAGTGTTCGTTGGGCCCATGTAAGCCGTCGCTATTAAGACCAAAGCCCATCATGATAACGGGCATATTTAGGTGTGTTTGCAGGTCTGCGACAATGGGCAAGCTACCCCCTTCGCGCTTGAAGATGGGCGTGCCTCCCCAACCCTGTTCATAGGCGCGGATGGCGGCTTGCATGGTGGGGTGATTGATGTCCACTAATGCGGGGTTTGCACCTGCTATATAGTTAAACTCTAACTGAACAGTGGAAGTAGCAAGGCGTTGGATTTGCGCCTTCACTTTTTCGTAAATGTCTTTGGGTTGTTGGGGAGAAACCAAACGGCAAGAAATTTTAGCAACGGCTTTTGATGGAATAACCGCTTTTAAGCCCTTGTCGTAGTAGCCACCCGCAAACCCGTTAATTTCTAGGGTTGGGCGTGCGCCAATGCGCTCGGATAGGGTGTAATCGGGTTCGCCCCATGCGGTGCTTGCACCTGTTTCACTTTGCCATGTTTCAAAAGAATATTGCCCTTTAGCAAGAGCTTCGCGCTCTGTGGCAGAAATGGGGCTAATGCCATCATAGAATCCTTCTACGTTTACACTCCCATCGGGGTGGTGTAACTGTGCCAAAATTTCGGCAAGGGCTTGAAGGGGATTATGCACTGTACCGCCGTACATGCCACTATGAAGGTCGGTAGCGGGTCCCGTTGCAATCACTTCAAAGCCCACAATACCCCGTAGACCATACACAATCACAGGCGTTTCAATGTTGGACATGCTTGTATCGCTAATAACGCAGACATCCGCGCTTAGTTTATTGCCGTGTTCTTTTACAAACTTGGCGATGCTTTCGCCACCGCTTTCTTCTTCGCCTTCAATGATGAACTTAACGTTAACGGGAAGCGTACCTTCTGTTTTAAGTAGGGCTTCAACAGCTTT
>Ga0163144_10024611_pt1 | contig 11802 bp, 7 predicted proteins | sample OliLak19BULKMAT1_FD_123175 | JGI IMG/M metagenome (GOLD analysis project Ga0163144, IMG submission 123175) | Freshwater microbial mat bacterial communities from Lake Vanda, McMurdo Dry Valleys, Antarctica - Oligotrophic Lake LV.19.BULKMAT1 | ecosystem: Environmental > Aquatic > Freshwater > Lake... | reverse complement strand
TAGAACGCTATGCCGATGCGGAACCCCTCTTTTTGGCGATGATCGCGGCGTCCGATCAAAACGGCGACGTGACACATCATCGGATGGCGCTCGGCTTTCTATACCTGTTGACTGAAGATTATCCGCGCGCGGAACGCTTATTCCACGAAGCCTTGGTGTTTAACGAACATGCGCGCCATTGGGCGCGTACTGCCACGACCTATGCCGATTTGGGGTTGTTGGCGTGGTTGCAAGGGGATATTGCCACCGCCGATCTGCATGTCCAGCGGGTAGAAACGATGTCCGCCCGGATGGACGCGCTCAATCCGAATTTTCAAGCCCTGCGCTGGGCAGTCGATGCGCGGCGCGGCAGCCCCGAAGCGATGGCGGCGCTCGATGCGCTGCGGCGCGAACCGGGCTTCGGATGGGGCAACCGCGAGATCGCCCACACCATCATCCGCCGCTTGGAGCGCGATGGGACGCTGCCGCCGCTGTCGGCGTGACGGCAGCGCCGCAGCCCACGGTCACGACAGCCCGACGATGTTCCCGTCCGCGTCGATATCGATCCGCTCCGCCGCCGCCGTCTTGGGCAACCCCGGCATCGTCAGCATCTCGCCGCAAATGGGATAGATGAAGCCCGCGCCGATATTCGCGCGCACCTCGCGGACGCGGAACGTGAAGCCCGTCGGCGCGCCCTTCAGCGTCGGATCGTCGCTCAAGCTGTACTGCGTCTTGGCGATGCAGATCGGCAAGTTCCCATAGCCATTCGACTCGAAAGTATGGATCTGCGCTTCGGCGGTGTCATCATAAATGATGCTGCCCGCGCCATAGATTTCGCGCGCGATGATCTCGATCTTCGCCTTGATCGGCTGCTCCAAATCGTACAAGAATCGGAACGCTGACGGCTGTTCGCACGCGGAGACCACCATTTCCGCCAGTGCAGCCGCGCCCGCGCCGCCCTCCGCGAAGTGCCGCGCCTCGACCGCGCCGAATGCGCCCGCGCCGACGGCGATCCGCTGAATCGCGTCGATTTCGTCGGGATGATCGGACGCGAACCGGTTGATCGCCACGACGGGCGCGATGCCCTGCTTGCGCACATTCTCGATGTGCTTGATCAGGTTCGCCGCGCCCGATTCTACGTCCCGGATATTGCGTTCCAACAGTTCCGGCGGCAGTGGCTTGCCGGCGACGATCTTATAGCGTCCACTGTGCGCCTTCAACGCGCGCACCGTCGCCACCAATACGACCGCATCGGGCGTCAAGCCGCTGTAGCGACACTTAATGTTGAAGAACTTTTCCGCCCCGATATCCGCGCCGAAACCCGACTCGGTGATCAGATAATCGGCACAACGAATCCCGATCAAGTCTGCGAGGATGCTGCTGTTGCCCTGTGCGATATTGGCAAAGGGTCCGGCATGGATCAGCGCGGGCGTGTTGGCGAGCGTTTGCAGCAGGTTCGGGCGGATCGCGTCGCGCATGAGGACAGTCATCGCGCCCGCCGCGTGCAAGTCCTCCGCTGTGACCGGACGCTTGTCGCGCGTCATGCCGATCACGATCCGTCCGAGCCGCGCGCGGATATCTTGCAGCGACGTGGTGTTGACCAAGATCGCCATGACCTCGCTGGCGGCGGTGATGTCGAAGCCCGTTTGCCGCGTAACGCCGCCCTTCGCCTTGCCGCCCAAGCCGATCACCATGTCGCGCAGCGCACGGTCGTTCACGTCCAGCGCGCGCCGCCACGTAATCGACAGCGGATCGATGTTGAGGGCGTTGCCCTGCATCAGGTGATTATCGATCATCGCTGCCAGCAGATTGTTGGCGGCGGTCACAGCGTGCGCGTCGCCCGTCAAATGCAGATTCAGGTTCTCCATCGGCACGACTTGAGCATAGCCGCCGCCCGCCGCGCCGCCTTTGATGCCGAAGGTGGGACCCAGCGACGGCTGGCGCAGCGCGATGATCCCGCGTTTGCCGATGTGCGCCATTGCTTGTCCCAGTCCGACCGTCGTGGTCGTCTTGCCTTCGCCCAATGGCGTCGGGGTGATCGCGGTCACATCGACGTATTTCCCCTTCGGACGATCCTTCAGGCGTGCCACGAGGTCGAGGCGCAGTTTGGCGACGTGCGGACTGCCGTACAAATCCAAATCGTCGGGCGTCAAACCCATCGATTCGGCAATTTCAATGATGGGCTTGAGCGCGGATTGGCGCGCGATCTCAATATCCGGTTTCATTAGTACGTCTCCCACACGGCTTCACCGTTGATGATGCGCCGCAGTTGGCGCGGAAAGCGCGAACGGCTGATCGGCTTGCCGATGAAGCCGTCGAAGCCCGCCGCTTTGCACTTCGGGATTTCGGTATCGGCATCTTGGGCGGTCACGGCGATCACCAGCGCGCCCTTGACCTTCGGGTCGGCGCGAATAATTTTGAGGATGGCGTATCCGGTCGTTTTCGGCAAGTTGATATCGAGGAAAATCACCGTCGGCGGCGGCTTCATCGCGCGCGCCATTTCGATCACGCCCTCGCCCGTCGCGTTCAGATAGGCGCGGATGCCCAAATAGCGCAGCATGACGCCGATGATCGCCACGCCCCCGGCGTCGTCCTCGACAGCGAGGGCGCTCACGTCCTGAAAATCGTACTGCGTCATTGGCTTCATGCCGCGCGTCCACGTTAACTTTTCACCAATCATGACGGAATCTTAACACGAGCGACGGTCGAGTTACAATAAATGCGTGACATTGGGCTAGCGCGCCCAGCTGCAACTTTCTCAATTGAAAAACGTGCTTCACCCACTAACCCCCTCTCGCCTCAGTCTCCATAGCCGAGCGGAAGCCATTGCCGCCTTTTGATTGGGCGGATTTTCGCCCAATCTGATATACTTGTTCCACTTTCAAACTGCACATTCTTTGTCAATCGGAGTTACAGCCATGCGCGTTTCGGTCTTACAAGATCAATTGGCAAAAGCCCTCAGCATGGTCAGCCGCGCCGTCGAATCGCGCTCGAATCTGCCCGTCTTGCAGAACATCATGCTTTCAACGGAAGATTCGCAGCTTCGACTGGCGGCGACCAATCTCGAAATGGCAATCACCACCACCATCGGCGCAAAAGTCGAACAAGCGGGGCAAATCACCCTGCCCGCCAAGACGTTGGTCGAACTGGTCAACAACTTGTCGCCAGAGCGCGTTGATCTGACGCTCGATCCAGCGACGCAATCGGTCAACGTCCGCTGCGGCACGACCAATTCCAATGTCCGCGGCATCAGCGCAACCGAATTTCCCGTCATGCCCAAGCCGGGCAATCCTGACGCCGTGCTGCCGGCGCGCCTGTTCAAAAGCATGATCCGCGAGGTCGAGTTTTCGACTGCCTCCGAAGACAGCCGCCCGATCCTCACGGGCATTTACACGCATTTCGATAACGATATGCTCACGTTGGCGACGGCGGACGGGTATCGGTTGGCAGTGCGCACGGCGAAGATGGACACCCCCTTTGAGAGCGCGCGCGAACTGGTGATCCCCGCCAAGTCGATGCGCGAACTGGGGCGCATTTTGCCCGACGATGACTCGCCGCTGTCCATCTCGCTGCCCGAAAATCGCAACCTGGTGATCTTCCAAATCGGCAACAGCGTGATTTCGTCGCAACTGCTCGAAGGCAAGTTCCCCGATTTCAGCGCGATCATCCCCAAATCGTACAATATGTCGCTCAACGTCGCCGCCAGCGAACTACTGCGCGCGTGCAAACGTGCCGAAATCTTCGCCCGCGACAGCAATTACAGCGCGCGCCTCGCCATCAAGCCGCCCAAGTCTCCCGGCGAACGCGGCGAGATTGTCTTGGTCGGGCGCAGCGCCGAACGCGGCGATAACGAGGGCGTGATCGACGCCAATATCGAAGGCGAGGGGATGGAAGTCGCCTTCAATATCAAATATCTGATCGATATGCTGACCGCGCTCGGTGACAGCGGCGATATCGTGCTGGAAAGCAACGGTGCGGCGTATCCCGGCGTGCTGCGTCCGGGCGAACGCAACGATTACATTTATGTGGTCATGCCGATGAGCTTGGCGCGCTAAACGACGCTTGGAATCGTGATGTCACCGCACGCCGCGATTGCCGCTCTCGTCGTCCGTCAAGAAAGTAGATAAAAGCAACCTCACCCCCGCTCCGAACCGGAAAGGGGGTGAGGTCTCTATCCTGAACTAGATTCTTGACCGACGCTCGTCACGCCCCCGCTTGGAACGTCACGCCCAAGCTGAGCCGTCCCAAGCGCAGTTCGTCGCCATGCCGCAGGATGCGCACCTCATGCGGATGCAGCCGCTGATTGTTGATAAATGATCCGTTGGAACTGCGCATATCGGTCACGCTAAGCGTGTGATTCACGGCGTCGTACTGGATCGATACGTGCATCCGCGAGACGCCCAGTTCGCCCGCGCCCTGATTGGCGAGATCGATATCGGGCGTCATGGGCGCGCCCACATCGCTGCGCCCGACCACGATTTCGCGCGCGTAATTCTGCGGCTGGATGCGATAATGATTCTTGTTATGGCGCACGATCAACACCAAGATCATCTTTGCATCGAAATGATCGGATGTGCTTGCTTCATGCTCTGGCTCGAAGCGCGTGGTTTGGAACGCCGCCACACTGTCCTGCAAGAAGGTGCCGCACGCCGGGCAAAAAATCTCGCTCGACGGGCTGACGCGCTGGCATTTGGGGCATTGAACCGTCTTACTTGACGGATTCGGCTTCGGTTTCGCGGGCGGCGCGACGGGCATCGGCTGGATGACATTGACGGGGACTGGCGGCGCTTTTGGCATCCCAAGTTTGGTCGGTGCAGGGGGCGGCGGATCGGGCGGCACGGCGCGATTGGCATTCGCTGCTGCTTTACTGCCCGTTCCGGGCAGCAGCTCAGCGGTTGGGGGCGACTGAGGGCGCTGCGAACGCTGCGACTTGACCTTCTTGATCACGCCATGCGGCGCGATTCCCAATGACGAGGGTTCGTCGTCAATCGCGGGCGCGCTCATCGGCGGGGGGGGCGTGTCACGGTGGTCGCGTTCCCACTCGCGGACGCGGTGCACGAGTTCGGCGCGCTCCGACTCGCTTAACTTCTCGACCTTCGGACGAAGCGGTTGGAGCGCACTGTTAGCGTCCACGCCCATGTTACGCAGCGAAATATACTCGTCGAGCAGTGGTTGGATCATGAACTTGTCACCCAGATTCGAGAAACTTCTCCCTATATGGTGACCTTTTTTTCTCCCAGCGTCAAGTAAGCCGAAACTCCTATCCGAATCATGCTATCAAGCTGCAACGTCTCAATGGGGCGACTCGGTCTGAGGGTAAACGCACGAAGATACAATGTATCATTCACCCCACCCGCTGACCCCTTCCCCAGTGCGTGGCTGAGGGGGAAGGGGTGAGGTCTCCCCCTCGCCATGCAATGGAGAGGGGGTCGGGGGGTGAGGTGAGCTTGTCAATTGAGACCTCGTATCTTGATGTGTTTGCCTGTACTCGGTCTGCACCACCGCCGAAACGTCGATCTAGTGCTATCATTCAATGGATTAAAAGGGCGATTATCTCGATTTTGCCTGATCGCGCTTTTCACGCACGCCCACTTAGGTTACGATCAATCTAAAGCCTTGAAAACCAAATCGGGGAGTTCGCAAACCGAATGACTTCCAAACCCAAATCGTTAGCGTTTCCGTTTTTCATCGCGCTGACCGTCGCGCTGGCGGTCGTTGTGCATCAATTCGCATCCATGCGCGGGGGCGCACCATCGGCGTCCGCGCTCCCTCAAGCTGCCGCCATTGCCAAGGACGTGCCGCGCGAACCGCAAGCGGGCGAAACCCAAGTCGAGGGTTGGCTCAGCGTCCTGTACGGCGATCCCGCGCCCAACGCTGGCGTGAGTGGGACGCGCATCGTCGCCCTGCTCGACGACGCGGGCAACCCGATCATCGACCTGTCGCTGCCCGAAGGCTTGATCACGCAGTATTACGGTGCCTACGTCCGCGCGATTGGCACGCTTCGGGGCGACGCGCGCGCGATTACAGGCACGGCGCAATCACTGTCCACCCAGTCGGACACGATCTTGGATGTGCGCGCGCTGTTCCCGTCGGCATCCGCGACACGCGGCGTCGAACTGCCGGATGAACGGCTGGTCAGCGGAGCGCAGAGCTGGATCAATCTGCTGTGCAAGTTCCAAGGCAACAGCACCACGCCGAACACGCCGCCGTTCTACCAATCGCTGTTCAGCACCATCGAGCCGGGCTTGGATCACTACTGGCGGCAGATCAGCTACAACAACATCAATCTGGATGGGACGGCAACCGTCACGGAGTGGCGCACACTGCCGAATTCGCGCTCATTTTATGTCGTCGGCAACGTGGCGAATCTCAACGCGCTGCTCCAAGATTGTACGGCGCTGTTCAACGACGTGGTGAACTACCCGACCTACGTTGGCATCAATATGTTCTTCAACGATGTCTTGGACTGCTGTGCGTGGGGCGGCGGCGCGACGCTGGCGCTGGACGGCGTGAGCAAGTTCTACCGCACGACCTACCTGCCGACGTGGGCGGTCAATCACGGCGTGATCGCGCACGAGATGGGACATGGCTACGGGTTCGATCATTCGACGGGTCCCGCCAACAATCCGCCCGTCAATCTCAGCATCTACGTCTCCGAATGGGATGTGATGAGCGACTCACAGGGGACATGCGCGGTCGGAAGTCCTTCGTTTCAATGTCTCGCGCCTGGCACGAACAGTTATCATCTCCGCGGCGCAGAGTGGATACCCGCAGATCGAATCGTGACCGTGCCGACGGGCGGCGATCAGACGTTCACGCTGGAACGCACAGTTTTACCGCAGTCCACGACCAACGCGCTGATGGCGGTCGTGCCAATCGGCGGCTCGGCGGCGCAGTTCTACACCGTCGAAGCGCGTAACATCGGCGCGGGCTATGACCAGAACATCCCGGCGTCGGCGGTGATCATCCATGACGTGAACACGGCGCGCTCAGGCAACGGCGGCGCGTCCTATGTCGTGGACGCGGACACCAACAATGTCAATACCAACGACGCCGGCGCGCGCTGGCTGCCCGGCGAGACGTACACCGATGTGGCGCGCGGCATCAGCATCGAAGTCTTGAGCCAGAGCGGATCGACCTTCACCGTCCGCGTGATCAACAACAGCGTGACGCCCACGCCACCCCCACCGCCGTCCAATGATAGCATCGACAGCCCGCGCCTCGTCTCGACAGGGGGGACGTACACCCAAGAATGGTACGGCGCGACCGATAATTTTGCCGATCCGACGCCCACCTGCGCGCCGTTTGCGGGGACGGTCTGGTTCCGCTTCACCGCACCGACGACCGGATCGGTCATCCTCGATACAATTGGCTCGACGACGGGCGCAAACCAGACCGATACCGTGATGGCAGTCTACACGCTGAACGGATCGCTGACCGAAATCGTGTGCAACGACGATATCGTGACGGGGCAAAACGTCAACAGCCAACTCCAACTCGATGTGACGGCGGGGACGCAGTACTATTTGGTCGTCGGCAACTATGGCGCTAATCCGGTGGGGGGACCCAGCACGCTGTTCTTGAGCTTGTCGGGGACGACCACGTTCATCACTAGCACGCCAACCGCGACGCCGAGTCGCACACCGACTGCAATAGCGACCGCCACGCGCACGCCCACCGGGACGCCAACGCTGGCACCGGATGGCAACCTGATCCGCAACGGCGCTTTCAATGAGACACAGGGGAACGGTTTCCCCCTGCATTGGAGCATTTACGGCTTGCCGACCGATCCATTGTGGGAGCTGATCGGCGGCGTCTTGGGCTTCTATCGTCCATCAGGCAATATGCAAGGCGTGATCTTCCAAGCGATGAACACCACGATGCCCGCCGGGACGCTGATCGAAGCACGGCTCGATCTGGGCAACAGCAGCGGGACGCGCCAGCGCACGACGATCCTGCTGCATGACGGCGATTTCAGCGATTTGTTCGTCTGTACGTTCTGGCTGCCGCCGAATACACCGCTGACCGAATACCGCATGACCGGACGCCCGACGGAAGGCTGGACGGACGCGCATCTGTCGATTTATGGTTCGACGGTCGGCGACGCGGGTTACGTACAGGTCGATAACGTCTACGTCGCGCCGATCTTGAACGACGGCTCGAACAGCGTACTGTGCTACGATCCGTTTGCACCGTAAGGGAGAAGGAAAAACCTCACCCCCTAGCCCCCTCTCCATGTGGAGAGGGGGAACGCCCGATGCCATCATCGCTCTCTACGTCTTTTAGGGAGAAAATGCCCCCACATTGCATCCCCTCTCCACATGGAGAGGGGGTTGGGGGGTGAGGTAAAAAGATGTTTACTATCCACACCTTTTGGCTGCCCAAAGCGGGCAGCACCGACGCTGAATACGAGGACGCCTATGCCATCGTCAGCGTCCCCGACGCCGCCGGACGCATGATGCTGCGCGCCGCCGTCGCGGATGGCGCGACCGAAGCCTCGTTCTCCGGCGCGTGGGCGCGCGTCTTGGTCGCGGCGTTCGTGCGCACGGAAGCGTTCGATCTCGGCGCGCTTCCGGTGCTGACAGCGGAATGGGAGACGGCGGTGACCGCGCAGACCGCCGCCAAGACGCTCTCGTGGTACGCGGAGGAGAAATTGCAGTATGGCTCGTTCGCGGCGCTGGTCGGGATCGTCCTGCTGCCCGATGGCACGTGGCGCGCGGACGCGGCGGGCGATTCGTGCGTGCTGCACATTCGCGGCAGTAAGCTGTTGAAGGCGTTCCCCATCGAGCGCGCCGCCGATTTCGACAATCGCCCCGCGCTGATCGCCACGCAGTCGGGACGCAATGCGGGCGTGACCGTGCAAACGTGCGTGGGGGAGTGGCGCAAGGGCGATCAACTGTTTCTGCTGTCGGATGCGCTGGCACAGTTCGTCTTGGGACATCCAGAGTCCATCGGCAAGCTGACCAAGCTCAAACCGGACGCCTTCGCGGCGATGATCGAGCGGCTGCGCGCCGATAAGCTGTGCCGCAACGACGATGTGACGTTCGTGCGTGTCCGCGCAGATGCCGCACCGCACACTGTCGCCTCCACCCCGTCGGATGAAACGTAGCCCGCCGCCGTGAGTGCTTGGCCGAACCCGAACGATTACGTCGAAACGCTGCAAAATCCGCAGACCGCTTTCACGGATACGGCGCTGCGCTTCGGCACGGTGATCATGGATAAACTCGGCTTGCCGCGCCCGATCAGCGGCAACTTCGCCATCGTGTTTGAGATCATCGATGGGATGAGCGCGCCGGTTGCCAGCGAACGCCGCCGTTGGGCGGTACGCTGCTTCGCGCGCGAGACGACCGGGCAAGAAGCGCGCTACGCCGCCATTGCACAGCATTTGGCGCGGCATCGGCTGCCGTTCATGGTCGGCTTCGAGTATCTGCCGCGCGGCGTGCGCGTGCGCGGACAATGGTTCCCCATCGTCAAGATGGAATGGGTGCGCGGCGAACGCCTCGATACCTATGTCGAGCGCCATTTGCATCAGCCCGCCGCGCTCTTGAATCTGGCGCAGAAATGGGCGGGCGTCGTGCGCGCACTGGGGGACGCGCAGATCGCACATGGCGACTTGCAGCATGGCAACGTCGTGATCGCGGACGGCGATATCCGGCTGATCGACTATGACGGCATGATCGTCCCCGATCTCGCGGGCATTCCGGGCGGCGAAATCGGACACCGCCATTATCAGCATCCCTCGCGCACATCGGATGCGCAGGTCAATGCCAGTAATTTCACGCGCGTGGATCGCTTCTCAGCCTGGGTGATCTGGGCGTCGCTGATCGCGCTCGGCATTGATCCGACACTGTGGAACAAGACCGGATCGGGCGATGATCGGCTGCTGTTCACCGAGAAAGATTACAAACAGCGGCTCGATTCAACGTCGCTCGGCTTGCTCTTGCGTCACAAGGATGCGCGCTTGCAAGAAGTCGGGCGGCGTTTGCTCTCGGCATTGGGGGCGGCGTCGTATTTAGAGGTACCCCCATTGGACGCGGAGGGCATCCTCGCGCCGCGTCCGCCCATCAACCGTGAATGGCTGCAAGATTATGGTGTCGGCGCGCCGGACGGCGGCGTACCCACCAATGGCAGCAGCGCAGCGACGGCAGAAGCGCGGGGCGCATGGTTGGACGATCATCCGCGCGATGCCGATTCGCGGCGTGGCACCCGCCCCGCCCCGCCCGTGATCGAATCGCCGCTGCCGCCAACGTCCGCCGCCCCCCTGCGTCCGCTGCGCGCGACGGGAATCTTCAGCGTGCAACCGTCCGGCGTGGCGCTCGATTTCTCCGATATTTGGGTCGAAGCCGAACGCCAACGTCTGCGCGAGGTCTATAATGAACTGAACATCTTAGAGCGCGGCTTGTACCTGTTCAATTTGCAAGTGTACTATCGCGCGGCGGTGCGCTTGCAGTTCGAGAAATATCCCATCGTGCAGGACAAGCGCCGCGCCGAAACCGCTGCCGACGATGCCAAGCGCCAGCAGGACGCCGCCGCTAGCGCGCTGACCGCCGCGCTGCGCCAGTTGGATGACACCCGTCGCCAATTGGACGCGGAATTCCAAGGCTGGCACGATGAACGCGCACGCTTGGACGAGGCGATCATGAATTTGAATTTAGGCGAACAGGACGCCATCGCCGCGGCGGTCAGCACGGCGCGGCGCGCGCACATGGACACGGAACTGCGCAATTATCCGATCCGTCAGAAGGGCATTCCCGGCATCGGCAAGTCGCGCGTGTTGGCGCTGCAACAGGCGGGCATCAGTACGTTGGCGGACATCACGCAGACCAATAAAATCAGCGGCATCTTGGCGCTCACGCCCGTGCGCAACGCCGATCCACAGACCGATTGGAGCGCGTTGGAGACGGAGCGCAAGCGCGTCGAGCGGCTGATCTCGTTCTATATGCCGCCGGACGCGCCCCAACTGGTCGAAATCCGCGATGCCTACGGCGCACAGCGCGCGGCATATACCGCCGAACGCGCGGCGGCACAAGCGCGCCTCGATGCGCTGGACGCGATGATGAACGCGCCGGACGATGAAGCGCACGCGCTCGGACGCTTGGCGGCGGCGGTGCGGCGCGGACGCGCGGCAGTCGATGCGGCATCGTCGGCGTTCGTTGCAGCCGCGCGCGAAGCCGAACGCTACGCCGCAATCACGCCGAGCAATTTGCTGCGCAAGATGCGCGTTTGAGTAGTCGTCCACCAAGAAAGTAGATAAAAGCAAGCGCACCCCCTGACCCCCTCTCCACGTCGTAGACAGGGGGAACGTTCGGCGCAGACTCTCCCGTCAGCCGGTACGGAAAGGGGGTCAGGGGGTGAGGTTTCAGAATTTGCAGACAGACACCTAATAAAACGAAGGTTGTGGCAGGGCTGGCTTGCGGTGCGTTGTGGACGGTTTCCAGAGGTATCAACAGCGGTGACATCGTGCTTTGCCCGGACGGAGGAGGGCGATATCGCGTTGGTGAAGTCACAAAAGAAGTGCGGGCTGAAGACGGGCAGGCAGTGCAGGGAGTTATCATTGCGCTGGACGATGACGCGAAAATCCGAATGGCACTGGCGATAGTGATGGCACCAACGATTGATTTTTATCGCTATAAAATTGAATTTAAATTATTGAAGGCGCAAGTGCATCGTTGAGTGTCATTTCTCTTTTTACGACATAACCTGAGATTTGGATAGACTCGCCACAGGCTAAAGTCATCCGGCTAGATTACTCAAGCCCCCTTTTAGGGGGGCTGTCCTGCATCGAGTCATCCGGTTGGTTAGCCCCGTAAACGGGGCTTGCCG
>Ga0163144_10024610_pt1 | contig 11802 bp, 12 predicted proteins | sample OliLak19BULKMAT1_FD_123175 | JGI IMG/M metagenome (GOLD analysis project Ga0163144, IMG submission 123175) | Freshwater microbial mat bacterial communities from Lake Vanda, McMurdo Dry Valleys, Antarctica - Oligotrophic Lake LV.19.BULKMAT1 | ecosystem: Environmental > Aquatic > Freshwater >... | reverse complement strand
TTGCTGCCCGCTTGTGCGCTGATGCGCACCATGTCCGCAGCCCCATGCAGCTCCGCATTCGCCACCCGGTCAAACTTCTGCGCTCCGCTCACTACAATTTTATCCATCGCCGATCCTTTCCATAACTCCACATATTATACATCTACCTGCTTTTTCAGCCAAACCAATGCCTTTTCTACCCAATCGGCGGGGGGACGACGCTGATCTGACGGGTCAATCATTTGACCCGTCGACAGCAATTCGATTAACTGTCTGTATATCTCAGGAGTGAACCGTTTAGGCAATGGATTCATAGACACGCTATCGCCCCCTTCATCGTAATCAATGCAGTATTCGCGATCCTCCCACCACTTTCCAGTGTCATACTCTATGGTGATGGCTACGCTGACAAAATGGTGGTTCGGAATAACGTACATTTCACGAGATACTTCAATATGGACATGTTTTTCCTCACGCTCGTCCATGTTGAGCGCTTTATTTGCTCCGCTGCTTTTTGGCAATGCTGCTAAACGATCTTTTAACTGAATGACGGTTTTTGCTATCCAGCTAGGCTGGTGATAGCGCAGAACGGTATCGTACTCGTCGCTATTTTGGTTGTATTCGTAAATCCGGCATGTCGGTAGGCGATCAATCAATTGCGCGTATATTGCGCGCATGAAATACGAGGGGAATGGTTTTAGGTACATGCCATCGTCAGACCGCATATCATCATCTTCGATGCAATATCTTCTAGACCACAGGCGTTCGCCGACGTTGTACTCCACGCCGATGAAATGGCGAACGGACGAGGAACAATAAACGTCCCCGAATACTTTAATTTTGCTGTACTTCGAATTAGACATCTAGCACCTCTACATTTCTATGCTGATTAAGTTTAATGCCAGCCTCTGCATTCCCACAAAAACGCATCGTCTTCTATTTCGAAAACATCGAACATGGAATACAAAGGCAGTGTTTCGTGTTCCAAAGTAAACGCTATTTCTTCCGCAAAAGCAAAGGCAAGCGCCTCGCTTTTATAAATGACAATGCCTGTATGATAACATTCTTCAAAAGACGGGATGTCGCTCATGGTTTCAACTCGCCATCGACTTCCAGCGAGTTGATAGATAAAAACCGCGCGCTTATTAATCACCAGAATTTGGTGTTTCTGGTTTTTGTTCAAGAGTTCTTACTCTGTGTTCAAGCCCTTCGATGCGCAATAGCAGTGCCTGTTTTTCTTCTTTGAGTCTCTTGGCTTCTTCTTTCGACAACCGAAGGTCTCTAGAAAGAGCTTCGTTGACTTGCATTATTTTATCGGAATGCGATTTACTTGCTTTCAGTTGTTCGTCTATATCTTTGATCTGTACTTGAAAAGCGGCAATCTCTATTTGAAAAGCCGCGTGCAGCAACTCGTATCTTTGAACGCTTTCAACATGTCGCCTATTTTCTTCTTGAACAGCAATGATCGTTGATTGGTTTCTTATGACATTAGATTGCACACTTACAAGCTCGGCTTGCAACTTGTCTGCCAAAGTTTTCAGCAAGCCAATATTCGACTCCCCTGAATCAAGGCGTGCCACAGTGCTTGTGTGTTCAGTTTGAAGATTATCGTATTCAAACTTGATCTTCATCGCGTCGGTTATTTTCTCGTTTAACTCTGTCGAAAGCCTTTCAACCTTGGCTTCTAACGACTTTGTTATTGCATCGCCACTTGCTAACCTGTTTCCGAGTTCTTCGATGTTTTTTTGTCGTTCATTAAACATGCTTTTGAAGATAAGGGCTGCAATATTAAGTATTGCCAACCCAACTCCACTAAGCGCGGCGATAAGCTCAATTCCCATTAGGTTCTGTCCACAACGAGGCATTGATTGCGAGCAAGTACAAAGATAGCCCGAGCGACCAGTACAATGCTACACCCACGGGCGAAAACGTGCGAAGCTCGAGCGATACCAAAACGACTTGCACACAGTAAAAAAGGTAGGGGATCAAAAATACCATGCTTACGATACCGCATTGCCACAAAAAACGAGTCCGCCAATGCCAAAGCATATTGATTACGATAGCAATGCCACATACCAAAAAGATGCTTGCTTCGACCTGAGTTGACACTCCTAATCTCTCCGATATGCTAATTGTGATAGGTCCGGGAAGATATAATAGCGCTCCCCCAAGCGCTATTAAAGTAACGCCAATGTGAATGATTGACATCTTGACTATGAAAAAACGATACCTAAGAAGACGGGTCATCGTTTGGTTTTCCATCAGTCACTTTTTTTGCAATGATTATAGATTCCGCTGCCACTTTAGTGATTCGTTCGGCGGTATCGATAAGCCCCAAGATGGTCGTTTGCCATACAGGGGACAAGGCTTCGTATAGCTTTTCAGTGTTGTCTTGCGCGGCGCGGCTTTTAGATAAAGTCATAATCACAGCAGCAAAACTTCCACCACCAGCGAGCGCAATCAATATCGAAGCTGCAATATTGAATAGCATTGGCGATGGATCTGAAACAAATACAGGAGTTGACATAACCTCGGTTATAATAACAGCGTCGGTCACTAACTCTTGCGTTGCTTCTTGGGCTGAAACACTAAACGATGCGAACAAGATCAGAAAGACGATAAACAGTTTCATGCGATTTCTCCTATTTCCTATATTGTAACATGTTTTTCGGGATTATCCCGAACTGGCAAAGGGTGAGAGGAAGCACAAAGACAAATGAAAACATCAACAACCGCACCTCGTCCCAAAGACCAAAGACCAAAAACAAGGCAAAACAGATCAAAGATAACCCGCCTAGGTGTTTAAGCTCTAAAGACGCTTTGCGATATCCGGCAATAGCGTAGCCCCAGATAGGCAGCAAAAGTAAATTGAACACGGACGCATAAGCAATGTTCCAAGACGATTGAGTGTTTATCTGCCAAATGCGTGCCAGAGTGAACAGAGGCTCTGCCCGTCCCATAATGGGGCGCAGGGATACATAAACAACCGCCCAAGCAAGCGCACACAAAATCAACCAGAACCACGAATGAAAATCGAAGCGGTCTAGCTTGTCCCAATTAGTGATGGCAAATATGCCTACCATAAACAACGCTGTTTCTCTGTTGAGAGTTGCTAACGCAACCAAAACTACTGATAGAAGATTCAAGCGTCGGTATAGAAGAGCAATCAAGAAGAAAACGATCTCAATTGGCGTATATACTTGGATTGAATATTGATGAAGCGCAAGCGGAAAGTAAATTGCAAACATGCCTACGCCCGCCAAAGATAAATTATCCGAAACATTTCTTTGAAACCATTTGAACAGCAAAAAACACAACAGCGGCATCACGAATAGATGAATTGCAACATATCCGATAATCGGGTTATCTTGCGAAATTAACCCAGCGAGGACTGGAGCCATCACCCGAAAACGAAGTGGCTCCAACATTGTGCCATCGGAAAAGCTTTGCTGAAGAAGTTCGCAATATCCCAAGCAATGTTGGGTAGAAATCATGTAAAAAATGGCACAGAACAATCCAATCCATACAGCGACAAGCGGGTAAAACCGAGTATTCATAGGAATCCTTATATAACCTGAGCAAAATAAAAAGGGTCCGGCGGTATTAAAATTATCGCCAATGCTACTTGAACAGACATGTGCTGCACGCGAACTTCTCGCGTTGTTATCATAAGCACCTGCGCGGACAGATGAGATATTTCCGCGTCCCGCGAAGGGAGTAAAATTACCTGCGCGGATAAACTGCCAATCCTATCCGTCATTAGGAAATAACCCTAATGCCAATTCTCAAGGCGTCTATATTCGCGTCAGTCCACCCGGCTGCTGTGTTGGGGTTCTGCTCATAAATTTTTCCATTCTCGTATTGATCTGATGTCGTCAACAGCTTGGGATTTGCTGTATCCCAATAGTCCACCCCTCCCACTACCAGCCCTATCTCTGTGTTTGCGGTTCCGGTGGCAACTGTTTCTCTTTGCAGGACCGTTGGCTGGACCGCGATAATCCCCCACCCAGTGGGCAAAGTCAAGTCGGTGATATTAAATACTTCCTCATCTCCGACTGTGGTACTTTCTAGAAAATCCGTCGCACTTGCCGGGAACTCATCGACAACGGCGAAATGATCTGTTCCAGAAGAGGGGGACATATCATTGCGTGTTGATATATCTCCGGTCGGGAATAACCCAACAATACGAACGTCTGGCATAAACGAGTTGTTTACTGACCCAAGCGCATCGTTTATCACGATGTCGTCAAGATAAAATGAGACCGATACTGTGAATAGTTGCTTCAGAATCCTTAATATCCTGAAGCCTGTGTGCGCGCCTGATTGAGCAGTGTTTAGACCCGAGGCTGAACTCAACATAACGCCGTCTCTGCGCACTTCCACGACGCCTGTAGTCGCGTGGAACTTAATGTGAATGTCCATTGTGTACCAAGTTGAGTTTAGCCAACCCGATGAGCTGGTTATGGCGTGTCCACAAAGCGTCCCTGTTAGGTTCCCGCCGCTAAAATTCAGAGTGCCCATCGAAACGCTTGCTTGGTTAAACAGTTCTACATACATTCCGCCGGACGTTAAAATGTCCGCATGAATTGAGAATTTTACGAAAACCTCATCGGGCACCAAAAGGTTTTTAGTATCAGCCAGCATTGTTGTCTGGTTAAACGCAGAAGTCACCCTTAAAGACCTTATTCCGCCGCCTCCTGCTCGGACTCCGGTATCTGTGCCAGCATATAAAATATTGCCGCCAAAGTTGACTTGAGCGGTTGGGGTTGTTTCAAACCCCTCCATATAAACTATTGTCATATCAACTCCCAAAAACCAAAGTTGCCGTTAGGTTGCTGCCCGCAATCGTGCTTCCCACCTGTGCCAGTACGACTTCCATGTATGCTCCAGCTGCCCACGACGGAGCATTGATGACCGTAGACGATCCATTGTTCGCGGATGTGGCGATGACAGGTCTATTCGCGGGGTTGGTGAATATGGTGACATTGTTTACCAGCACATCTACTATAATGCTGCTTCCAGTGGGGGCAGTGCTGGCATAGAGAACCACCTTGCTTAAAACACGGGGAGACCCGTAGTGGTTCACAATTCGCTGAGGATGTTGACCGACGACAAGGGCGTTCCCAAAGAAGTAAATTGCTTGTCTGACATTCTCAGCTCCATCTGCCGGAATCCCTAAAACCCATTCTGTCCACGAAGAACGTTCTAACCCTGACAATGAGATACTTCTTGCTCGCGCGTATATAGGCGTGGTCGAGTTTATCATCGCAACCGATCCGCGGGTTGTCAAGATTGGCGCTGTGCCTGTGACACCTGTTACATTAACGCCTGATGCGGTAAATACTTCAAAAGCAACCACGTCATCAGCAGGACTGCTCCATGTAAATACCGCGCCAGACGGGAACCCGCTGATGGTTCTGAAATTGATAGGGGCAGATAACTGGTACCCCGAATTAGCCATCCAAGTAGCTGCACCACTATCTGCGGATGATTCATACACAGTGGTAATTATCCATGTGTTCGGAAATACAAAATCAACTTGGCAACGTTGTCCAACCCTAGCAATTCCGGCGTACTTTGCCAAAACCGATTTAGACGAGCTTTTTAATTGGACGCGATAACCCCCTATGCCGCTAGAAGAGATAATAACCCCTTCATTTGAATCATTTGACTCTCGATCTTTCTTGGCAAGGTCTTTAGCAAGCTGAAGGATGTCGTAATTATTCACGGAGTGCCCCACACATACTTGATCAAGCCTAGGTTAGAATTAGCGCCTTCGCCCAACTTGTATGTTGCGGATTGTCGGACAACGGAATAATCTCCGGCAGCGAAGGACACCCGGTCATAGCGTTCAAGGAATAACTGATGATCGACAGATGCTTCAGCTGAGAAAGTAGTTGATTCGGATTCAAGCAAGAACCGTTTTGCGGATGCCAAGCACTCTGCTTCTGTAAATAACATGGGATTGTTTTCTTCCCTAAATCTGTGCCCATACGACCTAATAAGTCCAGAAGAAATAGCATCCGCCCAGACGTAAGCGCCGACCATGCGAACATGAGTAGCCAATTCTGCAATATTTGTCGAAGTGGCAAATTGGAAGGGGTCGTCAAATTCCCAAGACGAAAGAACTGCCTTTTTCTTGAAGGCATACAGAGTCCCATCGTATCTGACAAAGAAATCAATGCTGCGCCCTTCAATGGCTCGGGATAATCCCGAATAAGGGAACTCGCCGGGGTCTATCGACCCATATTCAGATGTTTGACAAAGTTCAGGAATGCGAATATTGGTATATACGACAACGCCTGTGTGCTTCAAAAACGAAACATCAATTACCGGATGCGCGATAGCGCTGTAATCTACGAAAGAGAAAAGCAAATGATCGTTTATCCAAATGGAAAAAGTACGCCAGTAATCTACATCATTAAATCCGATGAGATCGCAACTGACGGTGAAATCCCCGCCGCCGGAAGTCGGGCATTCATCGACATAGAGATCACTCCCGTTCTTCGTGAATCTATAGAGAGTCCCATCCCATCGGAATTGATAATCGTCTTCGAGGATCGCGAGAGAAACACCGGAATGGTACTGGTTGACGCTATAGTAGAAAGTGACAGAATTGGGTATGTTCTGGCGTGCGGAGACTTTTTCCCAACTTCCGGCACCAGAGAACTGCCCGGTCGCACTCCCTATGAAGGAGTCGAACTTATAATTGCCAATGTTTGAGAAAGAACCGTAGAACTTAAACAAGTCCTCAATTGGCAGAGAATGGGAGCGGTTGTTTACGTTGAAGTCTGCATATGTAACTGGCATTAAAAACCCATTCCCATGTCTGCGTAAGCGATAGCTCTTAAGGTAAAAAACGTTGGGGCAATGTCGTTAAAAGTCACAAACTCGTCAACAGTGAGAAGCAAGATTCCTGTGCTAGAGAAAAGCCCAGCCTCAGCCCAATACAACATTGCTTTCTTGTTGACGGAAGAAACGGTAATGCTGGCATGATAATTGGCGTCGTTCAAAGAAACCTCTCTCCAAGTATCGCCAAAGTCATCGGAAATACAAACGCCCCCCCACGCGGTTTGTGCTGCTCTAGTGGAAACAAAAACAACGCGAGAGCCATCTTTGCCATAAAAGGAAATCGGCGTCTTTCTGAAGAGAGCTATAGGACCTTGATGATTTAAATCAACCAAAGTCGGAACAGCGTTGTTTTTCCCGAAGGTTAGCTTGTGAGTTCTGTACCCGTTAGGCGTTCCACTACAAACACCAATGATAGCACGATCTACAAAAGCGCTGCCCGCCGTGTCATTGTATTCGTCTGCCGATATTTTGTAGGGCACCGACATGCGCCAATGTCCATTAAAAGCGGTTCCCAATGCAGGGATGTTGGATGAGTCTTCCCATGACATGCCATCAGGCGAACAAGATACGGCAGTTGTATTAAGACCAGAGAACCAGATGGAATAGAAGAGCGGCTCCCCTGTTTGAGATACAGAAACAACAATGTCGCTTGTATTGGCGAAAGCGGCGCTAGTCGCCCATATGGCGGCTGCCGCCGCTGCCGCCATGCTTGCATAAAATCCGCCAGCAGTGTATTCCAAAGAACTGAGTGTCCAAGTCGCGCCTTGATCTGTGGAAATAGACATTCCTGTTTGTCCGCACACAACGATCAAAGTGTTGTTGTGTGACACGATCTTATGTCCACGTCTTGCGGCGTTGCCCAAGATCGTGGCATTGTTTCCAACAAGAACCCACGCATCATCGGCATAGATATCTGCTTTGTGATACACTCCCGCGCTCGTCAATAAATACCGACCTGCAATATTCCCTGAATGGATGCAGCCATTGTACACATCGCCAGAAAGCCCCGCAGAAATGTTTTTCCATATCGCAGTGCCATTGATAGCGCTGATGCTGGTGGTTACTGCTGCTTGCGATGCTCCCCCTGCGGCAAACACATATCCCGGCAACAGATTGGAGTTTTGCGGCATGACCAACAACTTGGAAACAGGATCAATTGTGGGGGCTGTTGGAAGTGACGACGAGATTGGAAAAACGGTTGGAAGCGTTTGATTCCAATAGTCTTGATTGGAATATGCTTTTCCAATAAGTCCGGTTAGCCCTTTGGAAAACAATGGTTTGGAAATAAGTTTTCCATCCGGCGCGTAAACGTTTGGAATTTTTCCATTGGAAATGTATTCCAATTCCAAATTCCATTCCACTCCGTTAACGGAAGAATAAACGGAAACGAGCGCATATTGGAAATCAATGCGTAGCCAGTGGAAAGCATTGCTGTTCGACCAACCCATAGAACCAGAGGAAGCACGGAAAGAAACAACACCCCCTTCGGATTGCTGCAAATGGATTACATCCACATTCCGCTTGTATGCCGCTGACCAGTAATTGTCTTTGTTGGCAATTCGGAACATCAACCCTGCATACTCTTCGTTGGTTTCCAATGGAAGTTGGAAAGACACTCTAATGGAACCATTCCAAATATCAGAAACAAGCGTTGATCCCGCGCGACCTTCTCTTTCCGAAGAAGCGAGAACAAGTCGATTGCCTTGTGTTGCTGGCGTCTTCCATGATCCCTCTAATGGCGCGGTTGCCGCAAGCCCGCCATAGTCGGTAGTGGTCGCATTGATGTAGCGGTCAAGCCGCGCTGCAATAGGTTCTCTATCAAGATAATCCTCGGATTGAGTCTTGGTGATAAACCATGCAGAAATATCCCTTGCAGAAACATCGAAATTCAAAGAGTTTGCAGTGCCATCCCTCGATGTCTCTTCATCAGTGACTGTTAGACTGTCTAGTTCGAAAATGCCTTTCTGAACCCATCTAAGCGCATTGTCAATCCAAGCCCCTTCATATAATGTGAAGACAGTTGCGGCTGAGAATATAAATGTCGTTTGATAATTTACGACTGACAAGTCTAGAGAAAAGCGCAAATCTCCCATCTGCGCAAACCCAACCGATAATTCAAGGATATCGTCAGTTACGTCAATGTCGTTTGCTGAAGATGGTCCGCCCAACATATACGAAGGCGGGGAGGTATATACTAGCCCATGCTCGAAAGCGTAGAGAACATTCGCGTATTTAATAATTACAGCGCCAGTCTTATAGGCAGCAGCCAACAGATAGTCGCCTTTGCCCCAAAAGCGCCCATCGACAGACAGGTAATGTCGGTAAAATTCAACAGGGTTTAGTCCACTGCCTGTCACGCCATAAGCAGTGACCAACAACTTGTTGTCTAAGATCATCACTCGAGAAAACGCGCGCCATTTTGAAGGCGTCAATTCTTCTACCGAATCCACCATATAGGGGTCAGACCAAATTCCATTCAAGTAATGAATACAGAAAATGCCTTGCGCGGGGCGAAGATAACTAATCGCGACCCCGTTCTCGACTTTCTCGCTCAAATATCCGGGCGATTCAGAAGTAAATACAATATAATCTTTGCCGTCTTTTCGGACCGCATCAAAAGAGGCTATGGGATATTGCCAGTAGATACTTGAATTCACTGTTCCGGCGGCATCGCGAAAAGAAAACCGGAATACATTTTTGGAATTATCTTTTGTTACATAATGAATAGCGTTTTCAGCTACGGCAGCATGATATTGAATATTTGAAGCAGAAAATACCGTTGACCAGCCTGCCCAAGTTCCTGAATGGGAGTTCTTTTTTACTTCAGAACCAGTGTGAGCGTATACCGTCACTCCGCTAGCTTCGGATAACATCGAATACTGATTTCCTACCTCGGTAAATCCAGACACGGACCCCCAGACAAACCCGTTGAAACTCTCCACAACGCCCGCGGCTGCATTGTAAAGAATGCCATTGTGTACAACAGCATCAAACTTCAATCCATTGCTGACAACGAGATTTCTTGTTAAAGTAAATTCCGGGAGCAAGCGAGAAGCAACCACTTTAACTTTGATCGACTCCGAATTACTAGCAAGCAGCGCGTAATGCGCTGGGGATAATCCCGACTCAGATTGCGATATCATGAATTAGCTCCACGTCAATATAATAAGCGACCATCATTGCCGAGTCTAGCGGTTCAATGCTTGTCGATGGCATTAAGATATAGGGCTGAACAAAAGGCGTATGGTCTACGCCGTCTGCACAATGAATATTGTCCACCAACAAAATTCGAGTTCCAAACCAACTGTAAAATAGCTCCTTGCGTTCTTCGATGGTCTTTGTCTGAGTTGCGTTTACCTTGATACGATATCGCAGATCCCGCCGGACAATGTTTTGCCCATTCTTCTGGACAGTATTCAAGCGAAGCTTTCCCGCCAAAGTGAATCGCAAATTCAAATAGACTTGCGGCACTTCAACCCGAGATGGCCAGACGACCTTCCATTTTTCGTTAGGGGCAAACTCTGGAGTTAGCCCTAACACGTTGGACAAGTGAATATGATTTTGAGTTGTCATTACATTACCAGCCTAGCGGCTTGTTTGGCAGATGTTTTGTCGCGCAAATCCAAGGATAAGTTCAATGCTGATTCCCTTGTCGTTAAGACTTCCAACAATTGTACCACTTTGTCTCGCCATTCCCCCGGCAACAAAGTCCCGCCTTGGTCGCTAAACACGCCCGGCAGCTTGGGGGACACGTCCGGATCAGGGTTAGGGACCACAGGGGTATCTGCGTTGTTGATCTGGGTGACTGCTTGCATACTTTGCGCTATTGCAGCTTGCCGCTCGTATTCGCGGGTAATGATGCTTAGCGTGACGCTGTAGTTTGCAGCATCAATGGACATTTGGGCAAGCTCTTCACCATACTTATTTGCCATCTCAATTTGCAAAATCTGTTGTTGACGAGATAGCAAGAAGCCTTGATCTTCAAGCGCCCGTTCTTCCATCATCCAGACAAGGTTCTTTTGGTAAGATTCTTGCTGCATCTGGATTTTCTGAGCATCAAAGACTCTGCCTTCCTCGAATTGGCGACTCTGCAATTCCATTTCTTCGCGAGTAAAGCGCGTGTTTTGATCAAACTGCTCTTTCTCGCGAGCCATTTGTTCTTTAGTCCAGTTTTGTTCTTGCCCCGCACGGCTCTCTACTCGGTCGCGTTGTCCTTGCCCCATTGCAAACTCAACAACCGAACGCCCTTGTTGTCTTATCAAATCTCGTTTTTGCCGACCGCGCGCATAGCGAATTTCACGAGAGAAGTCTTCCTGCTGCCAACCGAACCCTAATTGTGACTGAGCGCGGTCAAACGAGAAGTCCTCTTGTTGCCAGCCATATCGGGCTTTGTTTTGACCAGTAGCAATCCCAAACTGGTTGCCTTGCATTTGTGTGCTGTATTCAAACTGGCGAGTTTGCAACGCTCTGTTTTCATAGAATTGACGCCCGCCGAGCGCGAACTGTTGAGTGTCAATGGCAAGCGATTGTCCTTGTTGGCGCTGTGAGAAATCCTGTTGCGTGCGCCGTAAATCAATTTGTCTTTCTTCGATTTCCCATTGGGATAATCCCGACCCTCTATTGAACTTTACGCCAAATTGGTTAAAAGCGCCGCTCATCATGCCGATGTCTCCACCGACAACACGACCACGAGCATCAAGGGTACCACCCGCCGCAGCCATCCCCGTTTGGATTTGCCGGCCAATTCGATCTTGGGTTACATTGATTTGTGTTTGCCGCCGGGAATTAGCCATAGACGAGTCCTGAATTTCTAACTCGCCCATCCGAAGAACGTTATCTGAAATGCCCGATAGTTGTGAACCATAACGGTTTCTCAAGTTGGCTCTCTGGCTGCCTGATACACCTTCAGCCATTGCCATCAACCCTGTCTGAGGATTGTACATCGCCCGCGGGTCGCCAAGAGGAAGCATT
>Ga0163144_10024609_pt1 | contig 11802 bp, 15 predicted proteins | sample OliLak19BULKMAT1_FD_123175 | JGI IMG/M metagenome (GOLD analysis project Ga0163144, IMG submission 123175) | Freshwater microbial mat bacterial communities from Lake Vanda, McMurdo Dry Valleys, Antarctica - Oligotrophic Lake LV.19.BULKMAT1 | ecosystem: Environmental > Aquatic > Freshwater >... | reverse complement strand
GGAAGAGCGTACTAGTGTACCAGGAGTACCGCGCTATAGTTGACAGTCAAAGCCATATCTGGCCAAGGGTCGGGGTACAATGTCACTACCATTATATACTGCTTCTGCTTGAAACCACAGCTTCGTTCTGTCTGTAGCCACTCACTGGCTCATGGCACGCACAGCATACGTCACCCCACAGCTACTAGGCAACGCTCAAGGGCTAATATAGTTCATCACGCTGTGAGCAATGGCTAAAGCAAGTCATCACAGCGTTGTCATTTTTTCTATGCCGACAATTTTGAACCATCGGCTCTTGCAATTGAAAGCGACGAGAGCGCTTGATTTAATAACACATAATATATAGGTTATGTCATCATCTTTAAAATTCTATTATTCAATGCCGCCGTCCTAGGACAGTGCCATATTCACTCTACTTTTTTGGATTCTCCCCATAAGATTGGTTTAAGAGAATAGTTGAGTGGTCCAGCTTTGGCCCACGGCCAATACCGCAAGACATTCCACATGAACATGTGAACTTTGATTTCCGGCACTTTGTCGGACACAGGAATTGTTTGGGTAGCTTCCTTGGTACAAAAGCAATACGGCCCTTGGAATTTTTCTCGTTCCGAATCCAAATTATCCTCCAAAACACCCACAAATCCCAGAAAATCCCATGTATTCAAAATGGGTGTATTGCAGCAACTGGCATAATAGCGAAACATCCCGGTCCCACCAGATGAGGAAGTCTTGCGAGCCAATTTCAAATGCTCGAGGCCTTGATGTATCGATAAGGCACTCTTGCAAACTTGAACAATATGTGTTTCGCCACAAGGATAAATCATGGGCGACGAAGTTGTCTTACCGTCGTCCAATTGGGCAATACTGGTAGCGTAATTGCGACAATCTTCACAATAACACCACAAGCGAATCGAATCCTCTGCCTTGGCGCAAATTTCCCCTCGGACTTTGTCACAACGGCAGGCTAATTTGGAAGTAATGTTGGGCGAAAAACTTCGCTTGACGGCACGAACCACCAATATGGTTGTGGCCAAAGCTCCGACAGCAGCGGCAATGGCAGTAGAAGATATCTCGCTGCTGTTGCTCTGGCTGCTCATGATGGTCAGTCAATATGCTGTACTGTATCAATTGCCTATGCTTGGCTGTACTGTTCTTGTCGTTGATAGTGGTAGCTCGTATGCAATGGTGTCACTTGCTTTTATCCTGGAAGAGATCTTAGACTAAAGACTAGCTTAACTTATCAGCGTTGTTCAAAGGATCTACAGAGCATCATCTACAGTACATAGAACTTGATCCATTGATTCCTGTTGCCCATGGCGCATGTCTTGCTTCCTCTGCACGACTCAAGTGAATCTTTCCGGGAGGTTGGGTAACAAATGAAAAAGTGCACACCCGCTCACAGAAAGGTGAGGGCTTGTGCGCGTCGAGTTCAGCAGACCCTCATTTTTCTTGCAGCAACAGCATTCCGTGAGCTGAGTAGCTACCATGCAGCCACCTCCAACTTCCAACTAAACCAACCTATTGCTTGGAAACGAATAGACGGGATAGATAGATAGTGGCGTAACAAATCACTGGACATACGAAACAGAGCACAGCCTTTTTTTCTAAAATGTGCCATGGGTCACTTGGTTGGATATTTGTGTCCGTCTCTTTTTCTCAATGCGTGGCATTTAGTTCTCCAAAAGCCAAGACTGTAATAACGTTGCGCGTACCAGAAGGTCACAATGATGCATCCATAGAAAAGAAACTACTGAATGGAAAGACGCCGGTGAGAAGTCGAAGTGTTCCTATTGATACACCCGAAATTGATCAAATTACGGTTTGGGAAATGGAAGAACCTTCGGATCTGATGGAATTTTGGTGGAATTCCGAGGGGGGCGGCATGGACGCAGCGGCAGCAGTAGCAGCGGAAAAGAAAAAGATTGGCGACCCGTGAGTGCATTTCCCTACAGAATAATAAATTGGACGACGACAACAAACAACAGATTTTTGCTCACACAGCAACATAATTTTCTGCTACTACATACAGATTTGGCGTGGTCATGTGGCCCGGGTCCATTTTGGCTTCCAAAGAATTGATTCGACGCAAAAGTCAGGTTCAAAATGCCACCATATTGGTGCTCGGGGCTGGCGTGGGTGTCGAGGCACAATGTGCAGCGATGTTGGGTGCATCCAAAGTGATTGCGATCGACATTGCACCGCTGACATTGGAATTGCTCCGGTACGAACGAAAATGAATGAATCATTGGCGGATCTGCAGCAGAAGAGACGCTCGCATGCTTTGGCTCTCATACTTGTGCGTTTACTTTTGATCGACTAAACATATATCTAGATTCGGGGCAGAACAAGCAGGCCTTGGGAACATTATTGAACCTGTCCAATTTGATTTATTTTCAGATGAACCGTTGCCGTCGTGTGATATATTGGTGGCAGCCGATGTTTTATACAATGAAGAGCTTGCTCAGCAAATCGGAAAACGAGTTATCGAAGTGCTATGTAGAACTTCTCCGCCATCCTTGTTGATCACTGACTCGCAGCGCTTTCATGGTACGGATTTCCTCGACGATGTGAATAAGGCTTGTCCAGACCGGCCGGCACTCGCATGGGATTACTTTGAGCTCAAGAATGTAAGGGGGTCGGGCGTCATGATCAATGAAGATCAAACATACGATGCGACGACACGGATGGTGAGTGCAGGGTGGAAAAGATGAACGCTTGGTTTTCCAAGGATGTACTGCTAAGTACCTAGCTAGCCATGACGATATCGTAATGGCACTATCAACAAGCACCTGAGGAAAGTTTAGAATAGAGTGGCGGAATAATACATGGCAACCTGCCCCATCTGGGCCCGCTGTCTCGCCTCCACCCCCATTCACATTTTAGTCTGGAACAATGATCGATTATCGGTGCCGGGGCACAGCAGCATTTGGCTGACGTTTATGGCCGCCTTTGTGCTCTTGGCGCTCCTTGTGCTCTCAACATTTTGGGCCAATTGATTATGATCACTGCGACAAAGTCCTTCACTCAGGTTCTAGTGGGACGGGCTTTGGTTGGAACTGCATATGGACTGAGCATCTTGGTAAACAAACTCAACCAGCTTCCTGGATGTTGATGTTTCATCCTACGACCAATATGTCCTCCTGATCCTTCGTTGTTCCTCCTCACTGTTCTTTTGTAGCTCGAAACTTTGTATATTTCTCAGCTATCGCCATGGCCAGCCAGTCATCGGGGGGAACTTGTCTCCTGGAGCCAACTCGCGTCCAGCTTTGGTTTGCTGGCTGGCTTTTCGGCCAAACTTTTGATTCTGCAATTTCCACCCAATCCGGACGTGTGGCGAATTTGTCGGCATCATTAGTTGGTTAATGTCAGCTTTGCTGCTCCTCAGTTTGAGATGTATCTTACCCGAAAGTCCTCGGTGGCTGGTGTTGGATGGAAGAATTGAAGAAGCTCGTTCGGTTCTCTCAAAAGTGTACCCTCTAGACTTCAACGTGAATGTGCTGATCCACGACATCCAACGAGCGGCAGAGCGCGCTTACGTAGTCGATCCCAACAGTGCAGTGGATGGGGAGAAATAATTATTGTCTCCTACACCTGCCTTGGGACTCTCACTTTGGTTGGGTTGGGGCGTTGCCATCTTTATGCAAGTTACAGGCGTCGAACCTATTCTCTACTACATTCTGAGCATATTGGAAGCTGCCAATATCACGGATGATTTTGATCAAGCGAACGCTCTGGTTGGATTGGCAGCATTCACTTCTGTGTGCTCTATTATTGGTGGACAGTTGATTGATCGACAAGGACGACGTCAGCTGCTTCTGATGTCCTTGGCCGGTACGTTTTTTATCACCATTTGTGGCTCTACGTCTGAGTCTCTTGTGCTCTTTCTGAGTTCAAACTCATCATCACGATTAACTCCTTGTGTGGCTTCTCGCTGCCCATCCTATTACTTCAGGGGTCGGCGTTGCTAATCTCATGATTGCTGGGTATTTTGTGGCCATAGAGGCATGGGGCCCAACCCTTGCGATCCTTGGAGTGGGTTCTTATTTTGGTTGGTATGGATATGACCGAAATCCCGTGAACTATGTTTTACCACCGGAACTTTTCCCTACCTCTGTCCGTGCCAAAGTCATGAGCGTGTTTTCTATCATCCATGGTGGCATGGCATCGCTTTTGCTTTCGACATTTCTGACGGTCGCCGACATTATCACTTGGCCCGGATATTTTTGTTTCTTTGCTGGGTGCTCTTTCCTGGATTTCGTTCTTTATTATGTCTTCCTTCCGGAGACCAAGGGCATGGTGCCAGAAGACATCATGTTGCTCTTTCCCGAACAGACGGGTGATTTTTCAGTCCTGCATGCACAGGAAGAGGTCATGGAGAGGGATCATTCAGAAAGCCATCATGACATAAGTGAAACGGTTTTTTTCCCCTCATTGGCCAGCTCCCGCGGTTCTCGTCAATGTCGTCAAAGCAGCCACCCAAAATCAGAAACAGAGCCTGCTTGAGCTACATCAATGATCTGGACGTCAATCATCCTTGGGGCAATTTTGATTCATACCACTGCTCTTCATACATGCGATCAATCAACGATAGTGTGATATCAGCACAAGTAGGCTAATGGCTAGCTAGCTTTACAAAAAGAAGAGTAAAATAATGGTGATAGCTGCTACTGGTAGAGCTGATAACAAACATGTCCGTTTTGTCGGCTTATTTTTCGTGTCCGCTTGTCGGCACGAACTTTTTGCAATTTCAACTTTGGTCGCATTCATCTTTGGTCGCACTTTTCCTCAAAGAAGTTGTGCATTACCGAACGAACCAGTACGACGTACGTCGGGATTCATTGTGTCCTGTGAGTCCACAGTCATGCTGGTTCTTGTCAAAACTAATTTCGAACTCGGTTCCTTGCAATTGCTTCCTGCTTTCAGTTCGTGGCAAATTGCTTGGTAGTCAGTCTTCTGGGTGTTTGTTCCAACTCACATTTTGCTATTTATGTCGCCCCCGGCGATGATCTCACAAAACACTCTTAAAAACAGAAGCACACGAACAGTGGAAATCATGATGACATTCAACCAACTAACCGAGAAATTCTTTGACCAAGTTGACGATTGGGAACGTCATGAAAACTGTCAAGCAAAGCGAGAACGCATTATGAAGAAACGGAAACAACAGCAGCACAAAAAACGTCAACAAAAGCATTTACCACAACCACAACAACGCAACAGCCACAGCAGAATGAGCCGTATGGAGAGCAACGACGCTGATTATTACAAACGATGCTGTACTGTGATAAACAAGCAGCAGCATGATAAAGAGGCCCCTCTTGCTATTGCTACTTCTTCTTCTGGTAGTAAAAGATGGAGTCGCTTTCAAAAAGAAGACACCGGAAGCACCATCTTGCCAAACGTTTTGACCATTGTCAAATCTCTCCACGATAGCAGCCCCCAACAAAAGTACGATCGTCGACATCAAGTTGGGAATCAAAAACTGCCTACCGTATATCCATGGGTGCCTGTGTGCGCCGAAACGGCAGATCGCGACCGTCAGAGACAACAACAGCACAAATGAAGTATAATAATGATGAACTATGACTAAATAAATCAAAGATAACTTAATTCGTTATATGTCATTGCTAATTTGAACTGTGCATCGATGCTCTTTGATTACTTCCAAACTGCCGCAATGTCTAGCTCGATTCAATCCAAGATATAAGTATCAGATCCCTCTCATCAGTTGTGGTATCGACTGCTTGTTCGCGCCTTCCATGACAGCCTTTCTTTGGCGTTGACGAGAAACCGCTGGATAAGTGCACCAGTAGAAGAGTGGGGGCGGCTCCACCACTGATCACCGAACAGCCATAGGTGCACATCAGGATTGGGATGACGGCTTGTGGTTTCGTATCTGGGCCGCTTTCTGTTTTTACGTGCGCTAGCTAGCTAGCTAGTTGGCAACTTCATTATGTATCTGGATGTGTTGAAAAAGTCGGTCGTCTGCTTCTACTTTCAGTAAAGTTGAAGACCTGGAAACAAGCTAGCTAATACTGTAGCTAATACTTTGCTTGTAGAGCTGACCAAAAAACCATGTACTAGCTAGCTAGAGCTTATGACTTGGTACGTTCCAAATCACTCCCGAGGGGGGCAGGCTGCCTTGTACCACCTGGGCAAATAACCTATCGAATGGAAAACTGTTTGCCTTGACTCCCCAGCGCACACACTTCACTTTTATTGGCTAAATCTCTCGCAGATATGCATCCGTGGACAAAAGCTATGGTAGGCACAGATTTGTGCGCCAAGCAATGCCGAAGAAAACAAGGACGGCTTTGGATTACCACTTCATAGCCAAGTACAACTGTACTTACTAGCTAGCTAGCTACTACTACACTATATACTAGCAGAACAACAATATTTCTCTGCCTACGAGAACACTAGTTTGACAGGTTTAACTCTATCCTGGTCAAAGCGAAGCAACCAAACAACCCCACAAGGACACGAAGAAGAACAAAAGGAAGAAACTAAAGTACACAACAACAACAATCATCCAATATGGCAGAATGGACCCCCACAGATCCCTCGGCAGTTTGTGTCCGACACACCACGTACGGTATTCCCTATGAAGAAATTTCCTGTCTTTACCCCAACACCTTGGGCAAGACGTACATGTCGTGGGAATACGTTAATTTCATGCCCCTCTACGATTGGATGCGGGACAATTACGTTTGGTTTCCACCCCTCATGTGCGCCATTTACGGCGCCGGCATTGTTTTTGGCAAACAATACTTTGCCGACAAGGAAGCGTGGAGTTGGAGAACCTCCTTGGCGATTTGGAATTTGTGTTTGAGTACTTTTTCGACGATTGGGTTCTTTCGCATGACGCCCCAGTTAATTCACAATTTGTATCACTACGGTCTTTGGGGACAATTATGTTTGGATCCCGAAAGTATGATTGGTTCCTCCACCACTGGATTGTGGTGCATGTTGTTTGTCTTGAGCAAAATTCCGGAATTTGGAGACACCTTTTTCATTGTCATTCACAAGAAAAAGCTCATGTTTTTGCATTGGTATCATCACATGTCCGTGTTGATGTGCTGCTGGCATTCCTTTGTCAGCAAGGCACCGACGGGATTATTTTTTGGAACCATGAATTATGGAGTCCACGCCATCATGTACTTTTATTATTTCCTCATGGCCATTCGAAGTAAACCCAAGTGGTTCAATCCTCAGGTACGCAGACGTATAGTGATGGTGTTTGTTGTGTCGCGCGTTGTTTTTGTTTTCTTGTTGCAATGTTGTACCTGTTGAGTCCAAAAAGGAAATAATGAAAGTGGCCGACAGAAAACCAATTATGGCGCTGCAAACTCATATTCTAAATTCCTGGTATCTCACACTCCGGCATCTTTTTGTTTCTCTTTCTGCGTGTTATCTTTTGATCGCAACCAACCAACCAACTCGACAAAACACACACAATCCATTTGATTCCACGCCACGCCACGTACTGTCTGTTTAGTGGATTACGGGCATTCAGCTTGCTCAAATGTTTGCCGATACTTTCCTTTCGGTCCTGGCCTTTGTCACGCAAATTCGACAAGGCGATGCTTGCTGGTCCAAACCCAGCAGCAATGTGGCTTCTCTGTTAATGTATGGAAGTTACTTTTTCTTGTTTTTGCAATTCTTTTTTGCCAAGTATGGATTTGCGGTCCGGGCTACCAAGAAGGAAGATGCCAAGAAAAAGGCCGAATAAGTATTGCATGCCCCTCAAAAGCAAGCACTTGTTGGATGAGATTATAGTTGAGAGTATGAAGAAAGCTACGCACAGACAACACCTTGTACTCGAAATAGTTTTTTCTCGTAACCCCACTATTTTAAATTGAATGCTAGTAGTATGTTACCCAATTCTCGTTTGTGAATGTTGAGACGAAATTTTAGTAGCAAAAGGTGATGAATTGGATTATAGCGGTTATATTTTTACAACGTGGTGAATGGCGGCGTAGCTGTTATCAAAAAGTCTTTACCAGGCGCTTTGTATCATCTAGTAGTGCCCTCCTAGAATGCCTGTTGCAAGCAATAGTCTGCTTGGGAGCCAACGGTCTGCTCTGTTTTCCAAGGCAATTATTATTTTCTTGGCTCTCACGGAACCTAATAGCATGAGGGGATCGTTCGGAGGGCCAGACACAACTCCCACACTTTTGTGGACGAGAATGCTAGCTACTTGTGTGAGCCCCCCACCCCTCCTTTAATCCAGTTGTCGTATCAACCAAACAGCATGCGACCAGTCTCTGAAAAACCCGCCGACCACCCAATCCCCGGTAAACCAATGGGATACGGGAAGGGCTGTTGACAATACCAACGTCGAGATGATTGGAATTGGTAAATGTTTGGAGATCCAAGAAAAGGGTGGATACTTTCGCAAGGGTCGTTCCAGCATCATGACAACACCGTTCCAAACAAAAAAGGAGGTTAACTTAAAGACAGTCATGGCATAACAATCACTGCAGGTGCCAGTTTCTTCATCGCGAGAGTGGGAGTGGTGGTAGAAGGTTACCGACCAACTATACTCATGAAGCAAACCGGACATGAGAAAGGCAATGAACATGGCTAGGGGTCGCGATAAAAATTGGCTGCAGGGTTCAAAGGCCCCTCGTTTGAGAGTCTCGTGAATGACCAAATTCCATCGTCGTCCCCAAAAGTCGCGTGGGGATGTGGACGACCATATGGGATCCCGAAAGGGATCCTTGGCGGCATAGCCTTTCAAGTTTTCGGCTAACTGGCAAAATTCGAAACAGAAGCGCAAATGGAAATACGTGTGGACTGCAGGAAGGAACAAAAACGCAAAGCATTGATTGTGAGCAGATGGATTTGACTCGGGGACCGCCAAGAAGGCAGTGATTTAGTAAGTGCCGATGCAGCAGCACCCCCACAAGGACGGACAAACTCTGAACTCACCAGCGAGACAGTATCCATTGGCCAGATGTGCAGGATGGAACATGTCCAAATTGATATGAAAATCTTGTAACACCACTGGGGAATTATGAAAGGGAGTAAAACTGTGATGCAGCATGAAGGAAAGCGATAGAGACAGAATATGAAAGGCATAAAAGGCTTTCCAAAATGTCATCCAAACTTGTTTGAGGCTTGGCATGATGCGTTGTTTCGTCTTTGGGTCCCAGATATGATGTACTCCAGCAATATAATAGGTGGTGTAATTCCACAGAGAGTCTTCCACAAAGGGAGGAGATGTCCGATACATGGCCTCCGTGACTCGAAAGAGCACAGCCATGGGGATCATGTTAACAACGGTTTTGGCCGCCAGATTTTGCAAGTCGCAGTATTCGACTATTGCATAGGGAGTCCACAAAGTCAAGGGTATTAAGACGGCCCAGCCCATCAAATAAGCTTCTGCCGAGCCTCGTCGGGGTATTATAAAGTTGTAAACAATGACAGCACAGAAGATTTGCACCATTTGAACGATTACTGAGACCTTTGGATTTTTGGGACAGACAAAGCAGGTTTTTGTTCAACAAAAAGGCGGAGATGCGCTGAGTTAGTGAGAAGTTTACTCCACGAGGAATCCTTGAGACAATACAAAGCCGAATGAATCAATCCTTCGTGCATTCCATTCCCATTCACTCTCTTACCAAAACCATTTGTTTCCAGAGATCGGCTCGGGGTGCAAACAAACCAAAGGTTTCTTCATGGCCAGGAAATTGGAACGTATGAAGGGGAACCCGATCATCCTCCACAATCTTTTTGGCAAAGACATCCTTCGTGGCCTCCAAAACGGATTCCACCACACCAGGAACCTCCTTCGTGGCCTGCAAAAACAATTCCACCACACCAGGTGGTACACTAGTGCAAGTACTGGTATTCGCCATCTTGCTCGCGACAGAAAACAACTGTTCTTCACTCAGAGTATTCGTTCAGAAATCCCAAATGCTTACTACAAGAATCGAATTGGTTAGAGTCATCGGGCATCGGAAGGCAAAGTGGGCAAGAAAATCCAACGGCAACAGATCGTACAGTACATGTACCAGTACTTTCTACTACTAGCTAGCTACTGGTAGTAGTATTCCAGTTGCCGTATTATTATTACAGTAGCACCAGCAGCCAGCACCTCGCATTAGCACCAGTACGTCGTACAGTAGTCTCACCTCGCGGTGATGGATATTACTCTTATAAATTAATAGCTAAATTTTTGTTTTACCGCGAATTGCACCTGGCAAACAGTCGAACAAATATCATTTGATTGGCGCGATGACTTTCCCACATCAGCAATTTGTTGGCCACGTTTATTCTCGTTGTTTCGTCGTCAGACAAAATACACTGCATGTACACGTGCATTCAAGAAACCTCGTGATAGTCTGTACGTCGCCAGTGTACTACAACTAGGGTTAGGGTAATCATTGAGTTCACAGGACCACCCGGTCAGATATTCAAGCTAACTCCACGGTGAGAAAATGTAAAAAAAAGAGCGGTTTTATTTGATCGAAACGATGAGGCAACGCCGCACGCCACCGGTTCCTAGCCACCGTACCAGTACGTCTTTTTAGTAGGAGGGTTTTCGATACACTGCACCACCAGCGTTTACTCTCAAGATTTCAGGAGAAAGAAGAAAAGATGAAGACCCTCAAACGCATATATTGGATCAATACTTCCAGCCAATTTGACGACTTCACTTTTTGGAATTTGTCGGATTTCTTTGCTGCAATGGACAACAACAATAACAACCAATCGGAGCAAGTAGAATACGACGATGATGATGCGACAACGTGTTCTGTTTGTCACGAAAGGAGCATCGGATGTTACAGAGGAGGTAGCACTTCAAGTATAGGAGGTAAGCGAAATGTATAATCCGACAAGAGGATCGCGGATACAACAACTGGCACTTTCGTTCAACTTGACTGAAATCTCTAATCGCCTCAAACGCTTTTTTTGCGCTTGGAAATTTCAAAACCATGGCGAACAATGTTGATGACCACGTCGATAATCAATATCAAGACCAAACATTTTAAGCGACTATTTCAAGAATAGGAAAAGCTTCGGACCCTTCATAATCAAGAGTGGCGAGAGATGCTGAATCAAGAACGTCAAGAATTGGACGAGTTCGCAAGTCGTTCGGATCGTCACAAGCTTATGGCGGAAGAGGTTCGGGTTGATCTCTCTCTCTTCGAACCATCCATGGGACGAGTGGCTTCATGAACAACGTCAAGTAATGGAAAATTTTGCAAGTATTTCGAATCGTTACAAACTTATGGTGGAAGAGCACCTGAAAAGACTTCCTTTGAGTGATCCGCTTCGAAAAAACTGGAACATTTTGACCAAAGTTGTGGGAAATACGGCATCTACTGAAAACGATGATGACTCTACGGTGAAAGCGAATGTTGCCAGTGGTGGCAGCGTTGCGCTTGCGGTTGTCCCTACGGCTGCAGCAAATGACCAGAAAACGGGCAGGGCTCCAGAAGGTGGTGGAATGAAGGGACATGACGATAGTAAAGACCAAAGCACAAGTACAAGCTCATCACTAAACGCATCCTTCACCGACAACGCTCCCCCTTCTTGAACAACCTGCCACAGACCTACGTCGCTCATAGCGGGAAGTATAAGCTCCAATGACACTGTTGACATCCGCCTTGAACAACAAATAGAGAGTAGTAATGAGAGTTTTGCAGCGGCGACAGAGGACGACGGCAACTCCTCAGTTCCAAATCAAGTGGAAAATTGCGCTTCATGTCCATCCGTGAACAACTCAAGCTTCGAGGTCATGCCAGTGGAGGACGACTCTCGCTCGCTTCCAAGCGCTCCAGATCCATTTTT
>Ga0163144_10024608_pt1 | contig 11803 bp, 7 predicted proteins | sample OliLak19BULKMAT1_FD_123175 | JGI IMG/M metagenome (GOLD analysis project Ga0163144, IMG submission 123175) | Freshwater microbial mat bacterial communities from Lake Vanda, McMurdo Dry Valleys, Antarctica - Oligotrophic Lake LV.19.BULKMAT1 | ecosystem: Environmental > Aquatic > Freshwater > Lake... | reverse complement strand
GTCTTTTTTCTTTTCATACTCATTCACTTATGGCAAATTTTAATACCATACAACGCTTTTTCAAAGAAGGTATCCGCGATGCCAAGGGCGAAAGCATTCGCTATAAAGCTCAGCAGCAATTGGGTATCAATACTGGTAAAGTAAAAACAGCACAGCTTTTTTCTATCAACTATCCATTGACAGCGGCACAATTGCAAGATTTTGCTGAAGGCTGCATCAAAGATAAAATCACAGATGAGGCTTTAGTCAATACTTATCATGAGCCTACTCAGTATGCTTGTGCGGTAGCTATTGCACAGCTTCCTGGCGTTACCGATGATGAAGGCATCTCTGCACAAATGGCATTGGCCGATTTTTTTAACTTGGAATTGGATGTCAATACACAACATATTTTTTCTCAATACATCTACTTTTTTGAGCAAAAACTCAGCGAGGAACAGCTCAAAACAGTGACCAAACGAATACTAGGCAATCCGCTCATCAATCATTTTTCCTTTGGTTGGGCCGATGAAGAAAGTCGCAAAATAACCCTGCACTATTATGTTCCTGAGGTTCATCTTAGTACAGATAATACGGTTGAGTACATTCAACTTGATAATTTGAATGACGAACAATTGGTACAGCTTTCAAAAGTAAAAGTATTAGCTTTAAATTTGGAAGAAATGCAAGCCATTCGTGGGCATTATCAAGACCCCGAAATCAGAGCAAAACGCAGCGAATTGGGCTTGGCTATGCAGCCTACCGATTGTGAGTTGGAAGTTCTTGCACAGACTTGGTCAGAGCATTGCAAACACAAGGAATTTAATGCCATTATCCATTATGATAATAAAGAAAGTGGCGAACAAAAAACAATCAAATCTATTTTCAAAACCTACATAAAGGGTACAACTGACAAAGTAGCCGAAAGTTTGAATGCGAAAGGTAATGATTGGTTGGTAAAAGTTTTTTCGGACAATGCTGGTGTGGTAAAAGCGACTAGTGATAAGCTCTTTGTCTGGAAAGTAGAAACCCACAACTCTCCTTCGGCACTCGATCCTTATGGTGGAGCAATCACTGGAATTTTGGGCAATAACCGTGACCCACTAGGAACTGGAATTGGTGGCGCAAAATTACTATTTAATACCAATGTGCTTTGTTTTGGCCCTCCAACTTACAATAAAGCGTTGTTGACTGGGCAACTACACCCCCGCCAAATCATGGATGGTGTTGTAGCTGGAATTGAAGCTGGCGGAAATAAATCGGGTGTACCTACGGTAAATGGTGCTATCGTTTTCGATGAGCGTTTTAGCGGAAAGCCCCTTGTTTACTGTGGTACAGGTGGCATATTGCCTTATGATTTTAATGGCAAAAATAGTTGGGAAAAACCAATTGATGCAGGCGACCATATCATCATGGCTGGTGGTCGTGTTGGAAAAGATGGCATACATGGTGCCACCTTCTCTTCTATTGAGATAGACGAGCATTCACCTATGTCGGCGGTGCAAATTGGGTCTCCAATTACGCAAAAAAAAGTATATGACTTTATGGTCATTGCCGCACAACGTGGGCTTTTGAAAACTAGCACCGATAATGGTGCTGGTGGCCTTTCTTCTTCTGTTGGCGAGTTGGCCCAAATTTCAGGTGGTGCTATTGTTCACCTAGATAAAGTACCTCTGAAATATGCAGGTCTTCGTCCTTGGGAGATTTTTGTCTCTGAATCTCAAGAGCGTATGTCTTTGGTCGTAGAATCGGCTCATTTGGATGCTTTGTTCCAATTGGCAAAACTAATGGAGGTAGAACTGAGCAATATTGGTATTTTTACCGATTCTGGCTATCTTGATATTCGTTACAATGAAGAAAAAGTAGCTTTTATTCAAATGCAGTTCTTGCATGAGGGGGTTCCTCAAAAAGTAATGTACGCCGAATGGTCTGCCTTAGATTTGAAAGAGCCAACATTGAATAGTCAAAGTGATTATACCGACACTTTACTCAAATTGATGGGTAGTCTCAATATTTGTTCTCGCGAACATATCATTCGCCAATACGACCATGAAGTAAAAGGCAAAACTATTATAAAACCCTTGATGGGTCCTCATGGAAAAGCACCACAAGATGCTGCTGTGATGCGTTTTAGTTTCGATTCTTACGAAGGGTTAGCTATTTCTAATGGTATTTTACCTCGTTATGGCGATATTGATGCTTATGAAATGTCGGCGGGTGCTTTTGACGAAGCTGTTCGCCAAATTATTTCGGTGGGTGGGCGTTTGCCCAATATGGAACCAGGTGATGGGATTTTTTGGTCAGTAAACGATAATTTTTGTGTTCCCGATTCAGTTTTCGACGAAATAGGAAATCCAGATGGTAAACAGAAATTGGCAAAATTGGTACAAATATGCGAAGCACTTTTCGACATTGCTACTTATTTTGACATCCCACTCACTTCGGGCAAGGATAGTATGAAAAATGACTTCAAAGCTGATGGAAAAAAGATTTCGGTTCCACCAACTATCCTTTATTCCATGACTGCAAAGTTGGATGATGTGCGCAAAACGGTTACTTCTGAATTTAAAGCCTCTGGTGATTTAGTATATCAATTGGGGGAAACCTACAATGAGTTGGGTGCTTCAGAGTTTTATCAACTGTTGGGTCATTTGGGTGCCAATGTACCTAAAGTACGTAAAGAAGCGGCTAAAAAACTCTATATCAAGGTAATGGAAGCCAACAAACAAAGTTTGATTGAATCGAGTCATGACCTTTCTGATGGTGGTTTGGCGGTAGCTTTGGCCGAATCGGCATTTGGTGGCAGTTTGGGTGTTCATATCCAATTGGATAATCTCAATCCCGAACTTAGTAATGAAGCCCTACTTTTTGCCGAATCTCATTCTCGTTTTTTGGTGTCGATCCGCCCCGAAAATAAAACTGCTTTTGAAGCTATTTTGGGCCACAGCGCAACCTTTATTGGCGAAGTAAGTAATGGCACAGGACTTAGCATCAGCCGTCAAGGCCAAACCTTAGTTCAAACCAAGGTTGAAGCACTGCAAAAAGCTTGGAGTGGGGGCTTAAGTTTTTAGAACAGCGCACAGCCCTCTCTTATATAACAAGTGCATGTTACAAATCTGACAATTTAACATCTGATAATTTGACAATCTATTTATATGGTAAAAGCATTAGTTCTCACTGGATTTGGCATCAACTGCGAGGAAGAAACAGCAGCAGCCTATCGCATGGCCAGTGCCGCTGCCGATATCGTACATTTTAATGATGTACTCATCAACGGCTACTCAATACACAACTACGATATTTTGCACTTCCCTGGTGGGTTTTCTTTTGGCGATGACCTTTCTTCTGGAAAAGTAATGGCCAATAAAATTCGCTACAAAAAGTTGCCCAACGGAAAAACGCTTTTGGACGAAATTAAAGAATTTTTGAACAATGGTAATTATGTAATAGGAATTTGTAATGGTTTTCAAATGCTTGTACGTTTGGGGCTATTACCCAATACCAACCTTTCTTTTGAGCAACAGGCAACCTTGGCACACAACGACTCAGCAAAATATGAAGACCGTTGGGTTTACTGCAAGGTAAACAATATGTCTGAAACGCCTTTTCTTAAAGAGATGGATATTTTTCCTGTACCTGTACGTCATGGTGAAGGCAAATTGGTTTTTGGCAATGAAATAATGCGTCAAATTGTAAAAACTAAAGCCCTCAACTGTCTGAGCTACTGCATGGCCGATGGTAGCCCTGCTACCGAATACCCGCACAACCCAAATGGAGCCGAAATGGGCTGCGCTGGACTTTGTGACCCAACTGGGCAGGTGTTTGGCTTGATGCCTCATCCCGAGGCCTTTTTGAGCTTGTACAATCACCCCAACTGGGGACAATTAAAACGCCAAACCCCTACCCTATCGGATGAAGGTATGGGCTTGAAAATTTTCAGAAATATAGTAACACATATTTCTGAACTAAAGGGCATTGAAGTTTAGCATTTCAAATGTCACGTGCAACGTTTAGCGTTTCAAATGTCACGTGCAACGTTTAGCGTTTCATTTGCGATAAGCCTAAGGTTTTATTCAAAAAATTCATTTTCATATCATTTATATAATACTCAATGAACTTAGTTCCCATTCGTCGCGCCTTGCTCAGTGTTTCAGATAAAGCTGGTATTCAAGAGTTGGCCGAAGCACTGCAAGTAATAGGCTGCGAAATTATCTCAACTGGAGGTACTCGCAAACAATTGGAAAATGCTGGTATTGATACCACCGAAATTTCGACCGTAACAGGTAATCCCGAAGCTTTTGGTGGTCGCATGAAAACCATTTCGTTCAATATTGAATCGGCCTTACTTTTCGACCGCGAACGCGATGCCACCGAGGCCGCAGCCTTAAACATAGCTCCTATTGACTTGGTCGTTTGCAACCTCTACCCTTTCAAAAAAGTAATGGAGCAAGGTTCCGATTTTGAAACCTTGATTGAAAATATTGACATCGGAGGGCCTACGATGGTGCGTGCTGCTGCCAAAAATTTTAAATATGTAGCCGTTGTTGTTGACCCAAGTGATTATACCGAACTTATTGCAGAATTGAAGGCTAATAATGGCGCATTGAGCCATGCTTTCCGCCAACGTTTGATGGCAAAAGCTTTTAATCATACGGCCGATTATGATGCCATGATTGCAGTGACAATGGACAAGGAATTGGGGAAACAATCGCTGCGCCTCAGTTTTGACCAAGGGTTGGGCTTGCGCTATGGCGAAAACAGCCATCAAAAAGCCATCTTTTATCGCGAAACAGGTGATAAACACAGCCTATTCGATATGAAAGTATTGCATGGTAAAGAATTGTCTTTCAACAATATCCTTGATATACATGGTGCACTAGAAGCCATAAAAGGCAGCAAAGCAATTGCTTGTTCGGTTGTAAAACATAACAATCCTTGCGGATTGGCCGAAGGCGATCATCAACGCCTTGTGTTAGAACTAGCTTGGGATGCTGACCCTATCTCTGCTTTTGGGTCTATTATTGCCTTCAATAGTACCTTGACATTAGACACAGTTCGCTTTTTCGAGTTGGATAATGCCGATAAAACCATGCGAAAATTTGTAGAAGTTATCATCGCACCAAAAATAGAGGCCGATGCCTTGGCTTATTTGCAATTGCACAAAAATCTTCGTGTTATCGAATTGGATCTCAATCATTTAAATTATAAACATGACTATCGTTATCTAAATGGTACTTTGTTGACGCAAGACACTGATGATTTATTATACGACAAATTGGATTCTACCACAAATATTCAGTTTGATGCCAATGGCGAAAAAGATTTGGTAGAATTTGGAATGCGTGCCATTCGCAGCATAAAATCAAACTCTATTGTAATTGTACGTCGCAAAAATGGCTGTTTACAAATGTTGGGCATGGGCGCAGGACAGCCAAATCGCCTCATTGCCACCAAATTGGCTATTGAAAAATCTAAAGAAAATTTAACTCGCGAATTAGGTGCCCAACCTATTTCGGCAGAAGCCTTCATAAGCAAAGCTTTGGGTGATGCTGTATTGATTTCTGATGCCTTCTTCCCTTTCGAGGATAATGTAGAGCTAGCTGCTGCCGAAGGTATTCGCAAAATTGTTCAACCTGGAGGTTCTATTCGCGACAAGCAAGTAACCGAAACTTGTAATAATTTGGGTGTAGCTATGCTCATGACTGGAATTAGACATTTTAAACATTAAGACCCTCAGATTATCAGAAGTCAAATTTTGGCTGACAATCTGAGAATCTGACTTCTGACAATCTGAAATTTGATATGAACTGCATCACAAAATTAGAAACAAATAGTCCAAAAATGAGTTTTTTGCATCGCGGCAAAGTGCGCGATAGCCTCCGTGTGGACGACCAAACACGTCTTATTGTCGTAACCGACCGTATTTCAGCTTTTAATAAAAAAATAAAAACACCTATTCCCAACAAAGGAGCAGTGCTGAATGGTATTGCGGGTTATTGGTTTGAACAAACGAAACATATTATCCCCAATCATGTACTTAGCATCATCGACCCCAATCTGATGTTGGTCAAAGAAGCAGCTCCCATCAAAGTAGAAATGGTGGTGCGTGGCTACCTAACTGGCTCTATGTGGAGAGGATACGAAGAAGGGCAGCGCAATTTCAGCGGTACAGTTGTACCTGACGGTTTGAAAAAAAATCAAAAATTTGAAACACCTGTTCTCACGCCAACAACAAAAGATGATGATGATACCGAAATAAGCCCCGAAGAAATTATTGGCACAGGCTTGGTATCTGTTGAAATTTGGAAGCAAATGCGCAATAAAACCTTAGAAATCTTCCACTTTGGTAGCGAATATTTAGCCTCAAAAGGTATTATTTTAGTAGACACCAAATATGAATTTGGCCTTTTGAATGGTGAACTTATTTTGATTGATGAAATTCATACACCTGACTCTTCTCGTTTTTGGAGAAAATCGGACTATGAAGCCAATCCAAATAATGCGGAGCAAATTGACAAAGAATTTGTGCGTCAATGGATGTTGGCCAATAAAATTGATGGGGAAGTGCCTTTGGTACTTGCCCCCGAAGTTGTAGCCGAAACGACTCGCCGTTACGAAGAAATTTATGAAATGGTAACTGGACAAAAATTACAGATACCTGCAATTGATTTACAAACTCGTGTCAGGAAAAATTTGGCAAAAGAAGGGCTTATTGAACTCGAAAACCAACTAATTTTAGGCTAATAATTCTCTAAAATTAGATTATCAGCTGCCGAACGCCGCAGGCCTACGCACAGCAAAAATTTAAAAAATCTGACAATTAATAATATTATGTATAAAGCTGTATCTCCCCTCGACGGTCGTTATGCCTCACGCATGACCAAGCATGGAGAATATTTTTCGGAATACGCACTGATGTATTACCGTTGCAAAATGGAATTGCTCTATATTCTAGCATTGGATGAAGCCAAACTATTTGCGCCACTTAGTGCCGAAGAAAAAGCTAAAATTCAAGACTGTATTGATAACTTTACAGAAACTGACTACAAGCGCATAAAAGCAATAGAGGACGTAACCAAACATGATGTAAAAGCCTGTGAAATGTTCTTGCGCGAGCGCATTGGCCTACGCGATGTGAATATGATTCACTTTGCACTTACTTCAGAGGATGCCAATAACTTGGCCTATACATTCATGCTCAAGGATTATTCCGAGAAAGTGCAACTGCCACAACTCCGTCAGTTGCTGGAAAAATTGATGGATTTGGCCGAAAAGTGGAAAATGATTCCTTTCCCTTGTCGCACACATGGGCAAAAAGCGTCGCCAAGCACTGCTGGTAAGGAAATTGCTGTTTATATCAATCGTATTGCTCGGATTTACAAGGACATGAAAAATTTCCGTTTTTACGGAAAATTGGGTGGTGCTGTAGGCAACTACTCGGCAATGTTGGCCGCTTTTCCCGATTTTGATTGGTTGAGCTTTTGCCACAAATTTATGCTGAATCAAAATATTGAACCCAATATTGCGACTACTCAAATAGAAGACCATGACACTTGGGCAGCTTATTTTGACCTTAGTCGCCGACTGAATAATATTGTGATGGATTTTGATGTCGATTGTTGGCTTTATATTTCTTATGAATTGTTTTCAGAAAAAAGCAATACCAATGAAGTAGGCTCTTCTACGATGCCACACAAGGTAAATCCAATCAATTTTGAAAACAGTGAAGGCAATTTGATGTTGTCGAATGCACTGCTTACAGTTATGTCTGACAAACTTTGTCGCTCACGTATGCAGCGCGACCTTAGCGACAGCACAGTGCAGCGCAATATGGGTGTAGCTTTGGGGCACGCTTATTTGGCAATAGGCGAAACACTACGTGGTTTAGAAAAATTGCAACTTAACGAAAGCAATTGCATTGCTGAATTGAACGACAGCCCTGAACTCTTGACTGAACCCATCCAAACTATTTTGAAAATTGTGGGTGTCGATGACCCCTATACCCTACTCAAAAAAGCTTCGCGCGGACAAAAGCCAACCAAAGATGATTTGGTTCAATTGGTAAATAGTTTGAATATTGACCAACTAATCAAAGACCGCTGCAATAAATTGGAGTCCATCAATTACATTGGTGATGCCGTCAGAATCTGCGATTTGGTGCTTCAACAAACAAAAGCTTTGTTATAAAACTTTACACTACATAACACGTTAAACGTTGCACGTGCAACGTTTAACGTGTTATGTAGTAAATGAAACGGGTTACATTTTGATAACTTAAGACACTGATAATCATTTATATGAAAATAGCAGTTATAGGTGCTGGCGGTAGAGAACATGCAATTGCATGGAAATTGGCCGAGACTTGTGGATGGGAAAATATTTATGTACTTCCAGGTAATGCGGGTATTCCTCGCAGCTTTGATGCTCCTATTGGCGACTTTCCAGCTTTGGAAAAATATTGCCAGCAAGAAAATATTGAATTGATTGTTGTGGGCCCTGAAGTGCCCCTCAGTCAAGGCATAGTCGATTATTTTCGCCAAACATCCATTCGCATACTAGGCCCAACAAAGGCTGCTGCTATTATGGAAGGCTCAAAAATATATGCTAAGCAATTTATGCGCAAACATGGTATTGCTACAGCTGGTTTTGAAATTTTTGACCATATAGATTTAGCACTACCTTATATTCAATCGAAAAATGGTAACTGCGTCATCAAATACGATGGCTTGGCCGCTGGAAAAGGCGTTTTTGTTTGCGATAATATGGCAGAAGCGATGGAAGCTTTAGCTGAATTGCGTACACAGTACAGTGAACATGTTTCGTTCATTGTAGAAGACAAAATTGTTGGCGATGAGATTTCAATCATTGGCCTTACCGACGGTAAAACAATTCGTCTTTTGCCGCCATCTCAAGACCATAAACAAGTTTTTGATGACGATTTGGGACCAAATACAGGTGGTATGGGTGCTTTTTGTCCTGCTCCCTTTTATACAGAAAGCTTGGCTGCTGAGATAGATAAAAATATCATTCAACCCACCTTGTTGGGTATTCAGAAAGATGGCTTGGACTACAAAGGTTTTATCTACTTTGGAATTATGATGGATGATAAAGGTGCCAAGTTGCTAGAATATAATGCTCGCCTTGGTGACCCTGAAACTGAAGTGCTGATGCCAGCTTTGAATGCCGATTTGGTAGCAGCTGTAGAAGCTGCTTTATCTGGAAATTTGAGCGAGGTAGCATGGAATTGGCATAGCGGATTTTTCGTGGATGTAGTTTTAACTTCAGGTGGTTATCCCAAAAACTTTCTCAGAGGTTTTATTATTCATGGCTTAGCGTCTGTTGACAAAGAAACCCTTCTCTTTTATGCTGGGGTGAAACGTGCTGGTGACGATTTACTAACAGATGGTGGACGTGTTGTCAATGTTGTTTGTCATGGTGATAATTTAGAGGTTGCTATCGAAAATGCTTATCGCAATTGCGGCAAAATTTGTTTTGAGGCAATGCACTACCGCAAGGACATTGGAAAAAGAAAACTAAAAAATATATACGTTTAACGTTTCACGTTAAACATGGTACGTTGCACGTGTAACGTTTAACGTGAAATTGGTTTTAATGAAAAAAAATAAAAATCGACCAATTATATTTTATAAGGGTATGAAAAAAATAGCCATTTTTATCTCAGGGAGAGGTAGTAATATGAAAGCCATTGTGCAGCATTGCCAAAATGGCCTGCTGCAAGGAATTGCCGAACCTATTTTGGTTTTTTCTGATAAAGCAGATGCTATGGGATTGGAATACGCTGAAAGTCAAGGATTAAATACGGCTTATTTGGAAGTAATGGGTTTGAAAAGAAAAGAATACGATACCTTAGTATTAGATATATTAGCTCCCTATCAACCAGATTATATTGTATTAGCTGGTTATATGCGTATCTTGAGCACTGTATTGGTACAAGCCTATCCAAATAAAATTATCAACATACATCCAGCAGATACCCATCAACATCAGGGATTAGATGGCTATGAATGGGCTTGGGAAAATAAATTAGCTGAAACTAAAATTACGGTACATTATGTAGATGAAGGGCTTGATACTGGGAATATCATTGCACAAGAAACTGTTAATTTGGAAAATGCTGCATCACTTGAGGAAGTTGAAAACAGAGGCCTTGCCATGGAACACAAACTTTATAGTGAAACCTTGCAAATGCTATTTGAGGTAGAAAAATAGGCGTATTTTCAGACATCAAATTATCAGATAAAATGCTGTCTGTTATTGTTAAATTTTAATATTAATACTTTAATATTAAGTAAGTTCTAAATTTGATTTTGAATGGTAGAAAATCTGATAATCTGCCTTTTTAAAATCTGACAATCTGAATTATTATGTGCGGAATTATCGGTTTATACGGCAAGAAAAATATTGTATATGACCTTTTGATGGGTCTTAGTGCCTTGCAACATCGCGGACAAGACGCTGCTGGCATCATTACCTTCGAGAAAACTTTTCATATTAAGAAAGGTTTGGGTTTGGTGAGTAGCGTTTTTGAACAAAGACATGCCGACCGTCTCTTGGGCGATATAGGTGTAGGACATGTGCGCTATACCACACAAGGTACCAACGAATTGACTAATGCTCAGCCTATTGCAGCAAACTATCCTTTCGGGATTGCAATGGCACATAATGGGAATGTTACCAATTTTGAGGAAATGGGGCGAACCTTGTATGAGGAGTATCATACCCTGCCAGCAACAACAAATGACTTGGAGTTGATTCTTTACACTTTCGCTTCAGAGCTGAAAAATAAAGACTTAGCAAATGTTTCTCCTGCCGATATTTTCGACGCAGTTCGCATTACTCAATCAAAAGTACATGGTGCTTATGCGGTTATTGCGGCTATTGCAAATCATGGATTATTGGCTTTTTGCGACCCCAATGGAATAAGACCTTTGGTCATGGGAAAACAGGAAACTGCCGATGGTGCTGTTTATGGTTTTGCCTCAGAATCAGTTTGTTTTGATCATTTGGGCTATGATGTAGTTCGCGATTTACAACCTGGCGAAATTGTATATATTGATAGTGATAGAAATGTTCATTCAAGTATTGGGACTAAAAAAGGTCAAAATTTTTGTGTGTTCGAATTCATTTATTTTGCTCGCGAAGATTCTACCATACATGGCAAATTGGTTGCTGGGCAACGTGTAAAAATGGGCAGAATGCTCGCCAAGCATGTCAAGGAAATGGGTTTGGAACCTGATATGGTAATAGATGTTCCTACTTCGGGTTATTTTGCTGCTTCTGGCTTGGCCGAGGCTTTAGGTATTCCGTATAAAAGGGGGTTGGTAAAAAGTAACTATATTGGACGCAGTTTCATTTCTCCCAACCAAACAGAGCGAGAAAATATGGTAAAGCGCAAACTAAACCCTATACGCAAAACGATTGCAGGAAAAAAAATAGCCGTCGTGGATGACTCCGTTGTACGTGGAACTACTTCAAAAAGGATTGTGCAAACACTAAGAGAAGCTGGTGCCAAAGAAATTTACTTTATTTCGGCTGCTCCTCCAGTTAAAAATCCTTGTATATACGGAATAGATATGTCGGTAACAACGGAACTGATTGCAGCGCAAAAAAGTTTAGAAGAAATAAGAACCTACATCAAGGCCGATGCTATGATTTATCTGCCTATAGACGACCTGAAAGACATTTTCTTTGAACTACCTATCTGCATGGCTTGCTTAGATGGTAAGTATCCAACACTGGGTGCTATCGAGGCTTTGCAACAAATAGAACAAGAGCGCCTTGACGCGGGAGGGCGGTAGTAAGT
>Ga0163144_10024607_pt1 | contig 11804 bp, 12 predicted proteins | sample OliLak19BULKMAT1_FD_123175 | JGI IMG/M metagenome (GOLD analysis project Ga0163144, IMG submission 123175) | Freshwater microbial mat bacterial communities from Lake Vanda, McMurdo Dry Valleys, Antarctica - Oligotrophic Lake LV.19.BULKMAT1 | ecosystem: Environmental > Aquatic > Freshwater >... | reverse complement strand
TGCTGGCGCGGCCGCACGCGCTGGCTGGAGGGCGGGTCGAGCAGCAGGCCGAAATTGGGCCGGGTCTGGCTTTCCACCCGGGCGGCGGTCTGGGCGCTCGCCTCGGGCGGGGCCACGGAAAGGCCGGCGACGACGGCAAGAGCCGAGAGGGCGATGTTGAGCGTCGTCATGGTCCGGCCCCTCCTTAGCGGCGCTGCGAACGGGAAACCTGGGCCAGCACGGCCTGCAGGCGGGAGGCCGAGGGGCCGAAGCCCGCCAGCGCGGAGTCGATCCGGAACGCAACGGCCTCGGCCTTGTCCTGGTCCGCCACCCCGGCGACGCCGAGGGCGAAATAGGTGGACATGGCGAACTTGGCCTCGGGCGATCCCTGTTTGTCGGCCTGGGAATACCAGTGGAAGGCGCGGGCATAGTCCGGCGGCACACCGATGCCTTCCGAATACATCACCGCCAGCACCAGCTGCGCCTCGGACGAGCCATTCACGGCCGCCAGCTGGAGGGCGCGTACCATCTCCAGAGACGACAGCCGCGATTCCATATTGTGGCCCAGCATGGCTTCCAAGGTCTGGATCTGGCGCGCCGACAGCTCGTTCGGGGCGGCGGCCACGGTCTCGGTAACGCCGAGGTAGCGCAGCGCCCGGCCGACATGGACGAAGGGCAGCTCGGTCATGCGGCCGAGGGCGTAATCATAGGCGTCGCCACGCGGCCGGCTCTCGTCCGAGAAGGGCACTCCGGAGGCCGGGGCGTCATTGGGGTAGAATTCGTACGGCGGCACCCACTGGCGCGCCTTGGCCTCCACGAAGGCCCCGTACCGCGAGCGGTTGGGCGACGACCGCTCGAAATCCTTCAGCAACACATAGGCACCCACGTCGCCGGTCTGCACCGCCAGATAGTTGTACAGATAGGCGTCGACGTCGTTACGCGGGAACAGGCTGACGGCGGCATAGTAGCCCTGCCTCTGTCGGTCCGGACGGCCGCCCGGGTTCCGGCCCCAGGCCTCGCGCGCCTGGGGATTGTCCTGCGGCTCGCCAAAGGGACCATAGAGGGCGTCGTGCAGCCGGGCCAGGGTGCGGAAGCCTTCGGCGTCCTGGGTCGACAGGACATAGATGACCCGGTTCCGAACCTCGCCCTGTTCCTCCATCGTCATGCGCGACAGCTGATTGTCCAGCCGCTCATAGGCGACGTGGCGCTCCCAGGCGCGGCAGTCGTCAAAGCGGGACACCGACCGCAGGCCACCGAAGACGCCGCCGCGATCGACCCGGTTGATCGGAGCGTAGCCCTCGTCATTGCCGAGGGCCAGGCCGGTCCAGACCGCGCTCTCGATCGGGTCCTCGATATTCTTGTCGGTGGCTCTCAGTGCCGCATAGCGGGCGCCCAACTCCAGCTGGGCGAAAAAATCACCCCGAAAGGCGGCACGCCGAAGCTGGCGCAGGCCGGCCTCCTGGGCGTTGAACTCTGATCCGGTGACGGACTGGGGACGGGGACAGGCGTTTGCGGCGGCATTATCCCCGCGACGCCAGAAGGCCGCATCGCCCGAATCGCCGCAGCTCGCCACCGCCCCGGCGGTGGTGGCGAGGGCGGCGATGACGGCAACAGCAGACAAGGGGCCGCGCCGACGGCCGCCGTGGGGGCGATGGTCTCTGGCGTCGCGGTGTCGCATTGCCCTCACTCCGTATCCCCCCGGTCGGCCCAAAGGCGTCAGACGTTAACCATTTCCCAAACCGGCGGCCGGGTCCAGTGAACTTCAGAACATGGTTAACACCAAATTGAGACAAAGCGTTGCCGCACGACGCCGAAATGGGTCCTTGGTCAGACCTGGGCTAAAGAAAACAGGGGCTTGCCCTCGATCGACCGGCGAGCGTTCGCATTCGGCCGGTCCCGACCCTATATCGCCCGTCCAGTTTCCAGCCGCCCGGAGCGCCCATGTCCTACGTCGCCTGCGACGACCGCCCCGTCGAGAGGTCCGCCCGCTACGCGGAGGTGGAGGCCGAAATTCTGGCCGTGCTGGACGGAGAGCCTGACCGCACGGCGCGAATGTCGACCGTCGCCTCCATGCTGGCCGACGCGTTTGAGGACTATTTCTGGACCGGTTTCTACGTCGTTGATCCGTCGCGGGATCGCGAACTGGTCGTGGGTCCCTATCAGGGGACGCTGGGGTGCCTGCGGATCGCCTTCGGACGCGGTGTTTGCGGGGCGGCGGCTGAGTCCGGCCGGACCCAGATCGTCGAGGACGTCCACGCCTTTCCCGGCCACATCGCTTGCGACGGCCGGTCCGAAAGCGAGATCGTTGTGCCGGTGTTCGATCCCGCCGGTGCCCTGATCGCCGTGTTCGACGTCGATGCGACCCGCAAGGCCGCTTTCGGCGCCGCGGACGCCGAGGCGCTGGAACGCCTGATGAGCCGGGTGTTCGGCTGACCTCGCCTTCCCCCTCTCCCGCCGGGAGAAAGAGAGGGATATGGCTCACCCAAGGAGACACTGCATGACCCCTCGCACCCTCGTCGTCACCGGCGGCCACGGCATCCTCGGTCAGGCCCTGGTCAAGGCCGCTCTGGCTGACGGCCTGAACGTCGCCCTGATCGACTATGCGACCGGCCCGTCCGCCCCCAAGGGCGTTTTCGAGGTCTCCGGCGTGGACCTGGCGGACGCGGAGGCCGCCGCCGCCGCCATCACCCGGGTCGTCGAGCGGTTTGGCCGGCTCGATGGTCTGGCGAACATCGCCGGCGGATTCGTGTGGCAGACGACCGAGGATGCGAAACCGGCCTGGGACCGGATGTTCGCCCTCAACCTGACCACCGCCCTCAACGCCTCGCGCGCCGCCCTGCCGCATCTGACGGCTTCGCCCGAGGGCCGGATCGTCAATATCGGCTCGGCGGCGGCGCTGAAGGCGGGCGTGGGCATGGGGGCCTATGCCGCCTCCAAATCTGCCGTCCACAGCCTGACCCACGCCCTGGCTGCGGAGCTGAAAGCCACAAGGGTCACCGTCAACGCCGTCCTGCCCTCGATTATCGACACCCCGGCCAACCGCGCGGACATGCCGGACGCCGATCCTGCCGACTGGGTCGCGCCCTCCGATCTGGCGGCGGTGATCCTGTTCCTGGCCTCGCCCGGCGCGCGCGCCGTGACCGGGGCGCTGATCCCCGTTACCGGACGGGTCTGAGCGTGGATCTGCTGCGCAGCCTTCTGTTCCTGCCCGCCTCCAACCCCCGCGCCATCGAAAAGGCGAGGGGACTGGCGTGCGACCTGGCCGTGCTGGATCTGGAGGATGCCGTCGCGCCGGAAATGAAGGACGCGGCCCGCGCCGCCGCGGTGGAAGCGATCCGCGCCGGGGGTTTCGCCGCCCGGATCGGCGTCCGCGTCAACGGCCTGACCACCCCCTGGGGCGAGGCGGACCTGCAGGCCCTGAGCGGCCTGCCACTGGACTGGATTGTCGCCCCCAAGGTCGAGGAGGCCGGAACGGTCGATGCCTTCGAGGCGCGAATGGATGAGGGCATCCGCCTTTGCGCGATGATCGAAACGCCCCGGGCGTTGCTCGATCTTTCTCGCCTCGCGGCGGCGGGCGGGCCGCTGAAGGCACTGATGCTGGGGGTCAACGATCTGGCCGCAACCCTGGGCGCGGGCACCGCGCCCGACCGCGAACCGCTGAAGCCCTGGCTGGCGCAGACGGTCGCCGCCGCCCGTGCCCACGGCCTTCTGGCCCTCGACGGCGTGTTCAACCGGCTGGACGCCCCCGACGGCTTCGCCGCCGAATGCGCGCAAGGGCGCCTCTATGGCTTCGACGGCAAGAGCCTGATCCATCCGAACCAGATCCAGGCCTGCCATGCCGCCTTCTCCCCGACGATGGAGGAGGTCGCAGCGGCCCGATCGATCGTCGAGGCCTTCGCCGCGCCGGAGGCGAAGGGCCTGGGCGCGATCCGCGTCTCCGGCGCCATGGTTGAGCGGCTTCATCTAGACCGGGCCACGGCCCTGCTGGCGCGCGCGGCCTCTTGCCGATAAAGCCACGGAGTCCATCCGGCGCACGCCGAGGCGAACCCCGGTCGACGACGAAAGCGTAACGGTTGCAACAGCCTGTTCCTCCCAGCACAGACGGTCGTGCCGCCGCGCCTCGCCGCGCCTGGGTCTGTTCGCCGGGTATCCTTGAGGCACCGTTCCTGCGGACGTTCCTCGACGACCTGACGCTGGAACCGCTGCCGCTGCGTCCGGTCCAGGCCGTGGTCGGTTGGGGCATGAAGTCGACATCGATCGCGGGGCGACGCCGCGCCGCGCGGCAGGGCCTGCCCTATCTGGCGCTGGAGGACGGTTTCCTGCGTTCGGTGGGCCTGGGCGAGAGCGGTGCCGCGTCGCTCAGCCTGATCGTTGACGACCTCGGCATCTATTATGACGCCACCCGGCCCTCGCGGCTGGAGGAGTTGATCCTGACCGGGCCTGACTGGTGCGACGTTGCACTTCGCGCCCGTGCCCGCGCCCTGATCGACCGGATCGTGGCCGCAGGCCTCTCCAAGACCAATATGGGCGGCCCGCTGGATCGCGCGATCCTGAAGCCCGGCCCGCGCATCCTGCTGGTCGACCAGACCGCCGGCGACGCGTCCATCGGCTATGGCCTCGCCGGACCGAAGAGCTTCTCCGATATGGTCGAGGCGGCCCGGGTCGAGCACCCTGACGCCCAGTTGATCATCAAACGCCATCCGGCCGTGGCGGCCGGCAGGAAGAAGGGCTGCATCCCCGCCCGGGATCTCGCGGGCGTCACCCTGCTGGACGCCGACGTCCGCCCGTCCGACCTGCTGGCCGAGGTCGATGCGGTCTGGTGCGTCACCTCCGCGCTCGGGTTCGAGGCCCTGCTGCGCGGTCTGCCGGTCCGATGCTTCGGGGCACCCTTCTATTCCGGCTGGGGGCTGACGACCGACGAAGTCCAGGTGCAGCGGCGCGGCGTGGCCCGCGATCTGGAGACCCTCGCCGCCGCCGCCCTGATTGCCTATCCCCGCTACGTCGATCCGGTGACCGGCCGGCGCTGCGAGGCCGAAGCCGCCGTCGACCGGTTGATCGCTTTGCGCGACCGGGCGGACCGTCTCGCGGGCTATTGGGCGGGGGTCGGGTTTTCGCCCGCCAAACGGCCGCCGATCCGTCGTCTGCTGAACGGCCCCCGCACGCGCCTGCGCTATTTCGCATCGCCCAGCCGCGCCGCCGAGAAAGCAGCCGAGAAGAGCGGCCGGCTGATCTACTGGGCCGGCAAGGAAACGCCCGGGATCGCCGCAGTCGCCGCGACGGCCCGGGTTCCGGTGATCCGCATGGAAGACGGTTTCATCCGCTCGCGCGGCCTGGGCTCGGACTTTTTCGGCGCCCTTAGCGTCGCCCTGGACGACCAGGGTGTCTATTACGACCCGACCCGACCCTCGCGGCTGGAAACCCTGATCCAGTCGAGCGAACCCTCGCCCGCGACCCTCGCCCGCGCCGCCCGGCTGCGCCTGCGCGTTGTCGAGGCCGGCCTGTCCAAATACAATCTGGTGGCCGGGTCCGCCCGCCCGGACTGGCCCGCCGACCGGCGCAAGGTGCTGGTGGTCGGCCAGGTCGAGAACGACAAGTCGATCCTCAAGGGCTGCGGCGACATCCGCACCAACTCGGCCCTTGTCGAGGCCGCGCGGGCCGATTTTCCCGACGCTTACCTGATCTATCGCAACCATCCTGACGTCATGAACGGCAACCGACCCGGCCTGCTGGACGGCTCGGCCATCGCCGCAGTGGACGCCACCGCCGACGGGCTGGACATCGTCGACTGCCTCGAGGCTTGCAACGTGCTGGCCACCCTGACGTCCCTGTCCGGGTTCGAGGCCCTGCTGCGGGGCAAGACGGTGGCCACCTATGGCCGGCCCTTCTACGGCGGCTGGGGCCTGACCATCGATGCCATGACCTATGAGCGGCGGACGCGGCAGGCCAGCCTGGATGGACTGGTGGCCGCCGCCCTGATCGGATACCCGATTTATGTTACGCCGCAGGGCTGGCCGTGCGAGGCGGAAGACTTGGTCGATGCCCTGATCGCGACGCGTAACGATCCGCCTCCGGCCGCGCCGTCGAATCAGATTGCACGCTGGTGGAAGGGTATCAACGCCAGTCTCGACCGCCGCCCGCCTCCGGCCTATTGAGAGCAAAATGAGGGCGTTTACGTCCCTCAAGCAGCGAGGCACCGCGCGCCTCGCGTCAGGGACCGCCAAGTGACAACTGCCGTTATCGCCGCCACCGGCCTGTTCACCCCCGAACAGTCGATCTCCAACGCCGAGCTGGTCGAGGCCTATAACACCTGGGCGGAGCGCTGGAACGCCGCCCACGCGGGCCAGATTGCCGAGGGCGACGTCGCCGCCCTGACGCCGTCGTCAGCCGAGTTCATCGAAAAGGCCTCGGGGATCAAGAGCCGGTTCGTGCTCGACAAGGTCGGCGTCCTCGACCCCGACCGCATGGCCCCGAGCATCCCCGAACGCTCCAACGACGAGCTTTCGATCATGGCCGAGATGGCGGTCAAGGCCGCCCGTCAGGCGATCGAGGCCTGGGGCAAGCCGGTCAGCGAGATCGGCGCGGTCCTGTGCGCCGCCTCCAACATGCCGCGCCCCTATCCGGCCCTTGCCGTCGAGGTCCAGCAGGCCCTCGGCATTGAAGGCTTCGGCTTCGACATGAACGTCGCCTGCTCCTCGGCCACCTTCGGCATCAAGACGGCCGCCGACTTTATCGCTTCGGGCTCGGTCAAGGCCGTGCTGATGGTCAATCCCGAAGTCTGTTCGGCGCATCTGAACTTCACCGACCGCGACAGCCACTTCATCTTTGGCGACGTCGCCACGGCCGTGATCGTGGAATCGTCCGGGACCGCCGGGCGCGGGGGCTGGGACATCCTCGGCACGCGGCTAAAGACGGTCTTCTCCAACAACATCAGGAACAATTTCGGCTTCCTGAATAATGCGGCGCCGGGCGGAATCGGAAAGCCCGACAAGCTGTTCGTCCAGCAGGGGCGCAAGGTGTTCAGGGATGTCGTGCCGATGGTGTCCGACATGATCGTGAATCATGCCGGCGACCTGGGTCTGGATCCCCAGGCGTTGAAGCGGCTGTGGTTGCACCAGGCCAACATCAACATGAACGCCATGATCGGGCGCAAGGTGCTGGGCCGGGACCCGACCGATGCCGAGAACGTCATCATCCTTGACGACTACGCAAACACCTCGTCGGCCGGTTCGATTATTGCCTTCCACCTGCACCATGACGGGTTCGCGGCCGGTGAAACAGGCCTGATCTGCAGTTTCGGCGCCGGGTATTCGGCCGGGACGGTCTTCGTTCGGAAACGCGCCTAGGGCAGGACGAACAGGGCGGTGTCCAGGCTGTAAAGCCCTGGGCCAACGATGATCAGCGCGCCCAGAATGACGATCAGAAGCGTTTCAGGCAGGTCCAGATAGCTTGACAACCGATAGCCGAAACGGGTCCCCTCCACCGATCTGGCCGCCACGGTGACAAGCGCCACCAGCGAGATCACCAGCAAGATCGCCGCCGCGACGCTGGTCAGCAGCCCGACGACCAACAGGGCACCGGACACGAACTCGCAAAAGGAGACGAATTTCGCCGTCGCGCGTGGCGCGGCGATGCCGGCCTCGACCATGGTCTTCTGCATCTTGATGGCCTGGGCGGCGTTGAACAGCTTGTGGAAGCCGGACAGAAAGAACATCAGGCCGACCACGACACGCGCGACGAAGATTGCCACGTCTGCCAGCCCGGGAAAGCCGAAGCCGAGGGTCTGGAAAAGGTCGGTCATGTCGCGCATCTCCGGTCAGGCAGTCGGCTGGGAATGCTCAAGCTCGATCCCGGTTGCCGGGTCGATCACGAACTGATGACCCGTCGAACACCGGCATAGCTTGCACCGGCGACCGCACTCTGGAACGGGTCACATTGTTCAGACGCCCACCGGAAGGGAGCCACCGGATGAGCCAAGCGCTTGCCAAACAGCCGAGCTTTCTTGAGTCGCTCGCGCTCGATGTCGCCACAGTGCTGAAATCGCTCGGCGGGTCGGCCCACCAGAACGTGGTCATTGACTGTGTCGCGGCGCTGAAACGCCAGCGCGGCGAGCCCGTTACCCAGGATTTTCGCCAGGCGGTGGTTGAGGCTTTCGAACGCTATTCCCAATGGTTCACCCGCCCGTTCGGCGAAGGCTCGCTGCGCTGGGCCCTCGTGGCCGAACCAGGCTGAGTTATCCGGTTCCCGGAACCGGCGTGCGCGGCTTGCGCCGCAGGTGTCGATCTCGTCGCCTTGGGCCTGCTCCCCTTGCCGCTCAATGGAGGCCCCCGGCCTTCCGGAAGTGGTTGGCCGGGCGGGGCGTCCGGACAAGGGGGCGGCTTGCGCCGCCCCCGGCCTAACCGTTTCAGAGCACCCCGATCATCGAGGCCACCAGCGGATGGCGGACGATGTCGCCTTCGGCGAGGCGGACCACCGAGATCTCGGGCACGGCCTCCAGTCGCTGGGCGATGTCGGCCAGCCCGGACATGGACGGCAACAGATCCGTCTGGCCAGGATCGCCGGTCACCACCATGGTGGAATGCCAGCCCAACCGCGTCAGCAGCATCTTCAGCTGCACATAGGTACAGTTCTGGGCCTCATCGATCACGATGAAGGCGTTGTTCAGCGTGCGCCCGCGCATGTAGCCGACGGGCGCGATCTCGATCAAACCCTCGGCCATCAGGGCACCCACCCGCTTCATCGACAGCCGGTCCGACAGGGCGTCATAGAGCGGGCGCAGATAGGGGGCCAGCTTGTCCTCCATGGCCCCGGGCAGGAAGCCGATCGATTCGCCGGCCTCGACCGCCGGGCGGCTTAGCACGATGCGGCCGACCTTGCCGGCTTCCAGCGCCTCGACCGCCTTGGCCACGGCCAGATAGGTCTTGCCTGTCCCTGCCGGCCCCAGAGCCACCGTCAGGTTATGGGCGTCGATCGCGTTCAGCAGTTCGGCCTGGCCCTCGGACTTGGGTTTCAGCGTTTTCAGATAGCCCTGTTCCCGGTCGTCGTTGGACGGATGCGGCGACCAGCCGCCGTTCCCGCTGTGGGCCGGCAGGCGACGCACTTTCGAATCCTCGCCATAGCCGCGGGTGTCGAAGGCGCCGTCACGGCCGGATTGACGCTTCAGGGCTGCACGCTTGGTCATCAGTGCCTCACAATGGGGGGAGCGACGCCCGGCAAGGCCGGTCGTCTCGGGGCATGAAAAAAGGCGATGCTGCGAAAGCATCGCCTCGAACGAGGGCGGGGAGGGCAGGGGAGGCGATGAAGCGCCGTCCGGGGTCGGAGATGTATCCCACATCCAGCGGGAGAACCCGCCGCAGACCCGAACGCGTCACTCACGTTCTCCAGGCTTTGACCGGACCGGGATTGATCCGGCTTCGGACTCGAGGCCGAAATGGGGGCCTCGAATCGCATCAACAGATTGATGCTAACGTGGTTGACGAAGGGTTAAACCCCTCATCGGCTTAAGAATAAGGTGATGTTTCAATGACGATCTATTCGCTGGCGGACAAGAAACCGCAGCTTCCGCCAGAGGGGGAATACTGGATCGCGGACAATGCCGTGGTCCTAGGAGACGTGATTCTGGGACCTGGCGCCAGCGTCTGGTTCGGCGTCACGATCCGGGGCGACAATGACCCGATCACCATCGGCGGGAACTCAAACATCCAGGACGGCAGCGTCCTGCATTCCGATCCCGGCGAGCCGCTGACCATTGGCCGGGACGTCACCGTCGGTCATATGGCCATGCTCCACAGCTGCACGATCGGCGACAATACCCTGATCGGCATCGGGGCCGTTGTGCTGGGCCGCGCCGTGATCGGAAAAAACTGCCTGATCGGGGCGAATGCGCTGATCACCGAGGGCAAGGTCATTCCCGACGGCTCGTTGGTCATGGGTCAGCCGGGCAAGGTCGTTCGCCAACTGGACGACGCCCAGATCAGCGCCCTGACGGCTTCGGCGAACCACTATGTCCAGAACTGGAAACGCTATGCGAGCGCAGCGCGGAAGCTACAGGACAGTTGACCGGCTGTGGAGCGCCTTCAGGCCGGAAGGCGCAGCGCCGCGAGCGTCGCCGGATAGCCGGCTTCCAGACTGACTGGACGCGTTGCGCGCAGGTCGCTCAACGCTGCGAGAAATTCGCCAGATCACGAGAATCCGCGTTGCTGCTCCATGAAGCGGATCGTCCGGCTCTCCGTCCGCACAAGATCATCACCGCTGATCCGGTCGCGGGCGAACATCAGATACGCCGCCCAGGTCATGTATTCGTTCACCACAAGTTCGGCGGTGGGGTAGCTGGCCCAAGCCTGGGGCGAGGCCCAACCGTTGTCTGACGTCATGAAGCCGAAGGCATCCGGTCCCAGACGCGCGGTGAGGGGGTTGATGAAGTTGTGGTCCATTTCGGTGAAGACCGAGCCCACCGTCCGAAAGCGCTCATACTCATTGAGCGGTGGCGTTCCTTCAGGAACCCAGAGCCTTGGCGTCACCGGATCCAGATTCGTGAATTCCAGCCGCCCGTTACAGGTGAGACATAGACGCGCATTCTCTCGGGACGAGCCGTAAACCCACCTTCAAGCTAGGCCTGCATATCGCCCACATCAACATTGGCGGCATAGGTCGCGCGGACCTGGCGCAACGTATCGGCTTGAGTCTGCAGGAATCCACGCGTCCTGCTTCGCTTGACGAACCACTCCATGTCGCTGCGCAAGCGGGTGAACACGTCGCCATCGGCATCGTCCCACATCGGTCGGCTGCCCGGAACGAGCCGCAAATCGCCTTCTGGATCGAAGCGGAAATTTGCCGCATTCCCGATCAGGCGGGGCAGGTTGAAATCCGCCCCCAGGCCGGCGAGGAGAGGATCGTCGAAAAATAGCATGAATCAAGCTTGCGCCACATGCCGATAATCCGTGTCACGGCTGATCGAACCATCAGTCCGACCCAGTGGCGTCAGCCCTGCAATGATCCAGGCGACCTCGGTTTCCTCCTCCTCCAGCGGAACCGGACTGGCGAAGGCTGGCGCAGTGACCAGAGCACAACAGCCAAAAAATCATCGCGCGACGATCCAAAATCACGGTGCATCCCATGCCGTTGTCTTGCCCTGACTGCGTAGTTTCCCTTCGTCGTGAATGTCCAGTTCTGGGGGCCTGGAATGGGTCATCTGCGAGCGAGTGCAGCGCTCAACTCGACGGCCCTTGCAGCGCCGAGGGCTTCGTCTGCCTAGGCGATCCGTCGCCCATCCAGCGACGCCAGGGTCAGCGGTGCCCGTCCGGCGACGCCCACGCCGATCGACAGCCGCGCCGTCAGCGGTCCGACCGCCTCGGCCCGCCGCTCCTGCGCGGCGATCGGCTGATACAGCCCCAGCAGCCGGTCCGCCGCTCCGTCGCACCCGCGCAGTGGCGCGATCACGATCTCCAGCACACCGCGCAGCCCAGCCGCCTCGGCCACCATTACCACCGGTCGCGCCTCTCGAAACGTCTGTGCCACGGCGCTCGCGACCAGCGGCCGGCTGTCAGCCGCCCACAGCGTCAGCCAGTCGAGGCCGCGCATCGACCGCCCGTGCAGTGTCTCCACCCAGGCCCCGGCCAGTCTGAACACCGCTCCGGCCTCCGTCCGGTCTGCGCTGATCAGCTGCGGGACCAGCCGGCCCAGCACCATCGGCTGCAGCGCTGCGCGGGCCGGAATGCGCCGCGCCTCGGGCAGGGCGGCCCAGTGGTCGATCAGCGCCTGCGTGCCGGGATGGAACATGATCCTCGCCTTCCCGGCCGTCGGCGCAAGGGGCGGACCATTCGCGGTGT
>Ga0163144_10024606_pt1 | contig 11804 bp, 9 predicted proteins | sample OliLak19BULKMAT1_FD_123175 | JGI IMG/M metagenome (GOLD analysis project Ga0163144, IMG submission 123175) | Freshwater microbial mat bacterial communities from Lake Vanda, McMurdo Dry Valleys, Antarctica - Oligotrophic Lake LV.19.BULKMAT1 | ecosystem: Environmental > Aquatic > Freshwater > Lake... | reverse complement strand
TCGGCGAAAGGGATATTGTAATAAGCTACCGCGTGTACAATTCCTTTCAATCACCAATCCCCGATGGGAATCCTCTACTTTTGTATTGCATGCCAAAATGGGCGAGTTTCGTGCCAATGATGTCGAAGAAACAATTGATGAGCTTCGCCGACAATACAACGAATTGGCCGAACTAGCTGGCTCGCTTGCTCACGAGATAAAGAATCCGCTTTCCGTCATCCACATGAATGCGGACCTTTTGTGCGAAGAAATGGAGGAAAGCCAATGGCCAGGCCAACGTCGCGCTATCGCCAAAGTGGACATGATTCGCCAACAGTGCAATCGGCTCGATAACCTTTTGCGCGATTTCCTGCGTTTCGCCAGAATGCGTGATCTTGAGATGACCCCAGGTTCGCTCAATGATCAAATCGACTCGGTTTTGCGGCTTTACCAGGCACAAGCGGACCGATCCCTAATTCGGCTCCAAAAATACCTGGATCCCAACCTTCCGAATATTAAGCTGCATAGCGACTCACTCCAGGCAGCCCTGCTGAATCTTGTGAAGAATGCCCTCGAAGCCATGCCAGATGGGGGCGAACTACTGGTTCGAACTTATACCGTTCCGGGCGGGGTCGCAATGGACATGATCGATACTGGGGGAGGCATGGATGAGATCACAGCCATGCGAATGTTCGAGCCGTTTTACTCAACGAAGCACGGTGGCTCGGGCTTAGGCCTGCCAACTGCTCGCAAAATTGTTGAGGCCCATGGAGGTCGAATCGCCGTGCAAAGCGAAGTGGGGAGAGGCACAAAATTTGTCCTAGAGTTCCCTACCCCGATCCGTTTGACTGTCTAAGATCGGAGACTATTTTCGTTCCCACCGACCAGTTGGGGATTGGGTTCGTCCTGCTTTGCGTTTAAAATCCGTCACCCGCGGCTAGCCATTTACATTGCTGCACTGTTTTTTCGAAAGTGAATTTTTGAATGTCGGATCGAAAGGGAAGCGCCTTTGCGGGAGTAGGTGTTGCGATTGTTACGCCGTTTACAGACGGCAAGCTGGACGTCGCGCGGCTCAAAACACAGATTGAATTCCAAATCGCGGCTGGCACACACTTTTTGGTTCCGGTCGGGACAACAGGTGAGTCCCCGACGTTGACTCACGATGAACACGAACGCGTGATTAGCGAAGTGATTCAGCTTGCCTCAGGCCGATGCAAGGTGATGGCCGGTACTGGCTCAAATTGCACCGCGGAAGCACTTCGATTGACACGTTGGGCAGAAAAAGAAGGAGCCGACGCTTCGTTGCAGGTCGCACCGTACTACAACAAGCCAACCCAAAAAGGCTTCTACCAACACTTCAAGGCGATCGCGGAGGAAATTGGCATTCCTCACTGCGTTTACAATATTCCAGGACGTTCCGCAAAGAACATCGAACCAGAAACGATTGCAAAGCTTGCGGAGTTGCCAAATATCACGATGGTCAAGGAAGCGACTGGTTCGTTGGACCAATGCTCCCAGATTTTGAACTCGACCAACTTAACCGTGTTGAGCGGCGACGACTCGCTCACACTGCCGATGATGAGCATCGGTGCTCAGGGTGTCATCTCGGTCGCGGCCAACATTGTGCCACAGGATTTGATCGCCATGGTCGCAGCTGCATCGAAGGGTGACTTTGCAACCGCATCGAAATTGCATCATAAGCTTTTCCCGTTGTGTCGCGATATGCTCTCGCTGGCAACGAACCCGATACCGCTCAAGGGTGCTATGAAGTTGCTTGGGAGAGACACGGGAGAGTTGCGGTTGCCAATGACCGAGCTTGAAGAATTCGAAGTCGAAAAGCTTCGCAAAACGCTGACTGCGTATGGGCTTTTTTAATGTGCTTAGGCGACGGTGGCACGCTCAGAGGCTGTGATTTTTTTATTGTCGCCTTTCGCTCCGCGAAAGAACGCCTCGTTAACGCACTTTTGCGGAGCAAAAGACGACGATGTTTTGTACCTAGCGAATAAAATCACAGCCTATCAGAGCGATAGTGATGGGCGTGGAAATCGTGGTATAGATTTCTAGCGACTCACACGCCCTTCGTACCTCAGAGCGTGCCACCCCTCAGGGCATGCCACCCAATTTACAGGTAGATTTCAACCCGCCTTAGCGCAGGAAAAAGAGAGAAAGAACGAAATGGTACGAGTCGGGTTAGTTGGCATCGGATTCATGGGATGGATTCATCAGCTTGCGTATCGCCGAAGCAAGAACGCCAAGCTTGTTGCGTTCTGTTCGAGCGATAGCAAGAAGCGAGCGGGCGATTGGAGAGGCATAAAGGGGAATTTCGGTCCGCCGGGCGACCAGATTTCGCTCGAGGGAATCGAGGTGTTTGAGTCCTTGGAGCGGATGGTCCTTTCGCCGGATATCGATGTGATTGACATTTGTTTGCCGCCGCATTTGCATACTGCGGCAGCCACTTTGGCGATGGAACATGGCAAGGACGTGTTTTGCGAGAAGCCGTTGGCATTGAACGCTGAGGACTGTTTTCATATTATGCGGACGGCTGCGCATACGCAGCGGATGGTGATGGTGGCTCATGTGTTGCCGTATATGGGAGCCTTTGCTTTCGCGACGGAGCTCGTTGCAAACAAGACTTATGAGATGCCGATTGGCGGTTACTTTAAGAGTATCATTTCCGACCCGCCTTCGTTTCCGTATTTTTCTGCTAAGGACAAAGTCGGTGGGCCGCTGGTGGATTTGCATGTCCACGATTTGCATTGGATTCAATTGCTGTTCGGCAAGCCGGCTGGAGTTCATGCAGTAGGCAGAATGCAGGGTGATGTCGCGAAGTTTGCGCATATTGTTTATGACTTTGGCAATGCCGAGCTGGCCGTTGCAAGCTCCTCTGGAGTGATTGACGGACCGGGTAGGCCTTTTACGCATGGCTTTGAGTTGCATTTAGAGAATGCGACATTGCAGCATGAATTTGCGGCTTATAGCGATACGGCCGAGACGATGCCGCTCAAAATAGTCACTCGAGATGGACAGGTGATTCGTCCGGAGCTGCCTGCAGGCGATGATGTAGACGCCTTTGTTGCGGAGATCGAAGACATGGCTGAAAGCGTTCGGACCAGAAAGACGGCGCCGAGACTGGACGGAATGCTTGCGGCCCAAGCGGTCGAGCTTGCAATTACAATACAAGAGCAGCTTGCTAGCCGACAGGCTTAAGCACCGTCGTTTGGAGTGTTCGAGGATGTTTGATTTACTCAAGATTTCATCAGCCATTTTATTCTTGGCGGTGTTGGGAAATGGCAAGCTTTTTTCTTTTCAGCAAAGCCAAACGCCAAATGCACCGGCTCAGCGTGTCGAGCGGACTGCGCAGGGTTTGTACCAGTTAGAGACACCGCGTTTGACGCTCATAAGCGATATTCCATTTGATGATGAGCTCAAGAGCTGGCCAGGTTTGATTGAGCAGAGCATTGAGCAGTGGCAGATTTATCATGGAGTGGAAGCTAGCCGCATGGACGGCTGGCGTATTAAGGCAGTGTTGATCGGTGATCGAGCCCGACTCACCCAGCTTGGGGTGATGGATGGTGTACCGGATTTTGACGAGGGATATCAATACGGGGACCGCATCTATTTGCGAGAACAGCCGACAGCCTATTATCGACGCCATCTCTTTTTGCATGAAGCAACGCACTGGGTCATGTGGAAACTTTACGGAGGAGGTGGTTCGCCGTGGTTTATGGAGGGAATGGCAGACATGCATGGGACGCATTCGTTGCAAAAAGGCGTTCTCAAGCTGGGTGTCATTCCGCAATCGAGCACGCAAGTGGCTCGTTGGGGCAGGCTGCGCATGATTCACGAAACACTAAGTCGAGATTTAGCCCCGTCGATGACTGAGATTCTGGCATATGGCAATGCAAGAGAGGACCACGAAATTCGGTATTCTTGGAGCTGGGCAGCGGCAGTGTTTTTTACAAATCATCCGAAGTATGGACCTATCCTCAAGGAGTTATATGGGCAAGGCATCGACTACTCCGATTCGCTTTCGCGCCGCTTCAGAACACGGCTTGAGGAGGATTGGGATACGGTCTTAGTCGATTGGAACGGATTCGTATCTGATTTGGAATTCGGCTACGATCTCGAGCGCTCGCGGGTCGTGCAGACAGATCGCCGGCTCAGGCCATTGACGCCGGGTGGGACGGAAAAATTCTTGCTAGCAACAGATCACGGCTGGCAATCGACAGGTTTCGTAGTCGAAACGGATATGCCGGTCCATATTTCCTGTTCTGGCGACTTTCAAATAAAGCAATCCGACGGACCCGAAGGAGGAGATTGGCGAATTGGCCCGAACGGAATCACCTATCAATTCTATCGGGGCAACCCGCTGGGTTGCGTGATAGCCACTGTCGTTTCGCCAGGCGAGCAGGAGGAAACCAAACGGTGGACGACCTTGCGAATCGGCTCCGATGGAACGATCGTCCCGAAGAAGTCAGGCCAGTTATTCCTAAAGGTCAATGAGGGCTCAAACGGTCTTTGGGACAACAACGGAAACGTTTCAACCGAGATTTCTGTCACAAAAGAATAGGCACCTAGGTAGACAGTAGGCAACGGGCAGACTGAAAGGTCCCCATCCCTTGGAAGCCGTCTCGCTTCTGGACCAATCAAATCAAAGGATTTCGATCCAGGGGTGGCACGCCCTGAGGCACGAAGGGCGTGTGAGTCGCCAGTTCCATTTGCCAGGCTTCTCACGCCCATCGCTAACGCTCTGGGCGTGCCACCCTGCATCGGGACGGAAACTACTTGCTCAAAACCCAATTGGCTCGAGGGAAATGACAAGTGTAGCCGTTGGGAATACGCATTATATAGTCTTGGTGCTCCGGCTCTGCTTCCCAAAAATCACCCACTGGCGCAACTTCGGTGACCACCTTGCCCGGCCACACACCGGATCCATTCACTTCCGCAATCGTGTCGGTTGCTGTCTCCTTTTGCTGTTCGCTCACGTAGTAGATTGCTGATCGATAGGCGCTGCCTCGATCGTTACCCTGACGGTTGAGCGTAGTTGGATCATGGATTTGGAAGAAGAACTCGAGAATCTGCCGATACGAAATCTTCTGTGGATCGAAAAGAATCTCGATCCCTTCGGCGTGCGTTCCATGATTTCGGTAAGTGGCGTTTGCGACATCACCGCCGGTATAGCCAACCCGTGTTTTTTCAACGCCAGGCATCTTACGGATCAAGTCTTGCATTCCCCAGAAGCAACCTCCTGCCAATACAGCCCGCTCAGTCATCCGCATTTCTCCCTCGATCATTCGAATATGTTTGGTAGGTAACTCATGCTTCTCAAAATCTTTCAAAGCCCCACCCATTGTAGACCGAAGAACACCTCCTGATTCGGACTCCGGGTGATTTCAAATAATTTTGGGTCGAAACGATTCTAGCATAGCCAACACAGCCTCTAACTTGATCTTGTTTTTATAGTAGATAGCAGGATGCCCGCTCATTACCGGTACCTTCTCCTTTAACGACTGAGCAATTGCCAAAAGCACAGGCTGATCGCTAAACAACTTAAGCAATTGAGCTTTGTAGCTCAAATACTCTGGCGTCCAAAAGCCGACAATCTCCAGCATCGCACGCTTTCCATCTTCATGAACAAAAACAAAATCCGGGAAGAATGCTGTCTGCCCGCGATGCAAGATCTCCGTCTCGCGTTCCAGCCGCCACCCCTCCCTCGCTTGCTCACCCCATTCAATGGAAAAAGTTTCTTCGACACTTGAGTCGAATTCGCTCGACGCGTTGACATTGCTGACTAAACCACAAGCGTCATCCAATCGAAATCGAATCGGCGGACGATACGGGGTAGCGCGAAGTGTGGCTTCCATCGACCAGCCGCGGCAGGACAACAGCCCCGGCAGAAAACGCGCCATCGCAATGCCATAGCGATGCGTGCTCCGAAGCACAGAAGCGGGGCCATCAAACTCAAAGCGATAATGGTCTGATCGCTTTGTGATCCGATGCATGAGTCTCGCAAGCTTGGCATATCGCAGAATTTGTTTGAAATCATCTGTCGCACGGACCGTCATTTTGACCGCATCAAACAGGACCATTTGCGTTTGCGCGACGTTGTAACGTGACAACAGTGCGACTCCATCGGCAAAGCCTTTAAAGCTCTGTAGCACTTGATTCTCAATCAAATCCGCGAAGAGCCTATCGTGGAGTTCCGGCCAATCCATCCCGTATTCCGCTGCAATGCGACGCTTAACCTCCGATTCTTGACTTTCAAAAAGGGCGTCGCGCTGCACGACCAATGGATGATACTTGGCGGCCGCCCGAAAGACAGCTTGACGTAGTTGCACTGTCTTTCGTCGATCCTCCTTGGCGTATTCCGAAACGTCGTCTAACAACTTGCAAAAAGACTGTATTCTCCGCCCAGGTGTATCGATCTGTTCACTGAAGACAGCATGGACAGCTTGGTGAAGTGACCGTCGCGTCCGCCCTACACCATTGCGGTATATTTCGAGCATGCCTTCGGCGAAACCAATATAGGCGGCGTTGGCCTTGTGACTTAAACGATCCGGGACAAGCTGCCCATTCTCAAACTTTGCGATTGCGAGTTCCCGCGTAAGCATCACTCTTCCTTCGTTGGCGAGAACGTTTAGTTTCGTTCGTGTCCTTAGCCACGACTTCGTAAAGTATAGCTCGCTCATCCCCGCGTCGGCGGAGGATTCGTCCCAATCTCTGCTTGGCCTGTCGCGTTGAAGCCATTCCGCCAATAACCACTGCGATCTTCACCTCCGGCAAATCCACACCTTCGTCGAGCACTTGATTGGCGACGATTGCCGGATAGACACCGTCCCGCAAGCCGTCCAGGTAATCGATGCGTTCTGCTTTGCCACAATGGTTTAGCAGACAAGGTATTAGAAACCGACGTGACACGTCATGAGCCATCGCATTCGATCCCGCGAAAATAATCATTGGCGTTCCATGGTGCAATCGGAACAAGTCCTCGAGGACTCGCAACTTCTCCTCGGCACGGTCCTCGATTGACTTCTTCTCGCGATAAGCCCTCATGATCACGCCTGCTTGGCCGCTGTGCTGAGTTTCCGCACAGAGTGACCGCCAAGTAAAGTTGGAGTCGTCCTGCCTCCGTTCGTACACGTAACTCGAGACCACTTCGGCAAGCTGGTCGTAGCGAACTCGCTCCCGTACATTAAGAAAAACAGGTACGCGAAAGATATCGAACTCTGCAAGCGATGAGCCTCGAACTTGACTAATTTCAAGCCGATATACCAGTGGACCGATGAGTTCATCGAGCAGGGTATGTTGGCCGTCGCCTCGTTCCAGGGTCGCTGTTAATCCCAATCGCATCGGGGCGATACTCATTCGGGCTGCATCGCTCCGTATGGGACCTGGCAAGTGATGACACTCGTCGAAGACAAGCAACTGAAATCGGTTTCCCAATTTTGGCATATGGATGCAAGCGCTGTCGAATGTCGTTACCGAAACAGGCTTTACATTGAACGTATTGTCTCCGATGATACCTGCGTCGTACCCTAAGCCATTGAGAATTCGCTTGTGCCACTGATACATCAAGTCGCGAATAGGAGCAACGATAAGAGTGCTGCACGCTTGATCCGCCATAATCCGTAGTGCGACTTCCGTCTTGCCTGTGCCCGTCGGCATGACAACGACCCCACGCCGAGTGTCCGACCAAGCGTTCACTGCACCGGTCTGTTCCGTTCGCAACTCAGGCAGACGAATGCTCGACCATACGATGGGCTGCCACTGGGGCACGCGGTCCAGCGTCCCGTACGAATTCGATTCGAGGATTTTTGCAATCGCTGGATAATGGAATGCGTTCGCTCGCCAAGAATGCGTTCGTTCGTCCCATCGCCAAATACCATCGCCAAAGATCCGGGACACTGCTTGCGCCGACCATTGATCCAGAACAAGCGTACCGTCACCGAAATCAAGGTTCGCTTGATTGAGAATTTTGGTACCTACTGCAGGCGTGTGATTCAATTTCTCTTCCCTGCTTGCTAGTCGACCAAGACTGACATCGGTGGTTCAGCCGCTTTCTTGCGCCTTAACAGAAAGTAAACGCGAATACTTGCTACCGCCAAAAGCGAAAGGCTAAAAACCGGTCGGACCGCCTTTGGTTCATCCGAGCTTGATCGCTATTCACTTGGAAAGATCAAGCAGCTCTACCTTTCGAAACTCCACCGGATGGCTCTCGGACTGGAGTGAAATGGACCCGGCCGAGAGCATTTTCGTTCCCGCTTTTTGAGATAGCTCTTTGGCGTGTGCATCCCTCTCGTCGAGTTGCGGCTGGTTGTATTCAAGCACCCATTCACCATTGACCAGATGCCGAACGACTTCGTTCCCTTTAACCTCCACTTCGGCAGTGACCCACACGTCTCCATGAAACGTCTTGGATTTGGAACTGGTGCAATGGGCCAAGATGAGTTTATCGCCCATCACAACATTGGTGCCCGGCGTGCAAAGGTTCGACGTCGTCCGAGGTGTCTTGCCGTCACCACCAAGCAATTGCACTTCGATAGAAGCTGGGAAGTCTTGGTTTTTCGACATAGTCTCAGGACGCTCGCCGTGAACCATAATGCCACTGTTTCGAAGCGCCCAGCCGGGTCCCCCTTTTGCTTGCTCACCCACGAAGCGGTACTCTACGCGAATGCGATAGTGTGAGTAGGAGTCCTTGTAGAAAAGGTGTCCAAACGTTTCCTTGAACTCGGTGTATCCGTCGTAACCGACTTTCAATACGCCATCCTCGACACGAAACGTATTCGCAAAATTGTCGCCCAAATCGTGGTAACGAATCTTCGGCGTCCATCCCTCAAGGTCCTTTCCGTTGAACAGCGAGATCCATTTTTCGCCTTCTGCTTTCGCGGTCACTTGAGCAGTCACCGAACCTGGAACAACGAGGAGAAACAGAATTGCAGACGACAAAACGGAAACTGCGTGTGGCAAATGAGAGGGTAGTCGCATCAAGGTGAGCCTTTGAGGGAATAGTTTAGTCATCGGTTAAAACGGGTGAGCACCCTGTCGCACTATCTTACCTAGTCAGTTTCGTTCAGGGAGCAACCCATTGAGATTTCCGACTGTCGGGTACGAGACGATGCGAATGCAATAGTTGCACGACGCTCCGCGTCGTGATTTTATAGAACCCGTCACACTCCGTGTGACGTCCGCAGTTCAAAAACCTTTGGTTTCTGATGGGACATCACACGGAGTGTGATGGGTTCTTTCTACGGATTCAAAAAATCACAGCCTAGTCCGCGTCGTAATTTGTGCGACGCGGAGCGCCGCACAACTAAGGGCATACCCAAAAATAAGACTTAAAGATCCACCAAAACCAGCGAATTCCGTGACGAGAACGATGGTCGAGATTTAAGAACAAATCTCGCACAACACGGAACGAATAGGTACACTTATGCTCATTGGTTTGCATCAATAGGGGCAATGTGTCATGGTTCAAATACTCCACAAATTTCGGATGGCCGTTTGGGCAAGTGTCGTTTTTGCGTTTAGCGTAAATGACCTGTGTCTCGCCCAGTCCACCGATAGCCAGCGTGTAGACACTCCCTCCCAACGTTGGCTGCCACCGGTTCAGGCATATTCCGATCAGCCGGATCGGCAGGCGAAACTGCTTTCACAGCTGCGAGACCTGATGCTGAACAGCGACGCATCAAGAGACGAAAATCCAACACGATTGTCGGATTCCCAGGTCCAATCGCTCAAAGAGGCGATGAAGCAATTTGACGGCAAACTTCCGGACGGATTGTCCGCCGATAGCTTGGACGCGATTCCGTCGGACCTGATTTCAAAAGCACTTTCCAATCCGGAGTTGATACGCCAAGCGAAAGAACTCGCTGAGCAGTTCTCGAAAGAAAAACAACCCAATGCTAGCAAGGGCCAAGAAAAGGTTGGCGGTTCGAACTCTACCAATCGCAATAATAAACAAAACGCTTCACCGGAGCCGCAATCTCAGCCTGGCAATCGCGACAACTTAAAATCAAGGAATAAGCCGTCGCAGCCTGCAAGCCCAACGCAGGAATCTGTGCCGAACCTCAAACCGTCCGGCGAGGACTTCGCAGATCTAATGGAAAAACTGCGAAACACCCAGCGACAATTTGAGAAAAATCAAAATCAACAATCCGAAAGACCACCGTCCTCAGAGCCACGTTTAGCAAACCCCTCGGCGAAGGCAATGAATGAACCGCCGATAGCACGTGCACAGCCCGAAAGCCCTAATCCAGGCAAAACTCCAAAATCGGAAACAACACGGGATAGGTCGTCACCCTCAACTTCTGGCTCGTTACCTGCACCTTCGAATTCAACCGAGCGAAGTGTTCAGACGCCTCGTATTGCAAGCGACAAATCAAATTCGTTCGATTCGGCGGAAAAAACAAGTAGGGAGCCGAACTCGCAAGCGAGCCAGAACGCTCGTTCTGCCTCTGGCGATAACACTAGTTCACGTAGCACCCCAAACTCCAACAGCAAGAACACGTCGCCAAGCGATAGCAACTCACGCAGCGATGGCAATCGGGATTCGTCCAGTGTGGGAAGAGCAGGTGAGACGAGTGGAAACAACGATGCAAGTCCTACTTCTTCGATGAATATCCGCCAGGAGCTAGAGCGAAGCGGCTTCGGTCCAACCCTTCAAAAACTCATTGAAAGTGCCCAACGCGATAGCCGATCCGCCCGCGTAACGACAGCTCCCAAATCACCGTCGTCCGAAAATACCAATCGGCGAGCGGAGTCAGGAAATGCAACGCCAAAAAACGCAGCGCCAAAAAACGTGGATTCAAAAAAATCCGAGCTGACTACAACAAAACAACCATCCTTAAATTTGCCTCGCCCACCCGAAGCCCAGCCTCGGCCTCCACAACCCGATTCCGCGATTTCCAAAGGACTGAAGCAAACGAACAAGGTCTTAAATGACGCTTGGACGCAGATCTCGAAATCCGAATCCAATGGGATAAATAAAACCACCTCGACACCTCCATCGCAACCGGCTGCGTCCTCGCCAACTTCGACGAGTGACCGGTTTTCTCTGCCGAACCCGTTCAATGCAGGAGTTTTAGAAGTGCTTCTGTTGCTTGGCGTTGCTTCTGCCATTGTCTTTCTTGCATTGCGATACAAGGTCCGAAAAGAACAGATCCGTCTCGAGGTCCAAGAAGCAAAATTAGCGCCGAAGATTGACGAGATTCGCACACGCGATGACATTGTTCGAGCATTCCACGCCATGACTAAAAAGCGATTTCAGTCGGCACAAACTTGGTGGACGAATCGCTATGTTGCCGAAAAATTTGAGCATGCGCTACCCGAGTACACGACTCCCATTCGAACTCTTTCCAACATCTATGAACAAGCTCGCTACTTACCACTCGATCACCAACTTTCATCCGATCAAATCGAAGACGCGAAACTCGCGCTGAAACAATGCAAGGGTTAGTCATTTTTGGACACTGGTTCCAAGGCTCTGCCTTGGAACCCACTGAATTGCAGGCTCTGCCTGGGCTGTGTGACAAATAGCACATCGCAAGAATTATGTTTATGCGCCTTTTGTTCCGGTTAGGTCTTAATGCATGCTGAAAGATGAGTGGATTGGATTGTTTGATACGTTGCGTTCTTGCGTTTTTAGCCCAACGGGCTTAAACATTTTAGCCCAGGGCAAAGCGAAGCGCCGCCCTGGATACGCAACCGCCTCATCATTACCCACATTTCGAGACCACAGGATAATCGAAATAGCATTGAATTTGACGAAACCATTGCGATTTCTCCCCCTCGCCCCTTTTTAGCCTTTTTAGGGGAGAGGGGGTCGG